>ENA-OUVC01000351-OUVC01000351.1-marine-metagenome-genome-assembly--contig:-NODE-351-length-31507-cov-4.604232_pt1 | contig 31507 bp, 26 predicted proteins | sample MGYA00248622_ERZ508571 | MGnify/ENA primary metagenome ERZ508571 (study PRJEB26236, sample SAMN06267175) | marine metagenome | isolation source: Columbia River Estuary | place: USA:Columbia River Estuary... | reverse complement strand
TCGATGCCGTCCATGAAATTGAACAAATTGAGAAGCCACACCAAATAAATAGCGGCGAGAATACCGCCAAAGACGCCGAGACTTACTTCGGTTCCAAAAACTGGAAGTGTTGGAAGTCCGCCGAGCGCACTCACCACAATTACTGCGGCCACAAAGTGCAAAGCCAGTCGTGATCTGGCATGAGAAAGTAGTTGGCGGTCATCCAAGAATCCGGTGAGAGCGACAATTGCACCGCAGCCAATCAGAATCATGGCATTTTTGGTTTCAACGTAATCGGCTGCCATCAAAGCGATAATCGCTGCAATAAAAACTAAGACGATTGCTGCTCCACCACCACGTGGAGTTGGAACGCTGTGCAAACTTCTGTCATTGGGGATGTCGAGCAGTTGCTTGTGTAGTGCAGACCTGCGAATGATCAGCGTGAGCAGTGCCGCCAGAACAGCCGAACCCGAAAGAATGACCAGTAACGAAGGGTTCATCTACTCAATACTTGCTGATAGACCGCAAGTGTTTGTGCATTAATGATCTCTGACGAGAATTGAGTTTCGACACGATGTCGACCTTCAGCGGCCATTGCTGTGCGCATGTCATCGTTATCAAGCAATGTGATGAGTGCTTTTGCGAGGGCCACTGAGTCTCGTGGTTCAACAAGCAATCCATTACGACCATTCTCAATAGATTCGCGGCAACCAGGAACATTGGTAGTAACGACAGCACGCTGGGCTGCCCCCGCTTCGATCAAAACCTTTCCAAATCCTTCGCGGTAAGAAGGCAAGCAAACGATGTGGCTTTGCTGGAGCAATTGCGGGACATCTTCGCGGTATCCCAACCATGAAACCAAACCTTCCGACTCCCAAGTTCGAATCTGATCTCCGGTCAAGGAAGTGGGGTTACCTGAGTCGGTGTCTCCAACCAGCCAAAAATTCACACCTGGGTGTGACCGTTTGATAATTCGTGCGCTTTCCACGAACTCAACGACGCCTTTGTCTCGCAACATTCGCGCAACAAGCACAACAACTTTTGGACCGCTCGGCTCTGGAGTCGGAAGAAAATCCTCCAACTTCACACCAGTGCCTCGAATGAGAATGATTTGATCTTTCTGTACAAACTTGCCATCAACGAGAGTCTGTAAGTCGTCTGAATTTTCAATGATGGTGAGAGTCCGTTTTCGACCCAAGACGAATCGCAAAACAAGCCTGAGGATCGGACGTAAGAGTCGAGCTTTTCGATCTGAAGACGAAAATATGTAGCCCATGCCGACCGGCGCATTAACAATTTTCGATTTTGGAAAAAACAAACTCGCGAGCGAACCAATCAAGATCGGCTTTAGCGCAGCGAGATGGATGATGGTGGGTTTAAATGAGCGAAAGGTTTTGACCATTTGCAAAATAGATGAAATCTCGCGAAATGGGTTTGTTCCACTACGCGAAATATTGTGTGGGAAAACCTGAAGCCCATAATCCTTGATCGTTTGTTCGTACTTATTGCAGTGGACAACAACTCCAACTTCGTAGCCTGCATCTTTTGCGGCAACTGCTCGATCGAGAAATAGAGAAAGAAATGCCCAGTCCTCAGTGAATACAAAGAGGACTCGCGATTGCTTCTGATCCACCTATGCAACCAGTTCTTCTCGTGATGCCTTTCGGCCTTCAATTCCAACTATTGCGACTAAGCCCATCATCACAAAGAAAGGCATGTTTTGTCGAGATGAGTTCCAGTCTGTTTGCGAAACCAATCCATAGAAGAAAACGAAAGTGAAGAATACGGATGTACGCAATTGATTCCATTTAGCCAATGGCATGAAAAGAACAATGAGGAAAATGAGTGGAGTTAAAAGTGTGTCGAAAAATACAAGCCTGCTAAGGAATAGTGCAGGAATAGATGCTGCAACAACTGTGTCGTCCAGTGTGAGAAACTGCAAGCCAAAGAAGTTCGCTGCGAATCTAGTGAATTTGAATTGCGTGAAGACTTCCGTTGGTGCTCGGAGCGGGATCTTGTCCTTGATTGTGGCACCAACATAGTAAATATAAGAGCCAAGAGTGTAAGTAAGCACTGTGAATAAGGCGATTCCTGGTATGAAATATTTAATTTTAAGATTTTTGAATAGAAATGAAATAAGCGAACCAACTACAACTGCTACCGCTAAATGTGGTCGCAGTAAGAGAGTCCCAATCAGACCAAAAACTCGATATGCCGGATTGCGCTCTAAGAAAAACGACATCACAAAGAATGCAATCGCTAAGTCGCGTAACGCAAGTGCAGACATGAAGATCAGAAGAGGGCCGCAAAATAGCGCGACGTGCCACCACTGTGGACGGATCTTATGTTGAGCGAGAAATCGCTGCCCCGATTTGTAGGTGGCAATTAGATAGAGAAAGTGAATGAATTTATTGGCGAGAATCGGATCAAAACCAACCTTGGATAGAAAATAGGCTGGAAGTATTACGGGGTATCGCCAATTCGTTAATTCTTTGAATCCAAAACCTAGACCTTCAACAGGGATGTAGTAACGCATCAGTAGGAGGTGGTACTCCTGATCATTTGAGTAAAAATAGATCTGGTCAGTTTTGTACCTTGCATAAATCGCGACTACTGCGACCACCCAAAACAAGATTGTTCCTGCCAAGTACAAATCAAGAGTTCGTAGTCGTAGGCAGACAACAACAAGTAAGGCAGCAAGAATCAACGTCTGAATCGAATAGGCCAGCAGGCTCAGCATCGGCACCCTATGAGACCCTTCTGGAGATCAGCTTGCTAGCGATCGCTCGAAGTATTTTTGGAGATGCAATCTCCCACTCGCCCTGAAAGTCAATTTGGTCCGCACCCGTACCCTTTTTAAAGTCATAGACGCCACGGTTATTCACTGGATCGATGCCACTCAAATCAAATTCTTTAATTCCAAGCTGGAAACATGTTTCGGCAAGCATCCAGAAGACAGCATAGGAAGCCGAGGTTTTGCGACCCGAAGGTGTCGTGAGTGCAATGAAGTCCCAAAGCACATCACCGAATCTGAGGGCACCGCGAATTGCGAGGGGGGATCCGTCTACGTCATCCGAACGAAAGAGGAGAAGGTCGTTTCCAAAGGTTTCAATGAGACTTTGTAACTCTTGGACGGATCTAGCGAGAGACAAACCCTTTACTTGCTTAAATTGATCCATCAGTGAGTAGGCAGCAGATATTTCCACTGCGTCGGGATTCGTCCACGCATAAGGAGGGTTAGCAATCTTCTTTGATCGTTTGAGATTGCGCTTCCAGTCCGACGAACATCTTGTGAGACGTGATTCTTGATCAACATCCAAGTGATGGATCAAACTTGCTCGTGCGCCAATCACATGAGGTGATAGTCGCCATCCATGTGAAGCTAAATCATTTGCAATCACTGATGAGTGAGGTGACATCATTGAGCACCGGACGTAGATGAGTTTTGCTTCGAGTGCGTGTTTGAGATTGTGTACCAACTGGCTATCAACTGAACCGAGATTGCCGATGGGTCCGCCCGGGATCCAAGCAACTACTGACTTGAATGGTGCTGGTCGGAAGAGACACTGTGCCGCAACGTCTATTGAGTTATTTGATCGTCGCACCATGCGGATCACGGACCATCCCGAGGATGCTTTGTGTCGAGCCCACTGCGCTGATTGATAGAGATTGTAATTCTCTAGCTTGAGAACGATCTCGTTCCATTCGTCATCGGTCCCATCCCATTTGGACCAGTTTGAAATGCCGTGAATATCGGTCATAGAAAGTTCACTAACCATAGATTCTTATAGTGCTCTGGGGCAGTTTCTGCAACTGAGTAGGGCAACTCCGGCCACTGGATTACTTCTGTTCCAGTGCGCCTTGTGCGCTGATGCATTTTTTGAGCAGTTTCAGCATCGCCGTAAAAGGGAAATCCATAAGGTGAGCAGAAATCAGGTAGCTGGTTAAACACGGGAACTGCAGAAGTCTTGACAGCTAACTCTGAAATGATCTTATAAAGGTCTCTGCGACGGGTTAATTCTAGATAGGGATCCATCCGTTGGATTCGTGACATTGATGATTGGCGTGGGGCAGCAGGAACAATGTGTTCAATTTCTGAGTCTGACCCCGAAATGGGAAGTGCGCTTCCCGTTTTTAGTTTTCTTGACCAGCGAACGGGTGCTCGCAACCAATCGATAAGAGGCAAATGAAGTGTGGTGCCGAGAGAGGCAAGGAATATTTGGATAGTCCAGCGAGCGCCAAGTGCTTTGTTAGTAAAAGGTAATTGCGGTGATAAGCGAGCTGCGAAAACATCAGAATTAACTGTGAGAGTTGCACCATCTGGCACTCGAAGAGTCTTGCGAATACTTGTGATCCCCACCGGGGAACGTGTGCCTAGCACTACGCCTAGCGGGTCAGCGCTCAGATGACCATGAGCATTGTCTTCGATGAGGACGGCACCTGTGCGCTCACAATATCTGTTGAACGGAGCAAGATCTTGGGCAAATCCGAAATAGTTAACAACGAGTACTGCTTTAGACGAGGAAATTTGATCAAGCCCTATTGGATTGAGATTGTGATCAACTTCAAAAAATACTGGCGTCGCGCCCAATGTATGAATCGAAGCTAGGACGTCTTTGCAAATTAGTGATGGCACCAAAACTTCATCACCTGATTCAACGCCAATCAATCGCAATGCTTCAACAAGCGCTTGGCGAGCAAATGCGTAGTAGCGAACAAACTCTGATTGAGTCATGACGAAGGCTTGCCTCTCTTTGAGACTAAGCGTGATGCGAGCATCATCATTGCGACATATGGCCTTGAATAGAAAGGAAAAACAGCAATTGCACGTATGAGAAAGCGTAAGGCTTGACGAGAATTTGCGCCTCTCATGTGTGTGCGTCCAGCGCTATAGAACACTTTGGCTCGGCGTCTTCTAAATCTGATCGCATTGCCAATCGATGTGCTGTTGGATTTATGGTGCGATGTAATAACGGCAAGTTCGGACCGTAAGTGCCGTTCGACTGAACTACTTGCACCTAGTTGGTGTTGCCTAAATTCCCCAAGTATTTCGGGTATGAAAGTAAAGCCTGACTTTCGATTCGCGAGTTGCAACCAAAGGTCGTAGTCCTCAGCAGTGATGTACTCCGGGTCAATGCTAAAACCACCAACCTCAATCAGAAGATCTTTCCTAACAAGAGTTGCCGATGTAGAAACACAGTTCCCTCGGTAGAGAAGCTTTGCGTATTGTGCATTTTTTTGTGGACCGTAAAGAACCTGGCGCGGATGGATGCTGTTGGAAATCCAATTCTCGCCATGGCACACAACATCTGCATGTGCGTCAAATGCGGGCATGCAATGTTCTAATTTATTTGGATACCAGAGATCGTCGGAGTCCAGAAAAGCAACGACGGATCCGTTCGATTGTCGTATTCCTTCGTTTCTGGAGGCTGCGATCACTCCATTGTTACGAAAGTTGATGAGACGAAATCGTTTTTCCCCAAACGATTCGACGATTTTTATCGTGTCATCGGTGGAAAAGTTGTTGACAATGATTGCCTCCCAGTTTTGAAAGGTTTGAGCAACAACAGAGGCGAGTGCTTGATGCAGAAATTGTGCATGATTAAACGTAGGAACAACAATAGAAACCGCGGGGGATCCACTCATTGGAGTATTCGTGTTTGAAGTCATTGTTGATTCTCTGCGCACATGAGAAGAAGCTGATCAATTTCTGCGTTCACAACATTTTTGGGCACGAAACCCGTGGCAATCAATTTGTTGATCTGGTAGTCGAGAGGAATAACCAACTCATCCACTGATGGGCTTGGGCGATCTATGGTGGCATTAATTCCCAAAACTGCATGTGCTCTTGCAGCTACAACCGTTGCCATTTCAAGAACTGTTGTGGATGTCAATCCTCCAAGATTGAAAAGACCATCTCCCACTTGGGTTGCATTCAGTTGCAGAAAGTGAAGAATTGCTGCACAGATATCACTCACAGCTATGAAGTTGCGTTGTTGGAGTCCACTTGATCGCAAGATCATTTTATGTGTTGCAACTACTTGTTTACAGAGGTCATAAACGAGGGTATGCCAAATATCCACTTCGGGATTCATTGGATACCCAAACCCGTTCGCGCAGCGCAAACGTATGCCAAGAAATCGCTCTTTGTCGTGGCGCTCTGCAACTGCACGCTCACCTGAAATATGACTAGTTGCATACGGGTGCTGGTTTGTGGTCGGAGTTGATTCAGTAATGACACCTTGAAGCGGCGAGCTATAAACATGTGCCGTTGACATAAATATAAATCGTTGAACGTTATTCTCAATTGCGGCGTTGACAAGAGCTTCCGTGCCACGGCCAGAAACTGCTTCCGCCAACTCCGGATCTTGTGCTGCCTGCCTGTCGTTGAGTGCCGCCAGATGAATTACGGCGGATACACCCTTGCAAGACCGATCAATTTCGGTAGCGTCAAGCACATCAAGTTGTATTACCTCGGCTAGTGGGGCCCATGCCGGCGCTGAAGTGTGCGATCGCGATGCCAACCGGATATCCCAATATCGGTGATCGTGAAGTGCCGCTGCGATTCGGCCGCCCAGATTGCCAAATCCCCCAGTGAGGAGGACAACAGGTCTCATTTGTGCTTCAATGCCCAGTCGTAAGGAATGCGCTCATTCTCGGGTTCCAATCGGCTGATTTCTGTTGGATCGTGCGGAATAGACGCGCAGTTTGCGACGAGTGCCATCTCGGTGCCACACCCCTTAAATCCGTTCCATACATTTGGAGGAACCGTGACAAGGCAGTAGTTGTCTTCACCAATAAATAGTTCTTGAATTTCGCCAAATGTTGGACTATTTGGTCGTTCGTCGTAGAGAACAAACTTAATTTTCCCAACCGGCACCGCGTAATTGAGGGTCATCTTGGTATGTATGTGCCATGCCTTGACCACGTCTGGGTATACACCCGAAAAATAAATTTCTCCGAATTGGGTAAAAGCTGAATCAGTTGATTTAAGCATGTGCATGACAGTTCCCCGTTCATCAGGAATCTGATTCAAGGGTGTGACAATAACTCCATCAATCATGTTTGCTCAATTCGTATGTTTGTAGTTGCGCAGATGATGAGGCAAAAGTATTTACGCCCTCATTAAATTCTCTATACCACTTTATTGTTTGGTGCATTGTCTGAGCAAAGTCCCAACGAGGGTGCCAACTCAGTTCTCTGCGCGCTTTTTCACAATTTAATTGCAATAGTTTTGCTTCGTGCAGTTTTTCGTCTGATGGAGAAATGGACATTGTGCCAGCGCCCCACTCATCGATCGCTTTCTGCGTTACTTCTGCGACTGTGTGGACTGCAGTCTCGGGAGGGCCAAAGTTCCATGAGCCAACATTGCCGCCACCGTTGGTTAATAGTCGAGCCCCAAGGGTGACATATCCAGAAAGTGGTTCAAGCACATGTTGCCATGGGCGGGTTGCATCTGGATTTCGAACTTCGATAGGAGCTTGAGCGATCAGTGAGCGTATGCAGTCAGGGATTATTCGATCAGATGACCAGTCGCCGCCACCGATGACGTTTCCTGCACGCGCAGATGCAGCCCCGAATGATGGACGGTGAGCAAAATATGACTTTGCATAGGATGCGAATACCAATTCTGCTGCAGCCTTTGACGCCGAGTAAGGGTCATACCCACCGAGTTCGTCGAGTTCGGTGTAACCCCTTGCTACTTCTTTATTTAAATAACACTTATCAGAAGTTATAAACACAAGGGCCTTGAGGCCATGATGATGTCGTACGGCCTCGAGGAGGTTGATTCCACCAACAACATTTGTATCGAAGGTCTCTTTCGGATCTTGGTACGACTTAATAACAAGAGCCTGCGCTGCAAGGTGAAAAATAATGTCGGGGTCAACTTCGTTAATAAAGGTGGACAGGCTTTTGTAATCTCGAATGTCGCCGTCACGATGTTGGATTATTTCCGAGAGACCAAGTGCGTCAAAATGGGAGTTATCTTCGGGCGGAAGTGCATAACCGAATACTTTCGCTCCGTGCTGATGCAACCAGAGGCTCAGCCATGAACCCTTGAATCCTGTGTCACCGGTTATTAAGACTTTGCGTCCTCGAAATACTTCGAGTGCATTTACCAAGTTTTCCATGGCGCCTGATTCGTTTGGAGCAGGTTATTCAGCAGTTGCCAATCCCTTGCTGTGTCCATGCATTGCCAAAAGCCCTCATGACGAAAAACGGCCATCTCTTTTTGTGACACGAGAGTTCTCACAGGTTCTTGCTCGAATACAAGGTCTGCTCGGTCGTCCAACACATCAAATATCTGTGGTTGGCAAACGAAGAATCCACCAGAGATGAGTCCATCGCTTGCTTGGGGTTTTTCATTGAATTCTGAAACAATCCCATTAGCCGAAGCCCTCAATTCTCCGAATCGACCTGGAGGCCTTACGCCAGTCACTGTCAAAGTTTTTCCGTGACTTTCATGAAACGTTTGCAATGCGGATAGATCAACATTGCTGAGCCCATCGCCATACGTCAAGAAAAACGGTTTGCCATCCACGTAGGACTGAATTTGGCTCACCCTGCTACCGGTCATGGAGTCAAGTCCTGTATCAACGAGCGTGACATTCCAATTGAGTTCATTGTTTGACGAGTGGTATTTGATTGTGTTGGGACTTCCAAGCGAGATTGTAAAATCTTGGGTATGGGCTTGGTAGTTCAGGAAGAAGTCTTTAATGACCTGACCTTTATAACCCAGGCATAAAACGAAATCGTTATGTCCAAAGGATGAGTAGTACTTCATTAAGTGCCACAGAATAGGAAGTCGCCCGACTGGGATCATCGGTTTTGGGATGTCTTCGGCTACATCTCGGATCCGAGTTCCAAAGCCACCGCACAGAATTACTGTTTTCATTGGCACGACACCTGGTTCCTTCAGTGTTATTTGTTCGATTTAAGCTTCGCTACAGAACTAAAAGGTCTCTCATATTATGCCTTGAGACACACTTAATTGAGCGGGGCACAGCGAGGCAGGTCCATCAGAGCCTACAAAATAACGGTTTTAGGAGATCTAGACGATGTTGGCTGAGTCCGATGGGTAGCTCGGCCAGAGAAGTTTTTTCCATTTTGTTAATGACTCATCGAAATACAAAAACGTTGTGTTATCCACCGATAACGAATTGATCGGGTTTTCAAGTGCAAACGCGAGTTCCTCAGAATTGGACGCGAATTGAACGTCCTTAATTGTTTTGAGAGCACTGAAATTAAGAGTGGTCGGATCGGGGATTGATATCACATGCTTGTTGGCGCAATATGCCTCGACCGCTCCGGTGCTTGAAGAAGGAGAAATAACAGTTCCACATGTGGCAAAGAGTTTTGAAAGTGGAAGGTCAGTAACAACAATTCCGTCTGCAGCTAGATAATCCCAAGAATTTCTATTTGCTGGGTGCGGTTTAAAAAAAATCTTGCAATGAGCAAATTTGGTTTTAATTAGCGGCAACACAATGTTGAGGACACTTTCGGAAATTTGAGTAAAGAAATCACCAAGGATGAGCACATCAGAGCCAGGTGTTTGTCCAAATTGCAAAGGACTATTGAGGTATTGATACATCAGTGCCTCAACGTCAACAATTTCGGTAGTTGGAACACCAACCTCTTCTAATAAATTTCGAGAAATTGGACTATTCACAGCAACTTGGTTTGGCGCCGGTCTGTGTCGATCGAAGTCATTATAAAAATATCTCAGATCCCAGAATCTGATCGGTGCATTCACAACCCCAATCAATCGTCCGTGACCAGCAGATCTCCACGCGTGAATCAATGCCATTTCCCATGGTTGGTTTTCCATAATGAACAAACCAGTATTTTGGTGACGCGTGGAGGCAAGAGTTTCTTCGATAATTGAGAGCAACAAACAGTGGCGAATTGCAGTTCGTCCGCACATTGAGTCAAACCACTCATCCTGAAAAAGTGGCCACAAATTTGCTTTCGAACCTTCCGGCAAAAAAGTTTGATCGATCGTACGCAATTTTCTGGTAGAGCGAACTAAGTGTGCAAAATCACGAATGGATCTGGTGAGAGTTGGGATGGTTGGTCTTGTCTCAAACAGGCAATGTGGCTCGTTCGAAGCTTTGCTTAATTTGCGAAGGAGCACGTCTGCATCTTTTGGGGTTGGCATTGAAGTTGATTTAACAAACTGATGCAACCAGGTAACTCGTGTATCCATTAATTCAAAGTGTGGGGCGAGCATTCTCCAATATTGGGAATCGAATCTGCCCGCTAATGCAGCCTCTTCATCAAATCTGATTAGGTGATCGAAGATCATCAAATCAGATTTGGATTCAAGCTTATTAAGTGGTGTGACTTGCATCAATCTGAATATTTGCCTAATAAAGACCAAGAGTGCAGGGAAAATATGTGTTCGAAATAAACGTAACGTCGATTGCTTTGAGGTGGAAAGTTTTGGGATCGCCGCAGAACAGGTCTTGTCATAACCAGCACATAATTGTTGAGAGATTTCCAGGATTAAATCACTATCAGTTACCACATCCAAGCCACTCCAACCAGTGATCATTAACAACTCTTCAAGAGCGAGCAATTTGATTGCTTCTGTTGAATGACTGGATGGATGCCATCGGGTAGACGCAAACAGTGTCATCCACCAATAACTAAATGATGGGCGAATTTGCAGAAGCTTTTGGATGCTTTCTCCGTCGTGGTCTGATTCGCCTACTTGATTGATGAAAGCGAGGTACTTGTTTCGGAGACGCAAGGAGTGCTCTTCGATATATTCTGGCAAAGAAATGAATTGTGTTGGGTCCATATTTGCGCAGTATTGACGCCAGAGCACAACCTTCTTATATGTATTTGGTGGAAATTGGTCTGAATCCCATAGGAGGGTATGTTCAAAGTTTGGACGATTAGGGGCGTGCTGAGTTCTCAAGAGTTGCTTTCCTTCAGCAGGTTTCGAAGAAATTTAAGCGGTCGTGGCAATGATTGGGCATAAGAATCACAAAAGAACTGCCTTGCATCACGAACTTCGGAACTTTCCCACCATTTATCGACGTCATCCCAAATTGCGGCAATGTGTTGGGCTAATCCATTGCTATCGGAATGGAAAATTCCTACCTCTTCTAACTTGTCAAATATGGGCTTTGCGGAATCCCGAATCTCCACCCATTCAGGTTTCCATGAAACAAGAGTCGGAATGTTCATTGAAAATGTTTCGGGGAGTGTCGTGCTGTTATGAGCGACCACGATTAACTTGGCACCTTTCAGTGTCTTTCGAAACGAGTCAGAGCAGTCGTCAATTTCGATACCAGGAATGTGATGCGTCCACCAGTCATGCATTGGTTTCGCAGTTGTCCCATCCGATGGATGAAGTCGAACCTGAGTTGAACTACGAATATTGCGTGGAAGATTCTTAATGCAGGATTCAAGATGTTCGACATACGTCGGTGAATCGTCAAAGTCGGAAAAGCTTGATCGGGGTAATGACCACAATTGTTCGGTAACAACCACCAACTTGGAACCTGTCGCAATTGATTTTCTGTTCATCCCAATGGTTGTAAGAATGGGTCCTGGAACTGTTCTCGATGAAGATTTCCAACCCCATGTGATGTATCGATCGGCGATAGATAATTCGTGACGCTCTGCAAATGATGGGTATTTGGAAATTCCAAAATATCCACCGTGCTGACCGAGAGTGAGAGCAGATCCCTGCGATGTGGCATTGGCGACCCAGACGTTGAATACATCATCATAAAGATGACGGTTTGCTGTAAAAATTGATTTTGGATTTGTCGGAAATCTCATTAATGGAATCATGCGCTCTAAATCCCTGAAGCCTTCAAGAAATGCAGTAGGTAAAAAATTCCTAATTAACTCCCTAATGGCAATCTCAAAGTTATCACTGGCTTCATTTCTCATGTTCAGTTTTTGGCGGAGCAAATTATCACTCTGAACAATTGGAGGTTGAACTACTTTGATCCTGCGTGGCAATGAGCCAAGCGTCAGACTTAACACGGCTTCTTTCAATCGTGGCAAATATGTTGCCGAGAGAACATACTTCGATCTGATCGCATGAGTTTTTGTACTTGAACTAAAATTTGAACCTATAGCTTTTTGTGGAGTGCATCCATCTACCGTTGAGCAATGGGGCCAAACATCTGAGAAAACTATGGAGTTCCATTCAGGTGATTTAGTGAATGAATGAAAGTCGACATAATTCCTAGCTGCCCGAACACAAAATGTGGTATCTGTTGCAATCAATTTGAGGTCATTGTGCTGTCGTTGTATTCGTGATAGCACAACAGCTCGACTTACAACCAGGTCTATGAATGACCGCAACCAGACTCCGGTGATAATCGACCAGTAACGTTCCGATTCATCCATCTGGTGGAACTGGTTGAGCACTGTCGCAAGATCACGACTGATAGGTGCATGCAACGATTGCGATACTTGAAAATAGCGAAGTTTTAGTTCGGGATTTAATGAAATATCAGAAATTTCGTAGGTGTACTTTTCATTGAGAGATTCTGGATCATCGGGAAGACAAAATGTTCCTATGAAAACAAGATGACCTGAATTAGGCCATCTTGAACGGTCGGTTGTTGTGATCAGGTAACTGGTCAAGCAACACCTAATTTAGTCGTTTAAAGCCAGAATCACAGATCGGGCCATTCAGCAACGACATCACATCTTTGCCATCCTCGCATTGCTTTATCTTCTGAAATATCGGATCGAGCAAAGTGAAGTACTCGTCTACAACTTCTTGTGTGTGCTCGGTGCAGACATAAACGCTGTTTGACGCAAGGAATCCTTGATTAAGCATCTCTTGCGTAATGAGTGTTTTGTAGGCAAGTGCGTTTGGCGACTCAAATGTGAAATTGGTGAGAGATGGCAATCCGCCCGTGGTGATTTTTAATTCATGCTGTTTGGCGAGATCGTGCCAACGTTGTGTGATTGCTTCGCCAGTTTTGGTGATCTGCGACCAGGATTCAGTGCGACTCATTACATCAAGAGTTGCAAGGGCGGCTGTCGGGCCAATTCTTTCGGTCCAAAATGTGCTGCTAATAAATGTTGTCTGAGCAGCCTCCATGATCTCTCGACGACCGATGATCGCGGTGATGGCGTAACCATTGCCTAGTGCCTTACCGAACATTGCCATGTCTGGCTCGACACCATACATTTTGTGTAGTCCACCAAAAGTTTGACGAAACCCTGAAGTGCATTCATCGAACATCAGCACAACGCCATTTTTTGTAGCGAGGTCGCGAACCTTTTGCAAAAATCCATCTTGAGGTCCGACACTGCGAGAGACTTCCATCATGATCACACCGATGTCGTTTTGTGCAATTAAGTTTGTAAGACCATCGATGTCGTTGTAGTTGAAAGGGAGGACGGTTCCTTTCAAGTTTTGAGGAACTCCGTTTGGTTCAAGACCTGGCAATAAGTGTCCTGCGAGCTCTTCGTCATTGCCTAGATTGGCAGCAAGATACCAATCGTGCCAACCGTGGTATCCACAAATTGCAACCTGTGCTTTGCCGGCTGCTGCTCGTGCAATCCGAATCGCAATTGCATTTGCTTCGCCGCCGGATCGAGCGAAACGAACCATGTCGGCCCATGGGTGTATCTCGACCAGCTTCTCGGCGAGGTATACCTCTTCGGGGCAGTTCAGTGTTGACATATTGCCAGCATCAACAGTTTTGCGAACTGCATCATCTACTTCATCGTTGCCATATCCCAAAATGTTGGTGCCGATGCCCATGATTGACATGTCGGTGTATTCGTTGCCATCGAGGTCCCACACTTTGCAACCCTTTGACTTGCTGAAGTAAGCAGGCCATTGATCGGGAAGGAACATCTCGGCACGCTTTGAAAGGAGCATGTTGCCACCAGGGATGACGGCTTTCGCTCGTTTCCAGAGTTTTTGACCAGTTCCCATTGTTGCACCTTCATTTCTTGCGATAGCAGAATTTCTGTTCAGTTCGACCGAATAGGTTTCGTATATCCGAAGAACATCTTTCCACGAAAAGAGTCTGTTGGGGGCAAAGTGTTCAACCACGAAGCGAACCACCTCAAGATCTTGGTCTTCATCCACTGTCCAACGAAGGTTTGAGAAGTCTTGATCTGCCGTGACATTGAGTGTAGAAAAATGACCAGATTCTCGAATATATGGGGTCACGTGCTCGCGGTCGCTCGGTGAAGGGGCTTCATTGTGGGCTCGCTCTAACGCGGCGAAACTAAAAACCTCTATGTCGAGCCCATCTGGGAAAGTTGGCGGATTGGCATTGCAGAGGTAATCAACATCGCCAGTCTTGAACTTGTGAATTGCTTCATCAACCAATTGCGGGTCGATTAATGGGCAGTCTCCTGTGATGCGAATAATGATGTCGCCAGCAAATTGTTGCGCAGCAAAATAGAAACGCTCGAGAACATCGTTCTCACTTCCTTGAAATGACTGGTATCCCAAACTTTCTACGTGTTGTACCAGTGGAATATTTTTTGGGTCAATTGAGGTTGCCAAAACAATCTGGTCAATTGCTGTGGATTGAGAAAGCCGAGTAAGTAACAACTCAATGAGTGGTATTCCGCCAACCTCACGCATCACTTTGTTTGGTAGACGCGTTGATCCCATGCGGGCTTGAACGATCGCAAGGACCTTCACTGCTTATTCCAGTTCATAGGTTGAATTAAATCTACGTCTGTTACTTGCAGGCTTTGTGGAGCACGAACGTGGTCACCGGACGATGCAGCAATGATCTGACTCAATTCATTCGCGGATGTAACCCCAATAATTACTCGAGAAACTTCGGGGTATGACAGCACATGCCCAATACAGGCTGCGAGTGGGCTCATTTGCTGAGCATTGGACCACGAATCAAACTGGGTAAACACTGAAGACCATTTGCTGAAACCCACTGAGCGCTCGTGCGGTTGCTGGAGAAGCAAACCTTGCAAAAAAACGGAACGAATATGAACTTCTACATTCATTTCGGAAAGTCGTGTGAGCCAACCCGATGATGCAATTGATTGGTCCATTACGTTGAGAGGGGTCTGGACGATGTCAGGAACAAAATTTGGAATTTGTGAATACAGAGAGTCGAGTTCGGTGGGTGCATATATTGAGACACCAAATTTTTTGATTAAGCCATCTCGCTTGAGATTGACGAGCGCAGCAAGAAGTTCGTCTCCGTTGTCAGCGAGGAGATCTGCAGGATTGTGGAGAAGGAGACCATAAACCGAATTGCGCTTAAGTTTGGCTAGCGAATTTTCGATTTGGTGTTGCACCCACTGTGTTACCGATGTTTCTGCGCCAGAGAGAGGTGGAAGCTTTGTGACGATGTCGAAACCGACGGATTCTGTGGCACCAATATTTTCTTCTGAATTGCCATATGCAATTGCGGTGTCCAACATAGTGATGTTCGCACCTCGTGCGACCTGCCAAATTTTGTCCATCTCGGTGCGGTCGACCTGGCCATGAGTATTGGAAATTCCGTATGGCAAACCGAATTGTGCAGTGCCCAGAGCGATTTTGCTCATGGTCGGTTTACTGAGAGACCGTTGCTGCGGTCGAGATAAGTACCGATGCAACGTGCTGCTGCTGTTCAAAAGTCAAGTCTGCATACATCGGGATGCTGACAGCTTCTGAGTAGTACCTTTCGGCAACTGGGAAATCCGCAGAGTCAAATCCCATCTTCGAATAAAAAGGTTGGCGGTAGATCGGAATGTAGTGGACATTGAGCCCAACGCCATTTTTGTGGGCTAATTCAAAAAAACGTTGCTTTTGATCGCCCGTAAATGCCATTCGAACGACGTACAAGTGAAATGCAGAAATTACATCATCGTGAATGGTTGGTGTTGTGAATACTGAACCTGAAAAGAGCGAATCGTAGTCGCGAGCGATTTCATTTCTTCGCGCAACAAAACTATCCAACCGCTGAAACTGACTAAGCCCAAGTGCTGCGGCTATGTCGGTAAGTCGATAGTTCAATCCGAGGTCAATCTGCTCGTAGTACCACGGACCATCTGATGCATGTTGAAACAAATTTTTATCTCGCGTAATTCCATGTGAACGAAGACGCTCCATTGCAGCAGATAGGGAAGCGCTATTGGTGAGGGCCATACCACCTTCGCCAGAAGTGATGATCTTTACTGGATGAAAACTGAGAACCGTGATATCGCTATATAAACAACTGCCCACCGGAGATCCGTTATATGTGCCGCCCACGGCGTGTGATGCATCTTCGATAATTTTGAATCCATAGTCTTGAGCAAGCGCATGGATAGCCGCCATGTCGGATGATTGGCCAGCCAAATGAACTGGGATGACGACGCGAGGGAGCGAACCAGATTTTTTTGCCTGCTCAAGTTTGGCGGTCAGTGCCGCAACACTGATGTTAAACGTGTCAGGGTCGATGTCGACAAAATCAACTTTTGCACCGCAATACAGAGCACAGTTTGCACTGGCGACAAACGAGATCGGATTTGTCCAAACAATGTCGCCCGGACCTACCCCAAGTGCAAGACACGCAATGTGCAAAGCAGACGTTGCACTGTTGACTGCCACCGCATGCTTGGCCCCACAATATGTAGCGAGCGCCGTCTCAAAATTCGGAATGGCGGGACCTTGCGTCAGGAAATCAGATCGAAGAACTTCACTAACAGCAGCGATGTCTTGATCACTGATGGATTGCCGAGCGTAGGGAATAAACATGGTCGATCAGATCGCTCCGATTGACGACCGATTTTTCTCAATCCACTCTTGAAGCTGCTTTACCGACATCCATTCGGTGTTGGTATTTGATGAATACTCAAAATCTTCACCTACAGGTATGCCTTTGCCGATGCGGCCGGCTTCTGCACTCCAATTATGAATCGCAGGCAAAATTTTGAAATAGTCGCCGTATGAATACGTGTGTGGTGCATCATCTGGGCTGATCATCTGCTCATGGAGTTTTTCACCAGGTCGAATACCGATGATGTCATGTTTGGCTTGTGGCAAGCATGCTGTAGCGACATCGGAAATTTTCATTGACGGAATTTTTTTGACATAAATCTCACCACCGACCATGTCCTCAAATGCCGTCCACACAAGTTCAACACCTTGTTCGAGTGTGATCATGAAGCGAGTCATGCGATCATCGGTCACTGGAACAGTTGTTGAATTGGGCATTGAGAGAAAATATGGGATTATCGAGCCGCGTGAGCCCATCACATTTCCGTAACGTACGACCGAAAATCTGGTGTCATTAGGTCCGGCATATGAGTTGCCCGACACAAACAACTTGTCAGAAGTGAGCTTTGTGGCGCCATAGAGGTTGATTGGACTACTGGCTTTGTCGGTGGATAGAGCAACAACTCGCTTCACACCTCTGTCGATGCATGCATCAATAAGATTCATTGCGCCGATCACGTTTGTCTTTACACACTCGAATGGGTTGTATTCGGCCATTGGAACAATTTTTGTGGCAGCAGCATGAACAACGTAATCAATGCCGCTTAACGCTCGCGAAAGTCTGTCCTTATCACGCACATCACCGACAAAAAAACGAACTCGCTCGTCATTGCCATAGGTCTTGGCCATTTCCCAATGCTTCATCTCGTCACGAGAGAAGATCACAAGTTTTTTCGGGTTGTACTTTGCCAACGTCATGGGTACAAATGCGTGACCGAAAGACCCGGTACCACCGGTGATAAGAATCGAAGAACCTTTAAGCATCAGATTTCACTCCATCAATCAATGTGAGCCCAAGATCCAGTAACAACTTCTTGAAAACTGGGTTGCCAGGCTGATACGCCATGAGACTCTCATTGTACGGGGCTATTTCGGTAGCCCATTCTTCATCAGTAACCTCCTGCAGATAATCAAGAATTCGTGTTAATTCTGTTGCGGATGCTTGGTTTGTCCAGAAATTTCCATGTGCTGGCAGGTCGAGCGGATACCCAAAGTTGGTGTCACGTATTTGTGCCAAGGCAACCGAGTCTGCAGATTGGGTACGACCAGACATAAAGGCGACCCGCTTGCCACGCGCCAAGAATTCTTGCCCCACCGTGCTGTCAATAGAGACAACAACTTTTGCTGCACTTGCTATTTCGTAGGTTGAGTATGTTGAACCTCTTGGTTCGTAAGACCATGGAAGCTGACCGATCGAATCGGCGAAGAATTGCTGTTCATCGGAATCCACAGAGTTTCGTTTGCCACAAACGGTAAACGATAGATGGTTGGTTGAACAGTACTCAGCAACCAACTTTGCCACAGTTGACTCGATTCGATAGAAATCTAAAAGCGAAATTGATTGCTTGCCAAAATAAATACGACGCGAAACCCCATGTACCGAGAATGGTGGATATTGAGAGATAAGCACGACATCGCTCACTACATCGCGCTTGTTTTCAGAGTCAGCGAAGAGATTGTTTTTGAGGCTTCCGACTGTGATGGTGTCAGTCTTTATGAAACGTGTTAATTGTGTTGCGGATGCAGAACCAAACACACATAAGTAATTTGAAGACAGTTCGGCTTCATTGAACGCGACGGAAAGTTGATCAAAGAAACCGAGTGACGAAGAACCAGAATAATTTGCTCGTATCCCATTTTGGATGGCGACAAATTTGGTTTTTGGACACAAATTTCTCAATTTATAAAAGTTCACATCATTGTCAATAAAAGTTATGACGACTTTAGGTTGCAACATCTCAATGTAAGCAACAACGTATGCCGAAGTTGAAAATTGCAATCTCAGTATTGTTCGAATAAAAATCCAAATATTGGTTTCTTCAAAGTCGAGGACTTCAATGTCTTTGATCGCTATAAATTGGGTGAGTATGTCGATTCCGGATGGATCAATCAGCAAAACAGGATGACGTTTTGGTCGTGACCAGATAATTTTTCTCGCGCTGAGTCGTTGAATACGACGAATCAGTCCAACAATCATGATCTAGACGAGTTTATTCGCTAATTCTCGAGCAGTTTCTTGTGCAAGTGCTAGGTCTTGAGCAGTATCGATATCGATGGCTTCAGCACCACTTACCGCAACCCATCCGACTGGATTGATGAAGAGTGTGCCGAGGGAGAGGAATTGTTGGAGATTGGTGATGTAGATGCTTCCACTTTGGCGAACGACTCTGTCGAGTTGTTGCCTCGGTGCGGAGAGGTCTTCAACTTTGGTAAAAGGCACCACGAATTCTCCGTTAACCACAAGCATTTTTGCTGGATGGTGTTCTACTTCGACCACGCCAAATAGTGATCCCTGGGATCCGTTTTTGATGAAGTTGCTGATTGATGTTGCAAGAAGTTGTTTGTCGCGCAGTGGGGAAGTTGGCTGAATAACTGTCAAAACATCTGTCGAAGTTGGATCAAGATTGAGCTCTGCGAGTGCGTGGAGTATCGCTGACTCAATAGGCGAATTATCTTGTGCGAGCCCTGCAGGACGCACAACGACTTCAGCACCTAAATCGCTCGCAATTTTCTGAACAGATACATCATCACTCGTAACTACCACTCGAGTGATTTCAGGAATTGAAAGTGCGGACTCAATCGCTAGTTGAACAAGACTCTTGCCTTCGATGAGCGCAGTATTTTTTCCAGGAAGTCCCTTGGATCCAGCGCGCGCTGGAATTATGGCTATGCAAGACATCACATCACATCCTTGAGGTCTACGAATACTTTGTCGACTGGAGCCGTAAAAAGAACGTCAGTTGAAATCAGTCCTTTGAATCTCTCAGCAGATCTCCCATCACCAAACAGATCAAGTTCAGGCGAGCGATCCAGATTCGCTGAGGCATCTATCGCATCAAGAATCGCTTTCTCATTTGCTGCGGTTGGCAAAATCGTCGGGCCCTCGTGTCGTCCACGCTGGCGATCACCAATGTCGATACTTGGTACTCCGTATATGGGAGCTTCGCGAATGCCTGCACTGGAATTGCCGATGAGCGCCTGTGCGTTTTTGAGCAGTGTCAAGAAATGCTCAAATCGCAGCGACTCAAAGACTCTGAACCTGTCGGGAAACGACTCGAATCGTTTGTATTGTTCGAGAATCGTTTCAAAACCAGAATCGTTATTTGGATGGATAACGATGAAATTTCTGTTGCTTGCAATGAGCGCAGACACAAATTGTTCGGCTGCAAGTGCGCTTGATTCAAGATCTGTCGTGACTGGATGAAAAATGGCTATGAGGTAGTCAGCGAAACTTATTTCGTAGCGAGTTTTGGCTTCATGGATGCTGGGAAGAGACGGCGACAACATGATGTCAAGGTCGGGTGAACCAATGACATGAATTGTGTCTTGATGTTCGCCCAATTGAATGAGCCGATCTCGGGCACCCTCGTTGGCAACTAGATGGATATGAGAAAGTTTGCTGACTGCATGGCGAATAACGCCATCAATGGTTCCTGAGAGCTCGCCACCCTCAACATGAACGACCGTTGTATTACGAAGCGATCCAGCAATTGCGCCGGCTAGCGCCTCTGGTCTATCTCCATGCACAACAAGTGCGTCGGGTGCATGCTCGGTGATGAATTGCGACAGACCAGTGATGGTGTTGGCAACAACAACGTCCATAGTGTCGCCATCTTGCTGGTTGAGAAACGAGATAATTGGGATATCTGTGGGGATCGTGCGCTTCACTTCAAGGACAGTGCTGCCGAAGCGAGGAAGCATGTGCATTCCTGTAGCGAATACCGAAACCCGACAACCTTCTTCGTGTGCGGCAATGATCAGTGGTTTAATTTTTCCGAAGTCGGCGCGAGTGCCGGTGAGGAATGCAATGTGGCGTTTACTTGACATCCGACCACCGAAGTTGTTCACCCCGCGTAATCGCTCGTGTGGAATGCTTGCCGAGGACTTTGTCTAAGTCAAAAGCGAGAATCTCGCCTGTTCCAGGGCGCTTCACCCAAATATTTGATTCGTCTAGAACGTCTCCGGGATTGACAGGTGCGATTGCGACTACTGACGCATAAGCGAAATCAATAGTTGGCTGCTCGCCGCCAAGAACTGTCTTAGAACCACCACTAGCAGCATGAACAATTTTGGAACCCTCAACGAGTTCACGGAATCCAACGGGGTCAACTGAAATCTCGATGTCTTCGCCGATCCATTTCATGTCGCTCGTGAAGTGGCGCTCGATGATTGATGCACCAAGGGCAACTGCGGCAAGGGAAGGCAAGTTGGACAGTGAGTGATCCGAAATACCGATAACCGCAGTAGGGAATTCATTGCGCAGTTGAGTGATGCTGCCAAGGCGAACGTTTTCGTACGGAGTTGGATACATACTCGTGCAATGCAACAAACTGAATTGCGAATTTTCTTGAACAAGAACATCGACAGTTCGACGTACCGAGTCCATGTCATTCATGCCCGTGCTCACAATGATGGGCCGGCCAAATCGAGCGATGTGGCGAACAAGCGGGAGATTGTTGCACTCACCCGAGCCGATTTTGAACGCTGCGACATCGAGTGCGTCAAGTCGATTTGCGGCTTCGCGTGAAAAAGGAGTTGAAAGAAAAATAAGACCGCGGTCTTCGGCATGTTTTTTGCACGCCAACTCCTCGGCCTCCGACAGCGTGCATTGCTCCATGATGTCCCAAATGGAACGTGTGGAGTTTGCAGGAATGACATTGTTGGGAATCATTTCATCGTCTACCGAATGAGATTGAAATTTGACACACTCTCCACCGGCATCAGCAACATCGTCAATCATCTGAATAGCACGCGCAATGTCACCGCCGTGATTGATACCAATTTCGGGAATCACAAACGGTGCATATGCATCACCAATTTTGCGGGAAGCGATGGTCAATTCACGGAGAGCAGTTGCCATGTTCTAATCCTTATTTGAGCAGGCTCGTTGTTGTTGTCACCAAGTACGCAAGAACAACAGAAACAATCAATGCCAGCATTGCCCCTGCCACGAGCGACCCCACACCAAGCTGAGATGCCGCGTTGATGCGCTGCTTCTGATCTGGCTCTCTATATAGAGGTGTGTTTATTGTCTTTTGAGTATTAACCCGAACAGCCGAACCCTGTTCTGGCGTGGCAGGCTTAGAGCGACCCACCAACAAGATGGCGCCAAGTGTCAGCACGACGATCAATAAAGTTCTGACGGTGGTACCAGCAACTGAAGTAGCCACGGAAAGAGCGATGAGCGAAGAAAACAGCACCACGATGGATAACAGCGTACCCTTCCCGCCGCCGTCCGTGCAGAGCGCCCCGCTGGACGAGGGCAGTGTGAGCGATACTGCGCGCATTAATCGTCGTCTGTGGTGGGCATTGCCGATACTTACGGTTGCTTGGATCGGGCTTGTCGCGGTCATTGCTGCATCACTTACTCCACTCAAATTATGGGAACTTGCGCCGGGCTCGGCCGAACAAGTCTCGAATCGATTGAGTTTTGATAAGACGACACTTTCAAAAGTGATGCGCTATCCAGCAAAAACCCCCGTGCTTTTTGTAACCGCATTTGGCAGCAAACTCAGCGCGCTCGATGCATTCGCTGGCGCACTTGATGACGATGTTGATGTTCAGACGTATGAAGAACGGTATGGAACATCGACACCGTCTGAACAGCAGCGCCTTGGTTATCAATCGATGACGACTGCCAAACAGATCGCCGAATATGTTGCGTATTCACGACTGGGTCTAGAAGCATCGTTTGTATATGGAGACATCATTGTTGAAGAACTCGTGTGCATTAACAACCCTGGACCCCTCACTGGCTGCAAACAATTACAACTTGGCGACACCATTACTGCCTTGGACGGAGAGCCAACACCTACATTGCTTGAACTTTCGCCTTTGATGGCAGGTCGCGCACCGGGTGACATCGTGACACTGACAATCAAACCGGCTGATGCAACAGATAGTTCATCGGCAGAGGTGACGAAAAGAATTCAATTAATTGCCGATCCTGATACTCCAACACGAGCGATCATCGGGTTCATTCCTGCCGACACTCGAACCGTGCAACTTCCATTTGAAGTTGGCATTGACACCGACCAGATTGGTGGACCATCTGCTGGGCTCGCGTTTACGCTTGCATTGCTTGACGAATTGACGCCCGGAGACTTGATGGGTGGCGTAAAAGTTGCAGCCACCGGCACAATTGAAGAAGACGAATCTGTTGGAGCAATTGGTGCACTCGCACAAAAGGCGGTTGCCGTAAAAGCTGCTGGAGCAAAGGTATTTTTGGTACCAAAGGGACAAAGCGAAGAAGAACTGGCCGCTGCGCGACGCGCAGTTGGGTCGTCAGTGCGCATCGAACCCGTCGCCAATTTGACCGAAGCGCTTGCAATTCTCGAATCGCTTGGGGGCAGCGGCATAAGCAATGCCACAATCGAGCTCTAGCAAAGGCGTACTCTTGTTTGCATGGCGATTTCTTTTTCGCGCCCCGACCCGTCCTCGCCGGCGGCAGTTGGCTCGGCGCAATTCACGGTCACACGACGTGGCTTTGACACAGAAGAAGTCCGCGATTTTTTACGCAGTGTTTCAGCCGAACTAGGCCGGCTACAGGAGCGTGAGCGCTTTTTGGAAAGCGAATTGCGTGCGATGCAGACCCGTGGCATGTCTGGACCAGGAGTGCTCGACGAAGAGACCGTGACTGCACTGCTGGGCGAAGAAACTGCACGAGTACTTACCGTTGCTCGCGAAGCCGCTGCCCAGATGCGAGTGCGTGCTGCCGAAGCAGCAGAGCGTTTGGTACGTGAAGCCAATTCTGATGCAATTCGCGTTCGCGAAGATGCCGATATTGAAACCTCGCGACGTCGTAGCGACGCTGCGTCTGATGTGGAAGCCGAACTTGAATTGGCGAAGCAACAAGGCCGTGAGATGGTCAATGAGGCGCGCGAATATCGCGAAAAAGTGTTATCTGAACTTGCTCGCCGTCGCGAACTGGCTCGTCAACAAATCGAACAATTGATTCATAGCCGTGACAGGTTGGTAAATGCATTTGATAGGGCCCGCCTTGCCGCCAATGACGTAGTTGGCGATCTTGCCGAATTTGATGATTTATCAAACGAAGTGGCGCACGCAACTGGAATAACTAAACCAGTCAGTGAAAACAGCAACGGTTTTGTTGACCACACGCAGGACCCCGAGGCCATTCCACAAAAAACGGCTGGCACTCAGGTGACTGATGTTGTGGAAGAAGAAATCCTGGAAGAGCTGGTTGCAGACGATGAGATTATTGAAGAAGTAATCATTGAAGAAGTGATCATTGACGAAGTAGTTGAAACAACCATCACTTCGATTCACGAAGAACAAGTCGGTATGTCCGATCATCCATCTACAGATGTTCCTGCCGTAGAACACTTGGCAGAAGTAGTGCAGCTCTTTGGTAAGAAGCATCGCGAAGCGACCATTACGCCAGTAGTTGCGCCAAAATCAACTCCGGAGCCCGAACCGATCGCCAAGGTCGAAGCACCAAAGATTGCCGAAGTAAAACCTCAGACGTCCAAGACACCAGCAAAGACACCAGCCAAGAAATCAGTTGATGATCTATTTGCAAATTTACGCAAGACATCAACCGCTGAAGTTGCGCGCACCGCCAAGCCAAAGACTGCGTCACCAGAGACAACAGAGCCAAAGGTGGTTGTCCCAAAACCAAAAGCGGTAATTCCGAAGGTTGACGGATCGGTTTTCGTCCATCGCGACGAAGTGTTGGCACCAATTATTGTGACGCTCACGAGCAAAATAAAGCGGGCACTCGCCGATGAGGAGAACGCGATGCTTACCTATCTGCAAGGTAAAAAAGCAGCAGTGGCTCTTGAAAAGTTGTTACCAGAGTCGGCGATGCATGTGCAGGGATATGTCGAGGCTGTCGCAGAAGACGTGATGTCGGCTGCAATGGGTGGCGCAAAGAGTTTGTCGTCAAGTTTGAAAGCAGACCTTCGTAGGAAAGTCACGTCGTCGGCAGTGATGCAGGTGATGTCAAAAAATATTGATGATGTGTTGGTACGACCACTCCGTGATCGAATTCAGCGCTGTGTCGAGCAGAGTGATGGAGATCGCGAAGAAATGTCGAAGCTCATTCGCAGTGTGTATCGCGAATGGAAAATGCAGCGTGTCGAACAACACATCGGCGACATTGCGCGCCTTGCATTTAGCCGCGGCGCTTACTTAGTGCTCGATCAAGGAACATCGGTGTGCTGGATGGTGGATCCAAATGGCCCACCATGTGCAGACGCCGAAGACAATTCGCTGGCTGGTGCCACTGCGCTCGGATCGGAATTTCCAACCGGGCATACGCATCCGACTGCTCACACTGGCTGTCGCTGTCTAATTTCGCCAACAGGCGAGTAATCTCCTAAGGGTGCGCAACCCTTCAGATTTACCCCCACGTCAGCCCCGCCGTTCTTCATCAGGCGGTTTTAGAATCGCCAAACCAGGTCGAAGCCGAATAGTTGCGAGTGTTCTACTTGGAGCACTTGTCGCGCTATTTATATCTGGCAAAAGCATTGCCTCTTTTTATGTTGATGTGCTGTGGTTTGATGCACTTGATAAGACAAACATTTACTGGTCAATTCTGGGAACGAAGGCTCTCCTCGGTGCAATTTTTGTCGCAGCTTTTGCCCTGATATTGATTTTTAACATGTGGCTTGCAGATCGCATGGCACCAGATTTCATTCCGCCATCGCAAGAAGAGCGAGCACTCGCTGCCTATCGACAAATAGTGGGCAAGCGCCAATGGCTCTTGCGCATTGTGGTCGGCATCATTCTTGGATTGATGGTTGGTCTACCAGCAATGTCTCAATGGCAAGACTGGATGTTGTTTGTCAATCACCAGGCTTTTGGAATCAAAGACTCGCTCTTTAATCAAGACGTGAGCTTCTATGTATTTCGCCTTCCATTTCTGGGGTTTGTTGTCAACTGGCTATTTGGTGCATTGATTTTGATCACGCTTGTGACTACAGCGATGCATTACCTCAACGGCGGTATTCGACTGCAGAACCTGGGTAACAAAGTGACACCCGCAGCCAAGGCCCATCTATCGGTGATGTTGGCCGCACTTGCGCTTGCCCGTGCTGCTGGATATTGGTTGTCGCGCTTTGATCTCTTGGGCTCGACTCGCGGTGTTGTGCAAGGTGCTACGTATACAGATGTAAACGCCCAGCTCCCAGCCATCAATTTGATGATCTTGGTATCGATCGCAGTTGCACTGTTGTTCTTGTACAACGTGCGACTCAAGGGCTGGCGTATTCCCGTGTTGGCCACATTGATGTGGATGGTTGTTGCAATTGCAGCCGGAACTATTTATCCCGCACTCGTGCAGCGTTTTTCTGTGCAACCAGATGTGAGCACGAAAGAACTTCCATACATTGCCACCAACTTGGAAGCAACGAAGCATGCGATGAATCTGACGGACGTGGTGCGTGAGCCACTCACGTTCGGCTCACTCAGCGCAAGCGATGTAACTGCCAATGATGCTGCACTCAGAGATGTTCGACAACTCGACCCTTCAGAGATGCGTGACCGCTTTGCACTTGATGAAGGCAAGACTTCGTTTTACACCATTAACGACCTAGACGTTGATCGATACGCAATTGACGGTCGATTACAGCAAGTAGTTCTTGGCGCACGAGAACTGAATAGCGCCGGAATTCCTAACCGCACGTGGGTTTCACGCCACTTGATTTATACACACGGTTGCGGAGTTGTTGCTGCACCAGCCAGCAGAGTGACAACAGACGGTCGGCCAACATATGTTGATCTTGGAATAACTCGGCCGCAGTTGTACGTGGGTGAAGGCCTCAATGATTATGCGATTGTTGGAACGAAGCAAGTAGAACAGGCTTGTCCGGATCTCAAACCAGAGGCATATTCGTCGACCGGTGGAGTTGCACTGTCGTCTACATTGCGCCGTGCCGCATTTGCTGTTCATTTTGGTGAGTACAACCTGTTCGGTTCTGGCCTCGTTACCCCAGAATCTCGTTTGATGTGGGTGCGCAATATCAAAGACCGCGTGGAGAAGATTGCTCCATTCTTGCGCTACGACGCAGATCCATATCCAGCAGTTGTTGATGGCAAGGTTGTTTGGATTTTGGACGCATTCACCACAACCAGTCGTTACCCAAATGGTCAGTCTGCAAATATCTCGCAACTCACACCAGGGTCTGGGCTCAATGCATCATTCAACTATGTGCGCAACAGTGTGAAAGCAGTAGTTGATGCGTATTCGGGTGAGATCACGATGTATCTCGTCGACTCCAATGATCCCATTGCCGCAACATGGGGCAAAGCATTTCCTAAATTGTTTACCCCGGTTTCAAAAGCATCCGCCGACCTTGTTTCGCACTTTCGTTATCCAGAAGACCTATTTAGAGTTCAAACAAATGTCTATGGTCGATATCAGTTTGACGACGCAACATTGTTTTTCAATCGCGATGCTGCATGGAGCGTTGCGCAAGCATCATCTACATCAGCAGACGCAGCAACGGGTGTCATCGGCGCTTCTGGAGCGGTACTTTCGCCAGACCAGATCGATGTTCAAGATGCGAACGTTGCGCGATTTGAGCCGTATTACACAATGTTTCACGCTCCTGGCTCTTCCGATACCAACGGAACGTTCTCGTTGCTCCGTCCATTCGTGCCGTTCTCTTCTGATGACACACGTAAAGAGTTGCGTGCGTTTATGGTCGTATCAAGTGACCCAAAGTCGTACGGAAAAATTACTGTTTATGAAGTAAATGACCCATTGCCAGAGGGCCCTGCCACAGTCGCGGCAGAATTTGGCAGCGATCCAACTGTCTCACAGCAGGTAACACTGCTCGATCAGCGTGGATCTCGCGTGGTGTTTGGTGATTTGCAGATTGTCCCCGTCGGCAAGGGCCTCGTATATTTGCGTCCGCTATATGTGCGTCCAGATGATGCGAATGCACGTCAGGTATTCGTCAGGAAATTCTTGGCGTTTTACAACAACAAAGTTGTTATCGCTGACGACTTGACTGCTGCGGTTGCAAAGTTGTTCCCTGGGTATACCGGCAATTTGGGTGACCGAGTGAGCGATGGTTCGGTGTCAACGCCAACTGATTCTTCAACTACTGCGACAACTGTCCCATCTGGTTCCCCAACAACTGTGCCGTCAAGTGCGGTTGATGCTGGAACACTGACGGCAGCACAACAACTCGCTCAAGCGGAAATCTTGTTTGATGAAGCAGACGCAGCATTGGCTCAGACTCCGCCAGACTTCAGCACTTACCAAACCAAACTTGCTCAGGCTCGCGAACTTGTTCGTCTTGCACTCGCACAAGTTGGTGGCTGATAAAAATTCTTGCGCTTACTTTATTCGGCTGAAGTGTTCGGCTAAAGCGGCCAAGTCTTGACGGAAGGCGATTTCGTAGCGAGCCTGCTCGTTGGCAATGCGTATTTGGCTAACTCGTAGTTGCTCAAGTGCCGCAATTGACATCGGGTCAGATTGTTGTTCGGCAATTGTTTGCATTTCATTGCCTAACTCGTGTAGTTGATTGGAGAGTTCAGACGTCATGTTTGTGAGACGCGTATCAATCACGACAAGTCGCTGATCGAGACCGTTCGTTGCAGCAGTGATGAACGAAAGTTCATTGGTGCGTTTCGTAAGTTCGCTGCGCAGTTGCTCGAGTTCTGCACGCAATGCCTCCAAGTCACTTGCGCTCGCCTTTGGAGTTCGAGAAAAGAGTGCCATATAGAGATGTTTATCCGTATCGGTATTGGTATCGAGGTTGCCAAGCTGGCATCCCGCTCGCTACCGTACAACCTCTACGACGCGGGGTGGAGCAGTCCGGTAGCTCGTCGGGCTCATAACCCGAAGGTCACAGGTTCAAATCCTGTCCCCGCCACCAGTAAGTAAAAGGCTCACCGAGAAATCGGTGGGCCTTTTGCATTTTGGTTTGAAGGTTCGATTGGTAGCCTGCTCCGATGTCAACTTCCAAGCCATCAGTCACCATTCCCCAACAACCAGCGCCAACCGAACTCGTCATTGACGACATCACGGTCGGCACGGGAGCAACAGCCCTCAACGGCAAAAATGTCTCCGTGCATTATGTGGGTGTTGCATATAGCAATGGCAAGCAATTTGATGCATCGTGGGATCGCAATGAACCGTTTGAATTTCGTTTGGGTAATGGACAAGTAATTGCAGGATGGGATCAGGGTGTAGCCGGCATGCAAGTTGGTGGTCGTCGCAGTCTTACTATCCCAGCCCATCTCGGATATGGAGATCAAGGTGCAGGTGGCGTAATTAAAGGTGGCGAAACTCTCGTATTCATTGTTGATTTGCTCAACGTTTTCTAAGGGTTGAACATAAAAGTTCAGCGGTAGACTTGCATCAACAGAGATGCGCACAACAACAACGTTGTGTGCTCAACGAATTGGTGTGTAATGAATATCTTGGTAATCGGAGCAGGTGGCGTAGGTGCCTCAATGGCATCTATTGCTGAGACCCGATCGTTCTTTACAACGTTTATCCTCGCCGATATTTCTTTGTCTCGGGCCGAAGAGGCAATTGCATTGCTCGATGACCGCTCAAAGTTTGTTGCTGAGCAGATTGACGCTCGTGATCGCACGGCTATCTCAGCATTGATCCACAAAGTCAAAGCCGACGTTGTCGTTAACGCATGTGATCCACGTATGAATGAGCCAATCTTTGGTGCTGCATACGATTCGCACTGCAACTACATCGACATGGCGATGAACTTGAGTGCACCGCACCCAACAAACCCATATGAAGAAGTGGGCGAGCCGTTGGGCAAGAGCCAACTGGACGATGATGCCAAGTGGCGCGAGCGCAATATTTTGGCACTCGTGGGCATGGGTGTCGAACCCGGACTTAGTGACGTCTTTGCTCGCTATGCCGCAGACAACCTGTTTGACACCATTGACGAAATAGGTGTGCGCGATGGATCAAACCTGTCAATTGATGGCCTTGACTTTGCGCCGACGTTTTCTATCTGGACAACAATCGAAGAGTGTCTGAATCCTCCAATCGTGTGGGAAGCAGAGCGCGGTTTGTACACCACCGACTGCTTTAGCGAACCCGAAGTGTTTCACTTTCCCGCAGGCATCGGGCCATATGAGTGCGTCAACGTAGAGCACGAAGAGGTGTTGTTGATTCCTCGCGAGATTGATTGCAAACGTGTCACATTTAAATACAGCCTTGGCGCCGAGTTCATTGACTGGCTGAAGACGTTTGCGTACTTGGGCCTCGACAGTAAAGAGCATGTGCGAGTAGGCGACGTTTCAGTATCGCCTCGTGACGTGTTGGCAGCGGTGTTGCCAAACCCTGCAAAACTTGGTCACTTAATGCACGGAAAAACCTGTGCCGGCACATGGGTACGCGGCACCTACGACGGCAAACCACGCGAGCTTTATCTGTATCACGTTGCCGACAACGAGACCACAATGCGCGACTGGGGTTCACAAGCAGTGTTGTGGCAAACCGCAATCTGTCCAGTAGTCGCACTTGAACTGTTGAGCAACGGCAGTTGGAAAAACACCGGTGTTCGTGGAGCCGAAGCGTTTCCAGCAGATCCATTCCTTAACTTGCTCGGCGAATATGGCGCGCATCACGGCATGGTCGAGATGGGCCCTGGCTTATGGCCAAGCCCAAAACCAACAGGGCAACCTGGTTGGGATCGCCCAGTAAAGCGCGCTGTCCGTTTGGGGTAGTAGTGCAGCGATTGCAAAAAATCATTTCTTTTGTCGCCGTCGTCTGCGCAACCGCATTGATGTGGTCGGACACGGCAATTAAGTGGTGGACAAATATTGTCAACTTTTTTCTGCGCGTAAATCACGATGCAACTACATCGGTGATGAATAATCGGCCAACAGGTGACGCCGACTTGCATGCAGTCATTTGGGGGGCATGTGCAGTGCTTGTAGCTATTGCGTGGACGACGCACCGGAAACGATTTGTTGCACTTGCATTGCTTGCAATATGGACAATTTTTGTGGAGATTACTCAACCGTGGTTTACTGATTTGCGAGCACGTCAATCTAGTGACTTGATTGGCAACGTTGTTGGAATTGGGATCGTCGTGGCGGTCATACAACTTGCACACATGCGAAAATCGGTTGCTAAATAGCTGGTCCCATATCGCCAGCAATGTAGTGCTTGCGACACAACAACTCGTAGCGCACGTCGTCACCGAAGAGTGGCTCACTTGTGGTTTTGTCGGTGTCACCAACCACGACTGTTTCTCCTTCGTACACAATCTTGCCATTAACTAGACGAGCGTTATTGTTGGCACGCTGACCGCACCAGCATCTCGCCTCTACTTGCATCTCCACGCGTTGGTCGGCGATTTCGAGCATGCGCTTTGTTCCCTCAAAAAGCAATCCGCGAAAATCGGTGATCAGGCCAAATGCGAATACATCAACATTTAATTCGTCAACAATCTGAGCAAGTTGATCGCATTGTTCGAGCGTGTAGAACTGTGCTTCGTCGCAGACGATAAATGAAATTGGCATATGCGACTGAGCAAGTTTGACAAGGTTGAGCCCCGGACTCATTTCAATTGCAGGTGCAGAAACACCGAGTCGGCTTGTGACTTGTGAACCATCGCGATCGAGTTTGGTGAG
>ENA-OUVC01000348-OUVC01000348.1-marine-metagenome-genome-assembly--contig:-NODE-348-length-31693-cov-4.031282_pt1 | contig 31693 bp, 33 predicted proteins | sample MGYA00248622_ERZ508571 | MGnify/ENA primary metagenome ERZ508571 (study PRJEB26236, sample SAMN06267175) | marine metagenome | isolation source: Columbia River Estuary | place: USA:Columbia River Estuary... | reverse complement strand
CGCTACTAAATATCGACGACCTCGCCAAATTGGAGGCCGCCTGCACCAGCGGCGCCGTCGCAGAGCTCAAGGGCTTTGGCGAAAAGACCCAGGTAAAGATTCTCGAGGGCATCAAGAACCGCGTCGCTTACGGCAAGCGCCACCGCTGGTACGAAGCGGCCGAGGTCGCCGAACCCATCCTGGCTGGTTTGCGCGCCCTCCCGCAGACGCAACGCGCTGAATCCGCAGGTTCGCTCCGCCGCTCGCGCGAGACCGTCGGCGACTTAGACTTCCTCGTGGCCTCATCTGACCCCGCCATAATCATGGCATGGTTCGTGGCTTATCCTGGGGTGAAAGAGGTTACCGCCCACGGCGAAACCAAATCCAGCGTGCGTTTTGAAAGCGGCCTGCAGGCTGACTTGCGCGTCGTACCGCTTGAGCAGTTCTATTTCGCGCTCCATCACTTCACGGGCTCCAAGGAGCATAATGTGGCCATGCGCCACCGCGCGTTATCGCGCGGGTTGAGCATGAGCGAGTGGGGTTTCAAGTCCCTCGAAGGTGGTCCGGCGGTCGCACCGGGCGCCAAGGATGAAGCCGAGGTCTTTGCCGCGCTCGGCTTGCCGTGGATTCCACCCGAACTCCGCGAAGGCAACGGCGAGATTGAAGCGGGCGAGAAGGACCAGTTGCCCCAGCTCGTCGAGTTCACCGACCTCCGCGGCGTCTTCCATAATCATACCACCGAATCCGACGGCGATCACACGTTGGAGCAAATGGCGGCGGCGGCGGAAAAACTCGGTTGGGACTATCTCGGCATCTCCGATCACTCGAAGTCCAGCTTTCAGGCCCGCGGGCTCGATGAAGAACGGCTCGGTCGCCAGCTCGAAGCGGTGGCGAAGCTCAATGCTTCCGGCCGCTTCAAGGTCCGTGTTCTCACCGGCAGTGAAGTCGATATTCTCGGCGAAGGGGAACTCGATTTCGCGAATGATGTTCTCGCTCAACTCGATTTCGTCGTGGCCTCGGTCCATAATCGGTTTGGCCTCGACCGCGACGCGCAGACGGCCCGCATCATCAAGGCCATCGAGAATGAGCACGTCGATATGGTCGGTCACCTCACCGGTCGCCTTTTGAATAAGCGAGAGCCGTACGAGCTCGATATTGCCAAGGTCATCGATGCCGCGGCTGCTAACGATACCATCATCGAACTGAACTCGAACCCTTGGCGCCTCGATATGGATTGGCGCTGGTGGCGACGGGCGGCGGAGAAGGGCGTCCTGACGTCTATTAATCCCGACGCCCACGATATTGAACAGTTGGCTTTTGCCGCTCACGGCGTGCGCATTGCCCGCAAGGGCTGGCTGACCAAGGAGCAGGTACTGAATACGCGCTCCTTGGCGGAGGTCCTCAAGTGGCTGGGCCGCTAACGGCGGGTTCCGGCTCGCCCTGTCGGGGGTTGCTCTCCTATTAGAGAGGCATGCTGCACGACAAACGTCGCCTCCTCCTCATCGCGGGCCCTTGCTCCCTCGAATCCGAGTCCAACTGCCGGACCGTGGCCACTGAGCTGAAGGCCCTCGCCGCGAAGCACCCGGAGTTGAACATTATCTTCAAAGGCTCTTACGATAAGGCCAACCGTACCTCCCTCTCGGGCGATCGTGGCCCCGGCATGCAGGCGGGCCTCGAGCTCCTTGCGATGGTGAAAAAAGATTTCGGCTTCAACGTTCTCACGGACATTCATGGCCCCGAGCAGTGCGAAGCGGTCGGTAAGGTCGTCGATGTGCTGCAGGTGCCGGCCTTCATGTGCCGTCAGACCGATCTCCTCGTAGCCGCCGCCAAAACTGGAAAAGTCGTCAATGTGAAGAAGGGCCAGTTCCTCTCGCCGTTCGAAATGCGCTTCGTCGTCGATAAGCTCGAAGGCGCCCAGGCCGCCGAGATTTGGCAGACCGATCGCGGTACGACTTTCGGCTACCAGAACCTCGTCGTCGATATGCGGTCCTTCCCCATCATGGCAGGCTTCGGTCATCCGACGATCATGGACGCCACGCATGCCGTGCAGCTCCCGGGCGCCGCGGGTGGCTCTTCGGGTGGCCAGCGTGAATACGTGCCGGTCCTCGCCAAAGCCGCCCTCGCGGCCGGGGCAGATGGTCTCTTCATGGAAACGCACCCGGATCCAGCGAAGGCGATCTCCGATGGTCCCTCCCAGGTGCCTTTGGCTGACTTCCCTGCGCTCGTGGAGTCCTGCCTCCGCGTCTGGAAAGCCGTCCGCGCTTAAGCGTCGAAGAGCCGCTGGGCAGCGGCGCGGTCTAATTTACCCCGAGCATCCGTGGGGAGCTCTGCGACGAAGATATATTGCTTCGGGCGGGCCGCGGGCTCGAGACGCTCGGCCAAGCGGCGCAGCGCCGGTTCGAGTTCCGCCATCCCAACCACCAAGGACACCACCCGTTCGCCCCATTGGGGATCAGGCCGCCCGAACACATGCGTTGCGGCCGCGGCAGCTAAGACGCCTTCCACCCGACTGGGGTCGACCTTTTCGCCGCCTGAGACGATAACCCGATCGGCCCGCCCGAGGATTCGAACGGTGCCGTCCGTGCCCAGCTCCGCGCGGTCTTGCGTGAGGTAGCCGCTAGTCGCAATGGGTTCATTCGGCCACATGGCGTGGGCGAGTGCGGGCGTCGCGACCGTTAGGATATCGTCCGCGAGTCCGAGGTGTACGCCCGGCAACGGCACGCCGCGGGGTGGTTGGTTCTTCCAAATGGTTTCCGGCGGACACACGGCACAGGCCGCAGCGGTTTCGGTCATGCCATAGGTTAGAAAAACAGGCAGGCGGCGGTCGCGGATTTCACGCAGGCAAGCGGGAGGGACGGAGGAGCCGCCCAGCAGCACGACGTGAAAGCGCTTGAGCCAAGCCTCACCATCGGGATGCGCGAGCACGCGCAAGAGCTGTGCCGGAACTAAGGAGGCGATACGCGTGCCGTCCGTCGGCAGTTTGACGATTGGCAGCGGTGCGTCAGCGGGGAAGCGGCCATCGAGCACGACATGGCGTCCGCCCGTGACGGCGGCGCGTACGAAGGGCATCAGCCCACTCACATGCCAAGGGGGCGTTAAGGTCGCGCCGTGCAGCGTGGGTGCGAGGCCGCGCGCGCTGAGAAAATCACTCAGGGATCGCACCGCGGCGGCGAGTGATGCGGGATCATGGACCGCGAATTTCACCGTGCCGCCAGTGCCGCCCGTCGGAATCATCGTCCGCCCGCGGGCGCTGGCTGGCCAGTCTGCTGGGGCCGGGCCCGTTGGCGTGAGTTCTGCACCGATGATACGCGTGCCGGCAGGAATGAGGCGCGCGGCCGCCGCCATTTCTTCGGGCCCCCATTGAGGGTTTCCAAGGAATACCGGCAGTTCGGCTCCCCAAGCCGCGGTGACTTCGGACAGGTAGTTCGTGTGGTCGCGATGAAAGACGGCGACGGCGTTCATGTGAGGTCGCGCCAGAACTGGTCCCAACTGATATCGAGTGCGCCGCGCGCCTCGGGCCCGCTGACGTGCCGGTCGCGGCCATCCATTTCAAAGCGGCCGAGCGTATCGAAGCCTACCGCGGACGTAGCGAGGTCTTGCGCGGCCAACCATAAGGCGCCTTGTCGGCCAATGGCGGTTTCAAAGCAGGATGAATAAGTCACGGCGCGGGTGGCGTCCGCCTTTCGCCAGGCGAGGAAGTGATCCCAGTCACCGACCAAGAGCGGCTTCACGATGACTGGGCCGTCCCACTCTAGCCCGGCAGGCGTGAGAAAAGATTCGTCGAGGGCGACCTTCGCCGTGCCCAGTGAAGCGTAACCGGCATGACCAACGGGCAGCGGCTGTTCCAGAAATTGAATACGTGGTTCACTGCGGACGAACTCCAGCCACGCGCGGGCCGTAGCGAGGTCGAGTGAAGCGTTAGCATCCAGTCGTAACGCCCCATCGAAGTTTGCGAGTGCGCTGCGGACATCGTCGATCGTGGTTTCAGGGAGGATTTTCACCTTCAACGTGCGGAAGCCTGCAGCGTTTTTCTTGGCGAAGTCCTGTGGGTCATCCGTCACCAAGCCGGCGCAGGGTAGGCTGCCACCGAAGGCGGCGATGGTATCCCAGTGGCGGCAAGAACTCAGCGCGGCCGCGAGGCACGGTAGTTGTGGCGAGGCTCCGACGACGGCCGTGAGATGGGACAAGCTCCCTTGCGCGGAGTGGAGGACTTCGATGGCTGTCTCGGTCGTTTCCGTCGGGAACCCCGGCCAAGGGGCAACCTCCCCGTAGCCTATACCTAGTTCGGATTGCGTCTGAATCAGGATGCGTTCGACGGCTTCGACCGGGCCCATGCCCGTCCGCAAGGGACGCCGAAAGCGCCGCCTGACCCGCTTGAACCCGAATTTGCCGTCCTTCATAGGCCGATAGTTCCTTAAATACCCCTCCGCCGCAAAAACAAATTGCCAGCGCGCGGGGGTCTCCCTAACACCCTTTGGGGAAACCGACCTGCTATGGCCTCCTCTAAAAACAAGGGCCGCGTTTCCCTCGACGAACGCTTTTACCTCTCCGCGGACAAGTTCTTCTTGGCCAACGCGGGGTTAGGCCTGACTTACGACGACGTCTCGCTCGCCACCCGCTATTCCGAGGTCCTGCCGCGGATGACGCGCTTAGACTCCTCCCTGTCCGATGCCCTCACGCTTTCTTTGCCCATCCTGTCCTCGGATATGGATACGGTCACGGAGCATCGCATGGCCATCGCGATGGCCCTGAACGGCGGGCTTGGTCTCCTGCACTATAATATGAAGCAGGAAGAGCAGGTCGCCGAGGTCCGTCGCGTGAAGAATCACATTCACGGGATGATCGGCGACCCCGCCGTGGTTTCCCCCGAGCACACCATCGCCGAGGTCCTGCTCCGCATTGAGGCCGATGGCCTGGCGTTTAGTACCTTCCCGGTCGTCGGTCGCGACAACACGCTCCTCGGCCTCCTCCCTGGTAGCGCCGTCAAAGAACGCCACGGACAACGCAAGGTCGCCGAGGTCATGATTCCGCGCGATAAAGTCTTCTCAGTTTTCGAGAAGGACCTGGGGAAAGATCCGATTGCCAAAGCCGATCGCCTGTTCTCCGAACACGTCGGCCAGAACAAGCTCCTCGTCGTTGACGCGAAGAACCGCCTGCGTGGCCTGTTCACGCTGAGCGACATCGAGCGCATCTCCGAAGAATCCCGCGCACACGTCCGCCCGACCCGCGACTCTGATTTCCGCCTTCGCGTTGGCGTGGCCGTCTCGCTCCCACGGACCCCCGAAGGAGAAATCGATCGCGAGCGTTTCTTGGCTCATACCGCCGCCTTGGTCGCGGAAGGCGCCGACGCCCTCGCTGTTTCCACCGCTCATGGCCATACTAAGGGCGTGGGCGACGCGATTCGCCTCCTCCGCAAGCAGCATAAGGGTATCACCCTCATTGCTGGTAACGTCACGAGCGGCGACGGCGTCGCTTTCCTCGCTGATGCCGGCGTCGATGCGGTCAAAATCGGCCAAGGCCCCGGGTCTATTTGCACGACCCGCATCGTCGCGGGGGTTGGCATCCCGCAACTCACCGCTTTGTACGTCGCCGCGCAGGCGGCCAAGCGTAAGGGCGTCCGGATCATTGCAGACGGCGGCATCACCAAGAGCGGTGATATCGTCAAGGCCCTGACGTTGGCTGATGTCGTCATCCTCGGCGGCCTCCTCGCTGGCTGCCGCGAAGCTCCGGGCAAGTTGATGGAGATCAACGGCAAGACTTATAAGGAATACCGCGGCATGGGTTCGCACGAAGCCATGCGCAAGGGGTCCGCTTCCCGTTACGGCCATTCCGCCGCTGGCAAGTTCAATAAGGTCGCCGCCGAAGGGATTGAAGCCCTTAAGGAGGTCTCTGGTTCGGTTGACCAGGTGCTCGGCACCCTCGCTGGCGGGGTCCAGAGTGGCCTCGGTTACCTCGGCGCCCGTAATTTAACGGAACATCGGGCCAACGCCCGTTACATTAGAGTGACCCCGGCTGGTCAACGTGAGGCGGCCCCCCACGACGTGATTGAAATTAAGGCCGGTTCCTAATACACTTATATCCTCATGCTCGCTTTCTTTCGTCACCTCATGGTCTTCCTGCTCGGCGCACTCGTCGGCGCCGTGGCCATTTTGTTCTTCCTCCCGACCTTTTCCGCTACCTTTACGAATACATCGATGGGGGCCGTGGCGAAGGTCGAAGAGCCCGCCAAGCCGGCCGAGCCTGTGGCCAAGGTTGAAGAACCTGCCAAGCCCGCTGAGCCCGTAGCCAAGGTCGAAGAGCCCGCCAAACCGGCTGAGCCTGTGGCCAAGGTTGAAGAGCCTGCCAAGCCGGCTGAGCCCGTGGCCAAGGTCGAAGAACCCGCCAAGCCGGCCGAGCCTAGTAAGCCGATGGTCGACGACGCAGCGAAGGCCGCCGAGGTAGCCGCGAAGGCTGACCCAAAGCCGAAAGCCGACTCTAACCAGAAGTTGGATTACACCGCGCTCAATGCTCGACCCATCTTCTGGCCACCCTCGGTTCTCGTGACGACCGCGACGAGTTCGGCTCTGATGGAACAGGGCAAGAAGGTCGCCGACATTCCCTTAGCTGAAGGGGATGTTCTGCAAATCTCTAAAGTGCTCGGTGACGGCACGCTCGAAGTGCGCGCGCAAGGCCTCAAGTTTGAAATCGACCAGAAGCTCACGGACTTCGAAGCCGGCGTCCGCCGCAAGATCGCCGAACTCGCCGATAAGGGCAGCACGATTCCTGCGCCCTACAAGACCGACCGCCCTTACGTCCCGCCGATCGCCCCTCTCCCCACCGCCCCAGCTCCCGTCGAGAAGCCTACTCCGTCCGTGACCGAGAAGCCGATGCCTGCTCCGACGACTAAGCCGCCGACGCGCTCCAAGGACACCTTGGATGATAAGATGAACTCCCTCTTTGGCCGCAAGTTGACCCCTGAGGAATCTGCTGAAGCCGCCAAGAAGAAGCCTGCCAAGTGAGTTCAGCCAAAATCTTTTCGTGGAACGTCAACGGGGTCCGTTCAGCCCTCGGTAAGGGCTTGGGGGATTTCATCGCGAAAACGGCGCCCGATGTCCTTTGCCTGCAAGAGACGAAGTGCGAGACGGCTACGGCGAGCACGCTGGGCTTGGCTTTCCCCCATCAGTTTTGGCATGAAGCCGAAAAGAAGGGCTACTCCGGAACGGCTATTTTGTCCAAGACCGCCCCGTTGTCCGTCGCGACTGACTTTCCCGGCGACCACCCGCGCGAAGGCCGCGTAGTCACTGCAGAATTTGCCGGCTGCTATGTCCTCAGCGCCTACGTCCCTAATTCGCAGCGCGAACTGGAACGCCTCGACTATCGCCTGCAGTGGGATGCAGATTTCCGTAAGTACCTCGCGAAGTTAGCCAAGAAGAAGCCCGTCGTCGTCTGCGGCGACCTCAACGTCGCCCACGCCGAGATCGACCTGGCGAACCCCACCACCAATCGCCGCAATGCTGGCTTCACGGATGAGGAGCGCGAATCCTTTGGGACGTTGCTCAATGATCATGGCTTCACCGATACCTTCCGCGCGCAGTTCCCGAAACTCGCGCAACGCTACAGCTGGTGGAGCTATCGGCCAGGTATCCGCGCCCGCAATATTGGTTGGCGCTTAGATTACTGCCTGACTTCGGATGGTCTAAAATTCACGCAGCCGGAGATCCACGATCAGGTAACGGGTTCGGACCACTGTCCGGTGTCGGTGCAGGTCGACGCGACGCTTTGACCGCCGCGCTCAGCGTCTGCGCAAACAGGAGGATGGTCGCCCCCGCGGCCGAAAAAAAGAACACGAGCGGGCCAATCCAGATAAGGTCCGGATCGGCTGGCCAGACGTCGCTGGCCTTGCCGTCGGGCTTCAGTACATAGCGCACCTCCAGTTCGTCGCCTGGTGCAAAGCTCCGCCAGATAGTCTGGAGCTCGCCCTTCTGCGCTCGCCCGCGGTCATCGGTCCAGGTGACGAGGTAGTAGGTCTCCGTCCGCTTGCCGTCTCGGTCGTGAAGGATGCGCACGTCCCGTCCTTGGACCGTTGCCTTCGCCGGTTCATGGACGAAGAAGCCTTCGCCGACCATCGGCCAGCAGTAGGCCGCGACCGCGATGAACATTGCCACCCCGGCGGTGAGGAGTGCCACCGACAACCAAAGCCGGAGTAGCGTCGGCTGCTCTTCTGCCCTCGGGGCCTCGATGAACGGTTCCGGCTGCACGGCTTAGTGGTGTTCCTTGCCCATCAAGTGGCGCACCCATGGCACCAAGGCCAGCAACACGACTGCCACGATGCCCACGACGATAGCCTGGTTACTAAAGAAACTCGCCAGTGCCGCCGGGTCCTTCGCAGAGAAGCTGGCCGATAGCGTGCCCGAAAGTTTATTGCCGAGTGCCGTCGCCAAGAACCAGACGCCTAGGACGAGGCCAGTGAGTCGCGCGGGCGCCAGTTTACTCATCGTACTCAAGCCGACCGGGCTGAGACACATTTCCCCGAGGGTTTGTAAGAAGTACACGCCAATGAGCCACCAAGGGCTGACCTTGCCCGCGACGATGCCTTGCGCGGCCGGCACCATGAGCGCGAAGGAGAGGCCGAGGAAGATGAGACCAAAGACGAACTTTAGGGCCACCGAAGGCTGGCGCGTGCCGAGCGCGACCCACAGCCACGCGAAGATCGGGGCGAGGGCGATGACGAAGAGTGCGTTGACTGATTGGAACCACGAGGAAGGGAAGGGCTGGCCGAGAATCTCGGTACGCGTGAGTTCATCCGCGAATAACGTCAGGGTCGTCCCCGCCTGTTCGAAGACCGCCCAGAAGAGGACGGCGGCGATGAAGAACACGCCGATGGCCGCGATACGCTTACTGTCATCGTCCTTCCGGAAGAGTCCGAAATACAGCACGACGATGATTGGCAGTGAGTAGATGGTGTAAGCGAGCCAGACGTATTCGTCCGACTGCATCATTAAGTAAAGTAGGGCGATGGTGCCAAGCGCGACGAGCGCGAGGCGTTCCCAGGGGCGTTTATGGTGCGCTTCTGGAGCGTCGCCGACATGGCTCACCCAGTTGAGTCGACGCACATAGACCCACATGCCGAGCGTCATGCCGACGCCGGCGGCGCCGAAGCCCCAATGCCAGGAGTGGGCGGGATCAAAGCCCCAGGTCGTCAGGATTTCTTTGAAACCCGCGTCTTGCGCGAGGTAGCCAGTCACCAGCGGCGCCGCGAAGGCACCGATGTTAATGCCCATGTAGAAAAGCGAGAAGCCGGCATCGCGGCGGGCATCGCCGCGGGCATAAAGTCCGCCGACGAGCGTGCTGATGCTGGGCTTGAGTAAGCCCGTGCCCACCGCGATGAGGATGAGGCCTACGTAAAACGCCGTAAGGGAATCCAGTACGAGGGTGTAGTGTCCGGCGGTGATGACAAAGCCGCCGATGAGGACCGCACGCCGCGCCCCGATGAAGTTATCGGCGATGAACCCGCCGAGGATGCACAGCATGTAGCTCGCCATGACGTAGTTGCCGTAGACCGAGGAGGCTTGCTGCTGGTCGAAGCCCAGGCCGCCAGCCGCCATCGGGGCGATCATGAAAAGCATCAAGAGGGCGCGCATCCCGTAGTACGAGAAGCGCTCCCAGAGTTCGGCGAAGAAGAGGTTACTTAGTCCCTTGGGGTGGCCACCAATGCCTCCAGTGTGCATTTCCTCTGGGACGTGTGGGGTCGAATCCGGGACAGGGAGGGGCGATTTCATCGGGCAGGGGCTATAATAGACAGGCGAAACCCGCCAAAGCAGGCAACGCATTTGCCCAAAACCCCTAGGCAGGCGTTGACATTGCCCCCCTCGCCCGTAACTTCTTGAGAACCATTCTCAATAAGCGTGACCCCGCTGTCCCAATTACTGCCCGGCCAATACGGCAAATTGACGTCCCTCAATCCTGAGCGGTCGGTGGATCAACGTCTCATGGCCCTCGGGCTCCTCCCGGGGATGGTGCTTAAGTTAGTTCGCAAAGCCCCCCTGGGTGACCCGTTGGCGATTGAGTTCGCGGGTCAGGTGGTGAGCCTCCGCCTGACCGAAGCCCAGACAATCATCATCGATGTGGCCGCGGATTGTCCCATCCAGCGCGCCCGCCCCCAAGCATGAGCGCCGCTGAGCCAGGGCTAACCGTCGCTTTGGTCGGTAACCCGAATACGGGGAAGTCGACCTTGTTCAATGCCCTGACGGGCCTGCGTCAGCGCGTCGGCAACTACCCCGGCGTCACCGTCGCCCGTAAGTCCGGTCAGTGCGATTGCGGCGATGGTACCAAGGTGGAGCTCATCGATCTCCCGGGGCTCTATTCACTTTCGGCTGCGTCACCCGATGAGCAGGTCGTCATCGACGCCCTTTCCGGACACCTCGCCGAAGACCGTCGTCCCGATGCCGTGGTCGTCGTCATCGATGCGACCAACCTGCTGCGGAATCTCTTCCTCGCCTCGCAACTCTCCGAGTTGGATCTGCCAGTCGTGTTGGTGCTAAACCAAGCCGATGTCGCGACCGAACAAGGCCTGAAGATTAACACGGAACTGCTGTCGCGTCGCTTAGGTGGCATCCCTGTTGTGCTCACCTCCGCGTGGAAGGGCGAAGGGATCGCGGCGGTCCGTCGCGCCATCGGCGAGGCCCTCCGCGCTAGAGTGCGAATGCCAGCGGTGGAATGGCCACCCCTCGTTGCAGAAGCTTTGGCTGACGTGGCGGCGGGCGTGGCTGCGGACATCGGTCGTGCCCCTGGTCGCGCCGATGTGGAGCGGCTTCTTTTTGATTCCACGAGTTCTGTCGGCCAGCGCCTAGGTTGGGCGGCACCCCGGCGGGACGTCGTCATCCGCGCTGCCCGCGATAAGGTGCGCCGGGCCGGTTATAACCCCTTGGCCGCCGAACCACTCATCCATTACGAGCGCCTCCGCAAGTTACTCGAAGGCGTCGTTCAAGGAGGCGGTAATCGTACTGGAGGCAGCGCCGCCGTTGACCAAGTCCTCCTCCACCGCGTCCTCGGGCCAATTGTTTTTGCAGGCATCATGCTCGGCATGTTCGCCGCAGTTTTCTGGCTAGCGAAATTCCCGATGCAATGGATCTCCGGTGGCGTCGACGCGCTCAAGTTGGGCGTCGCGCCGCTCTTGGACGGCATGCCCATGCTGCAGAGTCTCGTTACCGATGGCATGATTGGCGGGGTCGGGGCCTTCCTCGCCTTCCTACCGCAAATCCTCATCCTTTTCTTATTCGTCAGTATTTTAGAGGACAGCGGCTACATGGCGCGCGCGGCGTTCATCATGGACCGTTTGTTCAGTTGGTGCGGGCTCAACGGTAAGAGTTTCGTGCCATTGCTTTCGGGCTTCGCATGCGCGATCCCCGGTATCCTCTCCACCCGTACCATCGAAGACCCGAAGGCCCGCTTGGCCACTGCGTTCGCGGTGCCGTTCATGAGCTGTTCGGCGCGCTTCCCAGTCTACGCGCTGATGTGTGCGGCTTTCATTGGGCCACTCTACGGGCCGGGCTGGGAATCCGTGGTCATGGTCGGCATGCATTGCGTCGGGCTGCTCTTCGCCGTCCCCACGGCGTTCGTGCTGACCCGCTTCGTGCTCAAGGTGAAGCCACAGCCGTTCGTGCTCGAGCTACCCCGCTACCAGATGCCCAAGCCGCGCGATGTCCTTTGGCGTATGTGGCAGAATGCCGCGGAGTTCGTCTCCCGGGCCGGCACGGTCATCTTCGCCATCACTATCATTGTGTGGGCGCTCTCCTACTTCCCGCGCGATCCCGCGGTCGAACAGCGCATCCGCGCCACCTCCGTCGGCGTAGCGCCCGAGGTCGTCGATGCCCAAGTCCAGTCCGCCTATGTCGAGCAGTCCTGGATGGGCCGCTTCGGGAAAAGCGTCCAGCCCATCTTCGATCCGTGCGGCTTCGACTGGAAAATCACCGTCGGCGTGCTCGCGAGCTTCCCCGCCCGCGAGGTCATCGTCTCGACGCTGGGCGTCACCTATTCCGTGGGCGAAGGCGCCGAGGCCGATAGCAAGCACCTGCAGCAGGTGATGCGCGACGCGAAGTGGACCGAGGGCCCGCGGGTGGGCACGCCGATTTTTTCCTTAGCTGCCATCCTCGCACTCATGGTGTTCTTTGCGCTTTGTTCGCAGTGCGGACCGACCGTCGCAACCCTCGCCCAGGAAACGGGCGGCTGGAAGTGGGCGGCGATCTCTTTCGTCTACATGACGGCCCTCGCCTGGCTCATGGCCGTGGCGGTCTACCAAGGCGTTAGCCGACTCGCATGAACCTCGAAACCGTCCTCATCGGTGCAATCGTCGGGGCGGCCGTTGGCTGGCTCGTGCGTCGCTGGCTGGCCGCTGCTCGTCGCCGCAAAGAAGGCGGCTGCGCCGGTGATTGCGGCTGCGCGGCGAAGATCCAGCCGAAGAAGTGAGGGAGGCAGGGGAAGATTACAGAGTACGGAGTACAGAGTACAGAGAGGCAGGTGAACGAGGATTCAGCGACCCTTGTCCCTTATTCCGTAATCTGAACTCCGTCCTCCGATCCCCCGGTCCCCCCTTGGGTTCTGCTTCCTAGCAAAATCCACTTTTGCACTTTTGCACGCGGCTTAGCCGCATTTGCACCTTTGCACCGCAACGATCCTTGCTCAAGCCGGCTGCTGCTGACTGAGGCAATGCAAGGCGCCGCCTTCGATGAGGAATAAGCGGCAGTCGAGGCCTACGATTTTTCGTCCCGGGAAGCAGTCGGCGATAATCCCGAGCGCCAGCTTATCAGAGTCTTGTCCATACAGCGGGACGAGGACGCCATCGTTGACGATCAGGAAGTTCGCGTGGCTCGGGGGGAGGTCGCGACCCGCCAAGCGGATCGGCTCGGGCATCGGCAGTTCGATCACGTCGAGGCGCTGTTGGCGTGGGCGCATCTCGCGCAGGCGCTTCAGGTTTTCCTGCAGCGGGGCATAGTTCGGCGAAGCCTTGTTGGCTTCGGCGACCGCGAGGATCGTGCGCGGGCCGATGAAGCGGGCGAGGTTATCGATGTGGCCGTCGGTGTCGTCGTTGGCGAGGCCTTCGCCAATCCAGAGGAGTTCGTCGATGGCGAGGCCGTCGTGGATGGCAGCGTGAAAGGCGGCATCATCTCGGCCCTCGGCACGGTTCGGGTTGTTCTGCACGGCTTCAGTCGTGAGGAGCAGGCCATCGCCAGAGACTTCGATGCCGCCGCCTTCGAGTTCAAAGGGATAGCTGAATTTCTTCAGGCCGAGGCGCGCCGCAATCTTGCCCGGCACTTGGTTGTCGAGTGAGGCCTCGAACTTCCCGCCCCAACCGTGGAATTCCCAGTCCGTCAGGGCGAGTTCCTTGGTGGCATCGTTCTTGACGAAGATCGGGCCGTGGTCGCGGCACCACACGTCGTCCGTAGCGATGTCCGTTAATTCAATGACCGAGAGGTCGGCCTTTGCTTCTTTGAGCGCGTGTTCGGCTTCAGCGCGCAGCTTGCCCGCGGCGTTGATTTTCACCGGCTGAAATTCGGCGATGGCCGCGGCGAACTCCGCGAACTTCGCGGGGATGAGGTCGTAGTGACCCGGCCACAACGCGGTGTTCGACGGCCATGAGAGCCACGTGGCGGACTGGGGTTCCCATTCCGCAGGCATGCGGAAACCGAGGGAGCGAGGCGTGGCCATGCGAAGGGTTAGTCGCGCAGACGGCGCGTCAGGTCGCCGTAGGCGTCGATGCGGCGATCGCGGAAGAAGGGCCAGATGCGGCGGAATTCCCGCTGTTTGACGAGGTCGCAATCGGCGAGGAGGACTTCTTCTTGGTCGCTCGAAGCGCGGGCGACAATTTCGCCGTAGGGGTCCGAAACGAAACTCTGCCCCCAGAACTGGGTGCGGCCTTCGGTGCCGACGCGGTTAGTGGCGGCGATGTAGCAACCGTTGGCCACGCCATGGCCGCGCTGGACGGTTTCCCAGGCATTATGCTGGGCACGACCGAAGGCGGCTTTTTCTTCGGGGAGCCAGCCGATGGCGGTCGGGTAAAAGAGAATGTCAGCGCCGGCGAGCGCGGTGAGGCGAGCGGCTTCGGGATACCATTGGTCCCAGCAGATGAGCACGCCGATGTTACCGTGAGCCGTCTTCCAGCTGCGGAAGCCGAGGTCGCCGGGCGTGAAGTAAAATTTCTCCTCGAAGCCTGGATCCTGCGGGATGTGCATCTTGCGATACTTGCCGAGCACCGTGCCGTCGGCGTCAATGACGGCCGCCGTGTTATGGTAGACCTCGCTGCCGCGCGCTTCGAACAGCGGGGCGACGATGACCACGCCGAGGCGCTGCGCGACCTTCGCGAGCTCGGTCACCGACGGGCCGGTCTCAATGGGTTCGGCGAGGTCGAAGTTCCGCGGGTCCTGGGTAATGCAGAAATACTTCGTCGTGAACATCTCCTGCAGGCCGATAACCTTCGCTCCCTTGGCCGCGGCTTCTTCGATGCGCGGGATCGTCTTCCGGACATTCGCCGCCGGCGTGTCTTCGGCGGTGAGTTGGATCAGACCGACGCGGACGGAGTCAGCCATAGTGCTTTAGTAGACGAGCTTGTTAATCGGATACTCCACGATGCCTTCGGCCCCGGAAGCCTTGAGGGTCGGGATGAACTCACGCGCCTGGCGGGTATCGATGATCGTTTCGACCGCAATCCATTCAGGGTTGCTGAGCGGCGAGATCGTCGGGTTGCGCAAAGCGGGCAGGGCGGCGGCGACTTGCGCGAGCTTCGCCTTCGGGAGGTTAAACTTGAGGCCGACCATGTGTTGTGCGGCGAGGGCGCCTTGCAGCATCAGGACAATCTGCTCGATCTTCGCGCGCTTGGCGGGGTTGGCCCAGGCCGCTTGGTTGGCGATGAGGACCGTCGTCGTTTCCATGAGTTGGGCGACGATCCGTAGCTTGTTAGCCTTGATCGAGGAGCCCGTCTCGGTGATGTCGACAATCGCATCCGCGAGCTCCGGGACCTTCACTTCGGTGGCGCCCCAGGAGAATTCGACCTCACACTCGATGCCTTGCGCCTTGAACCAGCGGCGGGTCGTCTCGACGAGTTCGGTGGCGACGCGCTTCCCCGCGAGGTCCTGGGCGGTCTGGACGGGCGAGGCTTCCGGTACACAAAGAACCCAGCGCGACTTTTGGGCGGAAGCGCGGCTATAGATGAGCTCGCAAACTTGGACGACGTCGGCGGCGTTTTCCTGGACCCAGTCCTGGCCAGTTAGCCCGCAGTCAAAGAAGCCGTGTTCAACATAGCGGGCGACCTCCTGGGCGCGGATGAAGCGGCCGTCGAGGGAGGGGTCGTCAAAAGAGGGGCGGTAAGACCGGCTGCTCTTGGCTACCGGGAAGCCGGCACGGGCGAAAAGCTGGAGGGTGGCCTCTTCAAGGCTCCCTTTGGGCATCCCAATCATCAATTTAAGGGCTTCCTGACTCATTAGGCCTTTGAGGAAGCCCACGGACTGCCCCTCCGCAAGCATTAAGGGGTTGACTCGTTTGTCCCCCGAAATGACCCTTCGCGAACTCCCCCACCTGCCATGCAGCGCTCTCTGCTTATCCTCTCCGCTTCCGTCCTGCTTGTTGCCTGTGAAGGCTCCAAGAGCCCTTGGTCTACCTCTACGCAAGCCACTTCCGGCGTGAGCGATGTCAACGGTAAGCCTGTCGAGGCCGCTGCTCCTGGCGTTAAGTTCTCCTGGGACAAAGATGCCCCCGCAGAAGCCCCTAAGGCTGTGGTGGCCGCTCCCCTCGAAGCCCCCAAGGATGCCAATAAGGCTCGCGTGCTCGAAGTCCGCGAAGGTTCTGGCCTCATTTCCCTCCTCCGCTCCGATAAGCCCGACGTCAAGGCCCGCCTCCAGCTGGTTAAAGACGGCAAGGCCCTCCTCGTCGAAGTCGTGAAGGTCAGCGATAACAACGAGATCATCGCCAACATCATCCCTAATCAGGAAAAGGCGCCTAAACTGGCTGCTGGTGATGAAGTGGCTTGTGGTGTCCTTGCAGCCGCTGCCCAGTAATTAGCCGGGGCGAGACAGCCCCGTGACAGAAGGACCCGCCCGCCCACGCTGGCGGGTCTTTTGTTTTTACGCCACCCCTCCAAAATAGGTTAAAACAGGGTTTTTCGGCTCTGCCGTTGACCCTTCAAGATGGCACACCTATTGCTGATTTTCCGTATTCTACCCATGCCTAGTGCCCGTTCCACCGCCCGCCCTGGGAATGTTTCCCGCCGGGTCCTCAGTCTCTTGGGCGGGGTCATCCTCTTCATTGTCTTGGCCGCTGCCTTGTCGGTCTGGTCAGTGGGCCGCTTTGCCCCTAGGCTCCTCGATTCGACGTTGTCGTCCAAGTCGGGCGCCCACCTGGCCGTCGAAAATAACGACACCAATTTATTCGTCGGCCGGGTCAACTTTACGGGCTTTACGGTCACTAATCCTAGCCGTTGGACCGACGCCCGCTTCCTTAAGGGCAAGTGGCTGCGGCTCGACCTCGATCCAGCCACGTTCATCGGTGACGGCCGCCGGGTCGTGCACTTACTCGAACTCGATATCGATGAGCTCACGCTGGTCGGCAAAGAGGACTACCTGAAGGATAATAATGCGCAGGATATTTTCCGCGGGCTTAAATCTGCGGACACTGCGCCTCCGCCCGCCGGCCAACCGGTCGTTGCGGCGCCGCGCACCCCGTTCTTAATCGAGAAACTCCGCCTTCGGATTGGTCATATCACGGTCATCGCCGCCGACGGCACGCCGCAACGGCGCGTCGTCATCGACCGCCAGTTTGACCTGGTCTTCGAGGCCCAGAATATCACGGATGTGAACCTCGAGGAGACCCTCACGGGCCCCCTCGGTAAACAGGTGGTCGCCCAGACGCCCACCACCGCGGCCGGCTTGTTGTTTGACCTGTCGAAAGACAAAATCCGTACATCCATCACCGAAAAACTTTTAAACGAAAAATAATTCTATGACCGACACCCCTGCCCCTGAGCCCGTGCCGCCCGACGCCGCGACTCGCCTCGCCGAATTGGAAGGCGAAGTAGCCCGCCTCCGCGATACGGTTCTCCGTAGCCAAGCCGACCAACAGAATCAGCAGCGCCGCCATCAGCGCGACCGCGAGGAGCTGCGTAAGTTCGCCTCCGCTGGCCTGCTCGAAGAGCTCTTACCCAGCCTCGATGCGCTCGCGCTCGGGCTCGCCTCCGCCCAGGGCCAAGCCGAAGGCCGCGCCGTTGCGGAAGGCTTCCGCATGGCGGTTAACCAACTCCGGAATACCTTGGCCCAGCAGGGGCTCGCCGAACTCAACCCGCTCGGTCAGCCTTTCAATCCCTCTCACCATGAGGCGGTTTCGCAAGAGGCCAGCGACACCGTGCCCGAGGGCTCCGTGACGCGCGTGGCCCGTCCGGGTTGGTCGTTGCATGAACGCGTCCTCCGCCCCGCCGCCGTCTTCGTCTCCACCGGCCCCGCGAACAAGTAAGTCCTCCGGCGATGAAAGAAGATTATTACGCCTTGCTCGGCGTTGCCAAGGGCGCGACGGCGGATGAAATTAAGAAAGCCTATCGCAAGAAAGCGATGGAGTTTCACCCAGACCGTAACCCCGGCGATAAGGCCGCTGAGGAAAAATTTAAACAAGTCTCCCGCGTCTATGAGGTGCTGTCCGACGAACCGAAACGGCGACTTTACGACCAACAGGGCTCGGCGGCTTTCGAACAGGGCGGCGCGGGCACCGGCGGTGGTGGTGGTGGCCAGCGAGCCCAACGCGGCGCTGACCCGATGGACATCTTCAATCAGATGTTCGGTGGCGGCGGTGGCGGCGATATGTTTGGCGGCGGCGGTGGCCAATCCCAGGAAACGTCGGGCGAAGACTTGCGCCATGAGATCACCTTGACGCTCGAAGAAGCGGCCACTGGGGTCAGCCGTAAGGTGACTTACCGGAAGCACAAGTCCTGCGAGAAATGTACCGGCAGTGGCGCCGAGCCGGGCTCCAAGAAGAGCCGCTGCCCGACTTGTGGTGGGCAGGGACACGTGGTCCGCTCCAATGGTTTCTTCCAGATGCGCCAGGTTTGCCCTTCTTGCGGCGGCCAAGGCGAACGGATCGAAAAGCCCTGCCGCGGTTGCGCCGGCGAAGGCCGCGTGGTCGGCGACCATACGGTTGATCTTCGCATTCCCCCCGGCGTCGATACGGGCACCCGCTTACGCTCAAGCAATAATGGTTCCGCGGGCCGTCGCAACGGCGCCGCGGGTGACCTCTATGTCGAGATCACCATCCAGGACCACGAGCTCTTCGAGCGCGACGGCGACGACCTCGCCTGCGCAGTCCCCGTAAAGTTTTCGATCGCGGCCCTCGGTGGCCCCATCGAGGTTCCGAAATTAAAGGGTAAGACCATCTTGAAAATCCCGGCGGGCACCCAAGGCGGCACCACCTTCCGCCTCAAGGGCGAGGGCATGCCGAAGCTCCGTGGCGGCACTTGCGGCGACCTCTTGGTGCGCGTCGACATCGACGTACCCAAGAAGCTGACGGATGACCAGCGGGCCACGCTGCAGGCCTACGCCGATGCCTCCAACGATGGGGCCGCCCCCGTCGCGGATTCTTGGAAGCATAAGTTCCGGAAGTTCTTCTCCTGACCTTGCGGTCAGACGGCCGCGACCCTACGTTGCCGTTCATGCCACGCGACCCTGGCCAGACCGATCGACTCATTCGCCGTTTACGGTGGGATGAACTCGACCCGGCTTGGTTGCGTCGCTTGGCGGAAATGGCCCGCGCCGAAGATATTGCCGGCGGTGGCCTCTTGCACCCGCCCGCCCGCTGTGGCGACCCTTCGGCTGCCTTGCTCGTGGCCTCGGGTCGCCGCGCCCACGCCCGTTTGGTCTCCCGCGGGGAATACGTCCTCGCTGGCCTCGGCCTGCTCGAGCCCATCCTTTCGGTCTACGGAGCGTCCTGCCACGTTCGCCCGCTCGTCGCCGACGGCACAGTGATTTCCCGCGGCACCGTCGTGGCTGAGCTAGAAGGTCCGGCGACCGAATTATTGACGGCCGAGCGGACGCTCCTGAATTTCCTGCAGCGGCTCACGGGCGTGGCGACGCAAACGCAGACCTATGTCCGCGCGCTGGGCTCCTCGACCGCGCGGCTGCTAGATACGCGCAAGACCACGCCCGGCTTTCGCATGCTGGAAAAATATGCGGTCGGCCAAGGTGGCGGCTATAACCACCGCCTCGGTCTCTTCGACCGTATCATGGTGAAGGACAACCATCTCGCCGCGGGTGAAGCGACCGGGTCGCAGCGCTTGACCGACCTCGTCCAGGCCGCGCGGGCTTCGCGCCCGGACTTGCTCGTCGAAGTGGAAGTCGATGCGGTGGCGCAAATTGAGCCAGTCTTAGCCGCCGGCGCAGATGTCGTCTTACTAGATAACTTTTCATTAGTGCAACTGCGCGCAGCCCTCCCGCTCCTCCGCGGTCGCGCTTGGTCCGAGGTCAGCGGCGGGGTTAACCTCGAAACGCTTCCACTCATCGGCGAACTCAACCCCGACTTTGTTTCCTGCGGCGCGCTGACCCACGCGGCGACTTGGGCGGATATCGGCCTCGACTGGGCTTAAACCATGCCCGCCCTCGATAGCAGCATTCTGGTGGCGTTCCTCGAAGCCGGCGACCAACCCGTCAGCGGCGACCGCTTGGCGAAAGAACTCGGTATCTCGCGCGTCGCCGTCTGGAGTCGCCTCGAGCGTTTACGCGCGGCGGGCTTCACATTCAAGGCCTCGACGCGGAAGGGTTATATTTTAACGGATGTGCCCCGCGAACTGAACGCCGCTTGGCTCGGTGCTCAGCTGCGGCGGCGCAAGGTGGCGCCGGAAGTCGAATTGCTCGCTGAAGTCGACAGCACGAATTCGGAAGCCGAGCGCCGGCTGGCCACGGGGCAGGAAGCACCGTTCGCCGTTTTAGCCCGAGCCCAAAGCGCTGGCCGTGGTCGCCTCGGTCGCCGTTGGCACAGTGCCCCCGCAGGTAATCTCTACATGTCCTTAGCCTTCCGGCCGTTCATCCCGCCGGACAACCTGAAGCCCTTCACCATCTGGATGGGCCTTGCGCTTTGCGCCCACGTCGAAGCGGCCTATGACGTGAAGCTCGGCCTGAAATGGCCCAACGACTTATTATCCGCCGATGGCCGTAAGGTTGCCGGCATGCTCACCGAAGCCCGCCTCGACGCCGACTCGGTTCGCGAGCTGGTCTTCGGGCTCGGCCTCAATGTGTCGTCCAAGTCTAAAGATTTTCCGCCGGAGTTGCGGGCGATCGCAGCTTCGTTGGAGCTGGCCGGTGCAACGTCTCTCGATATCAACCGCGTGGCGGCCGAAGTGCTCGCCGCCTTGTTCGCGGCCTGGGAACAATTTATTGAAGGGACTTGGATGCCGACCTTCCGGGCGCGCTGGCAGCGCTATGATGTTCTGACGGGCCGTTCCGTCCGCGTCGGCTTACGGGGGGAACCCGTTGCCGGCATCGTCGACGGTATCGATGACGAGGGCTCCTTGATTCTCCGCACGGGCGGTGGTCGTAAGACCATCGTTTCCTCTGGTGAGGTCACCCTACGGAAGGAATGAGCGTGCAACCTTGCCCTCGTCACCCGCCTCGCTAACTTCCCCCCGTGGCCATCCTTTGTCTCGATGTCGGTAACACCCACGCCCACTGGGGCCTGGTCGCTGGCCGTGAAATCCTCGCCCACGGCGAGCTCCCGACGGCGGCCTTGTCGACCGATACGCTCCGCGCGCTTTTAACCGATCATGCACCGACGGGAATCGCCCTCGCGAGCGTGGTGCCCACGGCGACCGCGACCATCGAGCCAGTCCTACTCGGTAGCGGCTTGCCTTACCATCACCTCCGGCATGACACCGTCTGCGGGTTGGGCTTTGATTACCCTCGGCCCGCCGAAGTAGGCCAAGATCGTCTCGCCGATTGCGTGGGGGCTCAACTCGTGGTGGGGGCTCCGGCGGTCATCGTCGGCATGGGTACCGCGACGACGGTGGATATCTTGACCGATAAGGGCTACGCCGGCGGCATCATCGCGCCTGGCCTCGGGGTGATGACGCGCTACCTCCACGAGCGCACCGCTTTGCTGCCAGCCTTGGATCCCGCTGACGTGCTCGGTGGCCCCGCCATCGGGAAGTCGACGGTCGACGCCATGCGCTCGGGCTGTGCCCTCGGGTTCGCGGGTATGATTGGCGCCTTGCTCGATGCCGTGACGGCTGAATTAACCAAACAGGGCGGCCAACCCCCCGCCGTGATTGTCACCGGTGGCGCCGCCGTCTATCTCCCCGCCAGCTGGCGCGAACGCGTCCGCCATGAACCCCACCTGACCTTGCTCGGCCTGGCCGAGTCCCATCGTCGCTCCCGCCCATGACCCCCGAAGAATCCAACGCCAAGCTCCGTCGCCTCGTCCCTTGGCTGGGCGGAGCAGTCGTTGCCGTCGTCATCGGCGGCGTGGCCCTCGCCTTGGCCACCAAGCGTGAGGGACCCTGGGTCCTGGTCGCCGCCGACGTGGTCTTCACGCTCGTCCTGCTCATCGCCCTATGGCGTGCGCTCGGACGGAAGCGTTAGGCCTTCGTCATTTTTAGGAGTTCCTTCCGGCGGTTCTTGATCTCGGTGCAGCCGGATTTCGCTAGGCGGTCCGTCGAGAAGGCTTCCACAGTCAAGGAAGCCACGGCCGTGCCGTAGACCATCGCCTGGCGGAGGGTGGCAAAGTCGGTCGACCCGGCCGCCGCTAGGTAGCCCAAGAGGGCCCCGGCGAAGCTGTCGCCCGCCCCGGTGGGGTCCCGGAGCTCGGTGACGGGGAAGGCGGGCAGGGTAAAGAGGCCTTCTTCATGGAAGAGCACCGCCCCGTGTTCGCCCTTCTTGATAATGACCGTCCGGCACCCGTGCGTCCGGAGGTGCTTACCCGCCACAATGACGTTGGCCTCGCCCGTCAACTTGGCTGCCTCGGAATCATTCACGACCAGCAAGTCGGAGCGACGCATGACTTCACCGAGCATCTCCCGCTGTGTTTCAATCCAGATGTCGATGGTGTCGACGAGGATGAACTTGGGCGCGGTGAGCTGGTTGAGGACCGCCAACTGGAGGTCGGGGCGGATGTTGCCGAGCATGACATATGGCATCGCTTGCTGGAGTTCCGTGAGGCGCGGCTGAAAGCGCTCAAAGACGTTGAGTTGGAGATCCTCGGTGTCACGGCGGTTATAGTTTTCGTGATAACGACCGCGCCAAGCAAACGTCCGGCCCGTTTCGTCGAGTTGTAGTCCCGAAAGGTCGATACCGCGCTTGGCGAGTTTCTTGCGGTCGCGGTCGCGGAAGTCGTGGCCGACGACCCCGACGATGTGCGGCGGTGCGAAGTAGCTGGCCGCGAGACACGCGTACGAGGCGCTGCCCCCGAGGATACGCTCCCCCGTTGCGTGCGGAGTGATGATGCTATCGTAGGCGACGGAGCCGATGACGAGAACGTTGTCGGGCGTGGCGAGGCCTTTGACTTTGATGCGGCGAGGAGGGGTCATGTAAAGAGTTCGGGTTTGGCTTCGCGCAAGCGGAAGAGGGCGAGCAGTGCGAGGCTGTGAGTGTGCGGCGAGGCGAGGGCGTTCTGCAAGGCTACGCGCGGAGCGACGCTCAGGACCTGCAGCTCCTCGTGTTCATCCGGGGCCTTCGTGCCCGTCGGGCGGACCCCTTCAAGTAGCACGAAATGGCAGCGATTACGCTGAATTGCAGGGTTGGGTGCACAACTGCCGAGGAGGGTGGCACGGCCGCCCGCGAAGCCAGTTTCTTCTTCAGTCTCGCGTACCGCAGCGAGCACGGGGTCTTCACCGGCGTCGATGACGCCACCGGGAGTTTCGGTCGAGAGATCCTGCAAACCGAAGCGGAATTGGCGCACCATCACCAACCGACCATCCTCGGTCAGCGGTAACGCGAGCACCCAGTCGTTGGAGTGAATGACAAAAAAATCACCCTCTCGTTTATCGAGAGGGTGATGAGAGTGTTCCTTATAAACCCGAAAGACCTTACAGTCGGCATGCAGCGCTTCGTGCTGGACGGACCAGCGGGCGGGCGCAGACATGGGCTGAGGCTTACTTGGTCTTCAGAACCTGACCGATCTGCATCTTGTTAGGATTAACGCTAGGATTCAGATCCTGCAGCGCCTTCAACGAGATGCCGGCCTTCTTGGCGATACCAGAGAGCGTGTCGCCCTTCTGCACGGCGTAGGAACCAGGACCAGCGACGACCGTCTTGCTGCCAGCACCGGTGGTGGGTGCAGCGGTCTTGGCCTTGAGGCCAGCCGTGAGGGCGGCGATGGAATCGGAGAAGGTCTTGTTGTTCGCGTCGATGCCCTGCTTGATGCTGCCGAGTTCGGCGGCAATCGCGGAGAGGTCGGCGGAGTTGGCCTTTTGGGCGAGCGAGGCGCTCACTTCGGCCGCGGAGTCGGTAGCCTTGGTGGCTGCGACGGTAGCGGCTTCGGCAGAACCCTTCGCTTTCAGGGCGAGGACGAGGCCGGCGGCGCCAAGGGCGAAGCCGACAATGCCCACGATGAGCGGGAGCTTGGATTCAGAGGAGGAGGAGGAGATGCTGTCGTTTTCCATAGTGGAGAGGATGATTCGGGTTGGAACGAGTTGAGATTAGCGGATTGACAGGGACGGCAATACAAAATCATCATGCAAGTCGGGTTTTCGGGCAGTATCTCAATTGGTAGAGTCCCTGCTTTGGGAGCAGGGTGTTGCAGGTTCAAGTCCTGTCTGCCCGACCACCCGGTTACTTTCTACTGTCTTCGGACAGTCAGGAGTAACGTAGCGACTCACCATCCTTGACGATGGTGACGTGATTAGCCCCGTCTGGCTGGGTCGAAGCTTCGGTCCGACCGACGACCCGCGCTTCCAGTTGGAGGCCAGCGGCGACCGCCAAAACGGCCGGAACGTCCGCCGGGTCGACGTAGACCTCTAAGCGGTGTCCCATGTTATAAACCTTATGCATTTCCTCGGGTTCTGTGCCGCTGGCTTGCGCGATGGCCGCGAAAATCGGGGGTGCCGGGAAGAGATTATCTTTGATAAAATGCACGTGGCTCCCGAAGCGCTTGCACTTGGTTTGGCCGCCGCCCGAGCAGTGGATCAGGCCGCGGACGCGCTCCCGGCCGAGGGCCTGGAGGAGGCGGAGGGCAAAGGGGGCGTAGGTCCGGGTCGGGGAGAGTAGCGCCTGCCCCACGGTCAAGGACGAGCCCGGGAGCGGATCCGTAAGGCGGTAGGGGCCGCAGTAGGCCAAATCGGCCGGCATGGCCCGGTCGTAGGTCTCGGGGTACTTTTGGGCGTAGGTGTTGGCCAAGAGCTCGTGCCGGGCACTGGTCAGGCCATTTGACCCGATACCACTGTTCTCGCCCGCTTCATAGGCGCAGCGGCCGCCCGCGGCGAGGCCAACAATCGCTAAGCCTGGCGTGATGCGCGCGGCGTCAATGACGTCGCGGCGGCGGAGAATTGCGGTGGCCGTAGAATCCACCGTCAGGGTCGGAGTGAGGTCGCCGACGTCCGCCGTTTCGCCCCCGCCCGAGCGGATGCCAAAGCCTTGTGTTCGCAGCATCGCGAGGACTTCTTCCGTGCCTTCGATCAGCTGAGCGAGGATGGCCCCAGGAATTGCCTTGGCGTTGCGGTTAATGGTCGAGGAAAGGATGACGCCTTCGGTGACGCCGACGCAGAGGAGGTCATCGATGTTCATGATGATGCTGTCCTGCGCAATGCCGCGGAAGACGGTCGCATCGCCGGTTTCCTTCCACCAGAGGTAAGCGAGTAAGGCTTTCGTGCCCGAACCGTCGGAGTGCGTGACGACACAGCGATCCGCGTCGCCCGTTAGGTGGTCCTCCGTAATCTTACAGAATGCTCCGGGGAAAAGGCCGCGGTCGAGCTTGTCGACGGCAGCGTGCACTTCGTTCTTCGAGGCGGAGACGCCGCGGGCGGCGTAGCGTCCGGTGTCGGAGGAGGGCTTGCTATCGTTCGCCATGTCTTTGATATGGCATACCTCCAGCCTATGGACTGGGTCAACGCACTTCTCCCGTGAGCACACCTTTGCTTCCCGCCCGCCGTTGGTCGATCCTGTCGCCACTCCCGCTCTGGGCGCGAATCGGGCTCTGGGTCTTCACGTTCAGCATACTGTTCAGTTATTTCCAACTGCGAGTCCTCGGCCGCCTCCAGACGGCTTGGGTCTCCGCCCATAGTTCCCGTGATACGGCCGCCTTGGAGTCCATGGTTTGCTGGGATGGTGTCTCCGCCGCCGAGCGGCAACGGATGCGCTTACTGCTCGCACAGGAATTGGAGAACCCAATCTACAAGGCGGATATCCGGTTTACGCTGGATGCCGCCGCCCAACCGGGTTGGCGCCCCAACCGCTTTGTCGTCGCCCACCTGGTTGTGGTCTATGACACGCCCGAGCGCCTCACGGTGTCCTTTCCGCTCGGCTTGACGGGGCTTCTGAGCCATCAATTAGTAATGATGGTCCCCGAAAAGTGACGGGTTCTTGACAGACAGCGTTCCCCGTCCACTTTCCCCTTTCCTCCTATGGCTGACAAAAACGATAAGCGTCCCGAAGGCGTCCCCGGTAAATTCTACGTGGACTCCCAGTGCATCGATTGCGACCTCTGCCGCGAAACCGCACCAGCTTCCTTCACCCGCCAAGATGATGGCGGCTACTCATACGTCTTCAAACAGCCCGAAGCCCAGGAAGATATCGATAAGTGCATGGAAGCCCTCGAGGGCTGCCCAGTCGATGCCATCGGTAAGGACGGCGAATAAGCCGTTCCGAGTTTTCGATTTCGCCCCGGATCTCCGGGGCTTTTTTGTGCCCGCTTGCGGACTCGACCCAGGTGCCGTTCGCGGGTTACCCTGCCGCCATGAGCGTAAAGATTTCCAGCGAATACCTCGGCGACCTCCGCGTGCGCGCCACGCACGGGCCGTCCGGCAATCAGTTACTGACCGACGCGCCCGTCGACAACCAAGGTAAGGGCGAGGCGTTCTCCCCGACCGACCTCGTCGCAACGGCCCTAGCCTCGTGCATCCTCACGATCCTCGGCATTCAGGCGAAGTCCTTGGGCGCAGACTTCCGCGGCGCCCGTATCGAGGTGGAGAAACACATGACGACCGTGGCTCCGCGCCGTCTCGCCCGCCTCGACGTCTCTATCACGATGCCCGCCGGCATTCCCGAAGAGACCCGCGCCCGCCTCATCCGTGCCGCCGAAGCCTGCCCAGTGAAACAATCGCTCCACCCCGACATCGTCATCGCCCTGGAATGGAGCTGGGGAGCTTGAGTGAGGGGGGCGGCACAAAAGTGCAAAAGTGCAAAGGTGTAAAAGTGAAGCCCTACCTGTCTCGTGGTAGGGTTGGCACTGCGTGCCAACCTAGCTGACTCTGATTGTGCAGCGGCCTCCGGCCGCTTGTGCCCGTCTCGCATCCTTCCCGCTCCCCGCTCCCCCTTTGCCGCCTGTCTCTAAGGTAGGGTTGGTACTGCGTGCCAACCTAGCCGCCTCTCTCGCGAGCTCTGCCCGCGGGTAGGGGCAAGGCTCCGCCTTGACCTCCCCCGTAGGAGGGCGCGGCAAAGCCACGCCCCTACCTCATGCATCCAACTTCTGTACTCCGTCCTCCGTACTCTGTAATCTTCTCTGCCTCCACATTTCCACTTTTGCACAGGAGCTCTGCTCCGATTTGCACTTTTACACCTGCCTCTCCTCTGTCCTCCGTACTCCGTACTCTGAACTCCGTCCCCGTCCTCCTCTTCAGCTCAACGGATGTTCAAGCGGGTGACGTGGTGGGTCTCGATGGCTTTCACCAAGATGCGGATATAACTGTCCACCAAATTAATCGAGGCGGCATCCATGTCAGCGGGAGCCGCGAAAACGGACAGGGTCGCGTTCGAATCCCTCAGGGCTCGGTTAAACGCCGCCATCTTGTCGTCGTAGGATTTGCGGGCCTTCTCCGACTTGATATTGCCAGGGTAGGTGTAGCCACCAGGGGTGGTGGCCGCGATAGCGGTCTGGTTGGCGGCGATCACGGCGTTACCTACCGCTTGGATGGCGGCGAAGTTAGCCAGGCGTCTCGCTGGTTGGGCCAGACGAAAAGGTTGGAGGAGGCGAGGCTCAGCGGGCGAGGATGGCGACCTTCTGGGCTGACTTCTGCGCGGTGGCGTAGTTGCTCTAGGCCTGGCGGTAATGCGGGCGAGGAACGATTTCATGGGGGTGAAGTGTAACAGAGTTACCCCCTCACCGTTCATCGATATTTATAATACAGACTATCGGTATCACCGATAAGCGGCCAAACCCCGTCCTCACAGTCCCAGGAATCGGGTAGGGTTGGCACTGCATGCCAACCTAGTCTGCCTCTCTCGCGAGCTACGCTCGCGGGTAGGGGCAAGGCTCCGCCTTGACCTCCCCCGTAGGAGGGCGCGGCAAAGCCACGCCCCTACCTCATGCCTCCCAAATCCGCACTCCGTACTCCGTAATCTTCCCTGCCTCCGCCACGCCCCTACCTGTTTTGTCATTCACTTTTCCACTTTTACACCGGCCATCGGCCGATTTGCACTTTTGCACGGGAATTGGCTTTAGTAATCCCCCCTCACGCGGCACCGCTCGTGCGCTTAAGCCGAGCAACCGCAGCCGCCATTACCGCAGCCGCCTTGCTTCGGCTGGGCAGCGGGCTCTTCCGAGGAGCAGCAACCAGCGCTCGAACCTTCCGTGGAGCAGCAACCGCCAGCGGAGGCTTCGCCTTCGGATGAGCAGCAACCGCCTTCGGATTCGCCGGAGCCACAACCCCCGCCACCACAGCAGCCGCCTTCTTGGTGCGGATGGCCGTGGGCGAGTTCCGTGAGTTCCGCCGCGCGCACGGAAACAACTTTAACATCAAAGGTCAGCGTCTTACCGGCGAGCTCATGGTTACCGTCGAGGACCGCTTCCTGCTCGTCGACGTGACGGATGACGAGCACGCGCATGCCGAGATTGGTTTCGGCGTGGAAGCGCATCCCGATCTCCACTTTGTTCGCACCGAAGCGATCGATGGGAACGCGCTGGATCAGCTTGTCGCTGTATTCACCATATGCATCGACGGGCTGCACGACGACGGTCTTAGTGTCGCCCGCGGTGAGGCCTTCGAGGCCTTGCTCCAGTCCAGGGATGATATTGCTGGCGCCGTGGAGATACTCCATCGGGCCATGGCTGGTCGACGCGTCGAGCACGTTACCCTTGTCGTCCTTGAGGGTGTATTCGATGCCGACGACGGTTTCTTTGGAGACGCGCATGTGAGTGGGAAGAGCCAAGAAAAGTATCGGGCCCACCCACGGAGGCAAGGGGAACCCGCAGTTTTCGGGGCACCCACCGCTGCCGGGGCTATCTAAACCTTGCCCTCTGGCGGGCCTTCGCTTCCTTAAACATCCTACTGCTTGGGGCCGTAGCTCAGTTGGTAGAGCGCGTCGTTCGCAATGACGAGGCCGTGAGTTCGAACCTCATCGGCTCCACCAGTAGGATGGCGAGGCTTACTCCGCCGCGTCTTCGAGCCGGCGGACCTGGGCGTTGACGGGATGAATTTCGCCCAGCGCTGCTCGGCTCGCCGCCCCGCCTAGCTCGCGCACGCGTTCGCCTTGCGGCCGGATGCGTGTCTCGTAACTACCAATCGCGGCATCGAGGCTTTCGGCTGCACTCAGCAGGCCCTTGCGGATCTTGGTAAAATGCTCAGCAAACTTAACGAGGCGGTCAAAGAGCTCGGTGGCCTCGTCCGCAATCCTGCTGGCGTTCTCCGCCTGTTTGTGTTGCTGCCAGGCGAGGTTGATGGCCCCGAGGAAGCCCATCAGCGTCGCCGGGGTGGCGATGAGAATGCCTTCGCGCGCGGCGGTAAGAATGAGTTCATTGTCACCTTCGAGTGCGGTGCTTAAGAGAGACTCCGCGGGCAAGAAGAGGATGACCTTGTCGTAGGGCGTGACGCCCTGTTTAGCCATGGCCGCCGGGTAATCCTTGGCTGCGAGGTCGCGGATTGTCTTACGGAGTTTGACCGCGTGGGCCGCGACGAGCTCGCGCCGGTTCGGCGCAGCTTGGTCAGCGATGGCGACGTCGAACTCTGGCACCTTTGAGTCAATGATGATGCAGCGGTTGCCAGGGAGTTTGACAATTAGGTCGGGGCGCGAGTCGTCTTGCGAAACTTGTTCGCTGAAGTCGCAGTGCGGGCTGAGCTCGGCGACTTCAACGACCCGGCGCAGGGTCTGCTCGCCCCACTTGCCGCGATGCTGGGAGGACTTCAGGACCGAGGTGAAGTCGGTCGTGCTCGTGGCCAAGGCAGCCGTCGTCTCACTGATAGTCTTCATCTGCGCACCCACGGCGGCCAAGGTATCACCTTGGTTCGTGAGGCTTTGCTGCATGGCTTCGCGGTAATTGCCGAGGGCCGTGTTGATTTGCGCGATCAGGGGTTCAACTTTGCTGGCCACTTCCTTGGTCACGTCAGGCGCCATGCCTTTAAGCACATCAGTGCTAGTTTTCTCAAAGGTGATGCGCAGGTCGACCAGTGCTTGATTGTAGCGGGCTTCGGCGGCTTCGAGCGCCTTCCGTTGGTCTTCGCGTAATTGTGCGACTGTCTGGTCGGTGCTGGCCTTCAACTCGGCCGCTTGCCGGGTGTGGCGGGCTTCCGCGTCGGCCAGATGCGTCACCGCGGATTGCTTAGCGGATTCGGCACCGGAAACGCGGGAGAGGGCGTCGGTCTTGGCGTTGCGCTCGCGCTCGGCCGTCGCATTGGCCACGGCGAGTTGTTGGCGAACGTCGTCTAAGAGAAGGGTGTTGCTTGCTTCGCTGCCGGTGGCTCCCGGGTTCTTTCGGAAGAAGGCCACGTAGGTCACAAGGCCCAGGACGGCGAGGAGGAGGGCATGGGTCAGGTAATCCATAAGTTCTTGAAAGGCTACTCTACCCACGGAGGCACACTCCGCAACCCCATCACCGCGGGTCGCTGTCGATGGCCATGGCGTTCCCGACATTCCAAGCGGCCTCGTAGGCGGCGATGTAGTCGGCCGAGGACCAGGCGGGTTCGGCGGGTTCGCCCCCGAGGCCCGCCAGAAATCCGTAACGAATGCCGTGGGCAATCCGGCGCCGCCGCGGGTTGAGCCGCTTAGTCACCCACTGGTCGGCGAAGAGGGTTCGCTCATTGGGCTCGGTTGAAAAAACAGAACGACCGACTTGCCAGGCGACAATCGAGGCATGCAGGACGTCGGAGATGCTCCGATTTTGCAGGAAGGGGCAGGGGCCCCCAGCACGGCCTTGCTCAATGTGCTTCCGGATCTCCACGGCTAGGCCGACTTGCCAGCGTTCATCCATCGTCAGGAGGCCGAAATCGAACTCTGGGTCGTCGGCCGCCGCATCTTTCAATTCGACCCGGGCATAGGCCCGCCATTTAGCCAGCCAAGCTTCCCACGCGTCGGTGCCGCGACGCGGGGGCTTTCCAAGCCATTCGGGGAGATCTTCGCGCATAGGGTGCCTAAGTTCAGATAAGAGGGTTTAAAGGCGGTTTGTCCACTTTAAAGGGTGAAATAATGTTCACCTTTCCGTCCATGGGGGGCCGCCAGCAGGCTCACCCCTCGCCGCCCCGTAAACATTCCACCCAAAACCACCTTTTCCATCGAACTATTCCGTTCCATTGGTGTTAATCCATTCATCCCCTCCTCCAGTGAATTGTTCTTCTACTCCTTCCCCGCAGCGGTCGCTCTCCCCGTTGTTCCTCCTCGCGGCCGTTAGCCTTGCCTTAGCCCCCGTCGGCTTTGCCCAGACGGCGGCGCCGGCCGCCCCTGCGGTGGCCGCCCCCGCTGCCCCCGCCGCGCCTGCCGCGCCTGCCGTGATCGTCGGCACCGTCGCCGCGACGCCCGTGCCTAGCTTGAGCGGCACCGATAAGGTCGGCCCCATGGTCCTCCGCGATGAGACCATCGGCCAAGTGCTCGAACTGCTCCAGCGCTGGACTGGCAAGACAGTCCTCCGCCCGCAAGCGCTCCCCGCCAGCCTCTACACCCTCTCGCTCCCGGCCACCGCCACGCGCAACGACGCACTCCTGGCCATCGAGACGTTACTCACCTTGAACGGCGTCGCCGTCATCCAACAGGGCGACAAGTTCCTTAAGGTCGTCCCGAACAATGTCGCTAAGGCGGAGTCCCCGACGTTACTCAGCGAGAGCACGCTTTCCCTGCCCGCGAGCGGCCGCGTGGCTTCCAAAATCTTCCTGCTCAAGCACGCCAACGGCCAAGAGGTCGTCGTGCAAATCCAAGGGATGCTTAATAGCACACTCGGCACGGCGCCGGTCTTTTTTGGTCGGAATAACGCGATTCTGGTCACCGACTCGATCATGAACCTGCAGAAGATTGAGACCCTGCTCGCGCAGCTCGATCGCCCGCAGCTCGATGTCATCGCGACCAAGTTGTATAACCTGAAGCACGCCATGGCCACCGATATGGTGAACAAGCTGACGGCCCTCCTGCGGACGCCCGCCGCCAATGGGGCCGCGCCCTTCCGCCTTTCGACGGGCACTAGCTTCACCGCCGATGAACGCACCAACCGCATCATCGTCATGGGCTCGGCTGATCAGCACCCGTTCTTTGATAAGCTGATTGAATCCCTCGACGCGACTTCGGACCCCAATACGAAGACCGATGTGGTCTTCCTCCGCCACGCCAACGCCACCGAGACTGCCTCGCTGCTCACGCAACTCATCACCGGC
>ENA-OUVC01000344-OUVC01000344.1-marine-metagenome-genome-assembly--contig:-NODE-344-length-31944-cov-3.476292_pt1 | contig 31944 bp, 14 predicted proteins | sample MGYA00248622_ERZ508571 | MGnify/ENA primary metagenome ERZ508571 (study PRJEB26236, sample SAMN06267175) | marine metagenome | isolation source: Columbia River Estuary | place: USA:Columbia River Estuary... | reverse complement strand
AACGCCTTTTTGTTTTTAGCATCCCGAGCATCATACAACAATGCCCATTCAGCAACACCTTCATCAAGCCAAACAATACGAACTTCAATGCTTTTTGATTTGCCTAAAAATTGATCGTCAACATCAAAATAAATGGCTTTGTTTGTATTATTGGTATTGATTGATCGGGAAAATTGACTGTAAACACTTTCGGGAGGACCCTTGTGCCACCAACCAATACTTGTAGATTCAGGATCAATCTGGGTTAAAAATCGGCTGTAGTTACCGGGGGATATTCCCCAGCCAACATCATTATAATCCTGCCGCTTTCTATTAAGCATGCCTTCGCCAATGGCTTTTTCTGGGTCACCTTGAATGACTCCAAATGCTTTAAATTCCTCCGCGATTTTTATATAACGGGAAATATTGTTCTTGGCGGCTTCCCCATATTTGGCTACAGGAAAAGCGATGGTATCAGATGCATCCAACCCTTTTTGGAAGGCACAAAAAGCTGATTGAGCTGTTGCAGGATCATGTTGTCCTGCATATTTATTGAAAAACTTCAAAGCTGGTTCAAATTGTTTTCCTTCTGACGCTTCTGCAGGTACATTCCACATATCAAGGCCACAGTGAGTAGCAAAAAGAGAAGACCAATAAAAAGCTTGTGCTGGATTTTTCGTGCTCCAACCATAAACGGCCCACTCTCCATCCTGTTCTCCCCTGGAAAAAAACTGTTTCCCTCTTTTTTGTACTTCTTCCTTAAATTTTTGCCAGTTCTGGAGCCTATAATTCGTTTCACTGATATGATAACCGTGGCTGAACATGCCGTTTTTAAGCCCAATAATATCAAAATTGTCCAACAACCAGTTGTATTGAATACCATTGTTGGAATCATAATTGACCAGCACCGGCTTTACCATTCCACCACCGGTATTTTTATCTGTTAATGCATTTTTTAGAACATCCCATGCTTTGATTCTAAAATCTCCCCATTGCTCATTTGTTATATTAAATTGTGGGTCTAAAGGCTTTCCCTTGTACCCTTCACCATCACCAGTAGAACCTTCTGCAGACTGAATATAAAGAATGCGCGACTGCAGTTCTTTTGGCAATTGTTTTACATATTGACCAAATGCTGTCAACATGCGATGATAGTACCTTATATAATCCTCGTCTAAATAATAGGGAAATGTCTGGTTGCGCTGCTCTCCTAATGGATTGAATGTTTTTGTCATTTCCAGTTCTGGCACCCCATTCTCATACAACCATTTGGGAGAGTTTGGAGCTACCCAAATCATGATGAAAGTATAGAAATCATTCTCCTTGAGTAGTTTCAGTTTTTGCCCAATTTGTTCTTCGAACTTAAAATTTCCTGAGGCAGGTTCTATTTGTGACCATTTTAATATTAATGGAGCTCCCTTTATCAAAGGATGACTCTGTTTTGTAACTTTTTCCGGATTCCATCCAGCCCAGCTGTAGACACCCCAGCAATTTGCAGGAAATGGTGTCTGTGCCTGAATTGAAAATGCAAAAAAGAAAAGAAATCCTATTGCTATAAAACCAACAAATTTTTGAACTTTCATTTAATGGAGCTTTTGTAAAAGTCTTTTTGCTTTTAATGTAAGATCGACATTCCCCGCTTTACCACCTTCCTCACTGTCATTGGCATTGTTCTTTCCATTGCTAGGCAATGGAACTGCATCTACTTTAGGAAGCAACGCATGCAATTCTTCTTTGACTTTTAAAATCTCTTTTTTTGTTGAATTGGCTAAATTATCCCACTCCATCGGGTCATTTTTAATATTATATAACTCTTCAACTATTTCCTTTTTGCCCCGATAAATATAATGCCACTCCTCAGAAATTACGGAATGGGAACCCTTGCCATCTGTAGTGACGGTAGGATGCCACTGTAATGTAGTATTGGCAAGCAATGGGCTGAGGCTTTCGCCATCAATATTATCTTTTTTTGGAAGTTTACATAAATCAATAAGTGTTGGGTAAATATCCATCAGGTTTACATTCCTAAAGCAGAGCTGTTGCTTGGTCATGCCTGGAACATGAACAATAAAAGTAGTCTGTGTTGATTCCTTCCACAACTCTGCTTTTCGGAAGCGCAGCTTTTCGCCAAGATGCCAGCCATGATCACCAAATAGTACAACGATGGTATTTTCAGCATACTTGCTTTTTTTCAAAGCCTCTAACACTACTCCAACGCAATCATCTGCATAAGAAGCTGAAGCCATATACGCTTGAATTGCTTTTTTGAAAAGGACTGTGTCTTGTTGTACCCACTGAAAATCCAGAGATGGACTTGCGTATTTTTCATTATTTTTTGACAAAATATCATCTAAGTCATTCAGTTTGTACTCCGGTAGCTTGATGGTATCTATATTGTATCTATCAAAGTATTCTTGTGGCACAAACCAAGGCAAATGCGGTTTGGATATTCCCACTGCCATAAAAAATGGTTTATCATAGTCCTGCTTTAATTTATTTTCAAACCATGTGGCTGTTCGGTAGTCTTTGGTTTCTTCTTTGGGTGCTTTGGTTGGTGCCCAGGCGAATTCAGTGCCGCCACCTACTTTATATTTGGCATCAGTAACAACTTGGCCGTTAATTATACCTTCATTTCTAGAGTACAATTTTTCTTTTATAATTTCAGATGAACCATTTTCCAATTCCCACTCATCAAATGCCCATTGTCCGTGGTCAACACCATTTTCAGTTAAATGCTTGTGAAATATTTTACCTTTTGAAATAGTTACATAGCCATTTTTAGAAAAATACTCGGGCAGCGTTGCATTCTCCTGAACGAGTATAGAATTAAGCATATTGTTAGCATTCCCATAAGCACCTGTTTTTGAAGGCATAAACCCTGAAAGCAAGGCCGAGCGTGAAGGGCAACAGACCGGGCCAGCACAACTTGTATTCCGGAACACAACAGATTGCTTTGCTAATTTGTCCATGTTGGGAGTTAACATTTGAGGATTGCCCCCCATGGCACCCACCCAATCATTTAAGTCATCTACAGCAATTAATATAATATTAGGTCGATCAGCTTTTTGAGCATAAATGTTCGCGTTTACTATAAACAGGTTGAAAACGAGAATAACGAATATTTGCTTCATTTTACTGTATTTATTTTCTTATAATTTCCACTTCAATACCATTAAAAATATCATCTGCTTTATCCGTATTTACCAAAACAAAATCAGATTGAAATTCACCTTGATGCTTTAAAGACATATCTGCTACAATTACTGTTACTGATTTCCATGTATTATCTCCTTTCCCCTTAACCTCAACAGCAGTTCTTGCCTTTTGGCCATCATTATACTTTAAAGCCCAAGTAGAACCAGCATTTTTATCAAGCCATGTTATGGTAAATTTTAAACTTTTAGGTTTCCCATTTACAAACATTTCTTCATCGAATCCAAAATACATCGTGTTTTTTCCAGTAGCATTTTCAAAAGAACGGGCAAATCGATCATATTTTGATGACTTTTCATCGATGTTACCCCTAACCCTGAATAGTCCTATAGAGGTTTCATCGGCTTTTATTTGCGTCAAAAACCTTTCATAATTACCTTCTTGAATATCCCATCCCACGTCATTATACCCTTTTTGAACATCTCGTTGCGCCACTTGTCCTAAGGCAACTGATTGTATATCATCAATCTTAGCTCCTCTTGATACAAACGCTGCACAAATTTTCGAGTACCGATCAGTATTTTTCTCAGTTGCCTTACCGAATATAACTTCAGGAAATCTGGTGGTATTTGCCGCATTCAATCCTTCATGAAAAACAGAATAAGCAAACTGTGCAGTTTGTGGGAATACTTGCTGGGCATATTTATTGTACATTTTATAAATCTGTCTAATTTCATCGTGTTCAACAGCATATTTTACTGCACTTTTAGAAAGATTTGTTGTTGATAAACCAACATTCAATCCACTAAGGACAGCCCAATAAAACCCGATTTCAGGATTCAAGATGAAATACCCTTTTTGCCAACTTTGATCCATTTCAGATGCCGAGAAAAGTTTTAATCCTTTAGGATTCACCAGATATTTATACCATTTTTCTTTGTAGCTTTTTTCATCCGATAAATGATGTCCGCGATTGTATGCACCGCCTTTTATTCCAAATCCAATGGCTGGATCTATTTTTGTCATCATCCAATCGAATTCTTTGGGATTTTTCTCTGGATCCACTCTGTTGAATGTAAGGGCTATTTTATGGTCGGCAACATCGTTAAAATATTTTTTATACGCATTAAACGCTTCTAACCTAAAGTCTAACCATTCTTTTTGAGAAATCGAATATTGTTCATCTATTGGCTTGCCTTTAAAAGGTTCTTCATCACCAGTTGCCCCTGTTTTAACTTGTACAAAGGCTATGCACTTGAATTTTTCGTTTGGTTGATTTCGTAAAAAAAGTGAGAACTGCTTGATCAATTCAAAATAATATTTCTTATAATTTTCATTTAAATAAAATGGATAATTTGGAAATTTATCATGCTTGCCAGGCTTGTTATCTTTTACTTTTACCAAAGGCACCCCGTTCTTATATAACCATTCAGGAGAATCTGGTCCTACTCCGATGCTGAGTTTCACCAACTTATTATATTTCAGCGCATTATCAAGGGTTCTTTGAATACTTGAAAAGTCAAAATCGTTTGGAGAAATGCGTTGAATACTGGCCCAATCACCTCCACCTTCAATCCCCATTATATAATCGAATGCAGGATCCGCATAATCAGCAATACCATCTCCACGGTCCCACACTCCGTATGCATTGCTGGGCAATGCTACCCGCTGCGCTACTGCATTATTTTGATATATTAAAACAATAAAAACTAATACATATTTACATCGCCCTATTCTACACATGTTTTTAATTATTTCGATTAATGCTTATAAAATTAGATGTAAATCAGTATTTACCAACCAGGATTTTGAGGAAGCAATCCAGGGTTTGTCATCAAATCACTTACAGGAATAGGAAAATATTTATATTTTACAGCAGAAAGAGTGGGACGATAACGCTGAACAATATTTAACCTTTGGTAATCAAACCATAGTTGAATTTCGAAACACAGTTCTCTTCTTCTTTCTGAAATAATTACTTCCATCAAGTCCCCGGCAGGAAGTACCCTTCCCAATCCTGCCCTTTCTCTGACATCTGCAACCCTCTCTTTTGCATTGGCCATATCACCAAGCGCATATAGAGACTCAGCATACATCAGTAAAAGATCTGAATAGCGTAAGATAGGAATGTCATCCCCAAAACGTCCTTTATCAGCCGCAGAAGTTTTAAAGACATATGTTGTGGGTTGCATGGGTATGTTATCAGCTGACAATTGATAATCACTCCAATATTTTTTGAATGTCAATGTTTTTATCCCTGCTGGATACAATACCCTACCATTACTCTTGTTTATAAATTCAAGAAAAAATGTAGCAGCCCTTCGTTTATCTGAAACGGTAAATTCATTTAAAAATGCAGTTGTAGCTTTTAGTGTACCAACTTCAGTGGTTAAAATACCTGTTCCTTTTACAGCTGTCATACCAGCCAAAGAATTTCCTAATTTCAAATCAGAGGCTTCAATGAACTTTACAGAAAATATATCTTCTTTGCCGTTCTCATTCACTTCTTTAAAGATATCAGCATAATCGGTTGTTAAGCCATAGCCATGCCCTCCAGTATAAACAGAAGCACACAAAACCCTTGCCTTTGAGTACATGTCATTTTTATCAAAAGCATTATCATATAAATTAGCATTTGAAGCAATAGAAGATGCAATGGTAAGGTAAACTTTTGCCAATAACGCTTGGGCTGCTCCATTTGTAGCTCTGCCACGCTCATACCCTTTATAGTCGTTGACTAAATTACCCGTACCAGCATTCCCAAATGCGGCATATTGTTTCCAGGTTGGCAGATCAACAGCAGCACTTTCCAAATCTTTGATTATTTGTTTATACACCAGGCTTTGTCGAACTTTTGCAGGATAAGCGCCTTCAATGGTTTCTACTCCATCATTCAATGGGATATCGCCCCAGATCCTCACAAGATTGAAGTAGCACAGAGATCTTACATATTTTGCCTCTGCAATAATTCTATTGTAGGATATTTCATTGACATTTTCTTTTTTTAATAATCTAATCAGCATGCTGGCCCTGTTCACACAAACCCACAATCTATCCCATACTTTTTTTATATCCGCCAGGTCTTTGGCTGAATAATTCATCCCCTCGAATCCAGGACTGAATGATACGGTGCCTGTTGGTGCTTCCAACATTGAAAAAAATGTATAGTCGTTTGCATATGTAAAATAGGTATCCCTTAATCCGGCATACACGCCATTCAGGGCAGAAATACCCTGTTGTTCGTTCATGTAGAAATTTGTCGATTGCGAAGAGCTAAATACCTCTTCAACTAAATACTTCTTGCATGCCGTTAATGAGCATACAATAAATAGCAATGCAACCAAATATTTAGCATTTCTCATCTTTAAAAGTTTAAGTTTAAGCCTAATGTGTATGCTATGGGTCTAGGATAACCAAAGTTATCATATGCCAAAATGCTTGAACTTTGATTGGTTGCCCAACCGCCCGGTTCAGGCTGATTATTTTCCGGATCAGTGCCTCTATATGCAGTGATCAAGAATGCATTTTGAACACTTCCAAATATAGAAAAGGTCTTTATTCCTTTCATGTTTTTTCGTGGGAAGTTATAAGACAAGGCAATATTTTCAAACCGTATAAAACTGCCATCTTCAATATTTGTAAGATTTGCAGATAAACCATTCGTGGCTGTAGAACCAAGTTTTGGAACATTGGTAGTTGGATTTTGGGGTGTCCATCTGTTTAACACCCTGGTAGAAAATGATGTTGCTTCTCCATATGGTTCATCATATTTATTGGTGTTAAATAACCATGTATTCATCAGCTGCACATTAGAGGAATTATACACCTCCTTGCCAACAACAGAATTAACAAAAATATTTAAAGCCCAATTTTTATACGTAAAATCAACGCCCATACCAATGGTAAAATCGGGATGAGGGGATCCAATTACTGTTCGATCGGATAAATTGATAAGACCATCGCCATTGGTATCTGCATACTTAATATCTCCTGGTTTTGCAGTAGGCTGCAACATTGATAATGCCCCTGAAGAAGGGTTTCGAAACGAATAATTATTTATTTCTTCTTGGGTTGAAAATATGCCTAACTGAGGGACTTCCCAAAATACTCCGTAAGCATATCCTTCGCCTACATAGCCAGTATATTTATTTTCATTGATCATTGATCCTTGTCCCAGCCATTTTATGATTTCATTTTTATATTTTGAAAAAACAATGTTGCTTGAGAGTTTAAATTTCTTTCCCTTAATGATATCTCCACTCAAAGAAAATTCAAATCCTGTATTTTTCATATCTCCTCCATTTCTTGTCGAAGAAGCAAAACCGGATACACCTGGCAATGGAAAATCTTTTACCAACAAATCAGCTATTTTTTTTATATATACATCGCCATTAAAATTTAATCTGTTACCCCAGAACCCAATTTCAACTCCTGCATTAAATTGCGTTGAAATCTCCCACTTTAGGTCCGGATTGCTAAAGGTTTCCGGAGCTTCTGCTGCAACAGCTGTATTTCCAAAGGCGTAAGTAGGTGTCGACCTTGATAAACCCATATTGTAAATAGACCCCTGGGATTGATAAGGAAGAATGCTTGAACTGCCTGACTGCCCGGCACTGAATCGCCATTTCCAATTAGAAATGATTTTATTATTTGAAAGAAATTTTTCCTTATTCATATCCCAAGCAACTGCTACACCTGGGAAAAAAGCCCATTTGTTGTTGGCTCCAAATTTTGAAGATCCGTCATAACGGCTTGTAAAAGTTAAAAAATATTTGTCATCATATTTAACATTGGCCCTTCCTAAAAAACCTGCAAGTGTTTCTTTTGACTTAAACGAACTATATCCTGCAGCAGAAGCGCCTGCTGCCAGATTATATGGCCCATATAGATCAGAATTAAATTGAGTAACATCTCCCGAATTGACACTGGACCTTCCTTTTTCTGATATTTCCATGCCACCAAGCATGGTGATGGCATACTTGTTTTTGTTAATGCCGTATGAAAGAATATAATTATTTGTGTACTCCTGAATTTTTAAATGACTAACATTTGCTTTACCGCTACTTAGACTACCCTCAAGCGTTGTGGATGGCAGGTAAAATAATCTTTCCCTTAATGAATAATTATATTTCAAACTTGTTCTGAAAGTAAGCTTTGGTGTTATTTTGAAATTTGCATAAATATCACTCAGTATTTGGTCAGTTTTATCAATGTCGGTCGAATTATTGAGCCTTGCTATTGGGTTCTCAAAGGTTTTTTCGGTTCCAAACATATTGGTGAAATTAAACTTGCCATCCTTATCATAAATTGGAGTGACCGGTGTTACGCCAAAAATGGTTTCGATGGCTTTCTGTCCATCATCCATATGATTATATACATATCGGGTGGGGAAAACAGAAAATCCAAGCTCTACTTTTTCAGTTGGCTTTACCATGCCATTGATCTTCATGTTGAACCTTGTATAATCCTGATTTTTAATTGCCCCATTATCTTTTAAAAAATTGATACCCAATCCCAGTGATGATTCTGCTTTTCCATAATTGACATTTATATCATGATTTTGGAGTGTCCATGGTTGTCTTGACTCCTTAACCATATCATACCCTTTCCCCCAGGCGTTGCGGTTATTTTCTGGGAATCCAACTATTTCAACAGCAGGAAAAATGATATCAGGCCGATTTGCTTTCATCTCATAAAAAAGTGTAGCGTATTGAGCTGCGTCTACAACATCAATTTTTCTCGCCATTTCTTTAGTGGTATAATAAGATGAATAAGTGGTTGAAGTCTGTCCGGCTTTGGGTTTTATGGTCGTAATTAATACAACACCATTTGCCCCTCTCGAACCATATATGGATGTTGAAGCTGCATCTTTTAATATTTCAATGGATTTTACATCTGAGGGGTTTAAAAAGTTAATATTGTCAATATATATACCATCAACCACATATAACGGTTCTCCCGTTCCATTTATTGAACTTAAGCCCCTGATTTTGATGGAATTGGCGCCTCCTGGCTCATTGCCAGTTGTTCGAATATATGCTCCAGGCACTTTACCTACCAAAGCGGATACTATATTTGGAATAGCCTGCTTCCGCAGATCACTTCCCGTTATTGTAGAGATACTCCCTGTTACATCGGACCGACGCACTGTCTCATATCCAATTACAACTACTTCATCAGAATTTTCTATTTTGAGCTTCAGCACAACATTAAGGAATAACCTGCTGTTTACATCAACAGTTTTATTTTCCATCCCAACAAATGAAAATTTTAATTTATCTCTTGTCTCAGCCTCAATTGAAAATTCTCCATTGGCAGTTGTTATTGCAGTTGTATTCTTCCCAGCAACTGTTATTGTTACAGAAACCAGTGGAACTTTATTTTCATCAGTAACTTGTCCTCTAATGATTGTTTTTTGCGCAGACAAAGGATGGCTGAACATAAGTAAAATCACAAGATTTAAACCCAGTGTTAAAAGAAGTTTCATTTGGTTAAGTCATTTATTAATTACGTTTGGATATTCATCATAAAATTCTTTAGGAATCCTTAATATGGATTTTGTACCATAGCTGATGATTGCAACATTTGTCCATATGGTATCGGACGAATAATTTGTTTAGAATTCCATCTTGAAACCGTACTTGCCATTCCAGCAGGAAATATTTCCAGGTAGTTATCTCCATCAAAGCGGTAAGCCCGGATCATGTCTTTTTTGTTCCGATAAACATCTCTTGTTCTTTGGCATTCACCTATCATCTCTAACCTCTTTTCATTGAGTACAAGATCAAGTAGATTTTTAATGTTATAGCTGTTGGTAGTCCAGTTTGTTATGGTAAAAACCGGAACGCCTGCACGACTTCTTACATAATTTATATTTTCCAATGCTTTTGCAGTATTTCCTAATTTGGCATATGCCTCTGCCTGAATTAGTCTCATTTCTGTTGCCCTTAATACAATTGTAGAGCCAAGATTGTTAATGCCCCCCTGGAAAGAATATTTATTGCAGTTGGTAGATTTGGCATTGTAAGTAGCATCTGCAGCGGATAGTATGGTACCTGTTGGAGTTGTATAAGATTTATCAATTAAATTATTGCGTAAATCAGTAGGATATTTATTGAGTAAAGCATAATAATCATTAGAAATAGGCAGGTATTGACCGGCCTTAAGTTGATTGTATCCATTGTCAAGACAGAGTGGTAATGTGGTAACAGCTGTTCTATACAACATCCAAATGGTTTCACTTGAACTTGAAGCAGTAGAAAAATAATGTTTTGTACCTGACGGCCATTGTGTTCTAACAACAGTGTTGTTGCCAAAAAATACATCAGAAGCGGTTATCATTGAGGCTTTCCCGGAAGTTAAAACCGAATCAGCATAGTTAATCGCATTATTTGCCATTGTAATATCTGGAGTTGCAGGATCCAACATTGTATTGTAAATACGGGCCAAGAGAGCGTGTGCCGCTTGCTTAGAAGCTCTTGTTCTATCAGTACCAATGGATTTCAGGTAGAAAGCAGAAATTTTAAGATCCGCAATCATTTGGTTATAAAGTTCATCAATCGTAGACCGTTTTGCTTCAGTATTATCATTGGGATCCAATCGTATAGGCAATCCCAAATTACCGATATTCATTTGTGTATACGGCCGAGTGAAGATATTGCTGAGTATAAAATAATTATACGCCCTCAAAAAATATAATTCACCAAGTGCATTGTTATTTTCAATATCTGCTCCAAATTTATTTTGAGCTATAACCGTATTACAGGTAAATATGTTTTTATAACAATTGGTCCACAGTGGCCATGATGTTACGCCATTATTATTAACATCTACAATATTGGTGGTATAAAGACCAGGCTCTGAATTATTTACCCTGTTCAATTTTGCAAAATCATCACTTGAATAATTATGATAATCATTGTTTGCTTTATCAATACCTGAGCTTAAGCTAGAATATATACCTGTACTCAGAAGCTTAACACCTTGCAATGAAGTAAAATCTTCTCTCCCTAAACTGTCTCCAGGAAAAGTGTCTAACTTCTTAGTGCAATTGGATAAAAGAATTGTGCCAAATATGATTGCTATAAAATATCTTTTTTTCATTTTATTTATTTTATCAAAGTGAAATAAATGTCCGATTTTTTAATAAGTACTGTCAAATTAGAAGGTGATATTTGTGCCAAAAACTAAACTTTGTTGAATAGGCCTCAATTTATTGTTAACGTTTATTTCTCCTCCGTATCCCTGCGCTTCTGGAGTTGTATAAATAAAGTTGTCATCAAATACTTTTAGAATCGGATTATTCAACCGAGAGAACAGCGTTACATTTGACATTTTGTACTTTTCCAAAACCGATTTTGGAAGATCATAACTCACCGAAATATAGTTCACTTTCAGAAAATCACCTTTTACCAGATTCATGCCATCTGGTTTATTCGGAACTGTTGCAGATTTTGCATAAACCCCAAAAAAGGGACGGGGGAAATACGCATTATCGCCAGGTTTTTCCCATCTTTTGTCCAAAACTGCTGATGATTGACCTTGAATAACTTTTTCACCATTCCGGAACCATATGTTACTTGTAAGCATTGTATAATAGTCCCCTACGTAAGAAACCATCACTTCTAAAGATAGCCCTTTGTAAGAAATTCTATTGTTAAATCCACCAGTAACCCGTGGTGCCAAATTTTTGGTTTTATAGGCTATATTCGGATTGGCTTGCCATGTCGTAGTTCCATTTATTTTGCCAGTACTATCCGCTGTGTTCCAGGTTGCTAAGCCTGTTTGAGGGTCGGCACCTACATAGTCAAAGATGTATGAAGTATTCAGATTATACCCAACTTTTAAAATTTTATTAAACCTGGCATCAATAATTCCTTTTTCACCTTGCCCTGTTAAGGCAACAAGTTCATTGTGATTATAAGCAAGTGATAGATTAGTGTACCATTTGAAATTTTTGTTATTGATTATATTTCCAGAAGCCGAAAATTCAAACCCCTTATTTTGGACACTTCCAATATTTTTCCATCCAAGATCAAATCCTGTGCTTGGGTCAAGAGGAACTTGGTATAAGATGTCTTTATTTTTAGTGTTATAAAAATCAAAGGTTAGGTCTACTTTTTTCCATAGCGAAAGATCTATACCAAAATTTGTAGTGAGTGCTTTTTCCCATGTCAAATTAGGATTAGCATATTGAGTAGGTGCTGCACCAGCTTGAAAATTGTAATTAGAACCCAGGGAAAATGTTTCAACAGCTGAATAATTGCTAAAATTATCATTGCCTGTCACTCCATGGCTGACCCTCAACTTAAGGTTTGAAATGGTTTTGAGCATGTTTTTCATAAACTTTTCCCGACTAACAAGCCATCCTGCTGAGCCAGAATAAAAATTACCATAACGATTCGCACTACCAAATTTAGAAGAACCGTCGCGGCGATAAGATCCAGTAAGAAAATATTTATTGTCAAAAGAATAATTGAACTGCGAAAAATAAGAGAGTCTATATATTTCAGATAACCCCCCTTTAACGATGGGAATTCCTGATGTAGCATTAAGAACACTTATTCCGTTTACAAGCCCTGTATTGCTTGCCGAAAATCCATCACTTATCTGTGATTGGTATTCAAAACCAATTTGGCCGTTGAATGTACTTCTACCAAAATACTCATCAAAACTAAGAATCTCATTGTTCAATAAGTTTTGTCCTGTAGACTGCGATCTTCCTAAATAAGCATTGGTATTTCCCAAGTAACCTGCAAAAGGATCTTGATCATCCGCCCAGGACCTGCCATCGCGATATTCTTTGGTCAAACCTGAGTTGTAGCGGTATTGAGTGCTAGATGATAGTTTAAAGTTGGGTGAGATTTCATAAGAAAGCGTAACCTGAGGAAGAAGGGTCATTGATTTTTCATTATTTACATTCCCTATCTCCTCATAGGTCAGCATGTTTGTTGCTTTGGTACCAATCCAGTCTAATTGTATTTCAGGTAAATATTTTAAAGTGCCATCCGTGTTGTAGGGACTATCAAATGGTGCAACCCGAACATTTTCACCGAAAAGCGGGAAATTGGTTTTTCTGAAAGTGACAAATGTCCTTGTATCAAGTTTCCATTTGCTTCCGAACTTAAAACTCAAATTCATTTGTCCAGAAATTTGTTCCTCATCATTGCCCCGCATGGTGCCATCAATTTTATTATAATTAAAGCTGATGTATTGGGTTGATTTTTCTGAACCGCCACTGTATGAGAAGCCATGTTTTTGACTGGCCCCTTTGGGGTATAATACATCCAACCAATTGAAATCAGTGGCAATTACCTGATCTCTTGTTCTGCCCCTCATGATAGAACTCATCCAAAGTGCTTCTGTATTGGTCGGAGAAGGCAGGTAAGTATTGTCGTTGTTAAATGCTTCTCGATGGTAATCATATAGTTGTGCAGAATTCATCAAGCCTTCGAAATTGCCCCACAGTGGTTTGTTTGAGCCATAAGCTGAATTGATATTGAATATGTTTTTACCCGATTTGCCTTTTTTGGTGGTTACTACAATAACACCACTCGATGCTTTTGAACCATAAAGCCCTGTTGCACCAGCATCCTTCATAACGGTTATACTTTCAACATCATTTGGATTAAATGCATTAGCAGAAGAAATAACACCATCTACTACCCAAAGTGGTTCACTGCTCGCTGTAATAGATCCCGTACCCCTAATTCTAATAGAAGGTGCTGTACCAGCATCGTAATTGTTATCTAATATTGTTAACCCTGCTACTTTCCCTTGAAGTAGATCAACTCCATCCATAGAAGTTGCGGTTGAAACTGCAAGTTTTTCTCGGTTTAAATTAACGACAGAACTGGATATCTCTGTCAATTTTTTAGAACTGTACCCTACGGCAATAACTTCTTCAAGTAATTTTGCGTCTTCCATCAAAATGATATCTATTTGCAACTTCGTTCCAACCACAATTTCTTGCTCTTTCATGCCAGTAAACGAGAAAACCAGTTTATCAGTAGGCAATGCATTGATGGTAAATTTTCCATCAATATCTGTAGTCACTCCGGTCTTCTTATTTTGTGTGACAACTGTAACACCTGCCAAAGATTTTCCTTTCTCATCTTTAACTGACCCATTTACGATTTTTGATTGCGAATGGGCCTCTGATATAACACATGAAATGGCTAGCAATGCCAGTAAAATGGATTTCTTAATCCGTATTAATTTTCTCATAATAGCAAGTTTTAATCTTTAGTTAATCGTTATACTTTTTCTCAATAAGTTGAAGTTCATTCCATTAACCTTTATTGTTATTGAGGTGTGGGATTTTAAATTATACATTAATTTTCCAGCAGTTGTATTGATTATTAGCCCTGACAGTGCTTCTGACAATTCAGTATTTTGTAGACCTCCAATGACAAATTGTTTGTCTTTCCCGTCCCAGTTAAAAAGAGAGAGATATACTCCATCATTGTTTTCACCGAGCATGACATTGAAGGCATCATTGTTGCTTTTAGCATGATCCCATAAGTCTAATGGCAAAAATCTTGTGGCTGTTTTTATAGAAAATGCATTTTTAATCAGGCTTTTTCTTTCGCTTCTTAATGTAAGCAGATTATCACTGTTTATTTTAATCCCTCCATATAAGGATACGTAATCACTCCACATTTTAGCCTCATCATACGTAGTATTTCCGCCGAATTTATCTTCGCCCCAAGCCCTAGAGGGTTCTTCATCATCTTTATTTCTGACAACTAAATAGTCGGCATCATTCTGAGCCACTATACGATTAAGATAAAAATTTCCTCCATTTTGCAGGCACCTGGTTTTATAATGTTCGAATGTTGGACTAATATCACCACCTGTTCGGATTCCGTCCACGATCCCAATCGTTGGTCCAAAAACAGATGAACAGGCTAAAAAGAACCCGTCACCAATACCTTCTCGCATTGATTTTAACCCCAATCTTGTTCTTTCCATACTTGTAAGATTATTATCGAAGGCCTTTACAGCAGTAACTTTCTTCATTCCTTTTTTCTCTTTCCCATGTTCAGTTAATATTGTTTCAAGAAGGCCATAACGCATAAAATCTATCTTGAAATAACTAAAACCCCACTCAGTACGAATAGTACTTAAAACATTTTTCATGTAAGCACATACGGCAGGATTTGAAAAATCAAAATAGATATACTGCATAAATGCATCCTTTCTGTCTACAGACTGACAGATTAATTCACCATCCTGGTCTTTCAAAAACCAATCAGGATGTTCTTTATAAATATTGGAAGTCTTATCTGCCCTAAAACCATCGAGATGTATTCCCGCTTTATATCCCTTTGATTTTGAATAATCTGCAATTGCTTTCATTCCTCCCTGCAAATTTTTACGAACACTCAAATAATCCCCTCTTGCTGTCCACCAACCGCCATCGATTTGAATGATATTCGCTTTTAAACCATCTGCACCAAGCTGATCGATATTATCAATGACATCTTTTGTGTCGTATACTCTTCCATAATAATCCCAGGTTGACCAACCTTTTAATTGGAGGGATTCTTTCGGTTTAATTTTGTGCTCATTTGCTATTTCTTCACCATATGCATACAATAAATCTTGCCAGGATTCATTTTTGATTTTAACAATTTTTTCAAAGAGAATGGAACCTCCTGGTTTTATGGGCTTTTTCTCACCAAATGCTTTGATAACTACGTTGTTTTCTTTGTTGTATATGTTAGGTCTGAATATATTCCAGGTAAGTACACCCACAAGTCCATATCTATTTTCAGTAAACTTTGTCATTAGATACATACCCGATTCGCTCTTGTTATCTAAAGAGTTTGATTGTTTTAAAGGTGTCCGTCCCATACAGGTGCCGCCAAAAACGATGGGCAATGCTGCATCAGTTTTCCCTTTTTCGGTAAGGGTGATTTCAATAGAGTCAATTTTATCAACTTCCTGACCACGGTTAATGAATGAGATTTCATAATACTCCTGTCCTTTATCGCCCTTTTTTAATGAAATTTTTGAAACGATACTTTTCTTTTCAGAGTAAATGACACAATTAATAGGATAAGATGGGGGATAGGTGTAAAAACAGCTTTCGCCAACAGATAGAATAAAAAGGAAGCTGAATAGAATTTTGGACATTTTCGACATGGTTAAATCGTTTACCTAGCGAAAATAAAGGTCTATTGTTGCTCACAGCGGTCTAAAAAGGGTCAAAAACAGGTGATTTTGTTTCAATTTTTAAAAAATACTCCCGGAATTGGGAAAACCATGCTTCTAGAGATCTTACATTAGCTGTGTTCTTTCATATATAATTTAATTATTATATATTATGTTTTGTACATTCAAAACACTTTGCTCATGTATATGACTTAAATTATTACCAAATAGTCCTGATGCGTCGTATTTATTCTATACTGTTTATTGTTTTTTTTCTTGCCAATTACCAGGGTTTAAGCCAAACAAAGGTAATATTCAAGATAATTGACAATAAAAAAGGGCTTTCTCAAAATGGTGTTTTAGCGATGTTTCAGGACAAAGAAGGCTATATGTGGTTTGGTACCCACTATGGTCTTAACAGATATGATGGTATTTCTTTCAAAAAATATTACAGAGGTGATGATTACAATGACCTGTGTGGCAATACCATCCAATCCATATTGCAAGATTCTGCAGGAAATATTTGGATAGCAACGATAGAAGGAATTTCTGTCTTTAATCCAATTACAGAAATATTTTATAACCTTAATAAATATAGTCAAAGAGAAAGTGTTTTTAAGCAAACAATACTTTCAATGAAACTGATCGATAATCATATTCTAGTGAGCAGCAATGATGGACTGTGGAAATTCAATCCAGGAAATAAACTTTTTACAGACCTGATTGCAAAAGATATGTGTAATACTATTGACAATTACAAATTAGATGCAAGTGTAAAATTAGAAGGAATTCGAATTTATCAAAAAGATCAACAAGACAACTACCTGCTAACTGCCAATAACCATGTTGTCGTATCAAAAATCATTGATAATAAGCTGTTGGTAATTGATGAGATTGATCTTGATGTTAAAACCCCTATCGAAGTAACAGCGCTTTATAAAGATAGCTATTCCAATTTTTGGGCAGGTACAGCAAAGCATGGTCTCTATCAATTAAAAGTATCCAAAGGAAAATATTCAACAATAAAGGTATATCCACAGAAAAAAAATACATTTTTTTCAAGAATTACAGATATAATTCAAGATGACAAAAGTAAATTATGGATTATCTCTCGAAGCGATGGCGTTATCGCTATTCCAAAAGAGAAGTTGGAGAACAATATTTTTGTGCCAACAACATTCAGTGAACTTGAAATTTCAAGCAAAAGAATCAGAAGTATTTACATATCACGTGATAACACCCTATGGTTAGGGTCTCTGGGAAGAGGTGTATTTTTTTATAACCAGTCTGGAATCAAATTCAAAAATTATCAATTTTCGTTTGAGTTTAGCAATTCATCAAACAGTTCTCTTAATAATTATTCGAGGTCTATAAGCAAAGATCTGTATAATAGATTATGGTTTGGAACTCTTTTTGAAGGTTTGTTTGTTTACGATACAGAAAAAGAAAAGATCATAAAATATTTACTGAATAATCTCTCCATTTTTTCATTGTCCGAAGTTGATAAAAAACATTATCTCGCAGGAACATCTGACGGGTTATACCTCATTACACACGATAAAGACAAAATAAAAACAGATAAAGTTTCATTTGATAATAAGGCTATAGGTGTTGTATTTTCTATTTGTAAAAAATCCAATAAATACTGGATTGGTACAAGCAATAAGTTAGTAAGCTTTGTCTTGACTGATGATTTTAAGTTTTCCCAAGTAGTGACTTACAACGATAAACTTTTAGTTGACCTTAGAACACAAAATACAATACGGTGTGTCAAGTATGATCAGTACAAGAATTGCATTTGGATTGGCACAGAAATGAATGGGCTGGTAAAAGCAGAATTAGATTCAAAAGATAATATATCAAGCTTTGTTTCATTCAACAAAATGCATAAAGATTATTCAATCAGTAAATACATTTCTGATATCTATATAGATACTGATAACAATTACTGGATTGGTTCAAGGAATGGACTGGTTCATTTTAGAATGAATGATGGTAGAAATTTTTCAGATGTGGGAGTTTACACGACCAAAAATGGTTTACCCAGCAATATGATTCAATCAATACAAAGTGATAAAAAAGGAAATATTTGGCTAGGAACCAATAGGGGATTAGTAAAATTCAATAAATTTTCAAATGACATCATTAATTATGATATTAATGATGGTATACAGGATTATGAATTTGCGGAACACGCTACCTATGTTGATAATACTGGCATGTTATACTTTGGCGGCATCAATGGTGTTTCTCAATTTTCTCCTGAAAAAATGAATGCTGATAGTATTACTGTACCCGTTTTCATTCAAAATATTTTCATAAATGGTATAAACGCTAACGAAATAAAAGGACTTGATAAAACTAAAAAACTTAAATTATCCCATACCAGCAACAATTTGAGATTTTCGTTTATTTCATTCAATTATATAAATCCATCAAAGTGTAAATATGCATACATGCTCGAAGGATACGATAAAGATTGGATATATTGTACGTCCGAAAATCGATATGCAGAATATGCAAATTTGAGTAAAGGAAATTACATCTTTAAAGTAAAAGCTTCCAACCATGATGGTGTATGGAATAATAATATTACGTCTACCCCTCTTGAAATACAGGCATCTTTTTGGCAAACTTTGCCGGCTTTTTTACTTTATTCCTTTATCCTTTTTGTTATAATATTTTTTGTATCATCGATTACAAAAAAAAGAGTACAAAAAAAACATGCAGAAATATTAGAAAAAGAATACCACGAAAAAATTGAAAAAGTTAATCAAGCAAAAATTCAATTTTTTATTAATATTTCACACGAAATCAGAACCCCCCTTACACTAATTATGTGTTCGGTTGAAAAGCTTATTGGACATTTTAAAATAAATACAGAACAAGAAAAAGAGGTAGGAAGCATTGAAAAGAATATTAGTCATATGTTAAACCTCACCAATGAATTATTAGAAATTCAAAAAATAGAAAGTGGAGATTATCAGATTAATGTTAGAAAAGATAATATCATTGATTTTTTGAAAAACATCATAACCACATTTGAACCTCTTGCTGACCGACAAAAAATTAAATTGATCTTTTCTGGTTTTGAATCTGAAATTTTAATTTGGTATGATGCAAATGCGCTTGTAAAAGCTTTTAATAACCTTATTTCAAATGCTATAAAATACACCAAAAGTGGGGGTACAATTGAAGTATCAGCCATTCGTTCTAACAACAATGAATTTCTTGATATAAATGTCAGCGACGATGGTATTGGTATTGAAAAAGAAAATCTATCAAAAATATTTAACCAATTCTATCATGTTGCAGGCAATAGTGAATCGTATGAAAAGGGATTTGGAGTAGGCTTATCCCTTACAAAAAATCTTATAGCACTGCACAAGGGAAGCATTTCAATATCAAGTGAACCAGGAATAGGTTCAACATTTAAAATAAGCTTGCCAATGAATGATAATGTCTATTCCAGCGAAGAGAAAGCAGACAGGGGGTTTTTGAATGCAGGATATACATCAGTCTTAAGCGGTCTTGAAAATAATATAAGTGATGAAGCGATGCAGTCACTCAACAATAACGAAGAAAATGTAGACCCATCAAAATCTACTATCCTTTATGTAGATGATAATAAAGAATTAGTAGACAAAATAAGTGCCTATTTGTCTGAAAAATATAATGTACTTGTAGCATCAAATGGAAAGATTGGTATTGAAATGGCCATTCAATTTCAACCTGATGTGATCATTAGTGATATCATAATGCCGTTTAAAGATGGTTTTGAGCTGTGCAGCGACCTTAAAAACGATGTAAATACTTCTCACATTCCCATTATTCTACTAACCGCCAGAGGAGATTCCGAAAGTCAGTTCAGGGGTATAGAAATAGGTGCTGATTATTTTTTCCCTAAACCATTTAATATAAACTTATTAGACCTGACTATTAAGAATTTAATTGAATCAAGGGAAACATTAAGGCAGCTTTTTTTAAATAACCCATACCATAATCCAAAAGAAATAACTACCAACAGCAGAGATGCTGAATTCCTAGAAAAGTTGCTTAAATATGTTGATGAGCATATCGACAACCCTGATTTAAATATAAACTCATTGGCCCAAACATTTGCCATGAGTCGCTCAACTTTTTTGAGAAAAATTAAAGCGATTACAGGTACAACCGGAAAAGATTTTGTTGATTCAATAAGGCTGAAAAAAGCGGCCCATCTTCTGATTTCTTCAGATATGAATATATCGGAAGTAGCATACACTATTGGTCATTCTAATCCCCAATATTTTTCTAAATGGTTTAAAGCATTTTATAAAGTGTCGCCATCAGAATACATATTGCAACATAAAAAGTAATTTGATTCTCCCTATGCGAGACATGTATCCATAGCAGCAAAACTCCTGCTAATGTGTGTATTTTTTCCTTACAACTTTTTGGGTTGAATGATGTATTTGTTTTGGCCAACTTTTGAACCCTTACAATCTCCTGTATTTATTGATAACTTATCATTGAGTTTCTTTTCTGCATAAATTGTATTTCCACCAACAACAAGGTTATCTGTGCTATTTGCCTGAACGATCAATTGATTGCGAAGAATAAACGCATTATTTTCAATCCTTATATGCTGATAGACAGAGCTGTTGGCAATTCTATTCCAAGGAGCAATCTTAATTACAGGCTCTGCACATCGGATAAATTTGTTGTTGCGAATCGTCATATCCCTTACATACCCTGATTCATACCAGCTATTGGCATCAATTGCCATATGAATTGCGTTCATGTGCGTTGCTAAAAATTCATTCCCTTCCACGAGTACCTTTCGCCGTGTAGATAAAAGAAAACCGTGGGTAGGAACCCAAGATACCCTGCAATTCCTAATTTCTACTTCAGGTGTCCAGGTAACATTTTCGATAGCATCCCCGATAGCAAGCCCTTGAGGAGAAGGCTTTTCAAACGTCAACAACATTTCTTTAGGATTGATCAATACCGCCTCTTTTATCCGGTTCACACCATGTGATGCGTATGTTTCCTGGTTGACAAATTCAATTTCATCCCCCCGGTTAAAAGCCATAAAACCGTAGGTTTGTTTGTGCATAAACCGAACCTTTACTTGGTTGTCAGCAATTTTTTCAACAACGCTTAGGTAAGTTCCGTGAACATTGATGGCATCGTCGTGTGCTCCTGAAAGCACGCAGTTCTTTATCAGTAACTTTCCTTTACAGCCTGAAAAATGCATGCAGTCAGCCCATGCAGCAGAAGTTCTGCCGCTTGCTTTGTCGGGAGCTATTGTAACCGAATCGAAGGAAAGGTTTTCTGAAAATTGACATACTAAACCCATGCCATGCATAAAATGGAATTGTATATTTTTCCAGGAAATATTTTTACTCCCCCGGGTAAACACAGCAGCATAATCCCTGAAAACATCACGCAGCTGGTAAATACAACCTGTTTTCATTGTATGTTTTCCGCTGACACGAATTAAAAATGGTTTTATTTCTTTCAATGTCAATCCTTTGAGCGGATCTTTCATGCGCCGAAGATCATTGGTAAGCAAATCAAGCTCTTGTGCCAACCCGGTATCATAATTCCAGCCTTCGCCAATCCATTTTATAGCACCATTTTCGATTGTATATTCCGAATCTTTGTGAATTTGAATATCTGCATAGTCATCGCCTGCAGCAATCACCGTAAATTCTGAAACCGTTGGCCGGTGGTAATCAAAATGAAGATCCTCTATTGATATATTTTCGCAGCTATCTATACAGACTTCAATCATTTTGCCGCGACAGATAACTTCGGCACCAACGCCTGAAATTTGAAAGTTTTTTGCATGCTCCAAAAGAATTCCAATGGCTTTTAGGCTATCTGGACTGTCATTGGTATTGGTGATATTGTATTTTTTCCTGTGAAGACTATCAGTAAAAAAATCATACTTACCAGCAGCAAAATGAACTTTGACTGGGTTGTTTACTGTCCCTTTACCCCTTAAAATAAGCGTTTGATTGAACTGACCAGCAGCGGTGATTTTTATGTTGTCGCCCGGGGAAAACTGCAATTGATTGATATGGCTGAATGTGCGCCATGCTCGATCTTCTGTTAAACCTGAATGATCATCGTTGCCATTTACCGGATTAATAAAATAAGTAGTGTTCCCTGGTGATACCCCTCCATTCCCTTCAAGTGTAGGTGAATAATTCATAGTAGCCTTCGTTTCAAAAGCTGTTGTGGCCCCTTTGTAATTGAGCTTACACATTCCCCCTTTCGCAGAAGATGCATATGCGGCGTTTGGCGCAGCAATTGATGCCAACAATAAAACCGAAAGAACACTACATTTAAATTTATGCATACGCGTAACCATTAAGCTGATGGATGAATCTGCCCATTTTGAATGAAGTAAGCCCAATATACATGTAATTAGCCTTATCATCAGGTATTCACGCCTCCAATACACTGAGGTCTGCACAAATAGCTTTATATCAAGATAGCAATGCCGGCCAAGCCGGTGGATGTTCTACCACAAAGAACTCCAGAAGGGTTTTCCGAAAAATTTTGTAATCAACCGCCTATTTCAGCCAGGCGTACGGGACGGTTTTCTTTCATCGATTTTTCGGCTGCCAGAGCAAGAAGCATGGCCTGTAGACCGTCATCCCCGGTTATGGGCATGGGTTTCTTTTGGTTCAGGGCCTCAACAAAGGCGTGCATTTCTGCTTTGTAGGATTCGGCATAACGATCAATGAAGAAATCCTGGTTTCGTGGCCTGTGCATCCCTCCGCTGTCAAGAAATACATGGTTTGTTTTTAGCGGGTTTTCTGCCATCATCATGCCCTTGGAACCAAAGACTTCCAACCGTTGGTCATATCCATAACTGGCCTGTCGGCTGTTTTCAATGAAGACAGTGACCTGGTTCTTACTCGTGAGCAGGATATAGCCTGTATCGATATCGCCAACTGCACCAATTTCAGGATCAATGATGTTGAAGCCCTTGGCATATACTTCAACGATTTCATCGTTCAAAAGATACCTTGCCATGTCCAGATCATGAATGCTCATGTCCATGAACAAACCTCCTGATTGCTGTATATAGGAAATGGGCGGTGGTGAGGGATCGCGGCTTGTGATGTGAATGCTGCGAAGGCGGCCAATTTTACCTTCCTCGATGCCTTTCCTGATCTCCTGAAAATGTGGATCAAAGCGTTGATTGAACGCCAACATCAATGGTGTTCCCGCTTGTTCAACCTGCGCAAGGGTTTTCCTCACCCTTTCAAGAGAGAGATCAATCGGTTTCTCACAGAATACAGCCTTCCCCGCTTTTGCGGCCCTCACCACATAATCTGCATGAAGGTCTGTAGGTGTGCAAACCAAGATCGCATCAATGGCTGGATGGTGAATGAGTTCATCAGGATTGTCCGTCACGATTGGTAAGTTGAAGCCTGCAGCAAAATCACGGCCATCTGCCGATGGATTCATGGCTCCAATAACCATTACTCCATTGATCTGTGTGCACAGGTTTTTCAAATGTATCCTGCCAATCCTTCCCAATCCAATGATACCAACGCTGGTCAAAATCTAATTTTTAATAAATGAGAAAAACCATTTTAACCTTTTGATAAACCTCAGGGTGAATGGAAATTATTGTGTAATTTAATTGAAATTTTTCAAGCCAATGCCGCTAATCTTCTCCATAAAAACCAATGTTCTTCTTGTTTTTATGGCCTTTCTAGTTGTAGCGCTTGGATTGGTGGGATGTGGAGCCGAACATTCACCGAAGATTGCCGATAAGGTTGATTTTAATTACGATATCAGGCCCATCCTTGTTCAAAAATGTTTTCTCTGCCACGGGCCTGACCCCAACAGCAGAAAAGCCAACCTTAGGCTCGATACCTATGAAGGTGCAACAGCACTTTCAAAAGATGGTAAAAAGGCAATCGACCCTGGTCATGCAGAAAACAGCATGCTGTTCTACCGGATCACCCACAAAGACCCTGAGATCATGATGCCCAATCCCGCATCAAACATGAAGCTAACGGAAAGGGAAATTGCACTGCTCAAGAAATGGATCGACCAGGGTGCTGAATGGAAGCCGCATTGGGCATTTATCCCGCCAAAAACTGAACCCTCCCGCTACAAACAACAAAACAATGTCATTGATTTTTTCATCAATGAAAAATTGGATCAAAACAACCTGACCCCTTCCAAAAAAGCAAATAAAAATTCACTTGTCCGTAGGGTGTCCTATGTGCTTACTGGCCTCCCTCCAACAACAGAAGAGATCAACCGGTTTATTGCAGACGATTCAAAAGATGCTTACGAAAAGATGGTAGATCGGTTCCTGCAGTCCCCTCATTTTGGTGAGCACTGGGCAAGACACTGGATGGACCTGGTGAGGTATGCAGAAACCAAAGGGCACGAATTTGACTACACCATTCCAGGCGCATGGAGATACCGGGACTACCTGATTCGTGCCTTCAACAACGATGTTCGATATGATCAAATGATAAGGGAACACCTTGCTGGCGATCTGTTGGAAAAGCCCCGAACAAATGCAAACAGCAACATCAGTGAGTCGCCTTTGGGTACTGTCTTCTTTGCCCTGGCAGAAGGAACACATAGCCCGGTAGACATAAAAAAAGACGAGGCAGACAGGATTGACAACATGATTGATGTGACCAGCAAGACTTTTCAGGCACTTACGGTTTCTTGTTCCAGATGCCATGACCATAAGTTTGATCCAATCAGTACAAAGGATTATTACGCATTTTATGGCGTGATGGAAGGCACAAGATTTTCTCCCGTTCCATCCAATGGGCTTGAAACTGCATCCCGAACAGAAGAATTGAAGTCCGTCAATGAAACAATGAGAAATCAACTGGTTGAAGCATGGTTAAAAAAACAGCCTCGGGATATTGCCCCGAAAAAAAATGAAACCACCCCCATCACATCTCCACTGCTGCAAAAAAAAGAAGAAGATGTCATGGTTATCGGAAACTTCTCAGGACAAGGCCTTGATGGATGGAAGTCAGATGGGGAGGGGTTTACAGACGCCACTACATTGGGAGATTGTATTTTCAATGGGGCAGGAAAACTTCAATCCCTTGATGAGGGAAGGGCATCAAGCAGAAGGATGGGCACCAATGTTTTTGGAGCGCTGCGTTCTCCCGACTTTACCATTGACAAGAATTTCATTGGTATACATGCAGCAGGGAAAAAAGCAACCCTCAGGATCATCATTGATAATTTCCAGTTGATACAAAATCCCATCTATGGTGGAGCAGAAAAGCGCGTTGACAGTGCTGCATTCATCAACTATACATTTGATCTCGCCAAATGGAAGGGCCATAAAGCCTATATCGAAATCATTCCGGGTTTCTATGCCGGGCATGTGTACAAGCTTCCCAAAGACGCATATATAGAAGTCAAATATGCCATTGCATTTGATAAAAAATGGACAGCTCCCAAAGACAAGAAAACGCTTTCCAAGGATCTTGTAAACGCCGCGCAAGCCTGGAAAGAGAACAGGGCAACAGCAGCGGACATAAGGCTGATCAACCAGCAGTTGCGTTCCCGAAAATTGACAGCCGATTTTACTGAACCAAATCAACTGCTGCAACAAAAAATCAAACTGCAACAGTCTTTCACCGACTCTGTTGAATTTTATTATGGCGTGACGGATGGGTTTGGGAAAAACAGTCCGGTGTTCACCCGGGGTAGTCATTTGGAACCGTCCGCCAAAAAAGCAACCCGCTCTTTTTTATCTGCAATACCTGTGGCGCAAGCCAACCTCGATGTAGCGGGAAGTGGTCGTTTGCAATTGGCCTCGGCAATTACGGATCCCAAAAATCCCCTCACTTCAAGGGTCATGGTCAACCGCATATGGCACTACCTTTTTGGGAAAGGAATTGTAGAAACCGTTGACAACTTTGGCATGCAGGGAAAGCTACCTTCTCATCCCGAGCTACTGGACTACCTGGCCATTCGTTTTCAAAAAGATGGATATTCCATCAAAAAAACAATTCGCCAGATCATGCTTTCTGATGCCTTTCAACGTGCTGTAGTGCCCCGCAACAATGCAAATAAAGAGGATCCTGCCAACCTGTGGCTTTCTCATTATCCCATCAGAAGACTGGAGGCAGAAAGTATACGGGATGCGTTGCTGGCCACTTCGGGTAAATTGGATAAGACCATGCTAGGGGCTTCTGTACTCGTGCACATCAACCGATTCATGAATGGCCGGGGTAAACCTTCTGTATCTGGGCCATTGGATGGCAATGGAAGGCGCAGTATTTATGTTGCTGTGAGGCGAAACTTTTTGGATCCCATGATGATGAACTTTGACAGACCCAGTCCGGCAACCACTTTTGGAAGACGGAGTGCTACAAACGTCCCTTCTCAATCATTGATGTTGTTGAATGATCCTTTTGTTGTGTTGCTGGCCGAGGAGATGGCAAAACTGTTGTTGGAAGCAGAAATTCCCCGACCTGAACATCGCATCCGCTGGATTTACGAACGCTGCTTTGCCAGGGTGCCAAGCAAAAGAGAGATCAATGATGCCACTGCTTTCATGGCGCAGTTGAAAAAAACATACCCGTCAACAACAAAAAAAGAAATCATTGAACTGTCCGTCTGGAAAGATTATATCCATTCCATATTCAACATGAAAGAATTCATATATCTGATTTAACATGGCCACACACCCTCCTTTTTTTCGAAAATCAATGTCGCGCAGACAAATGTTGGACAGCTGTAAGTGTGGCTTTGGCTCACTTGCCATGGTCAGTCTTTTTGGAAGCCTGCTGCCTTCATGCTCTGGCGCGAGCAATCAGCAAAATGCACATATTGATGCCCTGCTGTCGGGAGCCAAGTTGCCAGGGTTTTTGCCCAAAGCGAAAAATATCATATTTCTCTACATGGATGGTGGCGTATCGCAAGTAGATTCTTTTGATCCAAAACCCAGGCTGGAAAAAGAAAATGGCGAAGACCCCAACAACAAGTTCAAGGTTGACGATACACAATTTGGAAACGTTGGCAAAATACTGAAAAGTCCTTGGTCCTTTAATAAATATGGCGAGTCCGGAATAGAAGTGAGTGATCTCTTCCCTCATATTGCTTCTTGTGCAGATGACCTGGCTGTAATTCGTTCCATGGTGTCAAATTTTCCTGAACACACCAATGCAAATTATTTTTTACATACCGGCAGTGGTTTGCAAGGCAGACCCAGCATGGGTGCCTGGATCAACTATGGACTTGGAAGTGAAAACAGCAACCTGCCAGGATATGTTGTGTTGGATGGGGGACTGATTCCGCCGGGCGGTTTGGACAATTTTAAAAATGGATTCCTGCCTGCCTCATTCCAATCCTCCATCCTTCGTGCAGGAGGAGAACCCATCGCAAATATCAGGCCGGCTGACAGCATTGTAGGCATCCAAGATGAAAAACTGGCCTTCCTCAAAAAAAGAGACAAAGGACTTCTGGGCTCACTGGGTGATGCAGATGAAATTGAGTCTGCCATCAGCAACTATGAATTGGCCTATAAAATGCAGTCCTCGATTCCAGAACTTACCGACTTTGCGTTTGAGTCTGAAGCCACCAAAAAACTGTATGGCCTGGACGCACAGGACCCGAATACAAGAAACTATGCGGCGCAATGTCTTCTTGCACGCAGGCTTGTTGAAAGAGGAGTACGGTTCGTAGAACTAACCTGTCCTTCGATTGGTGGATTTGATCGTTGGGATCAACATGCAAACTTAAAAGCAGGACATGAGTCCAATGCACATGCAGTTGATCAACCCATTGCCGGCCTCTTAAAAGACCTGAAACTTCGCGGTCTGCTGGAAGAAACGTTGGTGGTCTGGTCGGGAGAATTTGGGCGCACCCCTTTTGCACAGGGGAATGATGGCCGAGACCACAATCCTTCCGCATTCAGCATGTGGATGGCGGGGGCAGGAATCAAGGGCGGAACCGTTTATGGTGCAACAGATGAATACGGTTACCGTGTGGTCGACAACCCTGTAACCATTCATGATCTGCACGCGACAATGCTTCATCTTTTAGGCGTAGACCACAAACAACTGACCTTTCGGTTTGGTGGCCGGGATTTTAGGTTGACAGATGTACACGGAAATATAGTGAAGGATATTCTCATCTAATAAAAACTGAAACCATCAACATGAAAATATTCAACGCCCGTTTTACTTTCTTTCTTGCTGCCTTGGCAATTGTATGTATTGCAGCAGTGTCATTTCGCAAGCCTTCGGGTTACAAGAACAAGAAGATTTCGCACATGTTTTTCATTGCGGGACCAGACTTCACGGGAATCATTGGAGAAAATGGAGAAATTTCATGGAATTCGGGAAAGCCAGGGGCAAGAGATGGATTTGTTTTGCCCAATGGCCATGTACTCATTTGCTGGGCTGATGAAGTGAAAGAATATGACAACGATAAAAAAGTGGTGTTCAACTATAAAAAGTCTGCGCCGGCAAACGAATTGGGCACCGCAGTCAGGCTTGAAAACGGGAATACATTGATTACTGAATCTGGAAAGGAACCGCGTTTGCTGGAACTTGATCAACAGGGAATAATCAAGGCATGGATTCCACTGTTGCCTGAAACAGACAATGTTCACATGCAGACAAGAATGGCACGCAAACTGCCATCAGGCAATTATATTGTCCCACACCTGTTGGCCTTCAAGGTCAAAGAATATACACCTGAGGGGAAAGTTATAAAAACCTTCAATACAGATCTTCCTGCACTTGGAGGGCGTGCTTCAGAAAATTGGCCATTCACTGCCATTAGACTGAAGAATGGCAATACACTCATTACCCTTACCCATGGAAACAAGGTGGTCGAAATGAACCCTGATGGACAGGTGGTATGGGAATTGTCCAATGATGATTTTCAAACGAAAGTCCTTCAAGATCCCTGCGGAGCCCAGCGACTTCCAAATGGAAACACGGCGATCGCCAGCTATGGCGCAAATGAGGGAATTAGGCTGTTCGAGATAGACAGAAAAAAGAAAATCGTTTGGAGCTACAAAAGATACCGTGTTCATGATTTTCAAATACTGACCACAAATGGCAAGCCCATCAAAGGAAACCCCTTGAAATAATTTTTGTTCAGCAATTTTAGCCTACTCAACTTATGCAAACAGTACCAGATGTTTTTATGTTTCTTGGAAGGTTTCATCCTTTGTTTGTCCACCTGCCCATAGGGCTTTTGGCTTTTACCCTATTCGCCGAGTCAATGCTGCTGTGGAAACCGAGAGAGTCTTTTAAAAAAATCATTCCAGTACTTTGGCTTTTTTCAGCCTTGGGTGCTGCCTGCTCCGCAGCCTCAGGATACCTCCTTTCACTCGGGGGCGGATATGAAGAAGATGCACTAAGCTTCCACAAAATCGGGGGTATTGCCTTGTGCTGTATTTCAACAACATGTTACCTGCTCTATGTTTTACCGTTGGATTTTATGAAAAAAGCGGTTCGGCCAATCCGCTACCTCCTTGTGTTGGGTGCCGGAGTACTGCTCGTTACAACCGGACATGGTGGAGGATCACTTGCGCATGGCAGCAATTACCTGACCGAATTCAGCCCTGTACAAACGCCTGCTGTTGGTGTAGCAGACAGATATGATGAAACCGCCTTAGAGGCAAAGGCAAGTATTTCAAGCCTTGATTCTGCAGACATTTTCAAGCATGTTGTCATGCCCATTGTACAATCAAAATGTGTAAGCTGTCACAATGAGGAAAAGAAGAAAGGAGGGTTGCTGCTGACGTCCTATGATGCCATCCTTGCAGGGGGTAAAACAAAAGAGGGTGTGGTGGCAGGAAATACAGCAAACAGTGAAATCTTCAGGCGCATCACGCTTCCAAAGAACCACAAGGAATTTATGCCAACAGATGGGAAAAAACCGCTGACCGAAAATCAGGTAAGCATATTGGAGTGGTGGATTGAGACAGGGGCGCAACAAAACATGATGATTGCATCAATGCATCCTGATAAAAAAATGCAGGATGTTCTTGAAGATTTTTTTCAGATTGGAGAAGCCGCTATCCTTTCATACGCAGCAAAAGCGCCAGATCGCAACAGCCTTGCTGATTTGCTCAAAGCCGGCTTTCAGGTAAACATGATCAACAAAGGCAGCAACCTCATTGAAGTCAAATTCAATGGAAAGGAAAACCAAAAACCAAACCTTGGTTTGTTGAAGTCGGTGCAGGAAGGCCTGGTATGGCTTCATCTCACCAACTGTGGCATCACTGATGAGGATCTCGTCATTGTTGGGGGCCTGCCCAATCTTTACAAACTCAATCTAAACCGAAATGAAATTACAGACAAAGGTGTTGTTGAGCTGGCCAACTTGTCTAAACTGGAATACCTGAATCTCTACGGAACATCCATAACGGAAAAAAGCCTCCCGGGATTGATCAAATTGCCAAAACTTAAAAAGCTTTATGCTTGGGAAACCGCGATCGATAGCAGCTTTTCAATGAATGGCATAAATACTGCCAAAGACCTGGAGTTGGTATTCAAACTGGCCCAATGATGTAAAAGATGATTTTTTCTTGTTTTCAAAAAAATCGTTCCGCAAAAAAGCCCATGCGCATTTTGAAATGTTGATACCCCTCTTCAAATAAAAAAGGTGGCCCGTTTCCAAACCACCTTTGTGTATCAATTGCTTTTGTATTTATGCCAGATCAAAACGATCAAGGTTCATCACCTTGGTCCAAGCGGCAACAAAATCATGCACAAACTTCTGCTCAGCATCTTCACACGCGTACAACTCAGCAAGCGCACGGAGCTCAGAGTTTGAACCAAAGATCAGGTCAGCACGGGTAGCCGTCCACTTCAATTCTCCTGTTAAACGGTCGCGTCCTTCGAATGCTTCGCTTGATGCGGATGAAGCTTTCCAGGTTGTGCTGAAATCAATCAGGTTGGTGAAGAAATCATTGGTAAGCTGTCCGGGACGCTTGGTGAAAACACCATGCTGTGAATGATCGAAATTGGTATCCAATACCCTCATCCCGCCAACCAAAACAGTCAGTTCTGGTGCAGTGAGCGTCATCAGATGTGCCTTGTCAATCAATATTTCTTCGGCTGCAGACTTGTAGCTCGATTTTTTATAATTGCGGAATCCATCAGCAGCTGGTTCGAGCACTGCAAATGATTCAACATCGGTTTGGTCTTGGGAGGCATCGGTGCGTCCGGCAGTAAATGGAACTGCGATGGCATGTCCTGCATTTTTTGCAGCCTGCTCAACGCCTGCATTTCCTGCAAGCACAATCAGGTCTGCAAGAGAAACCTGCTTTCCGCCTGCGTTTGCAGCATTGAAGGCAGATTGGATAGACTCAAGTACATCCAATACTTTTGAAAGTTGGGATGGATTGTTGACTTCCCAGTATTTCTGCGGGGCCAAACGAACACGGGCGCCATTGGCTCCTCCACGTTTGTCAGAACCGCGGAAAGTTGATGCGGATGCCCAGGCAGTGGATACCAGTTCTGAAACAGTCAGACCTGAAGCCAAAACCTTGGCTTTCAAATCAGCCGCATCCTGGTCATTGATCAGGGCATGTTCAACCGCAGGGATTGGATCTTGCCAGATCAATACCTCTGCAGGCACTTCTGATCCTACATAGCGTGAACGTGGACCCATGTCGCGGTGGGT
>ENA-OUVC01000342-OUVC01000342.1-marine-metagenome-genome-assembly--contig:-NODE-342-length-31968-cov-4.767834_pt1 | contig 31968 bp, 26 predicted proteins | sample MGYA00248622_ERZ508571 | MGnify/ENA primary metagenome ERZ508571 (study PRJEB26236, sample SAMN06267175) | marine metagenome | isolation source: Columbia River Estuary | place: USA:Columbia River Estuary... | reverse complement strand
ATTGCTTCTGAAACAGCTTGCGACACCACACCCGCATCGGCAGTTTTGCCGAGTGCAAGCGATGCAACAGTTGAAGTAACCGAGGTGACAGCGGCGCTGACTTGTGCCTGGGCTGCTGCACGCTCTGCATTTGCTGCAGCTTCTGCTTCAGCTTTCTTTGCTGCAATACGAGCATTGACTTCAGCAATTGCGCGTTGACGCTCTTGGTCGAGAGTTTGACGAGCTGCATCGATGCGCTGTGCTGCTTCGGCACGAACACCAGCAAGCGCGGTGTCGTACTTGGCAACTTCTGCACGAGCATCGGCTTTTGCAGCATCGGCACCGTCGTGATCGCTGCGGATGCTTTCGTAACGTGAGTCCATTCCTTTGCGCAAGCGTGGGAAGAGGAAGTACCTCATGAGAACAAGGAAGATGAGGAATGGACCAAAGGTCCACACCAATTCCTTTACTTCTGGTGCAATAGGGTTCGGACCCGCGTCGACCACTTCAACAGTGCCTGTCTCAGCAGTAAGCGCACGTGATTCAGCTGCAACCGGGACTTCTGCAGAATCCTCTACAGGCGTGTCGGCAGACATCGGCTCTGCCGACATCGTCATCAACTCTTCATTTTCCGCCGAGACGACGACTTCGGTTGGTGTGGTTGGGTCTGTCTCGACCAACCTCACCGACACGGCCGCCTCACCCGAACGGGTGACTATTGCAGTCAACATGTGATCTCCTGAACCTGCGCTTTAGCAGGAAGATAGATGGACAACTCTCAAATTCGCTTTAGGCGAACTTGAGAAGAATGAATACAACGAATCCGATAAGTGCAAGAGCTTCGGTAAATGCGATACCCAAGAACATTGTGGTACGAACCATGCCGGCAGCTTCTGGCTGACGTGCCATTGCTTCGACTGCTTTACCCACGATGTAACCGATACCGATACCAGGTCCGATTGCGGCGAGACCGTAAGCAAAACCAGCTGACGCTGCTGCTGCTTCGTTCTTTGCTGCTGCTGGATCTGCCGCTGCTTCTGCTGCTTTCACAACAATTTTCGCTAATGCTTCCATTTCTTATTTCTCCTCGTTACTTATGAAGATTGGGTATTCAGAATTTTTTAATATTGCTTAGTGTTCAGGGTGTACTGCCCCACCGATATATACCGCGGTGAGGATAGTGAAGATGTAGGCCTGCAAAAACGCCACCAACACTTCAAAACCGGTCAAGAAAATCAACATACCCATGGGCAAAACACCAAAGGGAATAAGGATTTTATCTTTTGCTTGGAAAAGCGATTCGGTGAGCAGTGCAAAGGTCACGAGCAAAATGTGACCAGCAAGCATGTTGGCGAAAAGTCGCACAGCAAGCGAGAACGGGCGCACGATGATTGCCGAGATGAACTCGATTGGCGTTACAAGAATGTAGAGAGCTTTGGGTACTCCAGGTGGGAACAGCACCGATTTGAAGTAGCCACCAAAACCCTGGTGCTTAATTCCGGCACCGTTGTAGACCACCCACACCATGAGTGCGAGCGCTGCAGGCAACGCCATACGTGCTGTTGCTGGCATCTGCAAGAACGGAATGATTCCGGGAACGTTGCAGAGATAAATGAATGTAAAGAGCGACAAGAGGAATGGTGTCCAACCCAGGCCATCGCGACCCATGGTTTGCATGACTACACCGTTTTCAATGAACTCCACTGTGCTTTCTGCAATGTTGCGGATACCGCGAGGTGCAGTTTTTGCGCTTTGACGACCAGCCAACAAAAACACAACTGTGCCGATGGTTGCTGCAAGCACTGCAATGATGGAGATTTTGTTGAAAGACTCGAAGAGATCCTTCCAGCGAAGGATCTCGTTAATCGGCGGGAACTCAAGAGCGATCACGTGCGATTCCGTTTCGTGTTAGTTCGAGGACAGGGATAAGAACAAAAAGAGTTGATAAAAATCGACTTCGCTCAATTTAGTAGAAAGAAGTCGAGAAGAACGAATTTCACGATGAGGTATTTGCCTCACCGCCTGAACTTGGCTTCAGACCTGGGTAAGCCAATGAGGCCGACACATGCCGAAGTTCCCAAAAGAGAAGACCAAGGTGCGTCACAATAATGGTGCATCCGAGTGCCGGTAGCGAAATCCATGACATATCGCGCACCAGAACAACGGCCGCAAAGATGATTCCTAACCGGATGAGATAGCCAAAAAGCACTGCTCCCATCATGAGCGCCAGCGAAATGCGCGCTGTGGTGGAGATGAGAGCTGCTGCTAAGGCGAAATTGACCATCACAAGCGCACAACCAAAAGCGCTCGACACTGCCCCATCGGCTCCCCAGATGAATCCAGCAATCAAAATGAGAAGAGGTGCTGCAATGAGCCCCCGCACCAACATATGACGGGTGACGGCAACTTCAGGGGCTCCGCCTGAGAGCTGCGAAGTGAAAAGTGAACTGGGGTCGTTCATTATTCGCCCTCAGTTGCCCGTGGTTGCACACGCCGAGTTTCTGCCCGCTCGGCCTCAAGGCGCTTCATTTGGGTGTCATAACCAAACCACATTTTGACGAAGTTGCCCACGCATGAGAACACGGTCATCACAATCATGAAGAGTGGTGTCGTTCCGACGAAGTAGTCGATGGCAAGACCAATGAGGAAAAAGACCAACACACCAAATGCCATTTCGGCACCATGGCCAAGCCCACCTGCACTGTTTTCTGCAGCACGTGGGTTACCCGCAATGCGGCGCACAATTTTGGGATCGGGAAGAAGTCTCACAGCATGGCCTTTGGGGTTTGTTTCAAACTACGGCAACTCATTGCGCATCGCCAATTCTTCATCTTGCGATGCGGCATCATCGCGCGATTTACGTCGCACGCTCGGGTGCAACACGGTGTACAAACCCAAAGCCACAGCGGCTACTCCAAAAGGCGCGATGCTGCCGCCAGAAGTGGAAATGACTGGATACAACGCCATTCCTGAAAGCAGAACTGTCCAGAGCCACAAGATGAGCACGCTACGACGTTGGCCATGGCCGAGGTTCATGAGGCGATGATGCAAGTGCCCCTTGTCGGCCGTTGCAAAGCTTTGTCGCTTGTATGCACGACGCACAATGGCAAACAACACGTCGAAAATGGGCACACCCAAAATGAGGAGCGGAATAAAAAGCGGTGCCAAAAAGAAATACGTCTGGCTATTGAAGTCTTGTGTAGCTGGGTCTGCACGCCCACCCACCACGCTGGTGGAAATAGCGAGCATGAGGCCAAGTAGCAACGCACCACTGTCGCCCATGAAAATTTTGGCTGGGTTGAAGTTGTGTGGAAGAAAACCAATGCAAGCACCAAAGGTGACTGCAGCAACGAGCGGCCCAATGTTGGGTTCGGCAAGCAAACCCAAATCACCAAGATGGCGGCTATACAAAAAGAAGGCAGCCGATGCAATAGCGACAATTCCCGTTGCTAAACCGTCTAATCCGTCGATGAGGTTGATTGCTTCGGTCATTACCAACAACCACAAAATAGTGACGAGTGGAATCCAGTCATTCGACAAAACAAATACATCGAAATATGGAACGCGGAAATAAAACATGGTGACACCGGCCCACACCAACACCATGCCAACTCCTGCGGTTCCTGCAACTTTTGCAGGAGCAGAAATTTCACGTACGTCGTCGATGAATCCGATTGCACAAATTGCAATAGCGGCAATTGCTACACCCAGCATTTCGGAACTGCCATCGAACAGTGGACCAAACCTGTCCATCTGCCATGCCAAAAGCAATGCAGTGATAATGCCAACGAGCAGCGCTACCCCACCAATGTCGGGCGTAGGTGTGGTGTGTACTTTGCGCGGGTCTGGCTGGGCCATCCAATTCTTCAGACGCGCCAGGCTCATGACGAATGGGGTCACAGCAAAAGTGACAATGGCTGCACATGCAGCAACGATGAGATAGCCGTTGATGTCACTCATGTGGTTCTAGATTAGACCTCTGCACCACTACTTCAGCAGAGTCTGTGTTTTCTCTAATAAACAGGGAACTTTGCGCAAAGTTCAGCAACATCGCTGCGTACTTTTGCCAATGCAGCCGAATCGGTGCGGTTGCGCAAGGCCGTGGCAATGAGCTCGGCAATGAGCACCATTTCAGGCTCTTTCATTCCTTGGGTGGTGACCGATGGTGTACCAATGCGCACACCCGAGGTAACAAATGGGCTGCGCGGGTCGTTAGGAATGGTGTTTTTGTTGAGGGTGATGCCGGCAGAGTCGAGCACCAACTGTGCTTCTTTACCGGTGAGCTCTGCATCGAATGGAGTGAGATCGACCACCATCATGTGAACATCGGTACCACCCGACACCAAGCGGAAGCCTTGTTGGGCGAGAGCTTGGGCAAGAGCACTGGCGTTTTTCACAATTTGCTCGGCATACACACGGAAGGTGGGGTGTAACGCTTCACCAAATGCCACAGCCTTTGCAGCGATGGCGTGTTCGAGTGGCCCACCTTGGCTACCTGGGAAGATGGCCTTATCGATTTTTTGTGCGTGCTCGGCTTTGCACAAAATGCAACCGCCGCGTGGGCCACGCAATGTTTTGTGCGTGGTGAAAGTAACCACGTCGGCATAAGGAACGGGGTTTGGGTGTGCCCCACCTGCAACTAGGCCAGCAAGGTGAGCAATGTCAAACATCAACAGTGCGCCAACTTCATCGGCAATTTTCTTAAATGGTTCTGGCTCAAGACGACGCGTGTACGACGTAGTACCAGCAACAATGAGTTTCGGGCGGTGCTGCAATGCAAGTGCACGCACTTCTTCCATGTCGATGCGCTCATCGCCAGGCGACACCTTGTAGGAAACAAAGTTGTAAAAGATGCCACTGGCATTCACAGGAGATCCGTGGGTGAGGTGACCGCCGTGGTCGAGGCTCAAACCAAGAACGGTGTCTCCATGATTCAAAAGGCCTAGATATACCGCCATATTTGCGCTTGCCCCAGAGTGTGGCTGCACGTTGGCGTGGTCGGCACCGAAGAGTTTCTTGATGCGTTCAATGGCAATGCTCTCAATATCGTCAACAATGGCGTTACCGCCGTAATACCGCTTGCCGGGGTAACCCTCGCTGTATTTGTTGGTGAGCACAGAACCAGTTGCACGCATCACTGCTGGCGATGTGAAGTTTTCACTTGCAATGAGCTGCAGACCCGTGACTTGACGGTTGAGTTCGTCGTCGATGAGAGAGAAAACAACGTCTTCGCTTTCGAGTTCTGATGGCCAATTTTTTGGGGTGCTCATTTTTGTGCTCCGAAATTGTTTGCTTCTTCACGTTCGATATCGCCGAGTTGTTCAACGCGACGTTCGTGACGACCACCTTCAAAGGCAGTGGCAAGAAATGTTTGCACGATTTCCTCTGCGAGTCCTATTCCTACGACACGTGCTCCCATAGAAAGTACGTTGGCATTGTTGTGCTCACGCGCCATACGCGCCGTATAGAGACAGTTGCATAAAGCAGCGCGCACACCCATGACCTTGTTTGCAGCGAGTTGCTCGCCTTGACCACTGCCCCCGAGCACGATGCCGAGTTCTGCTTTGCCATCGCGCACTGCACGACCCACAGCTGCACAAATGGGTGGGTAATCGCAACTCTCGGCGGAGTGCGTACCGAGGTCATCGACTGTGTGCCCAGCAGTACGGAGAAATGCGATGAGGTGTTGCTTCAGGGAATAACCAGCGTGGTCGGCCCCAATAGCAATGTGAAGTGCGGCAGTCATGTTCTGAGCATAGGGTTTGCAGGCCTCGGAACGCCTAACCTGCGTCTATGACTCTTTCACCAAAGACTCCCATTCTCGTTGGTTCAGGCCAGTCGCTACAACGCCCAAATGACCCACGTACCGCTTCATTCAATACTGCTGCCGACCCTGTTGCGCTCATGGTGGAAGCTATTCGCCTGGCCACAGCCGATGCTGGTTTAACTTCTCTTCCTGCTCTCGACGCACTGCGCGTGGTGGGATTACTGAGTTGGAAATACGGCAACCCAGCGTGGCTCATTGCGCAAGACCTCGGCGTGAGCTCGCGTGAATACGCGCTCAGCGCAATGGGTGGCAATACTCCACAGTCGTTGGTCAATGCTGCTGCCACAGAAATTCAAAACGGCCAAGCCGACATCATTGTGCTCACCGGTGGCGAATCAACACGCACCAAGGCCCGTGCGAAAAAAGCAGGCGCCGAACTCACATGGCGCAAAACCGGTGCCGACGTGCCCGCACCAACTGCAGTAGGTGAAGACCTTGTGATGGTGAGTGAATACGAAATTCAGCGCAAAATTGTGATGCCTGTGCAGGTGTACCCCATGTTTGAAACTGCAATTCGTGCCCGTGCCGGACGCAGTGTTCAAGATCATCAAAAACACATTTCTGAGTTGTGGTCACGCTTTAGCAATGTTGCAGCGAAGAACCCCAATGCCTGGTCGCAAAATGCAGTGAGTGCCGAAGACATTCGCACTGCAAGCCCAAGCAACCGCATGATTGGTTTCCCATATCCGAAGTTCATGAACTCGAATAACGATGTCGACATGGGTGCTGCACTCATTATGTGTTCGGTAGAAAAAGCTGAAGCACTTGGCATTCCTCGCGACCGTTGGATCTTTATTCATTCGGGCACCGACTGCCATGAGCACCAATTCATCTCTGAGCGCTGGACCTTTGCTGAAACTCCAGCTATTGAACTGGGTGGAAAACTTGCGTTGCAAAATGCAGGTGTTGGTATAGACGACATTGGCATTGTCGACCTCTACTCATGCTTCCCTGCAGCGGTACAACTTGGCGCACAATCACTTGGTCTCGATATCAATGCGCAACTCACCCGCACTGGTGGCTTGCCTTTTGCCGGTGGCCCTTGGAACAACTACGTCATGCACGCAATTGCCACGGTGATGAACGACCTCCGCAATGCGCCAAACGAGCTTGGCCTGGTGTGGGCCAACGGTGGCTACACCACCAAACATGCCTTTGGTGTGTACAGCACGCAGCCGCCCAAGGAAGCTTTCAAACACGCGTATCCACAAGATCAAATTGATGCCATGCCCCGACGATCAGTTGCCAAGGCCGCTGAAGCAGTGGGGCCAGCAACACTCGAGGCATATTCGGTGATGCACGACCGCGATGGCAAGCCCGCAATGGTGCATGCCGCGTGCTTACTTGCCGATGGTCGCCGCGCATGGGGCGAAAGCACCGACGCCACACTTGGTAGCGCCATGTGCACCGAAGAGTTTGTCGGACGCGCAGTAGAGCTCGATGCTGCTGGCGTTGTACACATCAAATAGCCATAACAAATGAAGCGGAAAGCACACTTGTGACACATAACGACACCTTTCCACGACAATACGCACGCACTCAACGCCTCTCGCTGGGTGAACCGCGCAGCTTCACTTTGTCACCTTGCTCACAACGCTTGGTCTTTGCCCGCACAGCATCGGGAAGCAACACCGTCAACATGCTGTGGGTGCTCAATACTCAAACAGGTGAAGAACAATGTGTCTTCAACCCGCAAGCAGTGCTCGACAACACCGGTAATATCACTGCTGAAGAACTACGGCGCCGTGAACGTGCACGCGAAAGTGCCAGTGGTGTTGTTTCATACTCGTGTGATGCAGCAGTTGAACATGCGGTCACCATTATTAACGGCCAACTTTTTCTTGTTGATTTGTTGAATGGTCAGAGCAGTGCACTCAATATTGAACTCGGCGTTTTCGATGCGCGCCTCAATGCGCCGGGTACCCACGTTGCTTACATTCGCAATGGCGCATTATGTGTGGCCGACATTTCACAGGGCACAGACAACACTCACGAAAAAGTTTTAGCTTCCGACCCTGCTCCTCATATTTCATGGGGCATGGCCGACTTCATTGCTGCAGAAGAAATGAGTCGTCAGCGTGGCTACTGGTGGTCGCCAAATGGTGAGCACCTGGCTGCTTGCCGTGTTGATGAATCGCCCATAGACACTTGGTTTATTGCCGACCCTGCCCACCCTGAAAAGCCAGCTACCGAGCATCGCTACCCCGCTGCCGGAACCGCAAATGCCAAAGTGACATTGCATATTGTTCACCGTGAGTCAGCCGAAGCCATTGAAGTGGCACTGCCCCACACTTTTGAGTATCTCAACTCTGTTTCATGGAGTGCTGCTGGGCTCATTGCCCAACTCCAAACGCGCGACCAGAAATCAATTGCTGTTTTTTCTATAGACGCAACAAATGGCAACGCCGTTGAAATTTTCACCGACACCGACGATGCATGGGTAGAACTCGTGAGTGGTGTTCCTGCGCTGAGTGCAACTGGAGAACTTGTTACAACAGTTGACCGTGAAGGTGCGCGACGCCTTCAGGTAGATGGTGTTCTTGTTACTCCAACGCATCTTCAAGTGCGTGCTGTGTTGCATGTAGGAGAAACCATTGTCTTTCAGGCAAACCACATCGATTCACCATGGACCATTGACGTGTGGCGCTGCGATGTTGCCACGAGCAACCTCACCTGTCTCAGCAGCTCGCACCCCACACCACACTCGGTTTCTGGCATTGCTACCGACAATGCATTTTTGCTGCGGGTGTCACACATGGCTGCTCCACGTGCTGAGTTTTCTACCAGCACTGGGCACAGCATTCATTCACATGCTGAAGAAATGCTCGTTGCACCCAAGGTTGCCTTTCACGCCGTTGGCAGCAGCAAGATTCCCGTTGCCATTGTGACTCCACGCGACACTGCTGCAACCAAACTCCCGGTGCTGTTCGACCCCTACGGCGGGCCACATGCACAGCGTGTGGTGGGCTCACTTCTTGCCTATGCCACCTCGCAGTGGTTTGCCGACCAAGGATTCGTCGTGGTGATTGCCGATGGACGTGGAACTCCGGGCAAAGGAAGCGCCTATGAGCGCAACGTGTTGCACGACCTTGCCGAACCAGTGCTTGTTGATCAAGTGGAAGTTGCACAGGCACTTGCGCAACTTGAACCACGCGCCGACACCTCTCGCGTTGCAATACGTGGTTGGAGCTTTGGTGGTTACCTTGCGGCCCTTGCCGTGCTTCGCCGACCCGACATTTTTCATTGCGCAGTTGCGGGAGCTCCCGTCACCGACTGGCGCTTGTACGACACGCACTACACCGAACGTTATTTGGGGAACCCAACGGCCGATGCGCACCCGTATGAGAGCACGTCGCTCATGAACGACGCTCATCTACTTGAGCGACCACTGCTTCTCATTCATGGTCTTGCCGATGACAATGTGGTTGCGGCACACACATTGCAATTATCGAGCGCACTTCTTGCTGCAGGTAAAGACCACGAAGTTTTGCCTTTGTCTGGGGTCACACACATGACACCTCAAGAAGTTGTTGCAGAGAATTTACTCCTGCATCAACTCTTATTTATTCAGCGATCGTTGCCCACTGCCCCATAACGACGCGGTCAAGACCCGCAAAGTCTTTGCGCACTTCCACGTGTACATAGCCCAGTTGAGCAAACTCGGCACGCAACACATCGCCTTGCGCAAAACCCATCTCGCAAACGAGATAGCCACCAGGTGCGAGAAACTCACGTGCCTCTTGGGCAATTCCTAACACATCGCGAAGACCATTGTTGGGAGAAAAAAGTGCAATGTGTGGCTCCCACGTACGCACTGAGTCTTCAACAAGTGGGTCAGCTTCATCGATGTAGGGAGGGTTCGACACTATGACCTGAAAGGAACCGTGTAGTTCACGCGGAAGACCCGCACACCAACTGCCTTGCGTTACACGCACATTGCGTGCATTGCGACCAATGCCGGCAATATTTGCTCGTGCAACATCGAGTGCATCGGTGGAGATATCACTCAGCCACACTTCAGTGTTGTCGTGCGGCAATTCATTTGCCATCGATAGCCCAATTGCTCCGCAACCAGTGCCAATATCGGCAATGCGCAACATGTGTTCATCGCTGCGCAACTGACGAGCACAACTCAATGCAACTTCCACCACTTGTTCTGTTTCCGGACGTGGGATGAGTACCCGCTGGTCGATGAGCAAATCGATATGACGAAATGGCCAGTGCCCCAGCACATATTGCACAGGTTCGCCAGCCAGCCTGCGCCCCACCATTGCCTGTAACGACACACCCATGCGCATTGTTGCTGGTTCGTTCAGCGACTCAAGGAATTCACTGCCCTCGAGCCCGCTTGCTTCTTCGCAGATCCAGCGTGCTTCTTTTTCATCGCCGAGAACTGACGTGGTTTCATTCCACAACTCGCGCCACGTACTTGCCTGTTCGTTACTCATGGGGCACACCCAGGCTTGGGCTTATTTCTCTCCGGCCAACTGCCGTGAACGTTCGTCGCTAATGAGCGCTTGCGACACTTCAAGCAAGTTGCCACTCAAGATGTCTTGCAACTTGTACAAAGTGAGCCCAATGCGGTGATCGGTGAGGCGATTGTCTTTGTAGTTGTACGTACGAATCTTCTCGCTACGACCACCACCACCGGTTTGAGCTTTGCGCTGGGCAGAAGCTTCGGCGTCGTGTTCTTCTTGGCGCAGTTTCATAATGCGCGTGCGCAGCACCTGCATTGCACGTGCCTTGTTTTGCAACTGGCTACGTTCGTCTTGCATTGCCACCACAACACCTGTTGGCCTATGCGTAATACGCACTGCCGAGTCGGTGGTGTTGACGTGCTGACCACCTGCACCCGATGAACGATAAATGTCGATATCTAAGTCTTTTTCATCGATGAACACATCAACTTCTTCAGCTTCAGGCATCACGGTCACCGTTGCCGATGACGTGTGTACTCGGCCTTGGCTTTCAGTAACCGGAACGCGTTGTACGCGGTGCGGGCCACCTTCAAATTTCATGTAGGTCCAGGCAAGATCGCCACTCATGAGAACGACCACTTGGTTGATTCCGCCCAGTGGCGAGAAATCGAGAGAAAGCGTTTCGCACTTCCAACCTTGGTTGGCGGCATACGCGCGGTACATCTCGAGTAGATCTGCTGCAAAAAGGTTGGCTTCTTCGCCGCCTTCAGCGCCGCGGATTTCCACAATCACATTTTTGCCGTCGTTTGCATCGCGCGGCAACAAAAGCATTTTGAGTTCTGCTTCAAGCGACAAAAGTTCAGCTTCTGCACTGGCCAATTCCTCACGGAAAAGATCACGTTCGTCGCCCACGGTTTGTTCCATGAGCTCACGAGCAGCTTCGGCATTGCCCTGTGTTTCGCGAATAGTGCGAATGCACTGCACGATGGGGGTCATTTGCTTATACAAGCGCGACGCATCGCGCAGTTTGTTTTGGTCGCCAACAATGTCGGGGTCACCAAGGCTTGCTTCAAGCTCTGCATAGTCGCGTTCTATGCCATCGAGGCGATCCATCATGATGGAGAGGCTAACTGTGAGTTCTTCGTTGCAGCAGGAATGCCAAGGAACCGAGCAGGCTTCGTGGCTTTTTCTGCAGCAAGCAGGTTGGTGCGTGTGATGTGCGTGTCGGGCATTGCAATAACGAGTTCTGCAGCGGGGTCAATATAACTGCGTGCATCGAGGGCAAAAGGAACAATGTCGGGGTCGGCACCAGTTGTGAATACAACAATGAATTGTTGACCGTTCGCATCTTGCGCTTTTCCCACACAGGGCACTACATCGAGCACATTGCTGCGAGCGAATGGCGGGTCACAAGGTTCAAGCGACACTGCGCCAACAAGACCTGGTTCATTCACCACGCGTGCGCGCAACATACGTTCTGGCGCAAGACGATTGAACGGATGTGGTTCAGCATCGGGGTGACGTTGTTTTGCTACCGATGCAACAACGCCTGCCAATGCTTCTTGTTGTGGCTTATTGCCATGCAACAACACAAATGCTTCTCTGTCGTGTGCACCCATTCCTACTTCCAGGCGCACCTCGGCGGTATATGCATCGGTTACCGCACGACACACTTCAAGGCCAAGCACTTCACCGGTAACAATGCCGTGTTCAACATGAGGAACTGCACCACCCGACGCGATGAGATCGATGAAAGCTAAGTGTTCAGGCAATGCTGGTGTCGCTTCAACATGGGGCACGGCAATGGCGGGCAACAACACGCGGTCATTGACGTGCCAAACAGTGATGGGAAAAGAAAAGTGTTCGGCCTGACGAGCAAGCACGCCTGTATTTTCCTCGGCAAGCACGTGTAACGCAGTTGCACCTTCTTTAAGAGCCCACAACAATGCTGGGCCGAGCCCGCGTTGCGGGTTGTCGCTCACCAACACCCACACGTCGGTTCCGTGCTTCACTGCAGCGCCACGCGAAAAGCCGAGCGGCTCGAGATCGGATTCAGGAATGCTTTTGCCGAGATGCTCGTGGACGAGGACGCGCAACTTCAGAGAAAGGAGTTGGCCTTTTCGAGAGTCGTCGAGCGACACGGGCGTAACCGAAGAACGTCGAATTAGGAGTTCTTGGACTTGCGCTCGCCGTAGCGCTTGTTGAAGCGCTCCACGCGACCACCAGTGTCGACCAGTTTTTGCTTACCGGTGAAGTACGGGTGGCACTCATTGCACAATTCAACGCGGAAGTCTCCACCTTTGGTGCTGCGTGTGGTGAAAGTGTTGCCACATGAGCAAATGACGCTGGTGTCTAGGTATTGGGGATGAATTTCGGTCTTCATGGCTCTCCGGAGTTCTTAGCAGTGGGTTGAGTGTATCGGGCGAAAAGCGCCCTACATCGAGGGTTGTTTAGCGATTTCTGACAAGAATTCGTCGTTATTGCGGAACGATTTCAGGCGGTCGATGAGCAGTTCGAGCCCTGGAGCCCCATTTCCGTCGGCAGCAAGGCCCGAGAGCACGCGGCGGAGTTTCCAGACCAACTGCAATTGCTTGGGCGGGAACAGGAGCTCTTCGTGACGAGTACTTGACGCATCGACATCGATTGCTGGGTACACACGACGCTCGGCGAGGCGGCGATCGAGGCGCAATTCCATGTTGCCGGTTCCTTTGAATTCTTCAAAGATGGCATCGTCCATGCGGCTGTTTGTTTCCACCAGACACGTGGCAAGGATGGTGAGACTTCCACCCTCTTCTACGTTGCGTGCAGCACCAAAGAATTTCTTCGGTGGGTACAAAGCACCTGCGTCGATACCACCCGACATCACACGACCTGTTGCCGGAGCAGCAAGGTTGTAGGCGCGCGAGAGACGCGTAATGCCGTCGAGAACAACAACCACGTCTTTGCCAGCTTCCACCATGCGCTTGGCTTTTTCAATTGCCATTTCCGCAACGATGGTGTGCTCTTCAGACGGACGGTCGAAAGTTGACGAAATGACTTCACCACGAACGGTGCGCTTCATGTCGGTTACTTCTTCTGGGCGTTCATCGATGAGCAGAACAATGAGGTCAACCTCAGGGTTGTTCTTTTCAATGGAACTCACGATGGTCTTCATGATGGTGGTCTTACCCGCTTTTGGCGGAGACACAATGAGACCACGCTGACCTTTACCAATTGGCGCAATGAGGTCGATGATACGTGCGGTCATGTTGCCCGGATCATTGTCGTCTTCAAGACGCAATTTTGAATCGGGGAACAACGGCGTGAGATCTTCAAAGCGTGGACGCTTTTTTGCGTCGTCTGGCGACTTGCCATTCAACGTTGCGATGTCGAGCATCGCTGGGTTCTTTTCGCCACGAGCAGCGGGGCGTGCCATGCCAGTGACATGGTCGCCTTTGCGCAGACCGTACTGACGTGTTTGCTTCACCGAGATGTACGCATCTTCACGTGTTGGCAAGTAGCCATTCACGCGCAAGAAGCCGTAGCCCTCGTCGCGCAGATCGAGGTAACCCGACACTGCTACTGGCTCTGTGCTTATTGGATCGTCTGAAACTTCAACATCGGTTTCATAACGGTCGGTGCCCTGTGGGCCCTCATCGTCACGACGTCCTTTACGACGACGTCGGTTGCGGTTGCGATTGCGATTGGCTGGGTCGTTGTCGAAACGTGAACCCTGTTGGAAACCTGGCTGACCGCCGGGCTGGCCACCTTGTTGACCACCTTGTGGGCGCGGGCCGCGATCGTTTTGCTGACCACCTTGTGGGCGCGGACCGCGATCGTTTTGTTGGCGATCGTTTTGTTGGCGTGGGCCACGATCATTTTGTTGACGATCGTTGTGCGGGCGATTCGGGCGATGACCTTCAGAAGCGGTCTTCTCGAGCGTTCCTTCATGCTCAGCGAGCTCGAGTTCCCACTCTGACAATGGTTCACCGTCAATGCCAATGACCACGCGTGGTTCTGCTTTGGCAGCTGGTACTTCTTTAGGCGCAGCAGCCTCTTTTGGTGCTTGCTTCTCAGTGCGGGCAGGGCGCTTGGTCTCTACCGGAGGAGCTGTTTGCTCCAAAATCTTGTCGATAAGTTCAGCCTTTTTGGCACGCGAAACCGACTTCACGCCCAGTGCTTGGGCGATTGCCATGAGTTGTTCACGGTCCTTGGATTCAAGTACTGATTGCTCTAGTGCTTCTGCAGCCATTGCTGCCACCTTTCATATGCCATCTCATGTGCGTTCAGGTCATCACGGCGAAATAAGTGAATGTTCACGAGATTTCGCGCCGATACACCGCAAAAGCAGTAATGAGCGGGAGCGGGACGCCGCTTCGGAAATCAATCTCGGCAACCCGAGATGTGACCACCATAGCCACCTGGAGAACTTGTTGCAACGCTCAGCGAGAATTAAGCGCCGGCAGTGAACCGAGCAACGGCATTTTGTACCGCTTCCAGGTCGTTTTCGACCGTGGTCACATATTCCTCGTGGTCAAAGAGGTCTGCAAGATGCGCAGGCAACGACGGCCGGCTCCCCGTTGCTTTTTCTACTGCATCGGGGAACTTCGCAGCATGAGCAGTTGCCAAAGTGACCATCGGAATATCGGCTGACTGATGCTGACGCGCACCGAACACACCCACTGCAGTGTGTGGGTCGATGAGCTGCCCAGTTTTTTCAAACACATCACGAATGACTTCCAGCGTTCTTGCATCGTCACATCGTGCTGCACGAAAGACCGGTGCAAGCCAGGTGTTGTACTGCTCGGGGCTCACTGCAAATACACCTTCAGAACGAAAGCGACCCAACTGGTCGGCAGTGCGTGCACCATCGCGGTTGTTCATTTCAAAGAGCAACCGTTCGAAGTTTGACGACACCTGAATATCCATGCTCGGGCTCAGCGTTGGCAACACGCTTTGTGCGCGCATCTCTTGTGTGGCAAAAAAGCGCGTCAAAATATCGTTGGAATTTGAGCCAACGATGAGTTGATGAATAGGTGCGCCCATTTGTCGCGCAATCCAACCCGACAAAACGTTGCCAAAGTTGCCGGTGGGAACACTGAAAGAAACGCCATTGCTAATGGAAACACCACTAGAGGCCAACTGCTGCGCTGCAGAGAAGTAGTACACCACTTGGGCCATGATGCGTGCCCAGTTGATGGAGTTCACTGCCGACAGGCGTTGTTGTTCACGGAACTTTTGGTTGTTGAACATTGCCTTCACAAGGTCTTGGCAATCGTCGAAGGTTCCATTCACCGCAAGTGTTTTCACATTGGGTGAATTCACTGTGGTCATTTGGCGTCGCTGCACATCGCTCACGCGACCCTCTGGATAGAGAATGACAATTTTGACGCGTGAGCAATTTTTCACGCCGTCAATTGCTGCGCTACCGGTATCGCCACTTGTTGCTCCAACAATGGTGATGTGCTCGTCACGTTGTTCAAGAAGCATGTCAAACAATTGCCCCAAAAACTGCAAAGCAACGTCTTTAAACGCCAAGGTAGGACCATGGAAAAGTTCCAACATCCAGTGATTGGCTTCCAATGGCACCAGCGGGGTGACACGTGGGTCGCGAAATGTGGAGTACGCAGTGCTGCAGAGTTTCTGCAATGTGTTTGCATCAATTTCGTCGCCAATAAATGGCGCCATCACCGACGCTGCGAGTGATGCGTAGTCGGTGGTCAAGGTGTCTGGAGCAGACGGCCACTGTTGCGGAACGTACAAACCACCATCGGTCGCTAGACCAGCAAGTACAGCATCGGCAAACGAGAGGACGGGCGCAGTGCCACGAGTTGATACGTACTGCATGAGTTATTGCCCGACAACTCGAATGAAGTCGCCCGATCGTTTGACTACTGCAAGACCTGCGAAATCGCGCAAACACTTTTGGACCGAAGCTTCTTGTGCAAGGTGTGTAATGAAAACAAGACGTGCATTTTCGCCAATGCCTTCTTGTTCGGCCGTGCGAATACTCACGCCATTTTGCGCAAACACACCAGTAATGCTGTGCAAAACACCTGGCTGGTCGAGTACTTCAAGTGCCAACATGTATTCGCTGTGCGTTTTATCTATTGCGGTGAAGCGTGGTTTCGAGAACGAACCCAACATGGCGTGCGTGCCTTTTTTCAAGTTCACTGCAGCGTCAATAGTGTCGCCCAGTACCGCACTTGCCGTTGGGCTGCCACCGGCACCGCGGCCGTAGAACATCAGTGACCCCACTGCATCGCCCTCGACGAACACGGCGTTATACGCCTCGCGCACGCTGGCAAGTGGGTGGTTGAGCGGCACCATTGCAGGGTGAACACGCACGGCAAGTTCTTGCGAATCTGCATCGATTTCCGCAATGGCAAGCAACTTCACTACATAACCAAGTCGTTTTGCCACAGCAATGTCGGCCGCTGTAACCGTAGTAATTCCTTCGCGATGAACATCGTGTGAAGTGACGTTGGCACCAAATGCGATGCTCGCAATCACTGCGCACTTTGCAGCCGCATCGAATGCTTCAACATCGGCTGTGGGGTCGGCTTCGGCATAACCCAAGGCTTGCGCTTCAGCAAGAACTGCTGCGTAGTCGGCGCCCTCTTCTGTCATCTTCGTCAAAATAAAGTTTGTGGTGCCATTCACAATGCCCATGACACGGCGAATAGGTTCGCCACGCAAACTTTCACGCAACGGACGAATGAATGGAATGCCTCCAGCAACTGCGGCTTCAAAGAGAAGGTCAACACCTGCGGCGTCGGCAGCAGCAAAAAGTTCTGCGCCATGCTCAGCAAGGAGTGCTTTATTTGCCGTGACCACTGGCTTGCCTTTGCCCAGTGCTTGGGTGATGAGGTCGCGAGCGGGCTCAATTCCGCCCATGAGTTCCACCACAACATCGACATTGGGGTCATTGACCACGTCGAGCGGGTTCGTGGTGAATGCTTTCGCGTCGAGCGACACGCCACGAGCACGTGAAATATCGCGAACCGAGGCTCGGGTCACCACCAAAGTGATGCCTGTGCGCTGGGTGATTGCTTCGGCACGTTCGTGAACAAGGTTGATAAATGCCGCTCCGACATTTCCCACACCAATAACGCCTAAACGCACCTCTTGCTTCATCCCTTCAGGCTATAACCCACTTTTAGTGTTCTCGGCGCCGTATGTCCCGCTTTTCGTGACGAAACGCGCCGAGAAACCAAAATTTGTGGCGCTCTCATGTGACTAATGCACACAGTCAGGTATGTACCACAACACACTTCAGCAATTCGCAGATCAATTCGGCCTCATCGCCCACGGCGAAGTCGTTCCTGCTCACGTTTCTCGCTCTTCTTGGAGTCGCGCAGTTCATCGTGGCTATCTCTCTATTCTCCAGCCGGGAATTGGCGCGGTCACCAACACGCAGCAGTCACCAGAACAACGCATTGCTGCTGCAGTTCGTGCATCTGGGAAAGATGCGATGGCGGGAGGAGCAACTGCGGCTTGGCTACATGGAGTATCGCTTCCGTTCATTGAACCCATCCATATTCTGAGCCCCACGCGTCCACTTCATCGCAAACTTGTTGGCGCTGTCGTGCATCGCCCAATTGATACTTATGACCTGTCACCTATCGACACGCAAGGAATTCCCTCTACTTCACCATTTCGCACGCTGCTCGATACGTGCGCATGGAACCCCACGCTTGCCCACCGCGTGCTTGAACATTTCTTAGTTGCCGATCAATTCACTATCCAATCTGCATGGCGACAACTTTTTCTTCATGCGAAACAAGGTCGCCCTGGCATTACGCAGTTGAAAAATCTCTTGAATAAATGGGACCTTGACACTGCACAACCCGAAAGTGTTTTGGAAGCAAAAATGCTGTCACTTTGTTTCATGAACAAGCTGCCTCCATTTGAATTTCAAGCTCAAGTTGGCAATTACCGTGTTGATTTTCTCTGGCGGCAGTATCGAGCAATTGTGGAATGTGATGGTTTTACCTATCACGGATCAACTCGCGATGCTTTTGAAAATGACCGTCTTCGCGATGCGGAATTGCAATCTTTGGGATACACGGTGTGGCGCTTTTCTTTCCGACAGATTGCTTTTGAGCCAAAACTCGTCGCTTCACACCTCGAAAGAGGTTTCTCGGCGCAAAATGTTGCAAAAAACGTGACATACGGCGCCGAGAACACTCAAGTTGGAGGGGGGATCTGCCGATAATCATCATGTCCGCACAACTACCCTTTGGAGGAACATGATTCACGCGTCCTCAACTCAACTACGTCGCATCATTATTGCGGTGGTCTTGTTGAGCACCTTCCTCTTTGCGGTACCCACTCCCCCTGCATTTGCCGAAGATCTTGCGGGCCAACCCCCTGCATCGATTTTGGTGAACGGCAAAGGCAATGGTCACGGGCGCGGCATGAGCCAATACGGCGCGCTCGGCTGGGCCACCACCTACAACAAAACCTGGCAAGAAATTCTCGACTTCTATTACGGCGGCACCACGTTGTCGCCACTCACCGATGCTGATGCAGGTCTCACACCAAACGGCGTCATGAGTGTGCGACTCACCACCCTCGACAACAAGCAAACAGCAATGGTGTCGGAAAATGCTTCTCTCCTTCTGGAAAACGACCCCGTGCCAGGCCGAAAATGGGCAGCGCTCGTGGTGCGCGAAATTGCCGGCACTGTGGGCACGTATCGCGTATGGGGAAGCACTACCCCAACATGTGTTGCTGAGCAATCTGACCCCGTCGCAAATAAGTTCGTTCTCGTTGCCGACATTGCTGGCCCCACAAATGTTTCAACAACTCTCAGCAACGATGCATCTGCAGCAGTGATGCCGAATGATGCAATTGGCATATGTGAACCAGCCGGTGCCACGCGTTACTACCGCGGAACCATTCGTGCCGTGAACGGAACCGACAAAGAAAATCGCACCGTCAACCTGGTGAAACTCGACGACTACTTGCGTGGAGTAGTTCCTCGTGAATCCCCTGCGTCTTGGGGAGACCTCGCCGGTGGCGCAGGTATGAATGCACTACGTGCGCAAGCAGTTGCTGCTCGCTCGTACTCCCTTGGCCAAAAGCGCTATAGCTACGCTAAAACCTGCGACACGCAATCGTGCCAGGTGTACGGCGGTGCAGCACTTCGCGAAAAAATAGGCCGCCCCATTGCGGTTCTGGAAGACATGCGCACCAACACTGCCATTAGCGACACCAGTGGATTCATTATGCGTACCGCAAAAGGTGGCGTGGTGAGTACTGAGTTCACTTCGTCGAACGGTGGCCGCACAGCCGGCACTACCTTCCCCATGCGTGTTGATGATGGTGACATTGCGGCCGATTCATCTGACCTCAATTGGAGTGCAGTGATCGACGCACAGAGTATTCAAAAGAAATACCCCAGCATCGGTGTGCTGCTCTCGGTTGTCACCACCCACGACGGGCTAGGAAGCGATTGGAATGGTTATGCAACCAAAGTCACCATTTCCGGCACAGCAGGCGAAGTGAGTATGAGTGGATGGGATTTCAAATCGGCATTCGACCTGCGTTCTCCGTGGTACGAGACCACTCCCGTCTACGGCTCGACGGCAACGTCAACAGTGGTCGGGCCAATGTTGTTTATTGGTGACTCGGTTGGAGAAAGTATTACTTTTGAGTTCAACAGCATTGTTCGCCCGGCATACCCCAATGTTGATTATCAAGCGTTGAGTTCACGATGCCTGATTGGCGCTTCATGCACAGGTACGCCTGACGGAATCACCATCATCAACTCATTACCTGCAGATAAGACACCGGCAATCGCTGTCATTCAACTGGGCTACAACGATTCATCGAGCACCTTTGGCGCCGAAGCCGACCAAGTCGTTGCTGCTCTCACCGCCAAAGGCGTGCAGAGAATCATTTTCATCAACATGTCTACGCGACGCACAACAGCGGGGTATGACATATCGAATGCAGCACTCGCCAGGATCGCTGCAACATACGCAAACGTCACCCTGCTCGACTGGAATACATATTCATCTGACACTCCAAGGTGGCGTTGGTTTGTGAAGAACGACAATGTGCACCTCACGGCAACAGGCCAAACCGAGTTTGCGTTGTACATTCGTGCACAACTCGATGCACTACGCACTCAGGGTCTACTCCCCCAAACGCCAGGTGCTCCCGATGTGGTGATTGGTTTACCACTGCGCGCCAACCACAGAGGCGACATGGTGAAATTGGTACAGAAGTCGTTAAACACCGCGTTCAAGCTGAAGAAAAAAGCGATTCCTACCGATGGCATTTTCGGCAAGAGCACAAAGTCACTCGTGATGAGGTATGAAACCGCCATGGCGCTTCCGGTTGATGGCATTGTCGACGTTGAAGTGTGGAAAAGTCTTGGCCTCGACAAAAAGCCACGCTCATCTGTGTTGCGCCTCGGCGCGAAGCATCCGTCGGTGAAAGTGCTTCAAGCAACACTGAACCGTGTACTGAAAACCACTGTAAAAACTTCTGGCTATTACGACGGCCCTACGGTGTACTACGTGAAGCAGTTTCAACAACGCGCAAAATTGCCCGCTACGGGCAACGTGAACAGAGCTACTTGGCTGGCGTTGATGACGACCGCAGATCGTCTATAGAAACACCAAAGCGCTGCGCCCACGCTTCATCGCTCACCATCTCGGGGTAATACTCACGGTATTCACGCTTCAAGCGTGGGTAATCGCGGCGCAAACGCATAAGCGATACACGCAAGGCCTTCATATCGCGCCAGAAACGTGGCGTGTCGCGCACCAACACGTAACCCTCGTCGAGGCGTGGGTGGCGATGCAAAATACTGTTACGGCGCGTAGCTAAGCCCACCGCGCGTGAGTTGATGGGGGCAACACCCATCTTTTTGGAACGCAACCACTGCGGCAATATGTAACCACCAACAAGTGGTACTGCAGCAATAAAGCCAATGAGACGAATGGGCTTTGGAATACCAGCAGGAATTTGAATTGCGCTGAGTTCAGCGTTCAGTGGCCCAGCTTTTTCTTCGGGGCATACGCGCACTTCATCGTGCATTGCCGCATGGTCGACATTGCGCCAAAAATCGGGACCTTCTAAATAGTGGTCGAGACCTTTCAACATGTATTCCAAGCTGGCATAGCGCAGTGAGAAAATGTTGCGGAACCCAAACGACAACGTGCGATATGCCGTGTGATACCACTTGTGCTGGTCGTAGACCAATGTTTCTACCAACAACATGTTGCGGGTTTCGTAGTACAGAGTCATTGGCCCGTTTTTGAGGGCAAAGTCGGCGTGCCACACTGCAACACCTTTCATGGTGATGCTGTGTTCGCCAGTGTGCATGAGGCCAAAGGCAACGTCGTCACCACGCACGAAGACTGGTACTGGGTTCTCTTTGCCAACTGCAATAGGGAACGCGGTATACCACCAGGCGGTGTATTCAAACTTCGGCTCAAGCTCATCGGCTAGCACTGTGATGCGATCGCGCAGATCGTCTTCACGACCAACTGCACGCAATGGATACGTGTAACGCCATGCATAGTGTGCGCCAGCTTCAAACTGCATCCAGGGAATCTCTTCCGAGATCATGGCCCCATGAATACAGAGCTTGTCGTCTGTGGCATAACGGAACATCGCAATGGTACGTACTAACGATTCCACTTCAAGTGAAATATCGTCGTCCATGAACAACACATGGGTGGTCCACCCATCGTTGCGCGCATGAATAAGACCTCGCGCGAATCCACCCGCGCCACCCAAGTTCGGGTTAGGAATAAGTGTTGGGCTCATGCCTGCACTTGCTGGAACTTCTAAGTTGCGCCCGTTGTCGACAATGGTGGCGCGGAAAGATTGTTCGATGCTTGGCACTTCTGTAATGAGTTGCCGCATCCGCTCGACGTTGGCAAGTACGTAAGGCTGGCGATTGAACGTGGTGATGACCGCATTCATGCGTACTTCACGCAACGGGGCAGCACCTGAATACCAACCACCGGTCACAAGACGCCCACCATTGTCGCTATTGCGACGAACACTGACGTAGTACGAATCGACTGTGGTGTCTTGCAGATCACACACACGCAGGTTCACCACACCAGCACTTTGTGCAACATGTGTAAGAACAATGGTCTCTTTAAGGCGCTTCACTGCCACGATTTCAATTTCGCATGGCCCCGACACTTCAAGTACCGCATGCAACGCATTCACAGCCGATTTACGCCGCCAACGTGCTGCAGGGAAGACACCAAAGTATGTGTCGAAGGTTTGCACATTGCCCGCAATGCGCTCGTAAAGCGGTGGCTCGAGGGTGTCGGCGCGCGCTGGCAAAATGCGCTGCAACAGGTTGATATCGGGGAATGCTGCAACAGACATCAGAGTGGGTCCACCGAGAAGGGCGAAACTGCAGAGTCATTTTCCCAAGCAGTGAGCAATGCTCGCACTGCGCCAAGAGCTTCGTGAATTGTGACGTCCATATCGAGATAACGATATGTTCCCAAGCGGCCCACAAAGGTGATGTTGCTCAACTTCCCCACTTCATGCACATATTGCTGCAGTTGACCTTTTTCTTTCACCAAACGAATGGGGTAATACGGAACGTCATTGGGGTCGGCAAGGCGGCTGTATTCGTGGTACGTGACCGTTTTTTGATGTGTTTCCCATGGCGCAAAGTGCTTGTGTTCGGTGATGCGCGTATAGGGAACATCGGGGTCGCCATAGTTCATTACTGCACAGCCCTGGAAGTCGCCATCGTGTACTTGGCGTTCGAAGTCGAGCGTGCGATACCCCAAGCGGCCATGCTCAAAACCGAAATATGCATCGATGGGGCCACTCCACACCACGTGATCGGCGCCGGCAAGGTCGGCACGCGACTTCACCACACCCAAAGTGACGGTGATGCCGGGGTGGTCGAGAATATTGGCCACAATGGGCGTGTATCCGTCGCGCGGAATGGCCTGATACGGATGGTTGAAATACGAATCGTCGTAGTTAAAGCGCACAGGTAAGCGCGCCAAAATGCTTGCAGGCAATTCCACAGGGTCAACACCCCACTGCTTACGGGTGTAGCCATCGAAAAATGCTGCATACAGCTCTGGCCCAACAAACCGCAGGCCCTGATCGCGAAATGATTGTGGGTCGGTAATGCTTTGGTCACCAATGGAGGTGATGAACGCTTCAGCCTCTGCTGGCGTGAAAGTTTTGCCGAAAAATTGATTGATGGTGAGCAAGTTGACCGGCAATGAAAACACTTTGCCCTGTGTGGTTGCTTTCACTTTGTGGTTGTACGGCATCATGGTGCCGAAGCGATTCATGTACTGCCACACGTGTTCATGAGCAGTGTGAAAAATATGTGGCCCATAAACATGCACCATCACATCGTCGTCTTGACGCTCTGTATGACAATTGCCCGCTACATGTGGTCGCGAGTCGAACACATCGACACGATGACCTGCTTCGGCGAGTTCACGAGCGATGACCGCACCCGAGAATCCGGCACCAACGATGGCTATATGACGAGGGCGTACAGGCACCCTGCCAGCCTAGTGAGCCATCTGTGGCCCGCAGAGTCCTTCGAGGTCACGTACCTGAATGAGATCGCGGTTGGCATAGGTCACAGGGTTCGATGGATCGGCACGCAATTTGAACGTGCGGAAAATCATCTCGGTGGTATCGACCGCAAGAATGCGACCAATGAGTGGCTCGCCAAGTTTCAAAATGACCTTGATGGTTTCAAGCGCCTGGATGGAGCCGATAATGCCTGGCAACACGCCAAGAACACCAGCTTCTGCGCAACTTGGTGCAAGTTCTGCTGGAGGTGGCTCGGGAACCATGTCGCGATACGTAGGGCCTTCGAGTGGGTGGAAAACACTCACCATTCCTTCAAAGCGGAAAATGGAACCGTGAACAACTGGAATGCCCAACTTCACGCTGGCATCGTTCAATAAGTAGCGGCTCGGGAAGTTGTCGGCACCGTCGACAATGACGTCGTAGCCAGCAATGATGTCCATGATGTTGCTTGCGTCGAGGCGCGTGTCGTAAGTAACCACGTTGACATCGGGGTTCATGAGCGTGAGCGTCTTTTTTGCACTATCTACTTTGCGATCGCCAATGCGGTCGAGGTTGTGCAAAATTTGGCGCTGCAAGTTCGACGCATCAACAACGTCCATGTCGATGATGCCAATGGTGCCTACACCAGCTGCAGCTAAATACAACGCTGCTGGTGAACCAAGGCCACCTGCACCAAGCATGAGCACCTTTGCGCCGAGCAATTTTGCTTGACCTTCAACGCCAACTTCTGGCAACAACAAATGGCGCTGATAGCGATTGCGCTGTTCTGGTGTGAGCGTGACAGGAAGCTTCCAGGTGCGGCCTTCGTCTTTCCATTTACCAAATCCGCCATCCATGGAAACAACGTTGGTGTATCCCATTTCAGTGAGAGTTTGTGCGGCGAAAGCACTGCGCACACCGCCGGCGCAATACACCACGACTGGTGCAGCCTTGTCGATGATCTTGCCTTCAATTTGTGCTTCTAAGTGTCCGCGAGGAATGTGCAACACATCGGGCAACGCACCTTGGTCGAACTCATCTGGCTCGCGAACATCGAGCACAATGACTCCACCAGCTTGAATGCGCTTTTGCGCTTCGGCGGTGTCGACCTCGGTAATTTGCGCTTTTGCCTTCGACAGAAGGTCACGGAATGTAGCCATGCCTAAATGCTACCTGATGGGTCGGGTTTCGGCTCGGGGCCCTTTTGCGGTGCTTAAGCCACTAATTGCGGCAAGAGAACGCTGATATCACCCAGCAATACCGCATCGGCATAGCGGTCCATCTCGGTGGGCACGCCGTTCACAATGATGATTTTTGCTCCCGCTGCTTTTGCCCGAGGCACGGCATTGGCCGCCGGAAACACCGACAAGGTGGAGCCCACAGCAACAAACACATCGCACTCTTCACTCACCTGCATTGCGCGTGCAATGACCTCGGGCACTAATGCTTGACCAAAACTAATGGTGTCGCTTTTGAGAATTCCTCCACACGCTAAACACTGCGGATCTTCCTCGCCGTTACGTACCCGTTCAATGGCGTGCTCCATAGGAAGTCGTTCATGACAACTCCAACATGCGGTGCGAAACATCGTGCCGTGCACTTCAATCACAAGCTCGGGTGAATTCCCCGCGCGTTGATGAAGCTCGTCAATATTTTGCGTAATAAGACCGTGCATTTTTCCTTGCTGTTCCAGTTGCACAAGTGCAAGGTGACCAGGGTTGGGTTGTGCAGTCCATGCGGGTGAAATGAGCCGATTCTGCCAAGCGATTTTGCGAATCTCTTCGTCTTCTAAGTAGTGCTTGAGCGTTGCCACTTTTTCAGCTGCAGGGTTACGCGTCCATACGCCGTTGGGCCCACGAAAATCGGGAATACCAGAATCGGTAGAAATACCAGCGCCAGTGAGCACGGTGACACGCTCGGCACCTGCCAACATCTCTTGAGCAAGCTTCAGTAGTTCTTCCGACATTGCTTCATTCTTGCTCTCTTGGGTTCACCAAACAATTTGTGTCACCAAGTGCCACACAATGCACACATATAGGCATGAACTCAACTGCAACTGTTCTTCACGATTCCGAAACACTGGTGGTCTACCCATGGCTCGACCCTGTAGTCGACTCCACCGGTTTTGAAGTACGCAGCGACTATGTCGAGCACTATTGGCTCGGCATACTTGGGCCTACTTCTACCTGGCTTTTGCGTCGCTTAGTGAGCGGGTTCGACCACTACCCCGACGGATACGAACTCAACTTGCCAGAAACTGCAGCAGCACTCGGGTTGAATTACCGCACCGACAAAGAATGCCCCTTCACGCGCGGAATTGACCGTTTAGTGATGTTTGGTGTGGCGCAGAAATACTCTTACGGGCTCGCCGTACGAACACGTATACCTGCGCTATCGGCACGACATGTTCAACGCCTACCCCAACACCTCCGCGAGACACATGCAATGTGGCTCACTAATGCTGCGAGTTAGACAGGCTTGAAACTGGTGACGGTGTCAATGAGGAGACGCGTGCCAAATGCTGTTGCACCTCTTTGCATCCAACCATCGTCGCCGTCAACTTTCATTGGCCCAGCAATATCGAGATGCGCCCACGGCGTATTGCCCACGAACTCGCTCAAGAACAAACCTGCAGTAATGGTTCCGCCAGCTGGCCCGCCAATGTTGCGCATATCGGCAACAGTGGAGTCGAGCAAACGACGGTATTCCTTCACCAATGGCAGTTGCCAAATGGGCTCATCGACGCGAGCCGCTGCATCTTCCAATTGAGAGATGAGTTTGTCGCTGGTTCCTAAAACACCAGCAACTTTTTCGCCGAGTGCTACTAGGCAGGCTCCGGTGAGCGTTGCAATGTTGATAATTGCCGATGGCTTGAGTTCAGCAGCAAGCGAGAGACCGTCGGCCAAAATGAGGCGCCCTTCGGCATCGGTGTTGTGAATTTCTACCGTTTTGCCATTGCGCATGGTGAGTACGTCGCCAAGTTTCAACGCGCTACCCGAGGGCATGTTGTCGGTGCACATGAGAAATGCGGTGACCCGCGTTTGGCACTTCAAGGCACTGAGCGTGCTCATAGTGGCCAACACTGCTGCAGCGCCACTCATGTCCATCTTCATCACAGCATGTGATGGGTCGGACGGCTTCAAGCTGATGCCGCCCGAGTCATACATAACACCTTTACCAACAAGCACAACATGTTGCTTTTTACCCGCACCCTTGGGGTTGTACGACAACTTCACCATGCGCGGTGGCTCGATGCTTCCTTGGTTCACACCAATGATGCCGCCACAACCCATTTGAATGAGTTCTTCTTTGTTGTACACGGTGATGTCGAGGCCAGTTTGTGCAGCAATCTCTTGTGCTTTTTCAGCGAAGTGACGAGCAGTGAGATACGCAGGGGGCATGTTTGCAAAATCGCGTGCCGTGCACACTGCATTGGCAATGACTGCTCCGTCTTTCACTCCACGTGAAATTGCCGTTGCATTAGCTGCAGTTGCCACCAGCACTACTTCACGTAGCGGTGAAGCGAAATTTTTGTCGCTCTTCAGCGCGCTGTAACGATGCGTTGCAAGTTGAATACCTTCAACAACAGCTTGCGCAATGTTTGCTTTGCTGCCACGACCCAAGTTGGCAAGCGTGGTTGACAAACTCTCTACCTTGCCCGCAGCGCGAGCAAAGGCTGCAGCAGCTTTACGAGCATCGTTGGGTGTTAAGGAATTACCTGCGCCAACGCCGATGGCTACAACGACAGATGCGCCACCTAAACCGTGCAACACCAACGTTTGACCCACTCGGCCATCGAAGCCACGCTCGGCTAACTGCTTACGATTCAGACCAATTTTTGGAGAAACTGGCCCGTCGGTGCCCACTGGTACACCAATGGCTCCTGCTTGTGAACGAGATGAGGTGGAAACGCTGAATTGAATAGTCACATACGAAGTCTAAACGCTGCGCACAGGGCGACTCGTACCCTCTTGCCAACGTGCCATGGTCCACAACAAGTCGGACATGCGATTGAGGTAAGGCACAACGTGCGAAGGCGATGGCGCAGCAGCAAGTGAATGACGTTCTGCACGGCGCACAACCGTGCGTGCAAGGTCGAGCCATGCCGACACCGGATGCTCACCGGGAACCACAAACTCTGTGGGGTGTTCAAATTGCGTGTCGAGTTGGTCGATGAGTTGTTCCATCTTGGTCACCATCTCGGCTGACACACATGATTTTTCTGGAACCAGTTTGTGACGATTCTCTGGCAATGTGGCAAGTTCAGCCATGAGCACCCATAAGTCGCGCATGAATGGCTCGAGCATGGTGACCACTTCTTGTGAACGAGCATCACCCGTGTTGTTCACTGCGGCGCTACGAGCTAGCCCCAGTACGGCTTGTGCCTCGTCGACAGTGCCATAGGCGCGCGGTAGCGCTGAGTCTTTCGGCACCCTTCCTCCATAAAAGAGGCCAGTAGTGCCATCGTCGCCATCACGTGTATAGATCGGTTCGCGTGCCATTTGCCTCAACGTTAGTGCGAGAGAGTTACGAGCACCTGATTCTGTGCCGATAACTTGTAAGGAACATGAAAAGACAGACTTATCTTCAGGCCGTGAACGAACGCGTCATCGTATTTGACGGCGCCTTTGGCACATTTGTACAAGACCTCGATCTTGGACCTGACGACTTTGGTGGCGCCGCACTTGAAGGCTGCAACGAGATGCTCTGCCTCACTCGACCCGATGTGATTCGCTCTATGCACGACGCGTTTCTCAAAGTAGGCGTCGATGCAATTGAAACCGCAAGCTTCGGATCTTTCTCGACAGTTCTTACTGAATATGCCATTCCTGAAAAGTCTTATGAACTCAACGTTGCTGCGGCATCACTTGCTCGCGAAATGGCAAGTAGCTACGAATCCGACGGACGCAGTCGCTTCGTTGCCGGCTCAATGGGCCCTGGCACCAAACTGCCGAGCCTCGGGCACATCGGCTTTGCCGAACTGCGCGATTCTTACGTAGAACAAGCACGCGGACTTCTTGATGGCGGTTCAGACCTTTTCCTCATTGAAACCTGCATGGACTTGCTGCAAATTAAGGCAGCAATGCAAGCATGTCGCCAAGCAATGAAAATTGTGGGTCGTGAAATTCCCATTCAGGTGCAGGTCACCATGGAAACAACAGGCCGCATGTTGGTGGGCACCGAAATTGGTGCAGCGCTAGTTGCTCTCGAAGCAATGCGCCCCGACGTAATTGGCATCAACTGTGCAACTGGCCCAGCAGAAATGCAAGAGCACTTGCGTCACCTCTCGCAGCATTCACCTAGTCCTATTTCCGTGTTGCCCAATGCTGGCTTACCGAGCGTTTTAAATGGCCGCACGCATTACGACCTCACACCGGCCGAGCTTGCTTCGTATCACAAGCACCACGTGGAAGATTTAGGTATTGGCATTGTGGGTGGCTGCTGTGGCACTACTCCAGAACACCTTCGCCAGGTGGTTGAAGCAGTACGCAACCTCACACCTGCTCCACGCAACTACAACTTTGAGCCAGCACTGACTTCTTTGTACTCATCGGTGCCCATTGTTCAAGACAATTCATTTCTCATTATTGGCGAGCGCACCAACACCAACGGCTCACGAGCATTTCGTGACCTCATGTTGGCAAGCGACTGGGACGGTTGCACCAAAATGGGCGCCGAACAAATTCGCGAAGGCGCACACGTTATTGACGTCTGCGTCGACTACGTCGGCCGCGACGGCACCGTCGATATGGACTCCATTGCCAGCAGGTTTGGTTCGCAAGTGAGCGTTCCATTGGTATTCGACAGCACCGAGCCCCAAGTAATGGAAGCAGGCCTTGTTCATAGCGGTGGTCGTGGCGTGTTGAACTCGGCCAACCTTGAAGACGGTGAAGCGCCAGGCAGCCGACTCGACCGCGTCTTTACACTTGCCCGCGACTACGGATGCGCGGTTATTTGCTTGCTCATTGACGAACGTGGTCAGGCACGCGATGTTGAGTGGAAAATGGAAGTGGCACATCGCCTGAACAAAATTGCCACCGAGCGCTACGGCTTGCGTTCATCCGATCTCATCTTCGATGCGCTCACCTTCCCTATTGGTACCGGCGACAAAGATCTGCGTCGCGACGGCTTGGCAACAATGGAAGCTATTCGTCGTATTAAAGAAGAAATTCCTGGCGCTTTCACCACACTTGGCTTGTCGAACGTGAGCTTTGGTTTGAAGCCAGCGTTGCGCCAAGTACTGAACAGCGTCTTTCTAGCCGAATGTACGGCCGTTGGTCTCGACTCGGCAATTGTTCATGCCAGCAAAATCTTGCCGCTCTCGCGTATTCCTGAAGAGCAAAAAGAAGTATGCCGTGCGCTCATCTACGACGAAGAGATTGAGGGCGAAAATGCACTCAATGTTTTGCTGCGCCTCTTTGAAGATGTGAAGTCGGTTGATGCGGTGAAAGAAGACCGTAGCGATTGGACCCTTGAACGCGTTTTGAAGCAACGCATCATCGACGCCGAGCGCGACGGACTCACCGACGACCTCAACACCGCCATGGCACAAGGTATTCCACCACTCGACATCATTAACAACATCCTGCTTGAAGGCATGAAAGTTGTTGGTGAGTTGTTCGGTTCAGGACAAATGCAATTGCCATTTGTTTTGCAAAGCGCAGAAACAATGAAAACTGCTGTTGCACACCTTGAACCCTTCATGGAAAAAGTTGATGGGCAAACCTCCAAGGGTCGCCTTGTGCTCGCCACCGTAAAAGGTGACGTTCACGACATTGGTAAAAACTTGGTCGACATCATTTGCACCAATAATGGCTACGAAGTAGTGAACATGGGAATCAAGGTCTCTATCGCCGACATGATTGCCAAAGTTCAAGAGGTCAATGCCGATGCGCTTGGCATGAGCGGCCTCTTAGTGAAGAGCACACTCATCATGCGCGAAAACTTGCAAGAGTTGAATGCTGTTGGGCTGTCGGAAATTCCGGTCATTTTGGGCGGTGCCGCACTCACTCGTACCTATGTAGAAAAAGATCTGCGCGAGGTGTACGACGGCCGCGTGTTTTACGGTCGCGACGCCTTTGAAGGTCTTTACACACTCGACAAAATTATGGCCATCAAACGCGACGGCGTGGTTGACCCCGATTTCGGGCGCATCCCTAGTGGTCGCGTCCTTCCCGATCGCAACAAGGCGGAACGTGAAGAAGTGGAATTGCCGCATCGCTCACCCGATGTTGCGACCGACAACCCGGTGTTCACACCTCCATTCCTTGGTTCAAAAGTGGTGAAGGGTCTCGCAATCGACGACATTGCTGCCTACATCAATGAAACAGCAATCTTTCGCAACCAGTGGCAGTTCCGCCCCGAAAATGGCGAAACCGATGAACAATTTAAAGATCGCTTACGCCCACTGTTGCGCGAGCAATTGAGCAATGCCAAAACCAGTGGCGTGCTGTTGCCGCAAGTGGTGTACGGCTACTTCCCCGTGAATGCCGACGGCACCGATCTTGTGGTGTACACCGACGACACCCGCACTACTGAACAGTGTCGCTTTCACTACCCACGCCAACGCGAAGAACCATTCCTCTGCATTGCCGACTTCTTCCGCAGTGTCGAGTCGGGCGAGAAAGACTACGCAGCGTTCCACATTGTGACCATGGGTAATGCGGTCAGTGAAATGGCAGCTGAATTGTTTGAGCAGAACAAGTATCAGGACTATCTCATCTTGCACGGCCTTGGTGTGGAAATGGCCGAAGCTCTTGCCGAATATTGGCACCATCGGATTCGCTCTGAATGGGGCTTTGTTGAAGAAGACGGGCCATCTCTGCATGGGCTCTTTCGCCAGCAATACCGCGGAGGTCGCTACTCGTGGGGATACCCCGCTTGCCCAGAACTCGAAGACAACGCAACCGTGGCTGCACTGCTTGAAGCAGGACGACTTGGTATTGAAGTGAGCGAAGAAACGGGCTGGCAGTATCAGCCAGAACAAACAACTTCAGCAATCATTTGCCATCATCCTCGCGCAAAGTACTTCGTCGCCCGCTAAGTTCGTCTCATGCCTATCGTCACCGCCATCAAACTCGGGTTTTTGAACTACGTCAATTACAAAGGTCGCGCTCGACGTGGCGATTTTTGGTGGTGGGTTCTTTTCACCATCGTTGCGCAGTACCTCGTATCGCTCGTCACTGCAAGCGCGGGAAACCTTTTCTCTGTAATCTTTTTCTT
>ENA-OUVC01000340-OUVC01000340.1-marine-metagenome-genome-assembly--contig:-NODE-340-length-31983-cov-3.438664_pt1 | contig 31983 bp, 40 predicted proteins | sample MGYA00248622_ERZ508571 | MGnify/ENA primary metagenome ERZ508571 (study PRJEB26236, sample SAMN06267175) | marine metagenome | isolation source: Columbia River Estuary | place: USA:Columbia River Estuary... | reverse complement strand
CCGACGATTGATCCGATGAGCAGACCGATGATGAGTATCGCGATACTTCTGCCACGGACTATCTCACTCAGCGCAGATTTCCAGTTTGAGTCCTCTGTGGATCCATTCGCAAGATATAGAGCGACAATGATTCCAACGATCTCAAGAATTGCGAGCAAACCGGCGGCGAATCCTTCGTATGTAATGTTTTCGGCATCAAGTGTTGAAATAAGCACGGTAAATGTAACCGCAGACACGGACCCGTAGTGAGCGGCAAGCGCCGCCGAGTTGACGATATCGAGTTTGCTCAAAAATTTGAACAAAAAGAATGCAAAGATCGGCGTGACTATTCCCAATGTGATCGCGGCAATGAGCGGCTTCCAAATGTCGTCAAGCGAGGTTTCTGTAAGCGCCTTACCTCCTTTTATGCCAATCGCAAGAAGTAGGAACGTAGAGAGAATTGGATACAGCGACTCGGGAAGTCGCACTTCAAATCGAAGCAATGTTGCACAGATTGCAACGACGAATGCAATGACGGGCGCCGTGAGCAGATTGTCAACCAGAACGCTGGAGAAAATCACGCGTGTCTAGGTTTCTTCAAGAGTGGAGCAACGATCGCATGAATATTGTGTTCGGATTCGAGGGGATGTCGAAGTGGCAAATCCAAGTCGACGGAGTACACATTGTTGCGACCAACCTTTGTGACCGAAATGTAGCCAGCATCCAATAGCTCGTGAACAATTCGGTGCACCGTTCGTTCTTGAATGCCGACGAGTAATGCGACTTCGCTAAGTCGGACATCTGGGTGCTTGGCGATACAAACCAAGACGTGGGCATGGTTGGAGAGGAATGTCCAAGTTTGGGCGACTCTTGGCAGCAGTTTTTGTGTGGACATATATACATGATATCAAAATCATGTATTTTATAGCAACTAATTTAGCCCTTATTTATTGATTTCCTGCAGTCGTGCTTTTGCTATCGAACGCAATAGTGGTTCGTCAATTTTCCAGTCAAGAGGCACGTTGAACGTTTGCTTGTTTACTTTGTAGTCTGAAAGCTTCTTCGAGTGGCTGTCAAGAACGTCTTTGCTAAATGGGTTCAGGGTGAGATGATTCTTTGAAATAGAGATTCCGAGTAGGTAACCTTCGCCGTTGCGAAGCATCGGCTGATTCCATGCCATGACCAGCTCTAGGCCCTTATTTGTCGCGGTGATCACATTGAAAATAGCTTTTATCGTTTTGAGCGTCTTTGGCTCCAAACTCTTGAAGTAGGTTGCGGGCGAGTCAAATTTTTTTGACGTTGTTGATCCGCGAACATACATGACCAAAGCATTTGCATGTGTTTGGCTGAACCCATGATTTTCCTTCAAGTATGCGATCTGCTCCGGGTATTTTGTGGTCTCCAATTCGCGTAATAAACGGATCCAATGTTGGACTTTTTCCCCGTGCTTCTTTTCGATGGCTGGAAAAAACTTGCTTCGATCACCGTCTTTGGACGCCACGGTTAGATAATACTTCTTGTATGCGAAATGTGCTTCCAGACTTGGCTACTCAGACACCACTGTGGCTGGCGTTGCTCACCGTTGGTGTCAATGCGATTGTCGGAGCTTTGCGGGCATCATCGGACGATGAGCATCACTGGGACATCGTTGGCCTTTCGACCTTTGCGGTACTCATGGGTTTGGGCGGGGGATTCATTAGGGACATTTTGGTTGGTAATACGCCGGTGGAGAGTTTGCGAACGCCTTGGTATTTAGTGACTGTTGTTGTTGGTATTGGGCTTGTGTTGTTGCTCGGTCGCCGAATCGCTGGTGCTCAAAAGTTGGTTGCTCTACTGAACTCAGTTGCACTTGGACTGTTCGCGATTACCGGCACCGCCTATGCGCTTCGTGCCGACCTGCCAATTATCTCGGCGATTTTTGTTGGTGTTGTTTCTGCCGTTGGCGGTGGGGTGCTTGTGTCGGTGATCAAAGACGAGGTTCCCGAGATATTGCTAACTAGCGCACCGAACGCAACATTGGCGCTCGCTGTAAGTGGCGTTTATGCGGCAACCGATGTGTGGGAGTCTCAAGCGGCCGGAGTTGCTGGAATTACGACGGCTATCGTTGCGAACTTCTTGGCACATCGTTTTGGCCTTCGCACACGAAGAGCAACAAATCCGTCGGCTGTCTTACTCACTCGGAAAGAGTCGCGCAAGCCGACAGAGTAAATCAACCTCTCAAACTATTTATTGAGGTGCTCTTTGATTTTGGCGAGTGATGGGTTGGTCATTGAAGTGCCATCGGTAAACACCAGGGTAGGAACCGTCTGATTTCCGTTGTTGACGCGCTCTACAAGAGCGGCCGACTCGGCATCGTGTTCGATATCAATCTCGGTGAAGGCAATGCCTTCTTTTTCGAGGTCGTATTTGAGGCGCTTGCAGTATCCGCACCATTGCGTTGAATACATCGTGAACGTATTTGTTGCCATAACCCAATCTTAGGATGGCGACGACGTCAACGTATTAAGCGGCGAGTGTGCCAGCGAACACCTGCCATGCCAATAGCGACTTGGCAACGAGGCTTAACACGATGTAGGCCTTTTCTCCGTGCAGATAGTTGGTCCACTTTCCCTGCGCTTTATATTGCTTCCATTGCACGATGGCAAAGCAATTGAACAAGAGGAAAAGGGAGATGATGATGCCGTACACGAAGCCGGGAGTGCTGGCTTCTGGCGGACCTTTTGGTGAAAAGAGATTGATCGTGATGACTAGCCATGGGATTGCGCCTGCAAGGCAGCCAAACCAGAACGGCAACATGTCGCGGTTTCCTGGCGAGGTGTATTTCTCTTGCAGCCAACCAAAAAGAATCATGCAAACGTTGACCGCGAATACGGCAAGTAGCGCGATGTAGTCGGCAGTGCCGTTTAGTTGCATGATGACGATGATCATGATGGACGACGACAGCGAGTACTCGACCCAACGAAATACGTTGATGTGTTTCTTTAAGCCGTTCGAATACTTAGAAAACATTGCGGGTGAGCTGATGAAGAAGTGGAAAAATGCTGAAAGCGCCAAAAATGCCGCAACCATCAGGCTGATATTGAGGTTGAACAAGTTGATTGCCTCAGTGAACATCCCGGTTCCTGGTGCATCGGTGAGATAAGTGGCAGTGACGGGAAGCGAAGCATCGTTGGACAGCAAGACGATGCCGATCAATGAAAGTAGGTGCAGCGCACCAGCAATGATGTTCAATCTTCGAAGTCGGGCAATTTCTAAGTCCATCGTGTGCTCCTTGGTTCGGTGCTTGTAGCGAGTCTTACACGCAATAGAGTTTGCTGGATGGATGTATCAGCAGCAGTAAATAAGAGAAGCTCGATTCGTCAGTTTCGTCCCGATTCGATATCTGATGACATGTTGCGCGGGTTACTTGCAGATGCTTCACGAGCGCCAAGTGGCGGCAACCTACAGCCGTGGCGCATTTATGTAGTTAATGGCAACTCGATGAACAAGTTGCGCGAGTTTTTGCCCACGCAGCCACCGCTGGATGAGCCTGAATACGACATTTATCCGAAGGGTTTATCGGAGCCATACCGCACTAATCGTTTCGGCATTGGTGAACAGATGTATGCCACCTTGGGTATCGAGCGAGAAGACAAGGCTGGAAGGCAGCGGCAGTTTGCGCACAACAACGACTTTTTCGGTGCACCAGCGGCCATTTTTTGTTACGTCGATCGTCAGATGGGCTTGCCGCAATGGTCTGACCTTGGAATGTTTTTACAGACATTTATGTTGCTTGCAGTGGAGCAAGGCCTGGCAACGTGCGCGCAGGAGTATTGGTCTGTGCGTCATAAGGCAATCAGCGCATTTTTGGGGACGCCAGAAAACGAAATGATGTTTTGTGGAATGTCGGTTGGTTATGCCGACGAATCGGCATTGATCAACACCTTGCGATCTGAGCGAATGCCCCTAGAGCAGTGGGTGCGATTCGTCTAGTTGGCTAGTGCAGCTGCGATTGCTTTGGCGCCTTCAAGCAATGCGGTACGACCGGCTTCGTCGAGAACGCCGTAAGCGGGCATCACGAGCTGATCGGTGAGGTCTTCAACTTTTTTCATTTTCTCGCGCACCGTGTCGTCTATATGTGGTGCGTCGGCTTCGCCCCAACCGAAATTGGCAACGTCGTTTGGGCGCTTGACGTAGTGGGCTTGCTTGCTGGTGAGGCCAAGTGCGCGAATGGCGACAAGGTGTGCAGAGCCGCGAAACTCGCGCAGAGTTGCCATCAATTGCATTGCACGGGCGGGTGCGTCTTCGGCCAGCGGTAGCGATTTGAACGCTGAATACAGCGCAAGCCCATCTGGGTCGGCTGCGGTATTTACTTTTTCTGCCGCATCGACAAAAGCCTGCAGGTTGGCGACTGCAGACAGTTTCTCTCTGCCAAGTGCGGCGGCACATTCGTAGTGTGCAAAGCCAAGGTCGCGCGCAGGAACTTTTGCCGTTGCCAAGCTCCAGGCTGCATTAATAATGATGGGGTTGAAGTAGCCGAACGCTGCTGCAACTACAGAGCCATCGCAATCGCCAAGTGCTCCGCCTCGGCCTGCAACATAAAACTCCATGCCCTTTAGGCCGAGTGCTTTGCCGCGGGATGCAGTTTCTGGATTGAAGTAATACTTCCAACCGTTGTCGTTGATGATTGGGCAAACACTGGCTACGAGTTCTTCGTTGGTCATGTTGGCAGGATAGTTCGTTAGCGTTGAGCCATGCCTGTTGAACCAATGTTCCCCGAGAACCCCGAATTTCCGCTGATTCACACGCGCCGTTACGAGGTGCGTGCCTTTCGTATGGCCGATGACAGGTTTCTGCTTCGGGGTGTTGTTTGCGATGAGAAGCCTGCCGGCTTGTATGTGACGGAGGATCCGGACCCGTTGTGGCTTCATCACATGATTGTTGAGATGGAAGTGGTGTACCCAACGTTCGTGATCGAGCGGGCGTATGCAAAATTTCATCAACACCCACACCTGGGATGCACCGATATCACCGACCATTACAAAAAGCTGGAAGGCATGTCGATTGCGAGAGGCTTTAATGCCAAGGTGAAAGAACTGTTTGCTGGTTCGCGCGGGTGCACGCACATCACTGCGTTGTTGTCGGCCATGGCCCCAGTTGCCATCCAGACGGGATGGTCGATGCGGGTGACTGCAATGAACGAAGGCGAGAGTTCGTCTAACCCAAGTGATGCTGTAAGGCAACAGCGAGAGAAACAATTGGCCGGAACGCTCAACACGTGTCACATGTGGGATGAAGCAGGCGAACTTGCTGCGCAGGTGCGAGCTGGCGAAACAATCGAGATTCCGCTTTCCGTACGAAAGCGATTGCAGGAGCTCGGACGACCAGAAGTGTGGGGCGTGGCCTAAAACAAAAAGAGACGACCCTTTCGGATCGTCTCTTTTCACTTGCGAGGTTCGGGGGGAGACCCCACGTAATTACTTGGCGAGTTGCCAGAGGCTTTCTGTAAGTGAGAAGCCAATGTCTGATCCTTCTGTTGCGTATGCAGCGAAGATGAACAGTGCGCCACCAGCCATCGAAATGTTCTTAAAGAATCCGATCATTTCGGTTTGCTTGGCCTGTGCATCGCTCTGTGCCCAGAAGTCGTGCATTTTGAGAGCCATCGCTACCAACAAGACTGCGATAACAACTGCGCCCAAGTCGGCATAGACACCGAGGATGATTGAGAGTCCGCCTGCAATGAGGAGGAGACCAGATACGAGGTTGGCAAGTTTTGGTGCTGGAACCTTTTTGAAGGTGGCGTAACCAGTCATTGCTTCGGCCTTTGTGAGGTGATTGAGGCCGCCAGAGACGAACATCAACGCGAACAAAACGCGCGCGATAAGCATTACTACATCCATTGATTTCTCCTTGATTGAGTGCACGACTTCAGGTTGAAGATCGTTGCGATCGCAACTATATACCAAAAGTAGTTGCGTGCGCAACTACCTCGCTATCATGAGGATATGGCATCGCCCAAATGGCTAACCCCAGCGGAAATGAAGGCATGGCGAGGGTTTATTTCGTCTTCTACCGACTTGGTGCGGGCCATTGAAAAGGACTTGGAGCCTTTTGGGTTAGACGGCGGCGACTATCAACTTCTTGCAATGTTGTCGGATGCCCCGGGTCACCGATTGAAGATGTGCGATTTGGCAAGTGTGTTGAGGCTTTCGCGCAGTGGGTTAACGAGGCGCATGGAGGGAGTGGTGAAAGCCAAATATGTTGCTCGAGTGCGCGATGAGACCGACGGTCGGGCGGCGTTTGCGCAACTCACACCCAAAGGTTTCGATTTGTTGAAGAGGGCGGCACCAGAGCATTTAAAGAGCGTGCGGAGGCTCATGATCGATCAGTTAACTGAAGCAGAGGTGAAGGCGATTGGGTCTGCATTTGCAAAGATCGGCAAGACGTTGCGCGACGAATAGAGGCTTGCTGGTAGTTTTGCGGAATGGAAATTCGCAAATTTGTAACGTCGTGTGAAGAGATACAAGCCGAGTTGGGCGAACCAACTGGGCGCATTGTCCGAAAGGCAGTGTGCAGCGCAGTTATTGACAACCCGCTGGTGGGTAAGCGCCACAAAGATTTGACGATGCTTGAACTGATGGGCGCAGAGATTTCGGGCATTCTTGCCGAAAAGGCTCTCCTCGCACTTGGCGTAGAAGCAAGCGAGGTGACCGCATACGGGAAGGGCGCCATCGTCGGCACCGCAGGCGAAATCGAGCATGCTGCCGCACTTATTCACCCGCGCTTCGGTGCGCCTGTTCGCAAAGTGGTGATTAAGGGTGACGACATCATTCCATCAACAAAGAAAGTTGCTGGCCCCGGTGCCTCCATCACTATTCCGATTACCAATAAAGACGACATTTGGTCGTTCAATGAAATGGACGCCATCGAGGTGTGCATTGGTGATGCACCAATGGCCCACGAAATTGTTGTCAGCGTTGCACTTGCAGTAGGCGGCAGGCCATTCGCGCGAACAACGAAGGCTTCATGAGCTTCAAAGCGATTATTTTGCTGACGCGTGCTGACGGAGCAAGTCACGATGATTTTGCTCGTTGGTGGTTGCAGCAGCATGCGCCGTTGGCAAAACAACTTCCAGGTTTGCGCCGAGGAGTGTTCAACCTCGTAGAGAATCCGGCCGATGGCGACCCGGACGGTGTTTCCGAGTTGTGGTTCGACTCTCAGAGTGATTTTGAGGCGGCGTACGCAAGCGAAATTGGAAAGTCGGTAGTGGCAGATTCGTTGGCAAATGTTTCCGGACGACGACGCATGTTCGTTGTTGAAAACGTTATTCACTCGTAGGCGTTGCGATGAAGGGCCTGGGTCTTGTTGCCTTTTTGGCGCTTGACTACGACGAAGCAACATCCTTTTTCGTCGACAAACTTGGTTTCTCGCTTGTTGAAGACACCGACATGGGCGACGGCAAGCGTTGGGTTGTCGTTTCATCGGGCGGCGGTGCCTCGCTATTGATTGCGAAGGCTGTTGGCGAAGAACAGCAGGCAAGCGTGGGTAACCAGGCTGGGGGCCGTGTGGGTTTCTTTCTTACCACCGACAACTTTGAGCGTGATTACACCGCATGGACTGAACGCGGCGTGAAGTTTCGCGAACTACCAAGAACCGAACCGTACGGAGTAGTTGCAGTGTTCGAGGACTTGTACGGAGCACCTTGGGATTTGATTCAACCTGCATGACCAAGTCGGCAACGGTGTTTGAGCGCTCTGCGCCGTGGATTTTTGTTGCGTTATGGAGCACCGGGTTTGTTGTTGCGCGGTACAGCACACGCCATGCTGGGCCGTTGGCGTTTCTCACCGTCAGAATGTTGTGCGCAGCTGTGTTGCTGTATGTGATTGCTTTGGTAATGAAAGCACCTCGGTTGCCTAGGGCGGCGTGGTCCACTTCGGCAATTGTTGGGGTGTGTATGCACGCCGTGTATTTGGGTGGAGTATTCATTGCGATTAAGCGCGGGCTGCCTTCGGGTTTGAGCGCGCTTATCGCAGGGCTTCATCCAGTTCTTACTTCGGTTGCGGGGCGTGTCTTGTTGAAGGAACACTTGCGTCGAAGCCAGTGGGCTGGTGTTGCGCTTGGTGTTACTGGTGTTGTTGTGGTGGTGATTGACAAGTTACGCGATGGCTTGGGTGATGTAACAAGCCCGGCACTCTTTGCAATGGTTATTTCGGTTGTTGGAATGTCGACGGGAACACTGGTGCAACGATCTCGCGGTAAAGACATGCCGCTCATCACTGGCACTGCTGCACAATATGTTTCGTCGGGGGCAGTGCTGCTTATTGCGTCTTCGCTATTTGAGACGTGGGAGTTTCATCTGACGGGGGAGATGATCCTGGCGTTGCTGTGGTCTGTATTGGTGTTGTCGCTTTCGGCGGTGATGTTGATGATGCTCTTGATATCTCGACACTCGGCTGCCCGCGTCAGCAGCCTGTTCTTTCTCACCCCCGCATTGAGCGCCATCGAGAGTGCCATTTTGTTCGGCGAGCGCCTTGGCCCACTTGCCCTCGTAGCCCTCGTTGTTGCCTTAACTGGCGTGTGGCTGACGATGCGCAACCCGGCCACTCCGGCAACCCCGCAAGAGCTCATTGCCGACTAGCGAGGTCGGAATTCCCCGTATTTACGGGCTCTCAACTTTATGTAATGTAAAGGCTGGTCATATATCAAAGGCCTATTACGGGGGTTGAGTCATGTCATTGGCAGAGCGCTTAGAACGATTGGGAACCGAGACGGCATTTGCTGTTTCGTTGGCAGCTGCCGAGTGGGGCGCAAAAGGAAATCGAATCTTTCCGTTTCACCTTGGTGATCTCAACATCGCAACTTCACAAAACATTGTTGATGCAATGAATAAAGCCATAGCCGATGGCAAGACGGGCTACTGCCCAGCTGCTGGGATACCGCAACTTCGAGAGGCGCTTGCTGAAGATGTTGGCTCGCGTCGTGGCCTGCAGTTTGCGCCAAGCAATGTTGTGGTGCAGCCGGGCGGCAAACCGGTGATTACAAAATTTATTCAGGCAGTAATGAACCCCGGTGATGAAGTGTTGTATCCAAACCCGGGCTATCCCATTTATGAAAGCCAGATCGAATACTTCGGCGGAGTTGCAAAGGCCTATCGCTACTTGCCATCAAAAACTGGTTTCGATATCGATCTCGACCAAGTGAAGTCGTTGATTACCCCAAGTACAAAAGCGATTATCTATAACGATCTGCAAAACCCAATTGGTGCAGAGTCGACGGATGCCGAGCGCGAGGCGATTGCCGAACTTGCGATTAAACACAATCTCTGGGTGCTTTCGGACGAGGCATATTTTGAAATGCGCTATTCGGGAAAGTCGAAATCCATTGCTTCGCTTCCTGGCATGCAGGAACGCACTGTCATTTTGTACACCTTTTCCAAAAAGTTTGCGATGACGGGCTGGCGCTTGGGTGCTTCGATCGCGCCAACAGATATTTCAAATCAGATTGCGAAGTTGAATACCAACGATGAATCGTGCACAACACACTTTGTTCAATACGGTGGCGTCGAGGGTGTTCGTGGTGATCAGTCGGCAATTCCTGTGATGCTGAACACGTTGCGCGACAGGCGCGATGTGGCCGTCAACATGTTGAACGCCATGCCCGGAATAAGCGTGCACTCACCAGAGGCTGCGTTCTATTTGTTCCCTGATGTCACTGGCGCAATGGAAAACAAAGGAATTAGCGATCTTGCTGTATTTGCTGAGCAAGCGTTGCATGCAACAGGGGTTTCGTTTTGCACGCGTCGCCACTTCGGTCGTCCGCAAACAAACGAATCTCGCCAATACATTCGGTTTGCCTTCTCGGGCATCAACAAAGATGACATTGCCGAAGGCCTCGAGCTCTTTGGCAACTGGGTGGCAAAGGGATAATGGCAAAAGTTGTTGTAACGGGCAAGATCCCCGCTGTTGCTTTAGAGCGTTTGCGGGCCGAACATACTGTTGATGCGTGGGAGGACGAGTCGCCAATTGCGCGCGACGAATTGCTGAAGCGCGTTGCGGGTGCAGATGCCATTGTTTCGCTCTTAACTGAAAAAATCGATGCCGAACTGCTGGATGCCGCAGGAAAACAATTGCGCTCGGTTTCTAATGTGGCGGTGGGCTACAACAACATCGATGTCCCTGCTTGCCGCGAGCGCAATGTGCTGGTGACGAATACGCCAGGCGTGCTCACCGAGGCCACGGCCGACATAGCGATGGCGCTCATCTTGATGTCGACACGTAGGTTGGCCGAAGGTGAGCGAGTGATTCGAGCACAGCAACCTTGGCAATGGGGAATGTTCTACATGCTTGGCTCGAGCATTCAGGGAAGCCAATTGGGCATTGTTGGCATGGGCCAAATTGGTGCGGCAGTTGCCCGTCGGGCACGGGCATTCGGAATGACCATTGCCTACACCAAGCGTTCGCCGCTAGACGCCGAAACAGCAAAAGAACTAAATGCAACGCACATGGAGTTGGACGAGTTGTTGACAACAAGCGATGTGGTGTCGCTGCACTGCCCATACTCGCCAGAAACACACCATCTGATGAATGCATCGACAATTGGCAAGATGAAGAAGAGTGCTTATCTGATTAACACCGCTCGCGGGCCGGTTGTAGACGAAGAGGCGCTTGCAACTGCGCTGCAACAAGGAAAGATTGCCGGCGCTGGTTTGGATGTCTTTGAAAAGGAACCAACCGTGCACCAAGCGTTGATTGGGCTCGATAACGCCGTGCTCATTCCGCACTTGGGTTCGGCAACGGTAGAGACTCGAACCGCGATGGCCAATCTTGCAGTGACTAATGCCCTCGCGGTGTTGTCGGGGAAAACCGCACCAAACTTGGTGGGCTAGCGCAAATTATTTTTGCTCGGTGGCAAGAGCGTCGAGCAAGGTGTTCCAACCAAGCGTTGCGCATTTGATGCGTACTGGAAACTTCACAACACCCTGCAATGCCTCGAGGTCGCCCAAGTTGATTGACTCGTCAATTTCTGAGTCTTCTTCGTCGATGGTCATCATCTGTTTGAAGCGGCGAACAATTGATTTCACTTGTTCGACAGGCTTCCCTTTGATTGCGGAAGTCATCATGGATGCAGAACTCTGACTGATTGAGCAACCAGAGCCGCTGAATCGAACATCGGTTACGACGCCATCTTGAACAGCGACAGAAATGCGGATCTCGTCGCCGCAGAGTGGGTTGTGTCCGTCGGCGGAAAGTGCGGGTGGGTCTAGCTCGCCACGGTTGCGGGGCGTGCGGTAGTGATCAAGAATGATTTCTCGATATAGATCTTCTAGACCAGCCATTGCGTGCTCCCTTTGCGCTCTACTAAAAGATATCTGATGCGCTGTCGAGGGCATCGGCCAATGCATCGGCCTCGGACATGGTGTTATAAAAGTAGAAACTTGCCCGCGCGGTTGCGTTGGCACCCAGAATGCGCATGAGGGGTTTGGCGCAGTGATGGCCGGCGCGAACACAAACGTTTTGCTGATCGAGCACTTGGCTGAGATCGTGCGGGTGAATGTCGCGAAATGCGAAGGAGAACGTTGCGCCACGCAATTCGGGGTTGGCGGGGCCGTGGATGGTGATGTCGTCGCCGAAGCGGTCTTTGAGCATGTTGAGGACGTAAGTGCTGAGTTCGATTTCGTGCTTGCGAACTTGGGCCATGCCCAACTTCTCGAGGTAGCCAACTGCAGCGCCCAAGCCAATGACGTCGGTGATGGGAGGGGTGCCGGCCTCAAACTTTGCTGGCAATTCGGCAGTAGTGAAACCGTCAAGTCGAACATCGGAGATCATGTTGCCGCCGCCAAGAAATGGAGGCATGGCTTCAAGCAGCGCCTCGCGGCCCCACAAAATGCCAACGCCAGAAGGGCCACACATTTTGTGCGAACTGAACACCACGAAGTCGGCGTCCCACGCTTGCACGTCTGTGGGTTGGTGAGGTACCGACTGGCAACCGTCGACGAAAGCAAGTGCGCCTGCTTTGTGAGCGGCTGCGCATAGCCGTTGAACAGGGTTGATGGTTCCGAGCACGTTGGACATTGAAGTAAACGAAAACACTTTGACGCCGTCGAGAAGTGTGTCGAGCTGCGTTAAGTCGAGTTGGCCATCGTTGGTGAGTGGCACCCAGCGCAATTGAATACCGCGCTCGGCAACCAGCATGTGCCAAGGGACGATGTTTGCGTGGTGCTCCATGTGCGTAAGCAACACGCTGTCGCCTGCTTTGAGGTTGGCTCGGCCCCACGACATGATCAGAAGATTGAGCGATTCGGTTGCGTTCTTGGTGAAGATCACCTCGTGCGCTTTGGGGGCGTTGATGAATTTTGCAAGCGCGCTGCGAGCACCCTCGTACAGGTCGGTTGCTTCTGCTGCCATTTGATACGCGCTTCGATTGATTGGCGCATAACCGTTTGACATGAAGTTGGTCATTGCATCAATGACCACTTGTGGTTTTTGCGAAGTGTTTGCGCTGTCGAGGTACACCAACGGCTTGCCGTTTATTTGGCGCTTCAGAACAGGGAAGTCGTTGCGGATTGAAGTTACGTCGAGGCTCATATGTTGCTCGTTGTTACCTGTATGCCTCGTAGCCAGACTTTTCCAATTCTTCTGCAAGTTCCATGCCGCCAGACTTGACAATTTTTCCGTCGATGAGGATGTGCACGACGTCTGGTTGCAGTTCGTCGAGCAGGCGTTGGTAGTGAGTGATCAACACGATGCCCATTGCTGGTCGTTCTTTACGTACTTCACGAATGCCTTGTGCGACGATGCGCAATGCATCGATGTCGAGACCCGAATCTGTTTCGTCGAGGATTGCAAGGTCTGGCTCCAAAATGGCCATCTGCATGATCTCGTTGCGCTTCTTTTCACCTCCGGAAAAGCCTTCGTTGAGATAACGATCGACGAAGGTGGAATCCATTCCTAAGCGCTTCATCCACGACATTGCTGAAAGGCGCAACTCCAGGATTGATAAGTCGATACCTTTGCGCGCCGAAAGTGCTTGGCGCAGAAACTGGATGACTGAAACGCCAGCGATTTCTTGCGGGTATTGAAAGCCAAGAAAAATGCCGGCCTTCGCACGAGCATCTGTTGGCCACTCATTGATGTTGTCGCCCTTGAAGAAAACTTGACCGGACAGCACGTCGTATTCGGGGGAGGCTAGAAGCACGTTGGCAAGTGTTGATTTGCCGGAACCGTTCGGCCCCATGATCGCGTGGACTTCGCCCTCGTTGACCGTGATGGAAAGGCCGCGCAGAATCTCGGCATCGCCCTCGGTGGGCTTCGCATGGAGGTTTTCTACTCGGAATAGTTCGGTCACAAACCCAGTGTATTCAGGGCCTCTGGTATTAGCACTACGGGCGTAGTGCTAATTATTTGGTGAACTTTGGCTCGCCAGCGCCCGCCAAATGGCGGTGTAGCTGCGGAACTCATACCCGTCGGTGACGTATCCAGACTCTCGGAGCATGCGGTGGTATTTGGGCAGCGATCGAAACGGGATTCCGGCGTCGGCATGGTGCGCAATGTGCCAGCCCAGGTTGAACGGTACGAAAAGTAGTCGTGCAATGACGTGTTGGCGTACAGAGTGAGTGGTAACTCGTCGGTCGTTGTCTGCGCGTAGCCCGCCGTGTTCGGCGATTGATCGAAGTCGGTTCATGACACGCCAAACGGTGAGGTAGGGAAGCAACCAAAAGAAAACATATGCGAGTGGATGGACGAAAACGGTTGCAATCACGAGGAGTACGAATTGCACCAGAAATATTCGGCGCTGTGTGCTTCGCTGAATATCGACTTTGCTAAACATGCCAAGAAATTGTCCGCGCAACATTTTGTAGCCCGTTGTGCCAAGTGCATCGCGCTTCATTTTGCGCAAGAAACTTGCTTTTGTGATTGGGTAATTGGCATATAGAGGGATGTCTGGTTCGTTTGGACCAAATTCTTCTCTGTGATGTGCCATGTGCACATGGCGATAGCCGTCGGTATTCGTAAAGGATGGGTAGCCAAGCAGCCATCGACCGACAAAATCATTTATCGAGCGATTGCGAAAGAGCAAGCGATGTACCGATTCGTGCATCAGCGCCAGGCATTGTGCGTGCGAACGGCCCATCAGAACAAACGCAATGATGTATGTGACGGGGTGATGTAGCCAGATGGCAGCCCAGACAATTGCTATGGCCTGGACATAAATTGAAAAAACTGAAATGGCATTACGAAGGTTTGGGATGTGTCGAAGCTCGCTACGCATGTTTGAAGCAAGTCGGCCATCCGACTTAATGAACTCGTTGTCGGAGACCACCCCAAAGACTGCAAGCGGCGGGACCATGCCACCGAGGCGTGGGGTCGACGCACTGTTCACAATGATTGTTCTACCAGCCTCGGTCGACCCACTCTTGAAAGTGCGGCCGCTCGGTGCCAATCGTGGAATCCAGGCCGTGGCCAGGAAGAACGATGGTGTGGTCGGGGAACGTGAACAGTTTCGTATCAATGGAATGGAGAATGGTGGCGAAATCGCCGCCTTCTAACTTGGTGTTTCCGGGGCCGCCGGGGAACAAGGTGTCGCCGGTGAAGAGCAGCGGCGTGTTCGCGACTGCAAACGAAATTGAGCCTTCGGTGTGGCCTGGGTTGTGAATGGCGTGAAGACGAAGGTTGCCAATTTCGATGACTTCCTTGTCGTCGATAAATACGTCGTAACCAACGTCTTTCAACCGTGGCGCATCAAGTGCAGTGACGGCAACTTCGTAGCCAGCTTCGCGCATGGCGGGTATTGCCTGAATGTGATCCCAATGCCCGTGGGTTTCAAGCACGCGGGTCACGCCCAGAAGTTGGCACAGTTCGAGCAATTGTTCGTGCTCGTTCGCCGCGTCGATGAGCACTGCTTCGCCCGTAGCCCGGCAGCGAACAACAAAAACATTGTTGTCGTAAGGGCCAACAACAACTTTGTGCACCTCGGTGTTCGTGTCCTGCCAGTGCAGTGTGTTGTTTGCGGTCATGCCGAGATCACTTCAAAGCCGAGCGACAATGCGACGGGAATCTGAGCCGGGTCGAAGGTGACATAGCGAATGGGTTGCGGGAGGCGTTGCGCTGCTGCCAGATGGATTGCGTCGCTGATATGCAGCGGTTGTTCACGAACGAGGTGTGTTGCGTCGTCGAGGCATCGTTGGTCGACCGGAACGACTGCGATGTAATCCCACGTGTGTCGAATTGCGTCTTCTAAATCGGTGCGAAGAATTGGTTCCTCGGTGAGTCGGTCGATCACGGTTAATGCTTCGCTCAGTGCGAGCGCACTTGCGCACCAATCCGAATCGGCGAGCAAGGCATCGTGTGCAATCGTTCGCATACTGCCGCCAACATGCAGCGCAACGAGTGCGCTGGTGTCGAGCACAACAGTCATCCGCGTACCTCGCGCAGCGCTTGGTCGATGCGAGTTCCGGTATTGATGGCAAGCGGTGCGGTCAACGTAAATTCGCCGCGTCTGCGTGGCGCAATGATTGCCAATGTTGCCGCCAATTCGGTCATGGTCAATGTTGGCGCACTGGTTCGGATTGGGCCCAACGTTGCCGCGGGCTTTCCGTGCACGCTGATCACTACTTCTTCGCCGGCTTGCGCGCGCTTGACGTAGGTGGCGGATTGCTCGCGCAGCTCGCGGATACCTACATGACGAGAAGGCTTAGCCATAGGCATATCGTACCGTGAAACGATAATTTGTGTACACATCGGTACGCACAGCGATTCGTGTTTGGACGGGCCAATAGGGCAGGATGAATACATGAACTTTGCCTTTACAGAAGAACAAGAAGAACTCCGCAAAACCGTCCGTGCATTTCTCGACTCGAAGTCGTCGGAAACTGCTGTCCGTGAGCAAATGGAAACTGAGTCAGGTTTCGACCCAGCTGTTTGGTCGCAAATGGGTGAGCAGATGGGCCTGCAAGGCCTCTCCATCCCCGAAGAATTTGGTGGCTCTGGATTTAGTTTCGTCGAGTTGGGCGTTGTGTTGGAAGAAATGGGACGCGCTCTTCTTTGTGCACCGTTCTTCTCCAGTGTTGTGCTTGCAGCAAACGCGTTGTTGCTGAGCGGCGACGAAGCAGCAAAGAAAAAGTATTTGCCAGGCATTGCAAGTGGCGAGACCATTGCAACACTCGCATCCACCGAGCCTTCGGGCAAGTGGGACGAAAAAGGAATCACCATGGAGGCCAAGGGCTCTGGTTCCGATTTCACACTGACCGGAACAAAGTCGTTTGTTCTTGACGGCCACACAGCAAGCCTGATCATTGTTGCTGCGCGAACAGGCAAGGGCGTTTCGCTGTTTGCTGTAGACGCAACCGCAAAGGGCCTCACCCGCACGGCGTTGTCCACCATGGACCAAACCCGCAAGCAAGCAAAGCTTGAATTTGCTGGTGTTGCAGCAACGTTGATTGGCACCGAAGGCAAGGGCTGGGATGTCATGACGAAGGTGCTCGACTTGGCTGCTGTTGCATTGGCTGCAGAACAAGTTGGCGGTGCTCAGAAGGTGCTTGATATGGCCGTTGAGTATGCAAAAGTTCGTGTGCAGTTTGGACGACCAATTGGTTCGTTCCAGGCAATCAAGCACAAGTGTGCAGACATGTTGCTTGAAGTGGAGTCGGCCAAGTCGGCTGCCTACTACGGCATGTGGTGTGCTGCTGAAATGAACGAAGAGCTTGCTTCGGTTGCCTCGTTGGCAAAGGCATATTGCTCGGAGGCATACTTCCACTCGGCAGCCGAGAACATTCAGATTCATGGCGGCATTGGCTTCACCTGGGAACACCCAGCGCACTTGTATTTCAAGCGTGCGAAGTCGAGCGAACTACTTTTCGGTGATCCTTCGTATCACCGCGAGTTGCTTGCTCAGCGCATCGGCATCTAACTTCATGAAGAGCGCAGCATGTCTGCGGTAACTCTGCTGTTTTTGGCACTTTCGGTGCTGTCCGTGTTCGTGGTTGCCGCAGTGGTGATTGGTCGAGAGGCCCATCGGCTGGACGGTGTTGCGCCTAGGGCCGTATACGACATCGATGAAGCAACGTCATACGTTGCCGATCGTTTGCCGCCAAACTCGCAGGCACGTTTGACTTATGAAGAACTGAAGAAGATGTTGGTTCTCCACATGCGTTGGCTGCATGAAAAAGGGCTGCAGCCAGTGGACGTGATTGATCGTCGACAGAACCCAGACTGGGAAGTAGTGGTGGGCGAAGAGTCGTTAACTGCGTATCTTTTGGGCCAGGCAGAGGGCGCCCGAATAGATCTACTGGACGATGTAGACGTGGTTCACGTTGTGCGTGAACACCTCAATTACTTTGATGCGATTGGGGCAATTGGGCCCAGCGCTTCAAGTAGCGAGCGCTGACCAATCACGTTTTGTTTCCAAACAGAAACGTAACGCTCCAGTTGCGGGTTTGAGTACGGGTCATCGTCCAACATGTCGCGCCAACGTGCGCCAATGGTGGCCATTTCGAATGTCTGCAATTTGGGTGAGCGTGTTTGTGATTCGAAGTGAAAAAACTGTGCGTGAGGTGTCCAAATTGTTCGGTAACCAAGCTGATGAAGCTTTAGCCCAAAATCGACGTCGTTGTAGTTGGATGGAAACTTGGTGCACAGCCCACCCGCTTCGTCGAACACGCTGCGTTTGATGAGCGCGCAGGCAGCAATTACGCCGGACACTTCTCGTTGAGCGCGGAGTAGGTATTGCGCGCCGACATGATCGGTGGATTGGTGGCGATAGAGGTCGTAGGGAACTGGGTTAAGTAAGTGACCGGCACTTTGAATAAGGCCATCTTCGTACAGCAGCATGGGCCCTGCCATGGCCACCTTCGGGTCTTGCAACAAGCCCACCAAGGTTTCAAGTGCATCGGGCGAAATCATTTCGGTGTCATCGTTGAGTAGCAATATGTATTCGCCGTCGCTGCAGACCACGCCGAGGTTTACCTTTTCGGCGAAATTGAAAGGTCGGTCGTAGTCGACAACTTGCAGCCTGCCGCCGCCGGCGGCGATGATCTCGCGTCGAGATTCGTCTGGGGTTTCTTTGTCGAGCACAGCAATGACTTCAATCGACGGGTATTTTGTTGCGCCGAGCAAGGTGCTGATGGCATGTGCTGCAAGTACAACCTTGTTGCCTCGAACTGCCTCGACAGTTCCGCGAGTGGGCACGATGACGCTGATTTTTGGTGTGGTTGCACTGTGCCGATCAACGCGAACAACAGGGACTGTGTAGGGCATCGTGCACTTGGCGTCTATGCCGATGCGCGTGCAGTGTTCTTGCACTGCACTCAATGAAGCCGAGGGAAGCATGCGGTCTTGATTGGAGAGTGTTAGCAATTCGGCAATTCGCGAAATAATCTGCGAGTGCTCGCTCAATCGAAGCGCTCGGTCGTGTTCGTGCAGATCGGCCAATAATGAAATACCGCCGGCAGCCTCGACCGTTTGTGCTGTTGCGATGAGTGTGTCGCCTACGTAGCACTGCGAACGTAAGCGCTCGGGCGACCATCCCGGCCTGCGCACCTCAGAAACTTCTTCGAACCTTCCAGATCGTCCGTGAGACGAATCGGCATAGAGCATTTGGGCAAGCGGGTTGGTGCGCAGATGCTCGAGAATGACGGTGAGTGCGTGTGGTGCCAAGGTGTCGCCGGCCCGCAGGAAAACAACAACCGACTGTGGATCAAGATTGATCGAACTACTTGCAATGTGGATGCCGCTGGTGCGCACAGGGCGCATTCGCGTAACGCGTTCGTGCTCGAGCGTGGATTGAGTAACAATCCAATGCAGCGGCCGAATGGCCGACTGAACCAAGCCAAGGGCTGTTCGTTTCAGTTCTTTGTTCGTGCGCCCTGCAGCACTTGTTACGACGACGATAGGTAGGGCGCTCATTTTCGGGCGAGCCTCTTGACGATAAATCGAAGTGATTTCGGCGAATTTCGGTAGACAAAACGAATTGGGCGAAGCCACGGCTGGTGCACCCAATCGATGCTGCGGGTGGCTTGTTCTGACTTGTCGAACGAATCGCTGAAGTCGTAACCATCTAATGAACTTGCAGCGCCATATTTGGCCGTCACGCGAGCTTCAGCAATTGCGCCAAGTTCCGCGTCTTTTTGCACCAATTGCTGGATTGCCCGTTCGCGCCGGGCAATCTCTTCGGCATCTGGCATGCCCTACAGCCTAATGAATGGGATCAGATCATCATGTTGAGCTGTGTGACCACGCGTTGCCCAAGATCGTTATCGCCGCTTATGTGCAGGCGGTTTGCTAACTGATCGGCAGTTTGTCTGCCAGTGGCAAGCGCGGTAAATGCGTTGCTGTCCACCTGCACTGTGCACAACACTTCGGCTGGGGGAGCAGTAACAATTGTTGCTCTTCCATTAATCACCGTGATCGGAATGTTTCGTTGCACCGAACCAGTGATGGCAATCACAACCGAAGCACCCTCTGGAGTGGCCGCCCGTTTGCCAACAACAATGGGAAGCGTGCGAATTAGCCTGTCGATGGTGTGCTCGGCAGCAGGACCGCCCTCGTTGCCAGCGATGCCCGTGGCTCGACGCATGTCCTGTTCGTGCACCCAGCAGTCGAGAATGCGGATGCTGAGGAAATCGCCCAATGTTCCAGGGCCGGTTGGCAACATCATCGGTGTTTCGAAGTACGCATCATCGGCGGCACGGAGTTGCGTGATTCGGTTGCTAGAGACGCTGTTCCATTCCTCCAAAACTTGTGTACCGCTTTGTGAGCGCCGCACATCGATTTCATTTTCGTTGTGTTCGCCAATCGCATTTTTGATGTAATCAAACTTTGGCGATTTGTGTGATGTCGGCTTGCCTCCGGAAAGCGCAACCTCAATGCCAACGAGATGCGAAAGGTTGTCCTGCACCGACCAGCCCGGACAATCTGTTGGCAACTTCCATTGCTCTTCGGATAACTGCCGGCCAAGATTGCTGAGGGATAAAAACGTTGCTTCAAGTGTGTCGATTTGCTGATTCGGGATCATGTTTTCCTTAAGGTGCCGGATTCTGGACAGAGTTCCATTGTCTTGCTCGCAAATATGGGTTGAAGGCATCCGCAATGTGTTGCATGTCTGCAGCAGTCTTCGGGGTTTTTATCTCGTACAACCCAGGGAAACTGTTGTATGCCGCAGTGATTTCCCACAGCTGCATTGCCTCCTTGCCAGTCGGTGCAGGCACAACAACTGGACCAAACGTTGCGCGGTTGTTGGGGAAAACCAAAATAGGAACACCAAAACCCGCGTATTCGCTGACGGCGCGTTCGTGATCTGCCCGAACTTCGTCGTGCGTTGTTGGGTCGGCCAACGCATCATCCCAAGTGGAGGCGGGCGCACCGATTTGTTGCAACAATTCGAGCGCAACTTCTTTCTCGTATGGTCGGCGGCCCTCGATGTGCAGAGCGTTGCCGATAGCGCCGTACCAATCGCCGCATAGTTTCATATCAATACGACGCAACCATGCTGCGATTCGAAGCGGAGTCCAGCCGTATGAAATCTCGCGCTCCCACGGATGTTTCTTGCCTTCTTCGCGATTGATTTCTTCGAGACTGAAAAACTTCCAATTGACCGTCAGGCCGGTTTGCGCGGCAACGTCTTTAATCCAGAGAGAAGTCTGGTAGGCCCATGGGCACATCGAATCGAAATAGAAGTCCACTGCAGTGACGGGCTGGCTGGTGGTCATAGGTGCCAATATATGCGCGAAAAAGGGATCGGTACGAGTGGGAGCACCGCCTTCAATTGGGCGACTAGATTTGAGCCATGCAACGACACAGCCGCTTCGAACACACTCGATTTCTTGGTGATAAGCGAACCCAATTGGTGTACGACTTGGACGAATGGACCGACGTAGAAATCATCAACGAGATCGCCGAAACCAATGTGGGCCTTAGCTTTGGCCCCGACACGTTGGCCGAAGCACGAAATCGCGGCTACACGCTTGCGACACCAGGCGTAACTCGGCGCCACCTGAAGCCTCGCGCTTAGTTCTTTTTCCTGGCCATGTCTTTGCAGCCAGAGAGCGCAATGAACGGCTCATTTCTTTCGGGCGGGCTGCAACTTGCACGATATTTGGTGAAGCCGTCTGGCAAAACTGGCGCGTTGCCTGCAATGGTGCTGTGCCATGGTTACCCAAGCGGTGGAATAGACGCGCGGCATTCTGCCGGAACATTTCCCGAGCTTGCCGAGCGTGTTGCAAACGAGTTGGGTTGGAATGCAATGACCTTCACCTTTCGGGGTTGCGCAACTTCCGAAGGCGATTTTTCGATGCAAGGTTGGGTGGACGACTTGCGCGCTGCGATCACTCACGTTGTCGCCGAGACATCGCCGAGCGGAATTTGGATCGTCGGTAATAACACCGGCGGATCGCTTGGTTTGTGTGTTGCCGCCGATGACCCGCGTGTTAATGGCTGCGCACTGCTTGGGGCGCGTGCAGACTTCGACGACTGGGCAGAACAGCCGCGTCGCTTTCTTGAACACTCTCGCGAAATTGGAACGATTCGTCGTACGGGGTTCCCGCCTTCGACAGAAGAGTGGGGTCGTGAGTTGAAGCGCTTTCGGCCAGCCGATGCAGCACGAAGGTTTGCTCCGCGACCATTGTTCTTGATGCATGGTGCGGAAGATGACATTGTGCCAACTGCGGATTCGCGCGTGCTTGCGCAGGCACATGGCAGCGCAGAGTTGCAAGTGCTTGCAGGTGCGGGGCACCGACTTCGGCACGACCCGCGAGCAATTTCAATTTTGCTTGGTTGGCTCGATCGTCAGCGAAGTATTGCCGCTTTGTAACTAGCGCTTTGCGGCAGCGTCACGTTCGTGCCAATTCCAGGCACTACTGATGATGTCGCGCACATCGCGAGTTGCTTTCCAACCCAATAGGGCGCGTATGAGCGTTGGGTCTGCATAAACAGAGACGGGGTCGCCACTACGGCGGCCAACAATGTTGTACGGAACTTTGCGCCCGCTCACTTGTTCGGCGAGGTTGAGGACATCAAGAACACTTGTTCCTTTGCCGGTGCCAACGTTGCACGCAAGGCTCTTGCCGCCGGTCGACAAGTAGTCGAGAGCCTTCACGTGGGCATCGGCAAGATCGTCGACGTGGATGTAGTCGCGAATACATGTTCCGTCGGGGGTTGGATAGTCGTTGCCGAAAACATTGAGTGGCCCACTAAAGCCAAGTATTGCTTTCATTACTAATGGCACCAGGTTCTGAGACATCGACCAGTCTTCGCCAATGCTTGCGTCGGCACTTGCGCCAGCAGCATTGAAATAGCGGAGGCTTACAGAGCGAAGGCCAATGGCATCGCACGAACTGAGGAAACGCTCGACGACCGACTTGGTTTCTGCGTACACACTTTCTGGCCGAAGCGCAGATTCCTCTGTGACTGGAACGCTCTCGGGGTTGCCGTAAACGGCAGCGGATGACGAAAAGACAATGCGATTGACGCCGTTTGAAAGTAATGATCGAACGAGTGCAATGGTTCCCGCAACGTTGTTGTTGTAATAGCGAAGGGGCTGATCCATGGACTCGCCGACTGCCTTGTAGGCGGCGAAGTGCACTACATCAGTGATGTTGTGCTTGCGGCAAATTTTCTCGATGATGCGCTCGTCATTGATGTCGCCCTGAAAGAGTGGCACCGAACCAAGCCGCGACTTATCGCCAAGCTCGAGCGAGTCGAGTACAACAACGTCGCGACCCTGCGACGCAAGCAGTCGAACGGTGTGGGATCCGATGTACCCAGCGCCGCCAGTAACGAGAACTGTCATTTAGGCACCCTAGCGAGAGGACGATCTTGCTTGTCGACATCGGCGGCGCGCTGCATCTTCTTGAATCCACGCACTTTGAGCAAGGTGGCGGGGGAATAGATGTCAGCGACCGATCGTGGTTGAGTGTCGCTGAATACACCGGCTTTCACCTTCCAGCCCTTTGGTCGGATCCCGAATCGTTTTCCGAGCAGCGCAATAAATATCTCTGTTTTTTCTTCTCCGTAACCGGGAAGTTCGCGCAGTCTGCGACGAAGCTCTTCTGCGTCGTCTACGTCTTTCCAAATGTTTGCACCCTTGCCTTTGTATTTTTCGGCGATGATTTCGCACATTTCATAGATGCGTTTGGCCATCGAAGCGGGGAATCGGTGGATGGCAGGTTTCTCGCAGCACACCGAAACAAACTTTTCCATCTTCATTGCTGCAATCTTCTTTGCATCGCAATGACCAAGGCGTTGTTTGATGGTGTACGGGCCAGTGAACGCCCACTCCATGGGCACCTGTTGGTCGAGCAACATTCCGATGAGCAACGCGGTTCCGTCGCGTTGAAGCAGCGCGTCTCCGGCAGGTATTCCGGTGATGTACAGCGTTTTGGAAGTGGTGGGCATGGCTACAAGTATCGCCTAAGCGTGCAGCGCGCTCACGCTTTCCGGGTTCAGACCATATTTCTTGATTGCCTGCTCGACTGCCGTTGCAGGGATAGAGCCAGCAAGCGCCAGTTGGTACAGCACTGAAACCACGATGTGAGGGGCGTCAATTTCGAAATGTCGACGAAGTGCCTCGCGCGTGTCGCTGCGGCCCATGCCGTCTGTACCCAGCACCGCAAATGGACGATTTGTGACATACCGAGAGATTTGGTCGGGGATTGCCCTCATGAAATCGGATACAGCAACAATTGGTGCGGAAGATTCTCCGAGCAGGCTTGCGACACGCGAAACCTTCGGCGCTGATGTTGGGTGCAATCGGTTCCAGCGCTCAACTTCCATTGCCTCTTCGCGAAGCAATTTGTAGGAAGTTGCCGACCAGAGATCTACGCCAACATCGAAATGTTGCTGCAACTCGGTGGCTGCTTGGCGCGCTGCTAAGTGCGTGGAACCAGAAAAAATGATTGATGCTTCATGTTTGCCGGCCGCACGTTGTTGCCACTTGTATAGGCCGCCAAGAATGTCGGCATCTATCGATGCTGTTGCGGGCTTTGCTGGCATCTGATAGTTCTCGTTGTACAACGTGATGTAGAAGAAAATGTCTTCTGGTTTGTCTCCGTACATTCGATGCAAACCATTCTGAACAATTGCGGCAACTTCGTAGGCAAACGCTGGGTCGTACGCTTGGCATGCGGGGATAGTGCTGGCAAGCAGCAAGCTGTGCCCATCTTGATGTTGCAGGCCTTCACCCATGAGTGTGGTGCGACCAGCCGTTGCACCAAGCAAAAAGCCGCGAGTTCGGGCGTCGGCTGCTTGCCAGATCAAGTCGCCAACACGTTGGAAACCGAACATGGAATAGAAGGTGTAAAAAGGAACCATTGGCACGCCGCGCGTGGCGTAACTCGTGCCTGCCGCAATGAAACTGGCCATGCTGCCAGCCTCGGTAATTCCTTCTTCAAGAATTTGCCCTGAAGCTGACTCTGCGTAACTAAGTAGCAGCGCATGGTCTACAGGTTCATACTTCTGGCCTTGTGATGCATAAATCTTCAATTCTTTAAACAGCGAGTCCATGCCGAAGGTGCGTCCTTCATCGGGGATGATGGGAACAATGCGCTGACCAAAGTCTTTATCGCGTGCCATGTTGCGCAATAAGCGCGTGAAGCCCATCGTGGTGCTCACCTGTTGTTCGCCGCTTCCTGCATCAAACTCGCTAAACACCGAATCGGACGGAAGTACGAGTGGTTTGCGTACGGCAGTGCTGCGCATGGGCACAGCGCCACCCAGCGCGCGACGACGTTCCATCATGTATTGGTATTCGATGCTGTCGTGCGGTGGGCGGTAATACGGAGGGTCTTCACCGTTCAGCGCGCTGTCTGGAATCTCGTCTTGCAAATGCAGCGTGTCGCGAAGTGTCCGCAATTGTTCGTCGTTCATCTTTTTGATCTGATGGGTGGAGTTGCGACCCTCAATTTCGTGGCCGAGAGTCCATCCCTTCACTGTCTTGCACAAAATTGCAGTCGGTCGACCTGTTCCTAGGTTTTCGCTTGCTGCCTTGAACGCTGCATACAGTTTGCGATAGTCGTGCCCGCCACGCGGTAACGAAAGAATGTCGTTGTCGCTGAGATGTGAGACCATTTCGCGTAGTCGCGGGTCTGGACCAAAAAAGTTTTCGCGAATGTAATTTCCATCCTCGACGATGTATCGCTGGAATTCTCCGTCAACAGTGGCATTCATTTTGTTAAGCAGCGCGCCTGTCGTGTCTTTTGCCAACAGGTCGTCCCACTTCGAACCCCAAATGACCTTGATTACGTTCCAACCGGCGCCGCGGAACACGGCCTCAAGTTCCTGAATGATTTTGCCGTTGCCGCGCACTGGGCCGTCAAGACGTTGCAAGTTGCAGTTGACAACGAACGTGAGGTTGTCCAGTTTTTCTCGCGCTGCCAATGAAATAGAGCCGAGTGTTTCGGGCTCGTCGCATTCGCCGTCGCCGAGAAATGCCCACACGCGACTGGCCGACGTGTCATCTAATTCGCGGTTTTGGAGATAGCGATTGAAGCGTGCTTGGTACAACGCCGTAAGCGGGCCAAGGCCCATCGACACCGTTGGAAACTCCCAAAAATCTGGCATCAGTCGAGGATGTGGATAACTGGAAAGCCCCTTGCCGTCTCGGCCTATTTCTCGGCGGAAATGATCGAGGTCGTCTTCGTTAAGTCGGCCTTCGATAAATGCGCGTGCGTAAACGCCAGGTGCCGCGTGTCCTTGGAAGTACACGTGGTCACCAGGTATGCCACTTTCTTTGCCTTTGAAGAAGTGATTGAAACCGACTTCATACAAACTCGCTGACGAAGCGAAAGTAGAAAGGTGACCACCGATTCCTTCAGCAGCGTCGTTTGCGCGAACCACCATGACGGCTGCGTTCCAACGAATATAGGCACGAATTCTTCGCTCGATATGTTCGTCGCCAGGAAACCACGGTTCGTGTTCGCGTGGGATTGAGTTGACGTATGGAGTGCTGACAGTGGTGGGGAAGCTGACTTCGGATTCCTCAGCCCTGGCAAGCAGGCGAGCGAGAAGATAACGAGCCCTATTTTTGCCGTGGGTATCGACAACTGCATCGAGCGAATCGAGCCATTCGGCAGTCTCGCCTGGGTCGGTGTCCGGTAACTGATGAACAGAACCATCAAAACTCATGGACTCAGTCTCGCAGAGTTACTGGTGGGTACCTGCGAAACGATCGTCCATCAGTAAGTATCTAGGACGTGATTGTGATCTATACCGATGGTGCATGCTCTGGTAACCCAGGCCCTGGTGGCTGGGCTTGGGCAACTTCGCCGACGGGTGAACCGTGTCAGACAGGTGGCGAAACTCACACCACAAATCAGCGCATGGAACTATCTGCAGCGCTTGAAGCATTGCGTGCCCACGCGGGTCATCCTGGGCCAATTGAAATTCGTTCGGACAGCACGTATGTGGTGCATTGCTTCCGCGATGCATGGTGGGCCGGTTGGCAGAAGCGCGGCTGGAAAAACTCGCAACGTCAACCTGTTGCAAACAGAGATTTATGGGAGCCGCTCATCGACCTCGTCAATCAGCGTGGCGATGTCACCTTTACGTGGGTCAAAGCCCACAATGGCGAACCCATGAACGAGCTGGTGGATGCGCTTGCAGTTGCGGCTTCGCTTGGCTTTGCCTAAAGCCGCCCAACTTGCCTAGTGTTGCAACCTATGGAACTCAACGGATCGAGCGCAATTGTCACAGGTGGAGCATCGGGTATCGGAGAAGCATGCGTGCGGCTTCTTGCAAAGCGCGGAGCAAAAGTAGTTATTGCCGACATTCAAGAAGAAAAAGGTCAGGCGTTAGCAAAAGAAGTTGGCGGCGCTTACTGCAAAGTAGACGTGACCAATACACAGGACATCATTAACGCAACCGAAATGGCCAAATCGATGGGCCCGATTCGTGCGTTGGTTAACTCTGCCGGCATTGGTTGGGCACAGCGAACGGTGGGCAAAGACGGCACTTACGAGTCGGCAGCCAACTTGGATGCTTTTAAGAAAGTTGTAGCCATCAACCTCGTGGGCACCTTCGACTGCATCCGCATCGTCGGTACAGCAATGAGCACAAACGAGCCGCTTGCCAATGGTGAGCGTGGATCGATTTGCAACATGGCTTCAGTCGCCGCATTCGACGGACAGATTGGTCAAGCCTCGTACTCGGCCTCGAAGGGCGGCGTTGTCGGAATGACATTGCCAATCGCACGCGACTTGTCGGCAATCGGCATCCGCGTCAACACCGTTGCACCAGGCCTCATCGACACACCGATTTATGGTCAGGGCGAAAACAGCGAACAGTTCAAGCAAAATTTGCAAAAGGGTGTGCTTTTCCCTCAGCGTTTGGGCTACCCAGAAGAACTTGCAAGCATGGTGGTGGAGTGCATCACCAACAGTTACATGAATGCCGAGACAATTCGTGTCGACGGCGGCATTCGCATGACACCTAAGTGATCTGACTCACACATCGTGGCATCAACCCACGTTTTACATCAACATCCATTTACCCCATTTGACGAGTTGCCCTCGGGCAACGTTGAATCTTTTCGTGCATTTCCCATGCCCGAGTCGATGTTGCCCACCGAGTTAACAAACGAGTTTCGTCATCGCGTAGGCACGCGCCCGCTGGAGACGCAGCAATGGCTGCCAAGTGACAGCGAAACCAACCCGACTATTGCGATGAAGCTCAAACTTTTGCAGTACCGAAAGAACGAAGTCGTTGCATTTTTGCAAGGTGGGGAAGAAGTTGCGCAAGAGGCCGCAGAGCTGGTTGCAACATTTGCTGGCTCGACCATTCAGTCCCGCGGCGTCGACGCGTTAGTGGAGGCGGCACTGCTCGTTGCCGACGATCTCATTGTCATGAAGCGCACAAGTGATGGCCAGCTGGTGGTGGTTGCCGGGGTGGTTTGTTCTCCAAGCAGATGGAAAATCGAAACCAAGTTAGGGCAAGACATGATGGCCGTTCATGCTCCGGTGGCGCGATACGCCGAACATGTCGGTGGTGCAGTGGACACCACAATGAATCGACTGCGCGCAGATCAGCCCATGATTCGATCGAACTGGACGATTGAAGATCACTGTGCGCTTTTTCAGCCAATTGCACCGAGCGAACCACTGGTGAATGACCCCTCGATGTTGTGGGTTCGGATGGAGCGGCAAACGTTGAGGTTCCTGCCTCACGCTGGTGGCTCTTTATTTACTATTCGCACCTATCAGCAGCCGATTAACGAATACGTGGCTCGTGGGAAAGATAAAGCGAAGACGCTGCATTCGTTGATTAAGCGACTTCCCGATGATGTTGCGAAGTACAAATCGCTTTTGCATTACCGCAAACAATTGTTGGAGTGGCTGGAGCCGTTTACCAAATAATCAGGTGGTGTAATCGGCGTTGATACGTACGTATCCTGCCGTCAGATCGCAACCCCAAACAGTTGCCGATTCGGTTCCGGTATTGAGGTCCACATGAATGCGGACATCCGAACCTTTCATATACGTGCTGAGTGCCGAAAGATCATCTGCGCCAATTTGTCTCGGATACACCTCTTGGGTTCCAAAACGAATGATCACCGACGCTTGATCGATGTCGGTGTATTGGCTGCATTTACCTACCGCCATTGCCACACGGCCCCAGTTTGGGTCTGCGCCATGCACCGCAGTTTTTACTAGTGGCGAGTTAACTATGGCCTTGGCAACTGTCTTCGCCTGCTCGTAATCGCGCGCATTATCGACACATACTTCGATTAACTTTTCGGCGCCTTCTCCGTCTCGTGCAACTTGTTTGGTCAGCGAAAGGGCAACGTCGAACAAGGCATGTTCAAGTGCGGCCATATCGGCTTTGCCGGCTTTTCCACTTGCTAGGACAATTGCTGTGTCACTGGTGGAAGTGTCGGTGTCGACGGAAACGCAGTTGAAGGTGCGGGCGATTACGCGCTGAAACATTGTTTGCAAATCGGGCGAGGAAATTTCTGCGTCGGTGAATATCAGCGTGATCAAGGTGGCCATGTTCGGCTCGATCATGCCGACACCTTTTGCAACACCAACAACGCGAGCGCCTGAACCAGTAACTTCGCACTGTGCAACCTTGCTTACGGTGTCAGTGGTCATGATGCCGCGAGCAACATCATCTGCTGACGTGCCCTGAGGTTGTGCGGGAAGTGCGGCAAGACCAGCACGGACTTTGTCCATCGGGTACTGGCGACCAATGACTCCTGTTGAGGCAATGAGAATCTCGTTGTCATTGCAACCAATTGCCCGAGCTACACCAGCAACAACTTCGCGGGCATTGTTCATGCCTTCTACGCCAGTGGCAACATTGGCGTTTTTCGAAATGACCACAACACCGAGGGCTTTGCCGCCCGCAACATGTTCGCGACTGACAAGAACGCTTGGGCCAGCAAAGCGACTTTGTGTGAAGAGGCCTGCTGCCGCACATGACGCTTCGGCAACAACAAGCGTGAAGTCATCGGTGGTGTCTTTAATGCCCACGTTGGTTACGTGAGCACGGAAACCTTTTGGCAGCGAAATGGTCATTGCTGCGCGGAGAAATGCTTCTCGATATTGACGAGAGTTTGTTCCATGGCCTTCTCGTTGCTTGTCATCGAACCCCTGAGCTTGAGAATCAGAATCGACTTGCTTCCGTTGTAGTCAAATTGCTCAACAACGTTGGTGCCGCCATCAACAGGCTCGAGGATGTAGCGCCAAATGTGACCACCAAAGTGCTGCCATGCAATGCGTCGATTTTCTTCAAATTCGACAACAGTGTTGGTCATTTTGTACGACACACCAATCTTCATATCCATCGTGAACTTTGCTCCGAGTGATAAGCGTGGCGGGGCAGAAACCTTCGCTGCTTTAACGCTGCCCGACCCGTCAATCTTTGAGTGCTGACGTGGGTCTGCAAGAAGTTCGAAAATGAGTCCAGGGGCTGCGGGCACAAAGCGCTCGACTGAAACTATTTTGGTCTTCGTGTCGTGAGTCATGTATTGCAGGTTAGGCGAGGAACTGTGCAACAGCCTCGCCACAGCGTCGTCCGGAAAAGAGTGCGCCTTGAATAGATCCGGTATCGCGGTGATCGCCACAAACAAAGCGGCCGCCTCCCAACGACACGGTTTGTCGGGGCGCGAACGGTGGTTGTTGCACCGGGCCACCGTGCGCAATTGAGTAAGTGCGCAAATGTTTCCAAGCGTCAACCTGAGCGCCCCACCAGGTGCGCAGTTGCGTGCGAGCGAGTTCCTCCAAATCACCGTCGATCACACCGGGGAGAGCGGCAACAATGAGGTGCTTTCCGGCTGGCGCATAAGAAGGAGCAACATTGCTGAGAACCGCCACGTTGAGCACGGGCCCGCGGCCATTGCCATCAAGAACAACGAGCTTCTCTTTCGTTGGGGCAATATCGGCAGAGAAGTAGACACACCCAGCAGTTCGGGATTTCACTTCTGGCAGCCCAAGCAACGTGCTGGCCGTGGGGCCATCGGTTGCGACCACCACTGCGCGTGCCTGGATTGTGTTGCCAACAGACAACAACACTGTGTTGCCATCAATCGATGCAACGCGAGTATTGAGAAACACGGAACCGGGTTGTAAGCGTGCGGCGAGTTGCTCGGGTAGCGCCTGCATTCCTCGTGAAGGAAGAACACTCGACCCTTCCGAGAGCGAACGGAAAATGACGTCGAACATTCGTCGGGAAGTTGCTAGGGCTGGGTCTAGCTGAATGCCGCCGAAGAGCGGCCTGAAAAAACGTTGAATCATGCGGGTGGAGAAGCCGGCAGCGCGCAACGCAACAACGGTGGAAATATCGCGGCCACGAAGCAACCTTCGCGGGTGAGTGTGTAACACTCGGCGGCGCAGGAAAACAATGCGAACCTTGTCCAGGATTGTTCCGATGGGTGCAAGAGCAGTTGCAACAAGTGTCGTTGGTTTGCGAAACGGGTCTGAGACAACATGCCCTTTGCCTTTGCGCCACACCAGTGCGCCTGGGTCAAACTCGCGAACATCAAGCGCCTGCATGTCCACTTGCGTCGCAAGCTCTGGGTATGCGGTGAGTAAAACCTGAAATCCGCGGTCGAGCAGGAACCCGTCAACGGAATCTGTGCGAACACGACCACCAACCGCATCGGAAGCCTCGACAACGATTGCGGAGAACCCGGCTTGTTGAATAACACGCGCTGCCGACAGGCCTGCAAGCCCCGCACCGACTACAACAACATCAACGTGTTCTGGAGGTTTCATTACTTTGTGAGCAGTGAACGCAGCGCGCTTTCAAGTGTGGAGTGCTTAAAGACGTAGCCGCTTGCAGTAAGCGCCTGCGGCATCACTCGTTGGCCGGTAAAGAGCAAAGCATCTGCCAGTTCTCCACCAAGCAGGATCTTTGGTGCAAATGTGGGCACCGGAACGATTGCTGGTCGTTTAACGACGCGGGCCAACACTTTCGTAAATTCCGCGTTGGTGACGGGCTGCGGTGCAGTGAGGTTTACGGCGCCCGAAACATTTGCGGTGAGCAAATGAATGATCGATGCAACTTCGTCATCCATCGAGATCCAGCTTTGCCACTGCTTACCGTTACCAAATTTTCCGCCAACGCCAAGTCGGAAGAGCGGCAGCAGTTTCTTGAGTGCTCCGCCTTTGGGGCTCAACACAATTCCTGTGCGCAGGAACACCGTGCGCACACCGGCATCGATTGCAGGCTTTGCGGCCGCTTCCCACTGTTCACATACGTCGGCAAGAAACCCTGTGCCGTGCGCGCTCGTTTCGGTTAGTTGTTCGTCGCCTCGAGCGCCGTAGATGCCAATTGCCGAGCCGGATAGAAACACCGAGGGTTTACGTTGCAATGAAGCAATGGTGTTGGCGAGCAGCAAAGTTGTTGCGGTTCGACTATCAAGAATCTCTTTGCGGTAAGCATCGCTCCAGCGCTTGTCGCCAATGCCTGCTCCCGAAAGATGAATCACTGCGTCGCAGCCCTCAAGGGATGCTGGGTCGAGCTTTCCCGACTTTGGGTCCCACATGATTTGACCGACCGCAGCCGATCGGCGGACAAGTTGGACAACTTCATGCCCACTCGA
>ENA-OUVC01000339-OUVC01000339.1-marine-metagenome-genome-assembly--contig:-NODE-339-length-31993-cov-4.304643_pt1 | contig 31993 bp, 28 predicted proteins | sample MGYA00248622_ERZ508571 | MGnify/ENA primary metagenome ERZ508571 (study PRJEB26236, sample SAMN06267175) | marine metagenome | isolation source: Columbia River Estuary | place: USA:Columbia River Estuary... | reverse complement strand
GCGGGTCACGAAGGTTTCGCCACGACGCGGAGACTCGTGGTTGAACAAAATGCCGTTGCAGGCAAACATGCCGTATGCCTCGCGGTAATTTTTGGTGATCCAGAATCCGTAGATCTTAGCTGCACCGTAGGGTGAACGTGGATAAAACGGTGAATTTTCATCGTAGAATCCTTTGTCGTTTTTATTTTCTGGCAATCCACCGTACAACTCTGATGTAGAGGCTTGGTAGATGCGGGTTTTCTTTTCGAGTCCGAGAATACGCACTGCTTCAAGGATGCGTAGTGTTCCGAGTCCATCGACATTCGCCACGTATTCCGGAGAGTCAAAAGATACTTTCACGTGGGACATCGCGCCCAAGTTGTAAATTTCGTCTGGTTGCACTTCTTGAATGATGCGGATGATGTTCGTCGAGTCCGTTAAATCACCATAGTGCAATTTGAAGTTGAGTTTCTCTGTATGCTGATCTTGGTAGATGTGGTCAATGCGTTGCGTGTTGAAAGACGATGCTCTGCGTTTGATTCCATGTACCATGTAGCCCTTTTCGAGGAGCAATTCTGCTAAGTACGATCCGTCTTGTCCGGTGATGCCGGTGATGAGTGCCGTCTTCATAATTTAACTTCTTTAAATGTTGTTTGGTTATCCAATAACCATTGGTAGGTCAGTGCGATTCCTGCTTCGAGGGAGGTAGTGGATTGCCATCCCGCCTTTTTCAGCTTGGAGACATCCATTAATTTGCGTGGCGTTCCGTCTGGTTTTGACGCATCCCACTCGATGTTTCCTTCGTGTCCAACCACTTTTTGAATGAGCAAGGCCAATTCTTTGATGGTGAGGTCCACGCCGGTCCCTACGTTGTACAGGTGTTCTGGTAATTTATTTTCCAATGCAAAGACAACGGCTGCTGCCATGTCATCCACATACAAGAACTCCCGCATGGGTGTCCCTGATCCCCACAGTTGTACGGGTGCGTGTCCATTCAGCTTCGCTTCATGAAACTTACGCATCATGGCTGGCAACACGTGAGAAGTTTGTAAATCAAAGTTATCGTGTGTTCCGTATAAATTCGTCGGCATCAAACTGACGTAATCGTGTCCAAATTGCTTTCGAATCGCTTCACAGGCTTTCACGCCACTGATTTTCGCCAAGGCGTACCATTCGTTTGTCGGTTCCAATGCTGCTGTCAACAAACATTCTTCCACCAAAGGCTGAGCGGCCAACTTCGGATAAATACACGAGCTTCCCAAGAAGATGAATTTTTCGATCCCCGCTTGAAAAGCACCATCGATCAAGTTATTCTGTATCTGCATATTCTCCATCAAGAACTGATACGGATAATTGTTATTCGCTAAAATCCCCCCTACCCTCGCCGCAGCGTCGATGACTACCTCTGGTTTTTCTTGGGCATAAAACGCTTGCACCGCCTCTTGATTTCTTAAATCTAATTCACGACTGGTTTTACCGATGAGGTTGGTGTAGCCGGATGTTTCCAACGCACGCCAGATGGCACTTCCCACCATCCCACGATGTCCCGCGATGTAGATTTTAGTTGATCGGTTTATTGTCATGAATGTTTGTAGTGCGCGTTTGCAACGCTTGGTGTTGAGGTGTGTTTGGTTAATTAATGTGCTAATGTGCCAGTGTGCTAATGTGCCAATTGGTAGCTGTTGGCTCTGAGCTCCGCTCAGATAGGAAATGTATTAACTGTTTGAGCGAAGAAAATATTTTTTTACTTTTTACGTTCTCTATTCTATGACTGAACCAAAGAACCCTTTATTGACAAAATCATTTGACTTTGCGCTGTTGACGGTGACTTTTTGTCAAGAGTTACAAGCTCAGAAAAATTATGTTATTGCTAATCAACTATTGAAATCCGGAACTTCAATCGGTGCGAACGTTAGAGAAGCTCAACACGCGGAATCTAAACCTGATTTTATTCACAAACTTAAAATTGCTTCTAAGGAATGTGAGGAAACTATTTATTGGCTCGAAATCTGTCAAGCCAGTTATTCTTTAAATTGTGACACCCTTCTATCGGAGTCTCAACAAATAGGCAAATTGCTAAGTCGCATCATTTCTACCGCCAAACGTAATACCTGAGATTTCACACGCAATGTTAATCGCAGAACCACGTATGCAAACGCTATTTCTACAATGAACTATTAGCTCCGCCGCGGCGGAGCGAACAAATCATTAGCACATTGGCACATTGGCAAATTAGCACATTTTTTTAGTTTGCTCTGCAAACTAAAAACGGCTTCGCCGCAGCTAGTCCCATTGACTAACCAACATTTTACGTGTAAACCCCAGTAGAATCAGGGCATGCCCTGATTCTACAATCGTTTCACGTACGTCTTCGGCACGTTTACCGAAAACCCTACCCCCATGTTTTTAATCTCGATGATCAAACGCATGGAATTTTGTTGCTGAATGGCACATGCCTGCATTCCCGTGAAGGGTCCGCGGGTGACGAGCACCATGTCTCCAGCTTGGATGTCCACCTGCTCGAGCTCATCCACATGTACCTCTTGCAACAAAATGCGCAAGTTTTGGATTTCATGTTCTTGAACAATGGCTGGTCGACCCAAATATTTTAAGACGCCCTGAATCCCCTGAACGGAATAAAGATCGTTCAGTCCGCGTTCGTTCGTTTGAACAAAGACCACAGAATTGATTAAAGGCTTTTCGATTTTCTTTTTACGATCACTCCACTGACGGATGGTCGTGTAAACGGGTAAGTAATGAACCACTCCCAAGGTCGCGAGTCGCTCCGCTACCTTTTTCTCACTTAAGTGCTTGGTATACACGACGTACCACTTCTGTTCCAGAGAAGGCTTGCGGTAGACGGATGCTTGTGCGCTTTGAGTATAGGTTATATTCATAGGTTCTTTACTATGCAAATATAGCTTTTTTCGCCTATTTTACCCTAGTTAAGGTTAATATTTTCTTTTTCTTAAAGATTTAATAACATCAAGGGGTTTAAACAAATCAGTAAATTCTCTTTTTTCCTTTTGTTTACAAGGATTTGAAGCTCATCACCTTCGTTCATTTGAAAATGAAAAAAGTCCGATTTTATCTCCATATTTTGCCCATTTTTGACGCTTTTTTACTTACTTTTTATCAGTTTATCTTGATTTATTCATTTGTGTAAAAAAGTGCTTATATTTGTAAAAATAAATGCAATGAAAAAAGCTATTTTCGCCTATTTTATCCTATTTTCTTTCCTGGGATTTTCGCAGGATTTCAACAAACTTTCCATTGGTTTAAATGCAGGTGGACATTACTTTGCAGGAAATACCACGCATGAAATCAGTGCACTTCCGGTGCATCATTTCGACCTAAGTGGCCGCTATATGTTCAATAATCGTTTTGGTCTGAAAATGAACCTTGGAATGGACAAGTTTTCGTTCACAGATGGACACCCATCAACGAACTTAACACAAGTTTCACTTCAGGCAAGTGTGAATGTGAGTCAACTCGCGGGATGGCACAAAAAGGATTGTCGTTGGTCGCTTTTCGCACTCGCAGGATTCGCATATGCAGCCATGTGGAATACATCTGCTGTGAGTGGTCCACGTGAATTGTTTAAATTCGAAAAGGGCTCCATCGATGAAATGCCACAAGTTGTCTTGGGATTAAATCCACAGGTTAAAATCAACGAGCGTTTGGCAGTGAATGCAAACGTGAGTTTTAACGGAAACTTCATGCAGGACAATGGTTTTGACTTCGCTTCAGCACCGAATGACGGAACGTTTTCCGGCTCATACACGACCGCAACATTAGGAATCAATTACTACTTCGGGAAAGCTAAAAATTCAGCTGACTGGACAACAAACAAAAAATAAGGACTTTAGAAGGCCTTAACAAAAGGAAGATAATTTTGTATTAATCCAAGTTCAATCAAAGATTTACAACGAATTATGTACCTTTGTTAAAAAAATACGCTTATGAAACGTTTACTATTTGCCTTATTTAGTCTGATTTCCGTTCTCGGAACGGCTCAAGACTACAACAAATGCTCGATTGGCTTCAACATTGGAGGTCATGATGGCATGCACAACACGAACCACACCACACACATTTATCAGTTCACGCACTACGAGTTAAATTCTCGTTACATGTTCAATAACCGCGTTGGATTAAAATTTGATGCTGGATTTGATCACTTCAACTTTACAGACGGACATCCAGCAACAAATGCTTTGCGTTTTTCTGTTCAACCGACATTCAACTTAACAGACCTATTACACATGAATGACTTCACCACTCGTTGGGGAATGTTGTTGCACATGGGTGGTGGTTACGCAACAATGTGGAACAAAACATTGGCAACTGGACCAAAAGAATTGTTCAGCGCAACAGAAGGTTCTGTAGACGAAATGTTACAAGGAATCATCGGTTTGACACCACAATTCAAAGTAAACGAACGTTTGAGCATCAACGGTGACATCTCTTTCATGGGGAACATTCGTCAAAACAATGGATTCGACTTCGAAGCAACTCCTGTAAAAGGCGGTGGATTCTCCGGATACTACGCAACAGCAACAGTTGGATTCAGCTACTACTTCGGTAAAGCGAAAACACATGCAGACTGGACGTACACACCACGTTTGAATCAAGCAGACTTGAACCGCATCGCGGCTTTAGAGAAACAAGCGAAAGAAGCTGCAACAAAATTAGGTGACGACGATAAAGACGGTGTCATCAATGCTGTGGACCAAGAAACAAACACGCCAGCGGGAAACATGGTAGATGTAACTGGAAAAACAATCGTTCCAACACCAGCTCCAGACTTGAACACCATCGATACAGACGGTGACGGATTCGTTGACGCGAAAGATGAGTGTCCAACAGTGAAAGGAAACGTAAAAGGTTGTCCAGAAGAACATTCTCCTGAGAAAGATGCGAAAACATTGATCGATTACGGAATTTACGACATCATGTTCGTGAAAGGATCGTTCTACATCAATCCATCTTACATGCCAATCTTGGACAAAGTCGTAAGCTACATGGCTGCTAATCCTAACCAAAAAATGGCGATCAGCGGTCACGCAGACGTTGATGGTGGAGATGAAGTAAACAACAAATTATCTGAAGCACGTGTAAACGCTGTCGTTGAGTATTTGACGAAAAAAGGAGCTGACAAAAGTCGCCTAGTGATTACATACAAAGGAAAGAAAGAAACGAAATATGCAGGTAACACATTGGAAGTTGATGCGGCAAATCGTCGTGTGCAATTTGCGATTGTTCGTTAATCCGCAACACAAACTACAGAAGGCGGTCATTTGATCGCCTTTTTTATTATTAAAAATTAGGATTCGATGAAGAAAATACAAATGGTGGACTTAGTTTCTCAGTACGAGAAGATCAAACCGTCCATCGACACGGCGATTCAAGACGTGATTCAACACGCACATTTCATCAATGGTCCAGCCGTGTCCCGTTTTCAAACGGATTTACAAGAATACCTTGGCGTAAAGCACGTCATTCCATGTGCCAACGGTACAGATGCCCTGCAAATCGCCATGATGGCTTTGGGATTGAAACCGGGAGATGAGATCATCACACCGAGTTTCACGTACATAGCCACAACAGAAGTCATCGCCCTCCTCGGACTCACACCCGTATTCGTGGAAGTTGATCCGCAGACCTTTTGCATTGATCCAGCAGCGATCGAAGCAGCGATTACGCCTAAAACGAAAGCCATTGTTCCCGTTCACCTTTACGGACAAGCAGCGAACATGAATGCCGTGATGGACATCGCACAGAAACACAACTTATTCGTCATCGAAGACAATGCGCAAGCCATTGGTTCCGATTACCATTTGACCAACGGAAAAAAAGTAAAAACGGGCACCATTGGTGACATAGGCTGCACCTCCTTTTTTCCATCCAAAAACCTCGGATGCTACGGCGATGGGGGTGCCTTGTGTACCAACAACGACGAGCTCGCGAAGAAAATCAAGATGATTGCTAACCACGGACAGCAGCAGAAATACGTGCACGAAGTCATTGGTTGCAATTCCCGTTTGGACACCATCCAAGCAGCGATTTTAGAAGTGAAATTACGCCAACTGGACAACTACATCGACGCACGTCGCGAAGTAGCCGAACGCTACGACGAAGCATTCGCAAGCATTCCAGGTGTCCGCATTCCCTTCCGCGCCGACGATTCCAAACACGTTTTCCATCAATATACCTTGATCCTCGAAAACGCCAGTCGTGGGGCCCTACAGGAAGCATTGACCGCAAACGACATTCCAAGCATGATTTACTATCCGATTCCAGCGCACAAACAACAAATGTTCGCCGCCTTCGGAAGCAGCAATACCGAATTACCCACCACCGACTGGTTAACCGATCGCGTGATTTCGTTACCGATTCACACAGAAATGGATGAGGAACAGCAGGAATATATTATTGACACGGTAAATTCCTTTTTTGGAAATAAACATTAACACACCGTAGCCACAGGGCATGCCCTGTGGTCTACAATAACAATAATTGAAATAAAACAACGTAGCCGCAGGGAACGTTGTTTGAAAATAAAATGAACCAACGTAGCCACAGGGCATGCCCTGTGGCCTACAATAACGATAATTGAAATAAACACCGTAGCCGCAGGGCATGCCCTGCAGCCTACAGAATACCGCGAATACGGACAAAAAAAATTCGAATGAAAAATATAGCAGTAGTAGGAACCGGATACGTCGGATTAGTAACCGGAACATGTTTTGCCGAAACAGGCAATAACGTCATTTGCATTGATATCGATGCAAACAAAGTAGCAAAAATGCAAAACGGCGAAATTCCCATATACGAACCAGAATTGGACGTATTGTTCGAACGCAACATCAAGGCGGGACGCCTAACCTTCACCACAGATCTTGCGGCAGGAATCAAAGATGCGGAAATCATTTTCCTAGCCTTGCCAACACCTCCGGGAGAAGATGGATCCGCGGATTTATCGTACATTTTGGGTGTTGCGAAGGAATTAGGTAAAATCATGGTCGATTACAAAGTCATTGTTGATAAAAGTACCGTTCCAGTCGGAACAGCGGACAAAGTAACCGAGGCGATTGCGGAACATGCAACCGTAGAATTTGCTGTGGTATCCAATCCAGAGTTCTTGCGCGAAGGATATGCGGTAAGCGATTTCTTGAAGCCAGACCGCGTCGTGATTGGTACATCCGATGAGCGCGCACGCAAAATCATGGACAGTTTGTACAAACCATTCGTTCGTCAAGGGAATCCCATCTATTTCATGGATGAAAAATCCGCAGAGTTAACGAAATACGCTGCGAATGCGTTCTTGGCAACGAAAATCACCTTCATGAACGAAATCGCGAATTTCTGTGAAGTGGTTGGTGCAGATGTGGACAAAGTCCGCATTGGAATTGGATCCGATAGCCGCATTGGGAAACGCTTTTTGTTCCCAGGAATCGGTTACGGAGGATCGTGCTTTCCAAAGGATGTTCAAGCATTAGCGAAATCCGGAAAAGAAAATCACTACGATTTCAAGATTCTTTCCGCGGTGATGGAAGTCAACCAGGACCAAAAAACAAAATTGTTTCCAAAGATGAAGAATTTCTTCCGCGGAGACCTCACAGGAAAACACATCGCTATTTGGGGCCTAGCCTTCAAACCAGATACGGATGACATCCGCGAAGCACCGGCTTTGTACATGATTGAGGAATTGCTTCAAGCAGGAGCGACCGTAAGCGCGTACGATCCAGAAGCGATGCCGAATGTGAAGCGTTTATTGGGTGACAAGATCACCTTCGCAGCAGATGAATACAGTGTATTGGATCAAGCAGACGCCTTATTGATTTGCACAGAATGGAGTATCTTTAGAAATCCGAATTTCAATGAGTTGAGAAACAGATTGAAGGATGCCGTGATTTTTGACGGAAGAAATTTATACGAAACAGACGAAATGAACGAAAAAGGATTCTACTATTCGAGCATCGGTCGTCAGTTAATTGATAAACAATAATATGAAACGCGTACTCATTACCGGAGCAGCCGGATTTTTAGGGTCACATTTGTGTGATCGGTTCATTAAGGATGGCTACCACGTCATTGCGATGGACAATTTGATCACCGGACGCTTGAAAAACATCGAGCACTTGTTTCCCTTGGAACAGTTCGAGTTTTACAACCACGACGTTTCGAAATTCATCCACATTCCGGGAGAATTGGATTACATCCTTCACTTCGCTTCACCCGCGAGTCCAATTGACTACCTGAAGATTCCCATTCAAACCTTGAAAGTAGGTTCCTTGGGTATCCACAATTGCCTTGGATTAGCGAAAGCGAAAAATGCACGACTAATTATCGCTTCCACGTCGGAAGTTTATGGTGATCCTACCGTGCATCCACAAACAGAAGATTACTGGGGAAATGTGAATCCTGTGGGTCCACGTGGCGTGTACGACGAAGCAAAACGCTTCCAAGAGGCAATCACGATGGCTTATCACAATTTCCATGGCGTAGAAACACGCATCGTTCGCATCTTCAATACGTATGGTCCACGCATGCGCCTGAATGACGGACGCGTTCTACCTGCGTTTATCGGACAAGCCCTACGCGGACAAGATTTGACCATCTTTGGTGATGGATCTCAAACGCGTTCATTCTGCTACGTCGATGATTTAGTGGAAGGAATCGTTCGTTTGTTGATGAGCGACTATCCGTATCCAGTCAACGTTGGGAATCCATCGGAAATTACCATTGCACAATTCGCCGAGGAAATCATCGCCTTGACGGGAACGACACAAAAGGTCATCTACCAAGACTTACCTGTCGACGATCCGAAACAGCGTCAACCCGACATTACGAAAGCACGCGAAATCCTCGGATGGGAGCCAAAAATCGACCGCAGCGAAGGATTGAAACGCACCTATGCCTATTTCCAAAGTTTGTCGCAAGAGGAACTGATGGAAACGGACCATTATAATTTTGATAAATACATTACGAAGTAAATGAAGTATTTCGCACACGAAACGGCGGTTATAGATGAAGGATGTCAGATTGGTGAAGGAACCAAGATCTGGCATTTTTCGCATATTATGCCGAACTGTATCCTTGGGGCTTCTTGCAACATCGGACAAAACGTCGTGATCTCTCCGGAGGTCGTTTTGGGGAACAATGTGAAGGTACAAAACAACGTTTCCATCTACACAGGTGTCATCTGCGAGGATGATGTGTTCTTGGGTCCTTCGATGGTCTTCACGAACGTGATGAATCCACGCAGCGCCGTGAATCGCCGCGACAGTTACCTGAAAACGATCGTAAAACAAGGTGCAAGCATAGGCGCCAATGCCACCATCGTTTGCGGACACGACATCGGACGCTACGCCTTCATCGGCGCAGGAGCAGTAGTCACCAAACATGTTCCTGATTACGCGTTGGTTGTGGGAAATCCCGCACGTCAAATCGGTTGGATGTCCGAATACGGCCACCGTTTGAATTTTGATGAAAACGGTGTGGCAGAATGTCCAGAAAGTGGGCAAAAATATCGAATGGTAGACTCAGGGCATGCCCTGAGCGTACAGATCGATAGTAATGAATAATGTACCGTAAACAGTGACCAGTGACTAGTGACTAGTGGGGGTTTATGAGAAGAAAATGAAATAGCAAGAACGGAGTTCGGCACTGAGCACTAGGCACTGAGCACTAGGCACTGAGCACTAAAACAACAGATTGAAGAACGAAATGAACTAGCAAGAACAGAGTTCGACACTAGGCACTGAGCACTAGGCACAAATTAATAAACTATGAACAAAGTAAAATTTGCCGTCATCGGCGCTGGACACATCGGAAAACGTCATGCGGAAATGATCCGTCGTGATGCCGAAGGAGAATTGGTTGCGTTGGTCGATCCACGTGGAAAAGAAGCGTGCCAAGCCTTGGAATTCGATGTTCCGTTTTTTGCCACGATGGATGAATTATTCTCCAGCGGACTAGAATTCGATGTGGTGAACGTTTGTACACCAAACGGTTTACATGCGGAGCAGTCCTTGATGGCCTTGGAGCACAAAAAACACGTGGTCTGTGAAAAGCCGATGGGTTTATCCAAAGAAAGCTGTGAGCGCATCATTTACAAATCGCTGCAGGTGTCCAAGCAAGTATTTTGCGTGATGCAAAACCGCTATTCGCCGCCATCCGTATGGATCAAAGATTTGATCGACCGAAAAGTCCTTGGGGACATTTACATGGTTCAATTGAACTGTTACTGGAACCGCGATGAACGCTATTACAAAGCCGGTGGATGGAAGGGCACACAGGATTTAGACGGTGGAACCTTGTTCACGCAGTTCAGTCACTTCATCGACATCATGTACTGGCTGTTCGGGGACATCGACAACATCCAAGGGAAGTTTGCGGATTTCAACCACAAAGACTACACAGATTTCGAAGATTCCGGATTCGTGAGCTTTGATTTCCTCAATGGTGGAATGGGTTCCTTGAACTATTCAACTTCCGTAGCGAATCAAAATTTGGAGTCCTCCATGACGATCATCGGAAAAAATGGATCCGTGAAAATCGGTGGACAATACATGAACGAAGTGGAAGTGTGCAACATCACCGATTACGAAATGCCGGAATTAGCACCGACCAATCCAGGAAACGACTATGGTCCATACAAAGGATCCGCAGCGAATCACAATTACATGATTTCGAACGTCATCGATTCCCTAAACGGTCGCACCTCCCCTACCACAAATGCCTTAGAAGGAATGAAAGTCGTGGAGATAATTGAGAGAATTTACAAAGTACGAGATAACAATGTGCTAATGTGCTAATGTGCCAATGTGCCAATGTGCTAATGGTTTGTGCGCTTCCGCCGCGGCGGAGCTTGAGGTTAGTTGTTGGAATGTGCTGACAGGCAAATGAAAAAATAAATGAAAAATCAACGTGAACTGAGCACTGAGCACTGAGCACTGAGCACTGTTCACTGAGCACTGAGCACTGAGCACTGATTTAAATACAAAATACTATGATTTATACTAATTTAATAAACAAAGAAGCAAAACTCGCATTAGTCGGACTCGGCTATGTCGGATTACCGATCGCATTGGAATTCGCGAAGCGTGTAAAGGTGGTTGGATTTGACATCAATCAAGCACGTGTAGACATGATGCGTCGTGGAGAAGATCCAAGTCGTGAATTGGAAGCTTCAGATTTCGAAAACCGTGACATTACCTTTACGGCGGATATCAATGAGTTGAAGGACGTGAATTTCTTTATTGTAGCCGTTCCCACTCCGATTGATGAAACGAACCTTCCGGACTTAAAACCCTTACAGGGAGCGAGTCGTACGGTGGGAAAAGTCTTGAAAAAAGGTGATTACGTGGTTTTTGAGTCCACGGTGTATCCAGGATGTACCGAAGAGGACTGTATTCCGATTTTGGAGGCAGAATCTGGCTTAAAATTCCCTGAGGACTTCAAAGTAGGCTATTCACCGGAGCGCATCAATCCGGGGGACAAAGAACATACCTTACAAAATGTCATTAAAATCGTATCCGGTTGCGACGAAGAATCGTTGGATGAGATTGCAAAGACATACGAATTAGTGGTTGCAGCAGGTGTGCACCGCGCGACGAGCATCAAAGTAGCAGAAGCAGCGAAAATCGTCGAGAACACACAGCGCGACGTCAACATTTCATTGGTGAACGAGCTTTCGATCATCTTCAACAAGATGGGCATTAATACCTTTGATGTCCTCGAAGCCGCTGGAACAAAATGGAATTTCTTGAAATTCTACCCAGGACTTGTCGGAGGACACTGCATCGGCGTGGATCCGTATTATTTGGTACACAAAGCCATGCAATTGGGTTACCACTCGAAGGTGATCAACTCTGGTCGCTACGTGAACGATTCCATGGGCTTCTACATCGGTAAGCAAACCGCGAAGAAAATCATTGCACAAGGAAAAATGATCCAAGAAGCACATGTCTTGGTGATGGGAGCAACCTTCAAAGAAAACGTGAGCGACATCCGAAATTCGAAGGTAATTGATGTTGTAAACGAATTGAAATCCTTCCAAATCAACGTCGATGTCATTGATCCACACGCAGATTCCTCCGAAATGGAACACGAATATGGTGTGTCATTGGCAACAGACATCCGCAAGGACTACGATGCAATCATTTTGGCTGTCAATCACCGTGAATATTGTCAATTCGACGAAAATTATTTCAAAGGAATGATGAAAGACGGCAAAGGCGTATTCGTTGACGTGAAAGGAATTTACCGTGGAAAAATAAACGATTTAACGTATTGGTCCCTGTAGCCACAGGGCATGCCCTGTGGGATTACGGGCATGCCGAATGGTACAATAGATAAGAACATTACACATGAAAAAAACAATCATCATCACCGGCGGAGCCGGATTCATCGGATCACATGTCGTTCGTCGTTTTTTGACGAATTACCCCGATTACCTCATCGTGAATGTCGACAAACTGACTTACGCTGGGAATTTGGAGAACCTCATCGATGTGGCGAATCATCCGAATTACCGTTTTGAACGCGTGGACATCGTTGATGCGTCCGCAGTGCGTGCACTTTTTCAAAAGTACGCCGTGACGGATGTCATTCACTTGGCAGCAGAATCCCATGTCGATCGTTCGATTGAAGGTCCAATGGATTTCGTGATGACGAATGTCGTTGGAACCGTGAATTTACTGCAAGCAGCGAAAGATGCATGGCAGGGAACAGAAGGACATGTTTTTCACCATGTTTCCACGGATGAAGTGTACGGAAGTTTAGGTGACGAAGGATTGTTCACAGAACATACGTCCTACGATCCCAGAAGTCCATATTCAGCATCGAAAGCATCTTCGGATCACTTCGTTATGGCCTATTACCACACCTACGGACTTCCAATTAAGATGTCCAATTGTTCGAATAACTACGGAAGTCATCACTTTCCAGAAAAGTTGATTCCCTTGATGATTCATAACATCCAACACAAAAAAGCGCTTCCCGTTTACGGCAAAGGAGACAACATCCGCGATTGGTTGTGGGTGGAAGACCATGCAAGTGCGATTGATGCCATTTTCCACACGGGAAGAATCGGTGAATCGTACAATGTAGGTGGACTCAACGAGTGGACGAACATCGAGTTGGTGCGCTTTTTATGCCAACTGATGGACCAAAAACTTGGACGTGCACAAGGTGAATCCGAAGAATTGATCACCTACGTCACCGACCGCGCTGGACACGACAAACGTTACGCCATCGATGCAAGCAAACTCGAAGAAGAACTCGGCTGGACACCATCCATCACCTTCGAAGAAGGACTGTCCAAAACCGTTGACTGGTACCTCGAAAATCAAGATTGGGTCGAACAGGTAACAAGCGGTGCGTATAAGGAGTACTATGAGACGATGTACAATAAACGATAATGTGCTAAATGCAATGTGCCAATGTGCCAATGTGCTAATGGTCTGTGCGCTTCCGCCGCGGCGGAGCTTGAGGTATAAAGAGTAAATCTGCTAATGACCCACGATTCCGGCACTGAGCACTGAGCACTCAGCACTCAAAAGCACTGACACACTAGTCACTAGCCACTAAACAACTAAACCATGAACTTTCTATCAAAACTATTCGGCACTTCATCCAACTCCAAATACGATTTAGGTCAATTGGAGGTGGACATGCATAGCCATTTGATTCCGGGGATTGACGACGGTTCTCCGTCGATGGATCATACCATTGCGATGTTGGCGAAGTTCGAGCAAATGGGCTACCGAAAAGTGGTGACTACGCCGCATATTTTGAACGATGTTCATCCCAATACGCCGCAAACCATCCTTGGTGGATTGGAAGATGTGCGGGCGGAAATCAAACGCTTGGGAATGAAGATCGAAATCGAAGCGGCAGCCGAATATTACTGTGATGAGACCTTTCTACCGATCATTGAACGCAACGAAATCCTCAGCTTCGGTTCAAACTATGTTTTAATGGAATTCGGATTCTTGAGTCCATCGCAATACGAAGCGCAAGCGCTCTTCAATTTACAGGTTGCGGGATATGTGCCGATTCTTGCGCATTACGAACGTTATCCATACTATTTTGGCGATTTTAAAAAAGTCGATGAATTGCGTGAACGAAACATTCAAATCCAAGTCAACTTAAATTCCTTAACAGGACACTATGGTCCGGGTGTGAAAAAGATGGCCGAGCAATTGATTAAAAACAAGCAGGTCGATTTTCTGGGCACCGATTGTCACCGCATGGAACATTTAATGATGATTGAACAAAGCCTAAGCATGTCCATTTACAAACACGTTGAGGCCTTGACCTTGAAAAATAACCAATTGTGATCCTTCATTTTCTGCGTCACGCAAAAACGAACCAGGTGAGTCCAACAGGACGCGATTTCGACCGCGAACTGCTCCCACGTGGCTACGAACAACTTTCGGAATTGAGGTCCAAATTGGCACAAAGTCCGATCACTGTCACACGTGTTTTTTGTTCCTCGGCGAAACGCACACGTCAAACATGGACCGAAATTGCCGATCTATTTCCCAACGCCACCATTTCCTTCCACGACGAACTGTACCTCGCCTCTGCATCCGAATTACTGACTTTCCTCAGCTCCAAAAACTCCCCACAAACATCCCTACTCATCGGCCACAACGAAGGACTCTCCGATCTTGCCACCTACCTCACTGGTTCCGACATCCACCTCAAAACCTGCGGATACCTTCAACTTTCGTTTCCTTTCGATCATTCGGGATTTATCTCTGCTAGTACGGGGACGTCTATTTAATGTGCTAATGTGCTAATGGGTAGCTGTTGGCTCTTCGCAAGCGAAGATTTTATTTTTTATCGTAATCTTCCGCTTCGCTTCAGATTACTCTTTTTTCTTTTTACTTTTTGCTTGATCAAAAAGTAACAAAAAATCAAGACTCCGAATAAACCTCCCTTCGCAGATTTTAACGCTGATTACTTAATTCTGCTTCGATGCGAAGGGTTTTATCAACTTTTGAAAACGAGATGCTGGCGCTTGAGCATTCTGCTAAGCTTAGCATTTGCTCGTTTTCATGCAGTTTCAAAAACGCTTTATTCAATGTCGTGTATTCTATTTTCAGATGCCTAGGGATGTGGTTCCTGGGAAGGAATAATAATGTTATCCATAAACCCCAAGGCCTAGAAGAAATACTTCGGGACCCACATTGTGAAAAAGCGAAGAAAATATCAACTATCTGAGGGTCAAATTCATTTGGCCCGAGTTTTGATATTTTCCGCTTTGAATCAATGATGGGTGAAGTATTTCTTCAAGCTGAAGAGCTCCTTTTTTGCTTACTTTTTTTCTGCTCAAAAAAAGTAAGAAGTTATTTTTGAGGCATTTTTTCTCCGCCGCGGCGGAGAAAAAATAACGAAAAACCTGTTCATGATCTTTTATTCCAAAAGTGAATTCATTAAAAAAGAATCTTACAATAGCAAATCTAAGAGCCGCGGCGGAAGCACATTGTTTCCCGAGCCCTTTTTATACAAAAAACATTAAACGCCTTGCGAAGCAAACAAATCATTGGCACATTGGCACATTAGCAAATTAGCACATTGGCACATTGGCACATTGTTTCCCGAGTCCTTTTTCTACAAAAAACACTAAACGCTTTGCTCCGCTGCGTCGGAGCAACCAAAACATTAGCACATTGGCACATTAGCATACCGACGTAGAAGTCGGCACAGGCATTAGCACATTGATTACCGAAATCTAAATAGTAGAACCTCGTAAGCCCACTCCTTTTTCTACCATCTACTTTGAACTTTTTCGCCTTGCGAAACAAATCATTAGCACATTGGCACATTAGCACATTAGCACATTGTAATCCCTATATTTGCATATGCCCACACTCATACACTCCCTTTCCAATCGCTTCGGATCAACTCAAATCCAAACCATCCAGCGCAACAACGATTCATACTTCTTGATCACCTTGCCAGGATCGAAGGAGCTACGAATATTGATGACAACTGGATTATCTGATTTTCAAATGAAGGTCCATGAGAAGCATGTTGGAGAAGAATGGAAAGAATTGTACATCTTGATTCCCAGTTATTGGGATTTAGCGGATGAGGCGGATGTCAACATGAATTGGGTCTTCGACTGGTTGACGAAATTAAAGAACTACGTGATAACGAACGACACGTGGCTCGGACACGGGCATACCTTGCCAACGGGAAAGGACATGCATCCGATTTCTCCGAACATGAGACAAAATCATTTTATGTTGTCGGATCCCATTGAATTAGCGGAAGAATTAGCACCGATTCAAGTAGGGGATAAATCCATAGGATTTTTGGCATTGATTCCGATCTTTGCCGATGAAATGGACTACAAACAAGGAAAAGGAACGGCGAAATTATTTGCGAAATTTGCGCTGCAGAACATTACAGAAAAATTGGATAATTATCGGTCGACAGTCCTGAAGACACGTTGGAATTTCTTTGCCAAATGAAGCAAAAATCAGTACAAGCACACATTGCCCTGTTATTGGTCAACGTACTCTATGGAGCCAGTCATGTATTGGCGAAGGGCGTCATGCCAGGCTTTTTGACGCCAACCGTTTTCATCTTATTTCGCGTGGTGGGAGCCACAGCGCTGTTTTGGCTCGTGCTCAGTTTGACAAAACGATCCGAGATTGAACGCAAAGATTTTCCGTTGATCGCCTTGTGTGGACTCTTTGGCGTCGCGATCAATCAATTGTTTTTCTTTCACGGATTAAACCTTTCCTCGGCGTTTAACTCCGGAATCATCATGGCCCTGAATCCGATTATGGTGGTGATTTTATCGTTTTTCCTCTTAAAGGAACGACTGACCGCCTTCAAAATAACTGGCATTACCTTGGGAGCGACGGGAGCGATTCTCTTGACTTTGAAAGCATCCACACATATGGGCGATTCACGTTTGGGCGATTTATTCCTCTTCCTGAACGCATTGAGCTACGCGATTTACTTGGTACTGGCGAAACCACTGATGAAAAAATATAGTCCGATACAAGTCATCACGTGGGTCTTTACCTTTGGCTTGTTTTTCGTCCTTTTATTCCCTCCTACCTTGAGCGAACTAGGTCAAACGAATTTTCAGCGGATTCCGACAGAAATTTGGTGGAAAATTACGTACGTCGTGATTGGTGTGACTTTTCTCACGTACTTACTCACCATCTTCGGATTGAAATACCTAAGTGCAACGATTTCCAGCGCCTACATTTACACACAACCCGTCATGGTGCTGTTGTTTACCTTTTTATTTGCGATCATCGGCTGGTCCGAGGATTACCGAAGTACCATTACCTCTGAAAAGATTCTGTATATGTTCGTTATCTTTACCGGTGTTTACTTGACGTCTAAATCAACCTCCAAAAAATGAAAAACCTTCTTTTTTGCCTCATTTTAATGAGTGTTTCCATCAGTTGGGGACAAAATAAAATCATCGACCACACAGCATATCCCGAATGGAAACGTTTGGAAAAACAACAGTTTAGTCAAAATGACGAATGGCTGACCTACGAAATCAATCCACTGACAGGCGATGGCTATTTGCACTGGTATCAGAGCGCAACAGGGAAACACGATTCCCTGAAACGAGCGAAGGACGCACAATTGGATCCAAACGGACAATTCATCGCATGGAAAGTCGTTCCGGGATTTGACACGCTACGCAACTGTGAATTGAACAAAGTCGATAAGAAAAAATGGCCGAAGGATAGTTTGTACATCTATTTGACAACAAACGATTCCCTGATTAAAATCCCAAAACTGAAATCTTTTCAGGTGACGGAGGATGCATCTGTCTTGGCATATTTATCGGAAGTGAGTCCAAAACCAGCGCCGGAAATCAAAAAGAATTGGCTGCAAAAACATGGATTCCAAAAGGAAAAGAAACCCGTGGAAAAACCCAAAAGTGATGGACATCAACTCACACTGTGGACCACAACGAACTCCTGGAAGCAAGCGAATGTGACGAAATATTCCCTGCCGAAAAACGGGAAATACGTGGCGATTGTCACGCAGCAAAAACTGAAAAACGATTCTTCTCAAGTGCGCATTTATGAGGTTGCCACGCAAAAACTGATCAAAGAATTTGACCGAAATACCGCGTGTGAAACACCGGTGTGGAACGAAGAAGGAACTCGTTTAGCGTTTTTCGCTAGTATGGACACCAACAAAGTGAAGCAATTTGAATTGAATGTCTTTGACCTAATTTCCAATAAATCGTGGGTTTTTGGCGACACACTGACACGTGATTTCGATACCTTGAAAGGCGTTTCCGAAAACCGCACACCTATTTTCACACAGGACAATCGCTTTTTGTTCTTTGGCGTCACAGACCGCGTGAAGGCAGAAGTGAAAGATAGTTTATTGGAATCGGAAAAAGTGAAAGTGGACATCTGGCATTACCAAGATCAAGAACTTCAAGCACAGCAATTGGTGCAATTGAATCAAGCGAAAAAACGCAGCGATTTGTACGTCTTTCGCTTTGACAATGAGAAAATCATTCCACTCAGCAACGACACGTTGAGCGTGCGTGTTTCGGATCAGGAACTTGGAGATTACGTCTTAGGAACCAGCAACGAAGCTTACGCCATTCAACAACAATGGAAATCCCCCGGATTGGAAGACGTCTACCGTATTTCTTTAATCGATGGCTCGATAGAAATCCTCATAAAAGGACTGGCTTATCCTGGGATTCTTTCTCCAAAAGGAAATTACTTCACGTATTTCAATCCAGCGAAAAATCAACACGTCCTGTTAGATATCGCCGCGAAATCGGTTGCGTACATGAACGCGAATCGCAAGGACATCACCTGGAATGAAGACCTCAACGGTCAACCGATGGAAGCAGGTCCAGAAGGATGGATTGGCTTCGATCGCAGCGAAGACCACGTGTATTTCAAGTCCCGCTACGACCTGTGGGATTATCAAATCAGCACACAGAACTTACAGTCCCTGACCAATGAATGGGCAACGAAAAACAAGGTCCGCATGGATTTAGTGCAATGGGAATCCGACAGCATGTACATCGATCTCCGTGATTGCTACGCGAAAAGCTTTGAACTGTCCACCAAAAAAGAAGGACTTCATCACTTCGATGCGAGTCAAGCAAATGGTTTGCGTCAAATCATTCAAATTCCAGCACGCATTTCCTTGATCGAACGTTCCCCCAATAAAAACCACTATTTTTTCCGTTGGATGACGGTTTCTCATTACCCAGAATTGGAATTGTGGAACGATCAATATCAGCCAGAAGGAGTCTTGTCGGTGACGAATCCACAACAAGCGAACTACAATTGGGCGACAAGTGAAATCGTGAAATGGAAAGCCTACGACGGACAAAACCTCGAAGGAATCCTCTACAAACCTGCTGATTACGATGCGACGAAAAAGTATCCACTCATTCTTTACTACTACGAATTGAATTCGGATAACCTACACAACTACCAAGGACCACGTCCTTCAGCAAGTACGATTAATCCAACGGAATACGCTTCCGCAGGATATTTTGTCTTCATTCCAGACATTCGTTATGAGATTGGACATCCTGCCAAATCGGCATATAATTGCATCATGAGCGCAACAGATCAGCTCTTGAAACAGTTTCCAATCGATTCCACACGCATGGGCTTGCAAGGACAAAGTTGGGGTGGATATCAAACCGCTCAACTCGTAACCATGACCAAACGATATGCGGCAGCCATGGCTGGAGCACCTGTTGGAAATATGATTTCTGCGTATGGCGGCATCCGTTGGGGATCCGGATTGAACCGCCAATTCCAATATGAGTCCACGCAAAGCCGCATCGGAAAAACGATTTGGGATGCACAAGCCTTGTACATCGAGAATTCACCTTTGTTTCATTTGCCGAATGTCACTACGCCATTGTTGATCATGGCCAATGACCGCGACGGAGCGGTTCCATGGTACCAGGGACTCGAATTGTACAACGGAATGAGACGCCTTGGAAAACCATGTTGGATGTTGAACTACAACGATGACGACCACAACCTGACCAAACTTCCGTACAAAATCGATTTAAGCATCCGCATGCGTCAATTCTTTGACCATTACCTCCAAGGTAAACCAGCACCACTTTGGTTAAAAGAAGGTATTCCAGCCATCGACAAAGGACAAAAGTTTGGGTATGAAACAGAGTAAAATCTGGTACTCCTTGACGCTTGCTGTCCTGTTGGGCATCACGATTTTGAGTTTAATGCCACCGAAATCCGGTGTGGAAATTCAGAGCAACGACAAAATCAATCACTTTGTCGCGTATGCTGTGTTGAGCTTTTGTAGCCTAACATCCGCACAAGGGAAGCGTTTTTGGCGCATCCTAATTCTCTGTGTATCGTATGGAATCTTTATGGAATTCGCACAGGGCTTCGTTCCAGGACGCGAACAATCCGTGTTGGACGCATTGGCAAATACCTTGGGTGTCGGAATCGGTTGGCTGATGTTCCGTTTGATAAATCGATCAAAAAGCAGGGTCTAAACTACTGTTCCGAAGGATTCTTCGGCGGAGTACTCGGTGTTTTCTTGAATTCGTAGGTCACGATGATTTCGCTGGAAATGTTTCGCGATTCCTCCAATTTGCGCAGCTCCTCTTCCTCCTGTAAACGGAGTTTTTCGAGGTACATTCCTTCTAAATCTGGCGGTTCAATGCCAAGTTCTTTTTCGATTTCATATTGGTATTTTGGACGCTGGGGTCCTAATTTGCGGTAATAAAAGGCCAAAAACACTCCGATAATCATTCCACTGAGATGTCCTTCCCAAGAGATGCGCTCTTTGGTTGGAAATATTCCCCAAATCATGGAGCCGTACAAAAAGACGATAAACAAGGCCAAGGCTTGCAAGGGTAAGTATTTTCTTAGTACTCCAGAGGTAAAAAGGAAAGCAGCCAGACTGTAAATCACCCCGCTCATGCCAATGTGGTGTGCTCCGTTATTCGCACCAAAGATCCAAAGGAAAAGTCCGGTCAAAAACCAGCTAAACAAAAAGACTTTCAGCGCAATTTCTTTGTAGGAATAAAACAACAAGGTCATCAACAAGAAAGCGGGAACTGAATTATTCAAAATGTGTTTCACATCCGAATGTGCGTGAATCCAAGGCATAAAGAGGATTCCTTTCAAGCCAGAAAGCTGTTTTGGAACGACTCCGAGTCGATGAAAATCGTAGATAAAGAGAAAATCCGCCCAATAAATCAACCACATGATGAGCAACGCCACCAAAGCAGGTGGAATGGCATTTCTCAAATGAGATTCAAAGGGTGGCGTTTGTTGCATCGTCCACCAAATGTCAAAAGATATGCCTAGTTGAAAATACTGACAGACTGTCCTAAAAATAAAGGCCCTGTTTTTAACAATCCCTTATCTTTGTAACATGGAGGAAATTAAAAACAAGGTCAAGGAAAGTAGTCTTATTCAGATGGACTTGGCGGATTTCAAACCGAAAGAAAAAATCGTGGGTCTCGACTTGGCTGCACAGCTTTGGCAGGGATTGGTTCTGAAAGAAAAAGACTTTCGATCGTGGATTAAAACAGAAGCTTGGGAACAATTTGACGGTCAAGCTGTCTACATACATTGCTCCGCGGATGCAATTATTCCTACCTGGGCATACATGTTGGTAGCTTCCGCGCTACATACACACGCTGCGTATGTTGTTGTTGGATCACAGCTAGAACTCGAAAAAGCGCTCATCCGAAGAAACATGGAACAACTCGATTTAGGTCCATTTCAAGACGGAAAAGTCATCATCAAAGGATGTAGTGACATTTCTTGTCCGGAATATGCTATGGCAACACTTGTTCAAAAACTACAAACAACCGTTCAGTCCATCATGTATGGCGAACCTTGTTCTACTGTTCCCATTTACAAACGCAAATAACATGAAAATAAAAGCTTGGTTAAACGCTGCACGGTTGCGAACATTGCCGCTTTCCGTTTCTGGAATCATCATGGGGTCAGGACTCGCAGCTGCTTTAGGAAAATGGGATGGACTCATTTTTTCCCTAGCAATGCTTACCACCATTGGATTTCAAGTTGTTTCCAATTTCGCCAACGATTTAGGTGATAGTCAAAAAGGAACGGACAATGAACACCGCGTTGGACCAAAACGAACCATTCAAGCAGGACTACTTTCCCAAAAAGAAATGAAAATCGGAATTTTCATCACCGTCTTGATTTCGATTCTATCCGCTATCTCCCTCATCTACATCAGCGCAGAAAATTTAAGCTCACAAGCCTTGTTTATTTACTTGGTCCTAGCCGGATTGTGTATCCTCGCAGCCATCACGTACACTGTTGGAAAAAATGCCTACGGATACCGTGGACTTGGCGACCTGATGGTCTTTATTTTCTTTGGATTGGTAAGTGTATTGGGGGTTTTTCAATTGTATGGTTTAGGCTTTGAGTGGTTGGCATTGTTTCCAGCAATCACCATCGGACTTTGGAGTACTGCGGTTTTGAACTTGAACAACCTGCGGGACATTGAAAACGACCGGAAATCAGCGAAAAAGACCATGATTGTCAAGTTAGGCTTCAAAAAAGGAAAAATCTACCATGCTTTTTTAATTGTTGGTGGCGCATTGACCATCTGGACAACCGTTTATTTTTTGGCTAGAATCTCGATGAATCCGTTCTTATTCCTGTCCTTGATTCCGAGCATTTTGTTGTTTATTCACTTGAAGAAAGTATTTTTAACCACCAATCCATCAAGCCTAGATCCAGAACTAAAGAAGGTCGCCTTGTTGACTTTTTTCACTTCCGTGATCTTTGCTATTGCATTGAATTATTAAATTTATTTCCAGGAGAAAATTGTCCTATTTTGGTAGATTAATTTCCTTAAATTTGCATCACTTTTTAAAAGATATAGAACATGAATATTTTGGTTTGCATCAGTAAAGCTCCAGATACCACTTCTAAAATTGCGTTTACAAACAACAGTACGCAGTTCGATGAAAATGGAGTTCAATTTATTGTTAATCCTTACGATGAGTGGTATGCACTTGTTCGTGCACTTGAGTTAAAAGAAACGATTGGCGGAAATGTAACCATCGTTACGGTTGGAACAGCTACAGATGAAGCCATTATCCGTAAAGCGTTAGCGATTGGTGCGGACGAAGCCGTACGTATCGATGCAGATCCAAAAGACGCCTATTTCGTTGCCATGCAGATTTCTTCTTACGCGAAAGCAAAAGGATTCGATTTAGTGATGACCGGTAAAGAAACCATCAATTACAATGGTTCTCAAGTGGGTGGAATGATTGCCGAAGCAATGGACCTTCCATTTGTTTCTTTGGCGACTAAATTAGATGCGAACGGAACAAAATTGACCTTAGAACGTGAAATCGTTGGAGGTGTTCAAGTTGTAGAAGTACAAACTCCCGCAGTAATCTCTTGTGCTAAAGGAATGGCAGAACAACGCATTCCAAACATGCGCGGAATCATGGCGGCTAGAACGAAACCGTTAACCGTTATTCCTGCTGAAGCAGTAGAAGATTTGACAAGCTATGTAACTTATAGCATGCCGAATGCGAAGTCTTCCGTGAAGATGATCGATCCTTCGAACATGGATGAGCTTGTCGCTCTATTACACAATGAAGCTAAAGTAATTTAAGAAAAGACACATGGTACTCGTATATATCAATTCAACAACTGGATTATCCAAAGCAGCTTTGGAAACAGTGACTTACGGTAAAAAATTAAGTGGCGATGTGACAGTGATCACAAACGGTTCCGCTTCAAATGAGCAATTAGCTCAACTTGGTGAATACGGCGCGTCAAAAGTATTGGTTGACCGTTCTGTGGATGGAGAAGACCCACAACAACTCGCGCGTTTAGTAGCGGCTGTCGCAGATCAAGTTTCTGCTTCAACGGTTATTTTCTCACATGATATTTATGGAAAAGCTGTCGCTCCAAGACTTTCTGTTCGCATGAAAGCTGGATTGGTAGCTGGCGCAATCGCTGTTCCGGAAGCAGATGGTTCTGTGAAAGTGAATGTCTTCTCTGGAAAAGCAGTTGGATTCGTGAAAGTAGCGAGCGCAAAACAAATTATTTCCTTGTTGCCAAACAGCATCCAACCTGAAAAAACAGGAAGCGCATGTTCCGTGGAAGAAACAAGTGGATTAGCTGGAGCATCAGCGATTAGCGTACTAGAAACGAAAAAACCAGAAGGAAATATTCCATTGCCAGAGGCTGAATTAGTCGTTTCTGCTGGACGTGGATTGAAAGGTCCAGAGAACTGGGGAATGATCGAAGAATTGGCAACAGCACTTGGCGCAGCAACAGCTTGTTCTCGTCCAGTAGCAGACATCGGTTGGAGACCTCACCACGAACATGTGGGTCAAACAGGTGTTGCTATTCGTCCAAACTTATACATTGCAGTCGGAATCTCCGGAGCAATTCAACACCTAGCAGGTGTAAACGGTTCCAAAGTGATTGTTGTCGTGAATACAGACACCGAAGCGCCATTTTTCAAAGCAGCAGATTACGGTGTAGTTGGTGATGCGTTTGAAGTGATTCCACGCTTAACGGAAGCAGTGAAACGTTTCAAAGCAACTCAACATTAATCCGTATCTTCGTTAGAAACAAGAGTTATGCAGAAAATCAAGTTGGAAATAACAGGAATTGAATATAGCCGAACGCAGTCCGGTTCTTACGTCCTGACCCTTCTTGAGGTCGCAGGGAAACGAAAATTACCCATCGTCATTGGCGGATTCGAGGCACAAGCAATTGCAGTGGAATTAGAGAAAATGGTTCCCTCTCGTCCCCTCACCCACGATTTATTCAAATCTTTTTGTAAATCCTTTGGGGTTAACGTAAAGGAAATACTCATCTATAAATTTTTCGAAGGCGTCTTCTATTCGAAATTGATTTGTGAAAAAGACGGGCAACAAACGGAAATCGATAGCCGAACATCCGATGCGATTGCTATTGGGGTTCGTTTTAATGCTCCTATTTACACCCTTGGAATCATTTTAGACGAAGTTGGCGGAGCTGAAAATGCTACCGACGACACATTTGACTTTGACGAGGATGAAGAAGAAGATAACGTTTTTGCAACAGAAGGAAACGAGTGGAAGGATGTCAGTGAAGATGAACTTTCTCATCAACTGTCGGAGGCGATTGACAATGAAGATTATGAACTAGCCTCTAAAATACGTGATGAAATCAAACGACGCGGTTAATACCTCCATTTCGACAATCAAGTACAAATTAACAGCGATGAGCTTCTTACAGTTCTTCGTCTGGGGAGCTTGGTTAACAACCATCGGGACCTATTGCACCGTTGGAAAAGGTTGGACCTTCGGACAATTCGGAGCGATTTTTTCTACTTTAGCCTTGTCTTCAATCCTCATGCCTTCCATCATCGGAATCATTGCAGACAAATGGATGCGCGCCGAACGCCTGTATGGCTTATTGCACATTTGCTACGGAAGCATTTTGTTGCTCATCCCAAACCTTACCTTCGTTCAAGAAAACGTTCCTTTCTTCTCAAGCATGCCGGAATACGATGTCCTGTATTGGGTGATTTTCGCTGGAATGATTTGCTACATGCCAACCATTTCTTTGTCAAACTCCGTTTCCTACCGCATTCTAAACATGTTCAACGGGAACGTTGTCAAGGATTTTCCTTCCATTCGCGTTTGGGGAACTGTTGGCTTCATCGCTGCCATGTGGACCACAAACTTGACCGGAAGCAAAGACAATTCCATGCAGTTTGTGATTGCGGGTGTGAGCGCCATCCTACTTGGACTCTACGCCTTTACCCTACCTGCGTGTTCACCTGAAGGAAAAAGCGCTGAGAAAAAATCCTTGGTTTCCATGCTCGGACTAGATGCTTTTCGATTATTTGGTTCGTACAAAATGGCCTTGTTTTTCGTGTTTTCGATGTTACTTGGTGCGGCCTTGCAATTATCAAACATGTACGGCGATGCCTTTTTAAGTGGCTTCCCAACGGGATCAGTGGTAGAAAAATATTCAACCATCATCTACTCCATTTCACAGTTTTCGGAAACAGCATTCATTTTAACCATTCCATTCTTCTTGAAGAAATTCGGGATGAAAAACGTCATGTTATTCGCCTTATTCGCTTGGGTATTGCGCTACGGATTCTTTGCCTTCGGAATGGTGCCAATGGGCAGTGTATTCATCGTATTGTCGTGCATCGTTTACGGAATGGCCTTTGACTTCTTCTTGATTTCGGGGTCCATGTACATCGAAACTACGACCGATTCTCGCTTGCGTTCCAGTGCTCAGGGATTGTTCATCATGATGACGAATGGATTCGGTGCGTACTTTGGAACCATGATCAGCAGCTGGGTGATTGATTGCTACTTTACATTTTCAGACGGAACCATTAATTGGCATTTCACGTGGATCACCTTTTCGGGATATTGTTTGGTCGTAGCGGTGTTATTCGCAGTCTTGTTCAAACATGAACACCGTCCAGAGGAGATTAACTCCCCAACTCACTAAGAAACAAACTTGTATCCAACTCCGCGAATGGAAAAGAAATGTCGTGGCGTCTTTGGATCCGCTTCGAATAACTTTCTAAAAACAAGAATGTAATTGTCAATCGTACGCGTTGTTGGAAATTGATCAGCTCCCCAAACTCGGTCCAGAATCTCATTTCTAGATATCACTTTTCCTTCTTTCTCGTGAAACAAAGTCAATAATTCCATTTCACGCTTAGAAAATTGATGAATGGCTAGTCCAGCCTCGTTTTGTACGCTGAAGGTGCTAAAATCAATGCGATAAGCACCAATTTTCATGTAACTCTGTGTCTCCGCACTGACGAGTCCTTGCGTGAGAATCTGAACTTTCAATAACAATTCTTCTAGGTCAAAGGGTTTCGCCAAGTAATCATTTGCTCCTAGTTTGAGTCCGGCAACGCGATCAGCGGTTGTCCCTTTTGCGGACAAAAACAAAATGGGTGTAGCAGCATGTTTTCGAATTTCGCGACAAATGTCGAATCCGTTCACATGTGGCAACATCACGTCCAAAATAATCAGGTCAAAATGAAAGGGTTTCGATAAAACATCCAATGCGCGTTGTCCGTCCATAAAACAGTGAACATGATAGCCTTCCATCTCCAAATTGAGGGAAATAAGTTCAACTAAACTTTGCTCATCTTCCACCAAACAAACACGCAACATACCTTTGAAAATTAAGAAAAAGTGCTATTTTTGAGGTGAAATTACAACAAACTATCAAACTATGAAAAAATTATTACTTTCGACGTTATTGCTAGCGTTTATGGTCAGTTCGAATGTATTCGGACAATCCTATATGTCAAGCATCAATAAATTCGAATTCTCCAAGGACATTCCCGTTCGAAGCGTTGAGGCACCGGACCGCGCACAATTAGCAGAAGAAGATGCATTGAGAGACCGTCAAGGTTTGCTTTACCGCATCGCTGTAGCCCGGTTAACCAATGTCAATACATCAAATAGTGGAATCTGGTCTACTTTATCCAATGGTGACCGTCAATGGCAATTGATCGTCAATGCTCCAGGTGCAGAAGCGATTAGTTTCTTGTTTGAAACGTTTAAAATCTACGGTGGAACAACCTTGCGCATTCAGAACATGAAAGGACAAGATGTTCATGCGATCATGACCGCTGCTGATGTGCAAGAGCATTTTCGTCAAAACGCAGCCCTATGTTTCGGTGATAAATTAGTGTTGACCTTAACTGAACCAAAATACACAACGCCATCTGTGATTGACATGGACCGCATCATGTACAATTACCGTTCAACGGGAAATCCAAGTGCTCAAAAAATCAATGAGTCTGATCCATGTGAAGTAAACGTAAACTGTACACCTGTTGGAGATCCTTGGCAGGATGAAAAACGCGGTGTGGCTCGTTTATACGTTGTGGAAGGTGCACAAGCTGGATGGTGTTCAGGAACCTTGATTAACAATACGGCTGCTGACTGTAAACCATACTTTTTAACAGCGCTTCACTGTGGTGTGAATGCAACAACGGCAAACATGACCCAATGGAAATTCTACTTTGGATACGAAGCACCTACTTGTACGAATCCAACAACGGCTGGATCATTGGCCAGTCATTTCATCACCGGATGTTTACGCATTGCTGATTCAGGTGATGGCGGAGGAAACTCTGGCTCGGACTTTTTACTCGTTAAAATGGGAACAGCAAGTAACGAAGCTTCAGTTATTACACAGTTAAAATCTACCGCTTTCAATGCGTATTGGAATGGATGGAATGCAAACACAGCGCCGTCAACCGGTGGAGTAAGTATTCATCATCCGGCTGGTGACATCAAGAAAATTTCCACCTTTACTGGAAATACCATTAGTACGCAATGGGGATCAGCAGCTGGTTCTCACTGGAGAGTCACATGGACTTCCAACGCAAATGGATATGGTGTAACAGAAGGTGGTTCATCAGGTTCTCCATTGTTCAACGGATCTCAAGGATATGTCATTGGAACCTTGACTGGTGGTGGATCGTTCTGTACGAATCAATCCGCTCCTGACCAATATGGTAAAATGGCCTTTCACTGGACAAACAACGGAACGGCGACGAATCGTCAGTTGAAACCTTGGTTGGACCCAACAAATTCCGGTGTATTGCAATTAGCTGGTTCGAATGATCCATGTTCAGTGGTCGTTCCTACAGCTCCTGTGGCAAACTTTGTTGCAAATCAAACGAATGTAACACCGGCAACGACGGTTCAATTTACGGATTTAACAACAGGTCTTCCAACTTCATGGGCATGGACAGTTGCTCCAGCGACTGGATGGGCGTATGCAGGTGGAACAAGTGCTACAAGTCAGAATCCACAAATTACCTTCAATACAGTTGGACAATACACTGTTACCTTGACAGCTACAAATGCACAGGGATCCGACAGTGAAATCAAAAACAACTACATCATTGTTGCAGCGATGACTGGACCATGTGCTGGTTCTTCAGCTACGTGCGATGAATACATCAATACCGTTACTTTGAATACCATCAACAATTCCACGACTTGCTCAACAGGTGGATACGGAGACTATACAAACATCACCACTACTTTAGCGAAAGGAACGGCGTATGACTTGACCATTTTACCGGGAATCATTGGTCAAACGGCTCAAGCATACACAGACGACGAAGTTGCTGGGTGGATTGATTTCAACAATAATAATAGTTTCAGTGATCCAGGAGAGCAAGTTGCCTATGTACTTGTTGCTGCTGGATGGTCCAATGTATTCAACTTTACCGTTCCAACATCTGCAACACTCGGAAACGTTCGTATGCGCGTTCGCATTTCATATTCTGTTGACGGTGCTATCGATCCATGTGGTCAAAGTACATACGGAGAAGTGGAAGATTACCTAATCAATATTACTGCGTCAAGTGGACTTACGGAAAATCCATTGGATGCTATTTCTGTGTACCCGAATCCAACCGAAAACGAATTGTTCGTGGACATGCAAAACATTGAAACGGATGTAACTAGCATTGAAATCCTTGACCTAAGCGGAAAAGTACTTCAAGTTGTTCCAGCTAATCAAGGATCTATCATGAAAATGAATACAAGCAACCTTGCTCAAGGCATGTACCAAATCAGAATCCTCTCTGATGACTACGCCGTGACAAAACGCTTTGTGAAAAAATAAGAATCGAATTCATTCGTAGAAAAGGCTCCATTTGGAGCCTTTTTTTTGTTTGTCACAATTTTAAAGCGGAGTGAAATGTGACACCTTGCTTTTTATTCCGCACTATTTTTGCGTAGTAATGATTTGAAATAAGCTGAATAACTAGCTTTACAAGATGACGTACCAGGGCTCCAAAATCGGACATGACGGCTTAAGTCCCAATAGATAAAGGACTAACGCGTTTCTAAAGTTCATTTCACCACAAAATAATGTTGCGATTTGCCATCCATAATCGACCGGCAAAACGCCTTAATCTTGCCTTAACATTTCCTTCATTTTAACATCAAATTCCTAACTTTGTCGGGAAATAAAAGGATTGAAGCGAATGGACAAGATTTCATATGTGGGAAATGCCGATGTGAATGCAATCGACTATCTGTACGAACAATATCGTCAGAACCCAGAGAATATAGATAGTAGTTGGAGTAAATTCTTCGAAGGATTTGAATTTGCTCAAACAAATTTTGAGGAGAAAGGCGTCATACCGGAAAATTATGTCAAAGAATTTAAGGTATTAAACCTCATCAATGGCTACCGAACACGAGGACACCTTTTCACGAAAACCAATCCAGTTCGCGAACGTAGACAATATGCGCCAACTCTTGAAATCAGTAATTTCGGATTAAGCGAAGCTGACTTAAATGTCGTTTTTCAAGCCGGAGAAGAAATCGGTATCGGTGCAGCAAAATTGAGTGACATCATCGCTCATTTGGAATTAACGTACTGTCAGTCCATCGGAATCGAATACATCTACATGCGTGATCCAGACCGCATCGATTGGTTCCGCAACAAAATTGAATTAAACAATCGTCCATCTTTTGATAAAAACCGCAAGATTCAAATCTTCAAGAAACTCAATGAAGCATCTGGATTTGAAGCGTTTCTTGGTAAAAAGTTCGTTGGTCAAAAACGATTCTCCATCGAAGGTGGTGAAGCCTTAATTCCAGCCTTGGATACCCTTGTTAAAAAAGGATCAAGCCTAGGTGTGGAGTACTTCGTGATGGGAATGGCTCACCGTGGACGCTTAAATACCTTGACCAATATTTTCGAGAAACGTCCACGTGACATCTTCTCTGAATTCGAAGGAAAACAATTCGACTTTGAAGGATATTTTGATGGCGACGTGAAATACCACCAAGGATTTACGTCCCACGTGAAAATGAACGGCGACAAAGAAATTGGACTCACCCTCGCACCGAATCCATCTCACCTTGAGGCAGTAAATACAGTTGTGGAAGGAATCTCTCGTGCGAAAATCGATCAAGTATTCCATGACGAAAGCAAAGTATGTCCGGTGTTGATTCACGGAGATGCAGCAGTCGCTGGACAAGGTATCGTTTACGAAACCATTCAGATGGCACAGCTAGATGGCTACCGCGCAGGCGGTACCATTCACATCGTTGTCAATAATCAAGTTGGATTCACCACAAACTACTTGGATGCACGTTCATCTACCTATTGTACCGATGTAGCGAAAACGACCTTATGTCCTGTCTTCCACGTAAACGGAGACGACATCGAAGCGGTTGTTCAAACCATCGAAATCGCTATGGAATACAGACAACAATTCCACCGCGATATTTTTATTGACTTACTTTGCTACCGTAAATACGGACACAACGAAGGCGACGAACCAAAATTCACGCAACCGAAGTTGTACAACATCATTGCAAAACACCCCAATCCGAAGGATATATACTTGGAGCAACTCGAAAGAGAAGCGATTTTATCCAAAGATGAAGCGAAGAAAATCGAAGAAGAATACCAACAATTCTTGGAGGATGAATTCACTGCTTCGCGCAAGAATGAAAAAGCCTTGGTGTATGACTTCCTGAGTTTAACGTGGGATAAATACCGCCATGGAACTCAAAAGGACTTTGACGCTTCGCCAAAAACAGGTTTAGACAAAAAGAAATTATTGGAACTTGGCGTTAAATTGTCAACGCTTCCAGAAGGAAAAAAATACTTCCGAAAAATTGCCAAAATCTTTGAAGACCGCCTAAATGCTTTCAAAGACGATAAATTAGATTGGGGTTCTGCTGAGATGCTTGCATACGCAACATTATTGACGGAAGGACATCCCGTTCGTATTTCAGGACAAGATGTAGAGCGTGGAACCTTCTCTCACCGTCATGAGGTTGTAAAAAAGGAGGACACAGAAGAGGAGATTGAAACTTTGAACTTATTATCTGAAAATCAAGCAAATTGCCACATCTATAACTCTTTGCTTTCAGAATTTGGTGTTCTTGGTTTCGAATACGGGTATTCATTAGCGACTCCGAACTCTTTAACCATTTGGGAAG
>ENA-OUVC01000337-OUVC01000337.1-marine-metagenome-genome-assembly--contig:-NODE-337-length-32082-cov-2.472832_pt1 | contig 32082 bp, 32 predicted proteins | sample MGYA00248622_ERZ508571 | MGnify/ENA primary metagenome ERZ508571 (study PRJEB26236, sample SAMN06267175) | marine metagenome | isolation source: Columbia River Estuary | place: USA:Columbia River Estuary... | reverse complement strand
CGGAACACGTGAATTGGCATGCCATTGATCAAGAAGCTTTTTTGGATCGACTGTCCCGGGCCAGCCACGTACTTTGTTCCGCTGGGTTTGAACTGCCGGCAGAAGCTCTGTTTTTGGGCGCTGCGCTGGCAGTTGTTCCGATTGCCGGCCAATACGAGCAGTCTTGCAATGCCGCTGAAGCAAAAAAATTGGGCGCACGTGTTTTGCGCAGTCTTCATCGGCCCAAAGACCGCCAAAAATTGAGTGATTGGCTGGGATTGGAACAAGGACATCCTGTGTATTTTCCGGACGAAACCGAAACTTTGGTGCAGGATTTGCTGCGACGGTTTCGGGAAAATCCCCAACTGCCGGACTACGTCCGCGCCAAATCGTAAGTTTGCGCTCCATGAAAAGTATCCGTTCCGCTTTTGTTGCATTTGGTTTGCTGTTGGCTCTGACCTCCTGTGGCGACTACAATCAGGTTTTGAAGAGCACCGACAACGAGTTTAAATTGAACAAGGCTATTGATTACTACAATGCCAAAAAATACAACCAGGCCTTTGCGCTCTTGGACGAATTGCTAACCACCTATCGGGGCACCAGCAAGGCGCAAGAAGTCTACCTATACTACTGCAAAACCTTGTACGCCCAGCGCGACTACATCTTGGCGCAGTACCACTACAAACAATTTTCCAAGACCTTCCCACGCCATCCAGAGGCGAACGAGGCCGCCTACATGAGTGCCTACTGCATGTATTTGGACGCGCCGTCGAGCAGCCTGGATCCGGCACCCATTTACAAAGCGATGGATGAATTGCAGTTGTTCATCAACACGCACGCCCAGCATCCGCGCGTTTCCGAAGCCAACGATTGGATGGACGAATTGCGGAATAGACTGGAAACCAAATCTTTTGAGATTGCGAAACAGTACAACCGTACTCAGCGTTACGCCGCAGCCGTGGTAGCTTTGTCCAATACTTTAGCAGAGTTCCCAGATGCCCCGTACCGCGAGGAAGCCTTGTACCTCAAGGCCGTTTCCGCCTTTCGTTTGGCGGAGAACAGCATTGACGATAAAAAACCCTTGCGGATGAAGGAGGCACGAACGGCATGCCGTGAGGCCGTGTCTTTGTTTCCGGAAGGACGTTTCGCTAAGGAATTGCAGCGGGTTCAAATCAAAATTGACGCGTACTTGCAAAAAAATTCGTAATTTTGCAACCCTAATTGCAGTTTGGAAATGGACCACAAGAAAATCAACGCACCCCGTACGACCATCACCCGCAACTTCAACGAGTTGGATGCCGCTACGGATAATTTATACGAGGCAGTGGCCTTGATTTCCCGCCGTGCAGAGCAAATCAACGACGATCTGCGCGCTGAGTTGCAAGACAAACTGCAGGAATTTGCCACGCACGTGGAAACTTTAGAGGAGGTATTTGAGAACAAAGAACAAATCGAAGTATCTAAGTTTTACGAGGCATTGCCCAAGCCAGTGAACATGGCAACCCAAGAGTGGTTGGAAGGCAAGGTTTACTTCCGTTATCCCGAAATTGAGGAATCTGCGGAATAATGAATCCGATTCAAGGGAAGCGTATTCTGCTGGGGGTTACCGGCAGCATCGCAGCCTACAAAACTCCGCATTTAGTGCGGTTGTTGAAAAAAAATGGCGCTGAGGTACGTGTTGCACTGACACGAGCCGGCGCCGATTTTGTTTCACCCCTAACCCTCTCTACGCTTTCCGAGCATCCAGTTGCTGTGGAATTTGTGGAAGGAGCTCCCGGTTCTCTTTGGAATAACCACGTGGAGTGGGGGATGTGGGCGGATTTGGTTTTGGTGGCTCCCGCTTCGGCCAATACGCTGGCGCAGGCAGCGCAAGGAGCCTGCAATTCTTTTTTATCTGCCGTTGTCCTCAGTGCGAAATGTCCTGTAGTTTGGGCGCCGGCCATGGACTTGGACATGTACCGTTACCCCGCCGTCCAAAATAACTTAACCTGCTTAGCGTCTTTTGGACACGTCGTAATTCCGGCGGCCACCGGTTCCTTGGCCAGCGGCTTGGAAGGGCCGGGGCGCATGCCGGAACCGGAAGAATTGGTTCAGCACGTAGCCCATTTTTTTGCGCAGAAAGGACCTGCCCGCGGTAAAAAAGTGTTAATCACGCTGGGACCCACGCACGAATCCTGGGATTCGGTGCGTTACTTGGGCAACCGGAGCAGTGGAAAAATGGGAAGAGCATTAGCAGAAGCATGGGCGTACCGCGGTGCAGAAGTTATAGCGCTTGTAGGGCCCGGTGCGGAACAGCCTTCTTTTCCGTCCATCCGTACCATCCGTATCCAAACCGCTGAAGACTTGTTCCAAGCGGTTCGAGCGCATTTTCCTCAAGTGGATGCCGCCTTTTTTAGCGCAGCGGTTGCGGATTACCGCCCGGCGCGTCTGCTTGAAGGAAAGCACAAGAAAAACGGTGAATCGGTTTCCCTGGACTTGGTTGAAAACCCGGATTCCTTGGCTTGGGCAGGAGCCAACAAAAAGCCGCAACAACGCGTGGTGGGTTTTGCCTTGGAAGAAGTTGGTGCTTTGGAACGGGGTCAAGAAAAAATGGAACGAAAGGGTTGCGATGCTCTCTTTTTCAACGAATTAGGACATCACAATGCCGGTATTGGCGCGGCCGAAAATGGGGGTATTTGGCTGGACAAAACCGGCGTTACTCCCTTAGAACAACGCCCCAAAGAGGCGTTGGCGCAATGGATGGTGGAGCGGGCTTTGTTTGATTGGAAGTGGAATCAACACGATTAAGGACATGAGGCCAACAGCACTTTTTGCCGCAATGGGATTTTTCGGTTTTGGGACGGTGTCCTTGTCTGCGCAAGACCTGCAGTTGCAGGTGCGCGTGCAGTCGCAAAATATTCAAACCACGGATCGGTCGGTCTTTGAAGCAATGGAGCAGTCGCTCCAAGAGTTCGCGAACAACACCAAGTGGAGTACCCGCGAAACCGATTTCGTAGAACGATTGCAGGGTTCCTTGGTGTTCAACATTACCGAATACAACCTAGGATCCGGAAACATGACCGGCACTTTGCAAATAAAATTCAGTAGACCCGTATTTAAATCTGATTACGAGAGCAATTTGCTCTTCTTTTTGGATCCAGACATTCAAGTGACCTACGTGGAAAACAGCATATTGGAATTCTCCCCGCAGCGCCACAGTTCCAACCTGACCTCCGTAGTAGCGTTTTACGCCTACCTGTCCTTGGGATTGGAGGCGGAATCGTTCCAAGCCGGCAGCGGCAAAGCTTTTTTTGATTTGGCCTCCAATGTGGTTGCCAACGCGCAGAGTGCGAATGCCGGCCGCGGATGGACCCGGTTCGACGGCATCAAGAATCGATTTTGGCTGATTGAAGATTTGCAGAACCCCTCCAATGCTCCTTTTTTAGCGTCATGGACGGATTACCACCGCAAGGGATTGGACAAATTGCACAATCCGGAAACACAATTGGCCGCCAAGGAGGCCATTAAAACGGCTGTTATGGCCTGGAAGCCCCTGTACAATAAACAACCGAACTTGTTTTTACTTCAGTGGGCCATAGACAGCAAGGCAGACGAATTATTGAGTATTTTTTCCGGAGGTCCGTCGGTGCCTGTTACGGATTTAGTGGCCTTTTTACAGCAGCTGGACGCCACAAACGCAAGTAAGTATTTAAACTTGGGCAAGCAACGGTAAGCGTACTACCTTCGTACCGTGATCGCTTCTCTCCGCATATCCAATTTTGCTTTAATCGACCGTTTGGAGGTGGATTGGCCCGCCGGTTTGACCGTTCTGACGGGCGAGACCGGTGCGGGAAAGAGTATTTTTTTAGGGGCTTTGCAACTCGTACTGGGCGGTAGAGCAGACTTGTCGGTCCTCAAAGACACCACCAAAAAGAGCGTGGTGGAGTTGGACGTTCAGGTAGAGGAAATTTGGCAGACCTGGTTTGACGAACAAGGTTTGGATTATGCGCCACTCACCACCATTCGTAGGGAATTGGCTCCCGGAGGTAAATCCCGAGCCTTCATCAACGACACTCCTGTTACCTTAGACGTGTTGAACGAATGGATGGGGCGTCGGATTGATGTGCATTCCCAACGCGAAACTGCTTTTTTGACGCATCCGGACTTTTTATTGGATCTGTTGGACGGTCTGGGAACCCCAGCGGATCGGGTGGAATCGGTACGAAGCGCCTACCGGGAATGGACGGCTTCCAAACGCGAGCAGTCCGAAGCTTTGAATGCGCTTCAAGGTGCACAAGATGTTGACTATTTACGTTTTCAGTTCGATGAATTGGTTCACGCCGGAGTAGGAGAGGGGATGTACGAATCCCTGCACGAACAGCACCAATTATTGGCGAATGCTACCGGCTTGAAATCGGCTTTGGACGCACTTTTGGTAAGTATTGAGGGCGAAGAAGGCGCCTCCGATTTGCTGCTGCGCGCGGCAAAGGCCATCGATGCCTCCGGCGATACCGGTTCCGAATCTCAAGAATGGTCCGCTCGTCTGCGCGCCTCGGTGGAAGAATTACGGGACGTGGCGCGCGAAGCAGAGCGAAAGTGGAGTTCTGTGGAGGAAGATCCTCGGCTTTTGGAACAGTTGGAAACTCGGTTGGCCGTGTGGCACCGACTGATGGGCAAACACCGGTGTGCGCAGCCGTCTGAGTTGGTGGATTACCGGTTGCAGTTGGAGGGACAGTTGGAGGCCATAGCGGGAGCGCAGGGCAACTTGGAGCGTTTGGCCGTTCAGGTTTCGCGTGCGGAAGAAGGCTACCGGATCGCTGCAGAAGCAGTCCACGGCGTACGTCAAGAAATTGCAACGGGTGCGGCCGAACAAGTTTTGGTGCTCTTGCACGATCTCAATCTGCCCCATGCGCGTTTTGAAGTGCGCGTAGAACGGTCTAAAGTGGATTCGGAACGCGGAAACACCCTAGTAGAACTGTGGTTTTCCGCCAATCCCGGAACGTCGCTTTTGGAGGTGCGCAAGTCTGCATCCGGAGGAGAACGCAGCCGCGTCATGTTGGCGCTGAAAGCTGTTTTTGCGCAAGGAAAAGGATTAAAAACCATCTTTTTTGACGAGATCGACACCGGAATTTCCGGTTCAACCGCGTCCCACGTCGCGGCTATTTTTCGAAGAATGGCCCAGTCGCTGCAGGTGGTGGTCATTACTCACCTGCCCCAAGTTGCTGCTGCGGGCAGCACCAACTGGCGCATTGAAAAGGAAGTGTCCGACGGAAGTACGCAAACGCGTTTGCGCCTGTTGGCTCCGGACGAAAAAGTAGAGGAGGTTGCTCGGATGGTTTCCGGAGCCACCGTAACTCCGGCCGCTTTGGAAAATGCTCGGGAATTGATTTTCGTATCTTCGCAACCATGAACAACTTACTAAAAGGCAAAAAAGGCATCGTTTTTGGTGCTTTGAACAGCGATTCCATTGCTTGGAAGGTGGCCGAAAAGTGCCACGAACAAGGTGCTTCCTTGGTGTTGACCAACGCTCCCATGGCCATGCGCATGGGCGAGATCAACGCTTTGGCGGAAAAGACCAATTCTCCCGTTGTGGGCGCAGATGCCACCAGTTTGGAGGATTTGAAAAATCTCTTTGAAACGGCTCAAGCGCATTTTGGCGGTAAAATTGATTTCATTTTGCATTCCATTGGCATGAGTGTAAACGTTCGCAAGGGACGTCCGTATACAGATTTGAACTACGACTTCTTAACAAAGGGCTGGGACGTTAGCGCCGTATCCTTTCACAAGGTGCTGCAAACGGCCTACCAAATGGACGCGTTAAACGAATGGGGCAGTGTTTTGGCATTGACCTACATGGCAGCTCAGCGCACGTTCCCGGACTACAACGACATGGCCGAAAACAAGGCCTATTTGGAAAGTGTGGCCCGCAGCTTTGGTTACCACTACGGGGTGCGCAACAAAGTCCGAGTCAACACGATCAGCCAGTCGCCTACGCCAACTACAGCCGGCAGCGGGGTAAAAGGTTTTGGCGGATTTTTGGCCTACGCAGAACAGATGTCACCATTGGGCAATGCGACTGGAGAGGACTGCGCCAACTACTGTGTGGCCATGTTCTCGGACTTGACGCGTCGGGTCACCATGCAAAACCTCTACAACGATGGTGGATTCTCCAACATGGGTGTGAGCAATTTGGTGATGGCTCAGATGGAAAAAGCTGCAGAGTAAGTCATACGCCAAAAACAAAAAAGGGGCCTTCGCGCAAGCGAAGGCCCCTTTTTTGTAGCTGCGGCCCGTTCAAGTTCCCGGGCCTAAACAATTTAATACTCGGATTTTAGGTGGAACGTCAAACCGTCGAACTTCTCTTGACTCATTTGCAACGAAAACGCAGAGTCTGCCAAGAATACCAACTTTCCGTACTTATCTTCCGCCAAGTACCGCTGCTTGAGTTTCTTAAATTCTGCCAGTTGTTGTGGATTGCGCGAATCGATCCAGCATGCTTTGTAGGCAGAGAACGGTTCGTAGCTGCACTTGGCCCCGTATTCATGTTCCAGACGGTACTGAATAACCTCGTACTGCAAAGCACCTACGGTTCCAATGATTTTGCGACCATTCACCAACAAGGTAAAAAGCTGCGCAACCCCTTCGTCCATCAATTGATCTACGCCTTTTGCCAATTGCTTGGATTTCAAAGGATCTGCGTTGTTGATGAACCGAAAATGTTCGGGTGAGAAGGATGGAATCCCGATGTAATTCAACTTTTCGCCCTCGGTCAAAGTGTCCCCAATGCGGAATAAACCCGTGTCCGGCAAGCCCACAATATCGCCCGGAAAAGCTTCTTCAATCACGGATCGCTTGGAGGCCAAAAACGTAGTTGGAGAGCTGAATTTTAGTGATTTACCCTCGCGAACGTGCAGGTAATTGGTGTTCCGATGAAAAGTTCCACTCACCACCTTAACAAACGCAATTCTGCTGCGGTGGTTAGGGTCAATGTTCGCGTGAATCTTGAAAACAAACCCGGAGAATTTGGTTTCTTCCGGCAGCACCAGGCGCTCTTCAGCAGCTTTGGGCAAGGGCGTCGGGGCGATTTCAACAAAGCAGTCCAGGAGTTCACGCACGCCAAAGTTGTTCAAGGCAGAACCAAAAAATACCGGACAAATATCCCCCTGCAAATAAGCAGCTTGAGCAAATTGAGGATAAACCCCTTGCACCAGTTCCAATTCCTCCCGCAGGGCTACCGCCGCGGATTGGCCAATTAGTCCTTCCAGCGCCGGATCCGTCAAATCGTCAAACGCAATAGAATCCTGTACTTTTTGCTTGTTGGAACCCACGTACAGCTCCAATTTTTTCTCCCATAAATTATATACGCCTTGGAATTGCTTCCCAATGCCAATAGGCCAACTCAGCGGACACAACCGCAAACCTAATTTGGATTCAATTTCGTCCAGTACATCAAAGGCGTCGCGGCCTTCGCGGTCCATTTTATTGACAAAAACCATGATTGGGGTGTCGCGCATTCGGCAAACCTGAACCAGTTTTTCCGTTTGTGTTTCTACCCCCTTGGCTACGTCAACCACTACGATTGCGCTGTCAACGGCCGTCAACGTTCGGTAGGTGTCCTCTGCAAAATCCTGGTGCCCGGGGGTATCCAAAATATTGATTTGCTTACCCTTGTATTCAAAGCCCATCACGGAGGTTGCCACGGAAATTCCCCGTTGGCGTTCGATTTCCATGAAGTCTGAGGTAGCTCCTTTTTTAATTTTGTTGGACTTAACAGCGCCTGCTTCTTGAATGGCTCCACCAAAAAGCAGCAATTTCTCCGTCAATGTGGTTTTACCCGCATCCGGGTGGGATACGATGCCAAATGTTCTCCGGCGATGAATTTCGTCGAGTAAACCCATGAATTATTTTTTGCAAAAGTACTCGGTAATGAACCATTTTGTCCGACAGTCGTTATAAGCTATTGGATGAACGGTAAATACAGCATCAAGGACCTGGAGAACCTAACCGGAATCAAAGCGCACACCTTGCGCATTTGGGAACAGCGTTACGGGTTGGTGGAACCTCATCGAACGGATACAAACATTCGTTTGTACTCGAACGACGACTTAAAAAAATTACTGAATGTGTCGGTTTTGGTGCACGCCGGACACAAAATTTCCTCGGTTGCCTACATGGACCCCAGTGCACTGCACGCTGCGGTGCAAACGGCTGCATTGGAGGAAGCAGAATACGAATCGCAAATTTCCTCCCTCAAGCGCGCAATGCTGGATTTTGATGAGACTTCGTTTACTGCGGTTCTGGAGCAATCTTTTCGGCAAATAGGTGAGGGGGATACGTTTACCGGATTGGTGGCTGGTTTTATCCACACCATTGGCACGCTTTGGCAAACGGATGCTATTTCCGTGGCACAAGAACATTTTGCCAGCAACCTAATCAAACAAAAGCTCTACGCAGCTCTAGATGCTCTGGCTGCGCCACAACCCGGTTTAGGAGAAGGGTACACCTTGCTGTACCTCCCGGAGGAGGAACTGCACGAACTGGGGTTGCTCTACCTGCACTACTACCTTAAATTCAGCGGAGTGCCCACTTTGTTCTTGGGCCAGTCTGTTCCTTTAATGTACTTGAAAGACGTCTTGACTGCGGTGCCCATTCGGCAGGTTGTTTCGGTTTTTACAACGTGCCCCAGCCGAGACAACCTTCGGTCCTACATCTTGGAACTGCGGTCGTTGGTTCCGCCTAAGGCAAACATTCATTTGACGGGGCTCCAGCTGAACGATGCCTTGAACGAGGCGGAGTGGCCGTTTGGCGTGCACATTCACCCGCATCTGGGTGCCTTGAAACAACATGTTGTTTAATCTTTTTTTAAAAAAATTAAACAAAATACTTTTTGAACCGACTTCCTGTTTAACTTTACGTCCTAAATGTTAAACAAAATGAGTTCAATGTTGGATTTCGGTTCTCAAATTCATCAGGAGCGTCCCTTTCTGCGTCAGTTGGCCATGAAGCTCACGAAACACGTAGACGACGCCGAAGACTTGATTCAAGAAACCTTGTTTAAGGCGTTGAAAAATCAAGACAAATACCAACCGGAAACAAACTTGAAGGGATGGCTTTACACCATCATGAAGAACACCTTCATCAATCAGTACCGGAAAAAGAAATTCCAGAATACCTATTCCGACGATTCGGAAAACCAATACATCACTACCTCCATGGAGGCAAGTCGAAGCGACGAGGCAGATCATCCAGCAGAACACAGCTACGTGCTTCAGCAGATCAATACTGTGGAGAAAGCATATCTTGATGCATTCATGATGTATTTTAATGGATACAAATACGAGGAGATTTCCGACATTTTGAACATTCCCTTGGGAACGGTTAAGAGCCGTATCTTTTTGGCTCGCAAGAAAATGATGGAAAAATTAAAAGATCATCGCTACGAATGAGTCAAAAATCAGTAGTTATAGGCGGTGGTTTTGCCGGATTGAGTGCGGCTTGCTATTTAGCCAAAGCCGGCCACCAGGTAACGCTTTTGGAACAACACGAACAGTGGGGCGGTAGGGCCCGTCAGTACAAAGAGCAAGGATATACTTTTGACATGGGGCCCAGTTGGTACTGGATGCCGGATGTTTTTGATCGTTTTTTTGCAGATTTTGGCAAAAAAACATCCGATTACTACAAACTTCATTTGTTGGATCCCGCCTATTCGGTCTACTTCGAAGACGGAAAAGTAGTAATGCCTGCCACGGCACAGGAGACCATTGCCCTCTTTGAGCGCATGGAGGCCGGTGCGGGTGCCAAACTTCAAAAATTTCTGGACGACGGAGCCTACAAATACGAAGTAGGCATCAACGACCTTGTTCGTAAACCCGGACGTTCTTTGTTGGAGTTTGCAGACATGCGTGTTTTGAAAGGCCTATTTCAGCTTGATTTGCTGCGAAACATAAGATCGGTCATCAACCAAAACTTTAAGAACCCGCAGCTCCGTCAGTTGATGGAATTCCCAGTTTTATTCTTGGGCGCTGTTCCGCAGAATACACCGGCCTTGTACTCCTTAATGAACTACGCCGATCGCGTTTTGGGGACGTGGTACCCGGAGGGTGGAATGTACAGCGTGGTTCGGGCCATGGTTTCGCTCGCAGAAGAACTGGGTGTTTCCCTCAAGTTGGAGCACGAGGTTACGGGTTTTTCTTTTGATGGAGCCAACATCACGGCCGTCAACACCAACAAAGGTGCTTTTGAAGCGAATTACGTGGTTGGCGGTGCGGATTATGCGTTCATTGATCAGCACCTGCTTCCACCGGACAAAAGGCACTATACACCCAAGTACTGGGCCACGCGTAAAATGGCTCCTTCCAGTATTCTCTATTACGTGGGATTGGACCGGAAAATTGATTTACCCCACCACGCGCTCTTTTTCGATGCACATTTTGACACGCATGCGGACGCTATTTATACCAATCCCCGTTGGCCGAAGAAGCCCATGTTTTACGTCAGTGCGGCGAGCCAAACCGATGCATCGGTGGCTCCTGAAGGTTGTGAGAATTTAGTCATCCTCATACCCACAGCGCCCGGTTTGGAAGATACCGATGAAGTTTTGGACCGTTACTTTGATCTGGTGTCGGATCGTCTGTTGGAACACATTGGAGTAGACATTCGTCAACACCTGGTGATGAAGAAATCCTATGCCTACCGCGACTTCGTCAAAGACTACAATGCACATCTGGGCAACGCGTACGGTTTGGCCAACACGCTGGATCAAACGGCTATTTTCAAACCGAAATTGAAGGCGAAAAAAGTTCGTAACTTGTACTACACCGGTCAGCTCACTACACCGGGTCCCGGTGTACCGCCGTGCCTGATCTCGGGAGAAGTAGTTGCGCACGAAATTGCCAAAGAAATCATTCGATGAAGTCCCTTTACGACCAATCCTCGTTTGCGGTAAGCAAATTAATTACCAAGCGGTACAGTACTTCTTTTTCGTTGGGTATTTTAGGTTTGGACCGGAAGTACCACAATCCCATTTACGCCCTCTACGGATTCGTTCGTTTGGCGGATGAGATTGTGGACACCTTCCACGGTTATCCCCAGCGTGAATTATTGGAACGCTTTAAGCAGGATACGTACCTCGCACTTGAAGAAGGCATCAGTTTGAATCCGGTTCTTCAATCTTTTCAGGAAACCGTAAATAAGTACCAGATTGACCGGACCTTGATTGATACCTTTTTGGCTTCCATGGAAATGGACCTGACGGACAGTGCACACGATCAGTCTTCCTATGAATTATACATTCTGGGCAGTGCGGAGGTAGTTGGACTCATGTGTTTGAAGGTATTTGTTGACGGCGATGATCAGCAATACGCAGCCTTGACGTATTCCGCCATGAAGTTGGGTTCCGCCTTCCAAAAAATCAATTTCTTGCGCGATTTGAGCGCTGACTTTAACTCCTTGGGCCGAACGTACTTTCCCAATGTTGATCTGACGCGTTTTGATTGGCAGACCAAGCGGTCCATCGAACGCGACATTGCGTTGGATTTTAGACGCGGTTACGAAGGGATTCTGCAGCTTCCCAAAGGTGCTCGATTTGGCGTGTACATAGCGTACATGTACTACTACGCCTTGTTCCAAAAAATCATGCAAAGCCCGCCGGAAGATTTGTTCCACCAACGAATTCGCATCAACAATCCCAAAAAGTACCGTCTGTTCGCAAGCAGTTACGTCCGGCACAGTTTGAATTTGCTCTAGAACCATGAAAGAATACGTTATCCTCGTCAACCCGACTGATCAGCCGGTGGGACGGATGGAGAAAATGGAAGCCCACGAGAAAGGGATACTTCACCGGGCCTTCTCCGTTTTTTTGTTCAACGACAAAGGGCAGACGCTTCTGCAGCAGCGTGCCGCTTCTAAATACCACAGTCCTCTACTGTGGACCAATACCTGTTGCAGCCACCAGCGCGACGGTGAATCCAACGGCCAAGCTGCATCCCGTCGTTTGCAGGAGGAATTGGGTATAGAACTGGCCGCAGATCGATTTAACGACGTTTTTTCGTTTGTATACCGAGCCGAGTTTGACAACGGCCTAACGGAGCATGAGTTGGACCACGTCTTGGTGGGGTCGCTCAATACCTATTCTGGGGGATGGAATCCGGACGAGGTAGCGAGTGTACGATGGGTTAAATTAGAAGAAATCAAAAATGAAATGGACGCGCATCCAGAGCACTTCACGGTTTGGTTTCGCATCATTTTCAACGAATACGCCAATAGAATAGGACAATGAAGGCAACCGTAAGCAGAAAAGCCCATTTTAATGCAGCCCATCGGCTGCACAACGCTGCATGGGATGAAGTTCGCAACACTGCAGTGTTTGGCCCGTGCAACAACCCGCATTACCACGGCCACAACTACGAACTCATCGTTTCCGTTACGGGAAACATTGATTCAGATACCGGGTACGTGGTGGACACCAAGATGCTATCGGACCTGATCAAGAAAGAAGTAGAGTCCCGCATGGATCACCGCAATTTGAATTTAGAGGTGGCTCCCTTTACAGAGGGAATAATTCCTTCCGCCGAGAATATTGCCGTTTGCATTTGGAAGTGGCTGAAACCACACCTGAACAACGAATTTGATCTTAAAGTAACGCTTTACGAAACTCCCCGCAATTATGTCGAATACAGTGGTCAATAACGGCACCAATCCTTCCTCGGGCGAGGTGCACAACCATCGATCTATTTACTCTTTGGCAACTCCTATGCGCGCGGATGCCTTTCTTTTGTCTGAGGACGAGAAAATTCAGCAAATCGCAGAAAAATTTGCAGACATCATGGGTATTTTGGGTTTGGACTTGCGGGACGACAGCCTCCGAGATACACCCAAGCGGGTGGCCAAAATGATGGTTCTGGAGCACTTCCAAGGACTAAATCCGGCCAACAAACCGGCTGTGACGTTGTTTTCAAACCCCTATCGCTATGGCGAAATGCTGGTGGAACGAAACATCACCTTGCATTCCACGTGCGAACACCACTTCGTACCGATTTTGGGTGTTTGCCACGTTGCGTACTTCTCAAACGGCCAAGTCATTGGACTGTCCAAACTCAATCGTTTGGTTCGGCATTACGCCAAGCGCCCCCAAGTACAAGAGCGTTTAACGGAGCAAATTGCTGCGGAGTTAAAGCTGACTTTGGGGACCGAAGACGTTGCGGTTTTCATTGATGCAGAACATTTGTGCGTTAAAACGCGTGGAGTAGAGGACTGTGGCAGTTCAACAGTGACTTCGCACTACAGTGGGAAGTTCCAAGAACCGCAAGTGCGCAACGAATTTCTCCACACCGTGAGCCATCGGTCATGATGCTCTTTTGGTTCCGACGCGATTTACGCTTGGAAGACAACCATGGATTGGTGCGAGCTCTGGAACTGGGGGAGCCCGTACAACCTATTTTTATCTTTGACCAAAACATTCTAAACAAACTGAGCAGCCCCAAGGATGCGCGGGTTACGTTCATACACGGACAGTTATTGCTGCTGCAGCAGCAGCTGCAGGAATGGGGTGCGGATTTATGGGTCTTTTACGGAAATCCTCTGGAAATTCACCGCAATTTGCTCAATCGTTTTTCAGACCTCTCTGGGTTAGTGGCCAACCGGGATTACGAGCCCTACGGTTTGGAGCGCGATAGAGAAATCTACGAATGCTACCTGGAGCGTGGTCTGGCATTTACTGGCGTCAAAGATCAAGTGGTTTTTGACCGAAATGAGGTGGTCAAGGACGACGGAACTCCGTATACCGTTTTTACTCCCTACAGCAGAAAATGGAGACTTCGTTGGGAGCAACATCCTGAATTACCCGCGCGGCGCGTGGGGCCACAGGATCTATGGAACCGTTCTTCCCGCAACCAGAATCCGGTTCCTTCCTTGGAATCCATGGGGTTTGAGGCGTCTGATCTACCTTTTCCTGCCTCAACGCTTCAGCCAGACATTATCAAAAAGTACCACGAAGACCGCAACCATCCGGATCTACCCTCCACATCTCGTTTGGGCCTTCATTTGCGGTTTGGTACGCTCGGTATTCGAACGTTACTGCACGCCGCCCATCCGCTCAGCCACACGTTCGTAACGGAGTTGATTTGGCGGGATTTTTACCAGTCCATCCTGTATCATTTTCCGCAGTCTGCCCATCAAGCCATTAAACCGGCGTACGATCGCATTGAATGGGAACGGAATGAAGAGCACTTTGCACGCTGGTGCGCCGGGACCACGGGGTATCCGATGGTGGACGCCGGCATGCGTGAGCTGAACGAAACTGGGTTCATGCACAACCGCGTGCGCATGGTGGTTGCCAGTTTTTTGACCAAACACCTCCTCCTGGACTGGCGCTGGGGCGAACGGTACTTTGCGGAAAAATTGCTGGATTTTGATTTGGCCGCTAACGTAGGCGGGTGGCAATGGGCCAGCGGTTCCGGGTGCGATGCCGCACCTTATTTCCGGATTTTCAATCCCTCCGCGCAACAAGCCAAGTTTGACCCCCAGTACATTTACGTAAAGCAGTGGGTTCCGGAATGGGGTACTCCCAAATACCCAACGCCGGTGGTGGAACATGCATGGGCGCGTGAACGCGCGTTGGCCCGTTACAAGGCAGGTCTTAACGCTGTTTTGTAACCGAATAGACCTTTCTCTTTGATGATTTGATCTACGTACAAGGGCAAGCACGGTTCCCAGCCTTCCTCACCGGATCGAATTTTTTGCAGAACCTCCCGGCTAAAAATGTGCAGGATTGACGGGTCAAACTCTTCGATGTCCCGTATGCGTTTGTTGTGCAATAAGTAGTCAAAAATTGGCTTGAACCGCGGGTGAACCTCTGCGTCAGACGCACGGTAGGTGTGGCCGTTGGCTTGGAGCATGGGGTACACAAACAGGACTAAATCGCGCGAGAAAAGCCGCCCAAAGGCCTCCAGAATACCGCCGGTAAGGTTGCGGTAGTACTTCTCGTCAAACAACTCTTGTAGGTTGGGCATGCCCATGATCAATCCGCTGCGCAACGTGGAGTATTGGGCGAAGTAATCCACCAGTTTATAGTACTCTTGAAACTTAGAAATCAAGACCGTTTGGCCAATGGAGCATAAAATATCGGCTCGATCTAAAAAGTCTTGCTCGTCTAAAGAGCCGTCCATCAGCAAGTTGTTCAGCGTAATCTCGAACAAAACCACAATTTTGGACGGTTCTACCTTTTTGCTGGCTTGGAATTGGTGCAGGCCTTTTTGGACCATGTCCATGTTGACTTTGGTGACGGGCCGGAAAGAGCCACGAACCACTAAAATATTCTTTTTATGCAAAATTTCGGCCGGCAATAAATTGTTGCCTTCTGGGCCAAAAATAACCGCATCGGTGAATCCATTTTTCACCAGCTGCAAGGACATCAAACGGTTGTCTACTTGGGCAAAATCCGGTCCGCTGAAATTGACCAAATCCACCTCAATGGCCGTGTGGTCCACTCCTTCGTAGAGGGATACGAGTAAACTTTTGGCGTCTTGCCAAAGGGTAAAAGCGGCGTAAATCAAATTGACGCCCAAGGCGCCGATGGTTTCTTGTTGGTGCTTGGGGTCGTTTTCGTGCAGGCGCACGTGCAAGATAATTTCATTCGCTTCTTTCTCCGGAGCCGTTTGAAACCGAATACCAATCCACCCGTGTCCCTTGAACGTTTTGGTAAAATTGATTGTGGCTACCGTGTTGGCAAACGAAAAGTAGCAGCGATCGGGGGCCTTGTCCCGATCCAGTCTATTCTCCATGAGTTGGTACTCGTGGTTGATCATTTTACGCAAACGACGTTCCGTCACGTAACGACCGTCGGATTCAATGCCGTATATGGCGTCCGAAAAGTCTTTGTCGTAGGCAGACATGGCCTTGGCAATGGTTCCCGATGCTCCCCCGGCGCGAAAAAAATGACGGACGGTTTCTTGACCGGCGCCAATTTCTGCAAACGTACCGTAAATGTTGGGATTCAGGTTTATTTTCAGCGCTTTTTGCGCAGAGGTGAGGACCATTTGTTCCATGCATTAAAAGTACGATTAAATTTGTCCCCATGTCCGCGCTATCACTGGAATTTTTAGGCACTGGAACCTCGCAAGGGGTGCCCGTTATCGGTTGTGGGTGTTCGGTGTGTACGTCGTCCAACCCAAAGGATCAACGGTTGCGCACCTCGGCCTTGGTGCGAAGCGAAAGCGGTACCGTGGCCATTGATTGCGGTCCTGATTTTCGGCAACAAATGCTCCGGGCAGGGGTGAACCAGTTGGATGCGGTGGTTCTTACCCACGAACACATGGACCACGTCTCTGGCTTGGATGACTTGCGTGCCCTTCAATTTTTGCAAAAGCGCCCCACAGCGATTTACTGTACTGAGCGTGTAGAAATTCGCCTTCGGCAACAATTTGCGTATGCATTCTCCGAAAAGCCCTATCCGGGAGCTCCGCAATTTGAATTACACCGAATTCAAGCCGGCGTTCCGTTTGATTTGGCAGGGGAAACCTGGATGCCCTTTGTGGTGGTGCACGGAACGCTTCCGGTGTTGGCTTTCCGCATTCAATCGATGGTGTACATAACCGACGCCAGTGCTATTCCGGATGAAAGTTTGATCCACGTGAAAAATGCGCGCCATCTGGTTCTAAACGCACTGCGGATTGAACCCCATTACAGTCATTTTCATCTGGAACAAGCTCTAGAAATTGCGCAAAAAGCAGGCGCCAGGAACACGTGGTTGACGCACATCAGCCACCACTTAGGCCTCCACCAAGAGGTAGACGCTCTTCTGGGCCCTGGCGTGCAATTGGCCTACGACGGACTGAAGGTTACGGAGTAAAAGATTCGACTCGAGGAGTCGATGTAGATACTACCGAAAAGTGTAGTAATTTCCCCGCGTAAAAACCCCTACTGATGATCCTTTTAATTCCTTAAAAGGCAAGTAGTTAAAAGCTTTACCTTCTCGCAACGGTTCAGGTCCTTCCGGGTTGAAAAGTGTGAGTTCCGCAGGGGATCCTTCCGCAATGCGAACCTGCCCCAAATTCAAGAGGTTTCGCGGACCGTGGGATACGGCGCGCACCCAAGTGGATTGGGCTTGGTGATGAGAACCGTAGCGTGCCGTAAATGCACTGTATGCGTACTCCATAGAGGCGGCGCCGTAGGAAGCATAGTCAAATTCAATCTGCTTGCTTTCGATGTCGTAGGGGCGGTGTCCCGAAGCAATTGCGTCTACGGTGCCGTCCATTATTCCCGCCCAAAGTGCCTCTTGATCCGTTTTGGAGCGCACCGGAGGAAACACTGTCAATCGGGTGTCAAAGTTGACCAAATCTTCATCCGTAAAGAGCAAGTGCGCGATGGTGGTGTCTGCAGTAACAGCCAAACCACGCTTTTTTGCGGCCGCCACCAAAGCAACTCCTTCGGCCGAAGAAATTCCGTGGACGTGAAGATTTCCGCCCGCATACTCCAACAACCGGAAATCGCGTTCCAATCGAATGCACTCCGCAAGTGCGGGCAAAGTCTTCAAGCCCAAGCGCGTAGTTGCGGCACTTTCGTGCACCGACCCGTGTGGATTGAGCGAACGATCCACGGGTACACTGTAAATTGGGATATCCCGGTGGTTGGTGTATTGTAGGGCAAGCTTCAGGAGTAGTGCACTTTCCGTGGTTCGGTACGCATCAAAAAATCCTACAGCACCGGCTTGCTGTTGCAAATGAAGTTCCGCCAATTGCTCTCCGTTTGTTCCCGAACTCAGGGCCCCAAGCGGCAAAAACTCAACGGGCAGGTGTTGGGTTTCCGCCAGAAAAGCGGCAATTCCGGTAGCGTTGTCGCGCACTGGATTTCCTTCGGGAGAAACGGCAACTTGTACATAGCCACCGCGGAGCGCAGCGGCAGCTAAGGTGGCATACGTTTCGCGTTCTTCGTGTCCGGGTTGGCCACAGGTTGCCAGGACATCAACCCATCCGGGAGAAACCCAAGAAGTAGCTGATTCTGAAGTAGGTTCTACGGAATGAATTTGACCGTCGGCCAAAACCAAATTCACCGTCTGGCCGTCGTACGGCGAATGCGGGTCTACAACCCGAACGCGTTCTAAGCGATCGCTCATGAGGTCAAAGGTACGGATTTACGCGCGAAATAGGATTCCGCGGCCAGGATAAAGCCAGCGAGCAGAAGCCACCAAAAAGGAGCGCTAAAAAACGAAGAACTTCCCGTTGCTGTGGCTTGGGAAAAGGGGATGCCGTTGCTTTTGCGGTCTTCCAATTGCAACGCAGGACGTGACGAGCCCGTTTCTTGACGACTGGGGTGCAGGGCCACCACATTCAGCGTATCGCCTCTGGTAGTGGACTGCCAAAGAAAGCCCCGCATCAACGGTTGAGATCGGGTAGAGGAGTTCCAAATGCGGCCATTTTGGCTCCAACTGCTTCCTGCAGCTGCGTTTGTAACAAATCCACGGTCGTTCTGAGCGGTACGTTGACTTCGACCGCCCCATTCGGCCATGCGTCGAACCCACGCAAACGGATAAGGCGATTGATGCAGTTGCGAATTGCTGGTGGCATCCCATGGGTCCGAGAGCCAAAACAAATTGGACTGCAAACGATGGGTTACGGCAGCCTCTGCATTGTTTTTGAGCAACACATCGTGGTTGGCTCCGCAAAGACTGTCCGGCAAAGGACCGTTCGCCATTTGAACCGCTTGAAGCGCCGTTGGCATTCGGGCCACCATTCCTTCGTAAAAGGGTGATTTGGGAGCAATTTGGTTCATGGGTTGCGCCGCTCCCCCTGGAATTCCCCGGTTGCATCCCAAGATTCCAATTCCTACGTTCGACGCATTGCGCAATGCTTGTTTTTCCACCCCAGGAAGTGCATCCCAGTCACGGACTACCACTAAAGCCGTTCGGCTGGGGTCCAAATCCTTTGCCCCCAGGTTGGTTTTCAAAGCGGCTACGTGCGGTACCGAGGCCAATGCCCAAATAGGATTGGTCCCAGACGGGGCCCAGCCCAGGTAGAGTATTTGTTTTCCTTTATTAGCCGGTATCCAGAAATGCCGTCGTCCGCCGTGTGAAAACCGCAATTCTACCGGGCAATTTCCACCCTCTGGAACGGTAAATTCTGTTTGTACGGTGGCCCATTGATTGGGAACGGCGCGAAAAGAACTCCACTGAACGCGTTTACCGGCGCACCACCACTCCAAGCGCTGGCTGATTGCTGGATTTTTCGTGGGCGAAAATTGTACGTATCCCCGCCAACGGTTTCCGCCTGAGGGATGGCGCTCGATCCAAGCAGAGTCTGGCCAAGACACCGTTTCAACGGCGGAACCTACGGAAACAATCCGCAGGGAATCTAAGTCCAAAAGCTCGCCCCATTCCGTATCGGAAAATGCCAAGGAGCAATTGGAAATTAATGCTTTAGATCGGTCTGATTCTGCTGTAGGTTGAATACTGTCCAATTGCGTCAGCCATTCTTCAGCCGTTCGGGAAACTCGTCCCAAAGGAAAGAATTCCGAGTGCACTTCCACGGTTTGGTTGCGGGGAAGATCTTCAAGGATCAACTTCATTCGGCGTTTGGCCTCGTCCATACGGCTAAATTTCTCGTCGTAAGGCAATTCCATACTGGCCGACGCGTCCAAATACCACTTGAAGGGGTCGGGCGACTTTGCAGCGCCCCATTGAGGTTGTGCCAACAACAAAACGCCCAGAAGAAGTGCAAAAAGCCGCAGCGCCAGCAGGATACGTTGACGAGGTTCGGATCTTTTCTCCTGCGAATCCCAAACCTCCCGAAGGAGCCGGGTATCCGAAAAAACAATCCGTTTGGGACGAATGAGCTTTGAAAAGTGCGCATACAAGGGAAGCGCTGCCAAGAGCAATCCCCAAAGCGCCAAAGGGTTGCCCCAGGTCAGTCCTTCCATTCGCTAGAATTCCTCAAAGTGAAGTGAAATCCCATTCCCGGTTTGGATTTAAGAACCAACGTTCCTTCCCAGGTGACCACCTGATCGGTTTTAAATTTTTGACCGGGGACCGCTAACTCCAAACCCATAACACTCTCGGGTCCGGCTCCTCCACAAAAAAAACACGACGAAAAGGTGTAGGCAGATAGCGCATAAACCTTTCCCGTTATATCTACGGGTACCATATAGCCGGTAATCCGAACTTGCTGCCCTTGCAACGCTAGAATTTCCGCTGGAAAATTTGCCTTTTGCGACCAGATGTTTCTGCTGGCGTCAAATACTTCCTCAAATTTGGTGGTGGCCAGCTGCCGCCAGGTAATCTTTGGAGCCAGCTGAGCCCGTACAGTAGTTGCCCCCAGAGAGAGGAACATCAGTGCTAGTAAGAACGGTCGGTACATGTTCACAAAGTTAGGCATCCAAAAGGGCGGTATGGATGGGGGAGCGCAACATTTGGTACGTCGGTACTAAAGCCAATAATGCTGCCGAAAGGAGGCCAACCAACAATAAGTAACCGTCCAGTAGTATCCATTGTCCGCCAGGAATTTCCAACGGCCAAAAAGGAAGCGTCCAGACGAATTGCGAAATCCAGGCAATTCCCCAGCCCGCAAACAAAACCCCGGCAAATGGAGCCAGGATAAACCCATAGAGTTGAAAGGCGGTAGCTCCATTGGCACGCAGCAGAGCCAATTCCGCACGGCGCTCCTCGGAGAAATTCCACCACATCAACACAATAGCTACCAAAGCAACAACGGTGATCAAGGCACTCATGATTGAAAACAACTGACTTCCTTGATCCAGAAGGGTTCGCAATCGATTCACTTCCAAAGGAGGGGATACCGCCATCCCCATTCCGCTGGAACGAATGCTGCGCGGTAAAAACAGAGCAGCCATGGGGCTTTTGGTTTGGAGCAATACCGCGGTGTAGTCTGCCGGGGCATCTTCGTGCACGGCCCAAACACTCGCCAAAGGCGTCATCAACAAGCCGTCCACTACTTGTCCGCGAGTATTTCCGATTCCAACCACTGTGTACGGATGGTGCTCGTGGTCGCCGGCGTCGCCTTCTGTTCCGTGACTGCCGTGGAAAACGCTGCCAATTTCCAGATTCAACTGCCGTGCAGCTCGCGCGCCCGCCAAAACTTCAAACGGTTGATTGGGCAATCGACCTTGCAACAACGCAACTTGTTTCCAAGCATAGAAATCCGGGGTGCATCCCAAAATACGTATTCCGGATACCCGGTCGCCATAGGCCAAGGGCAACGCGCGGGCCACAGCAGGATGCTGCATCCACTGGTTTGCCCAGGCAGAATCCACATTGCCGGTGGGGTCGTCCAAATGGAACACACTGGCGAGCAATGCCTGTGTAGGGGATCCGACTGCCGCTAAAATGAGATCTACTCCTTCCAGTTCATCCACCAATGCCTTATCTGAGGCATGTTCCAAGCGAGCAACACCCATGGCGGCGCCCATGCCCACGGCCACCAGCACCGCCTGAGCCATTGCCTGACCGCGTCGGGTCCACAGGTTCCGCAGACCCCAAAGCATACTACTGAGCATCGTGCTGTGGATTGACGGTCAAAGTTTTCGTAAAATCGATGCCTACCGTTTGAAACGGCAGCGTGCGTGCGTCGTGGGACGCAAGCAATACCCCACCGCCGCTGCTTTCTCACCAGTCCCGAAGAATCGTCATTACTTCAAACGCCTGAGAATCATCCAACGAGGCCGTGGGTTCGTCCGCCAAAAGGACGTGCGGATTGCCAACCGTGGCCCGAACCGTTGACAAACGTTGTTGTTGGCCCAAACTAAGCCGATCGGCACGTCGGTCGCGGTATTCTGCGAGTCCCAAGCGCTCCAGCAGTTCCCAAACGCGCGAATCCAATTGGGTTTGTTTGGCCCAAGCGGCTAATTCCAGATTGCGGCGAACCGTGAAACCCGGCCAAAAAAATGGCCGTTGGGGAATCCAGCCCACCCCTTTTTGGCGCCAGGCATTGGGCACCCGAACGCCCGGTTGTACTGAAGCGATATTCGTCAATTGCAGTGATCCGGAGTGCAGCGGCAGCAATCCGCCGGCCGTGTGCAATGCGGTAGATTTTCCGCAGCCCGACGGTCCTCTAAAACCCAGTACTGTTCCCGATTCCAAAGCGTAGTCCGGCCAATAAATGGGTAACTGTCCGGGGTACCGGTGGCTGCAATTGGTTGATTGGAGCAGTATCATTCACCCAAAGATACGTCTTGGATTTGGCCTATTTTTTGTAGCTTTGAAAGATGGAGATGTGCCTTGGTGCAGATTCACTGCACCAAAACGTTTAACCCTAATGAGTCTATAAATGAAAAACCTATTTCTCGCCGTCTTTGCCCTTTTGGCAACTGGAGTTTACGCCCAATCGCAGCCCGCTTGCTGCCAAAAGGCTGGAAGTGCTGCACCTTCGTGCTCGTCAGGCGCGGCCAAAACCGAAGCTTCGTGCCACGATAAGTCAGCACCCGCCGATAAGGCAAAAGGTGGAAAAGCAAAAAAAAGCGCTGCTAAGTCTTCCAAAAAAGGGGAAGTAGCGGTGATTGAGCGCCGCATTGTTACGAAAGGTGTCAAAACCTATTTTATTTCGGCAGATTTTTAGCAGAACCTACTCGCTTTACCCTTTAGGGCGCGCAACCCGAGGGTGGAAGCGTTTGGATACCCGATTTCATCAAACTCCTTGCCCAAGAGATTGGTCACTAAGTATTTTTTACGGCCCGCCTCGCGGGCCTTTTTTTCGGACTTTTCAAAGTTAAAACATTGAAAAAAATACTGCACCCCGCCACCGCTCGCGGTTACGCAAACCACGGCTGGTTGAAGGCCAATCATTCTTTTTCCTTCGCCAGCTGGTACGATCCGGAAAAGGTAAATTTTGGTTGCCTGCGCGTTTGGAACGACGATTGGGTTGCGCCGGGAATGGGTTTTGGTACGCATCCCCACGACAACATGGAAATCGTCACCATACCGTTGACCGGTGTATTGGAACATGCGGATTCCATGGGCAATCGGGAACAATTGCACCCGGGGGAAATTCAAGCTATGAGCGCCGGTACCGGTATTACCCATTCGGAATACAACGGCAGTAAAACGGATCCGTGCACCTTGTTTCAGATTTGGGTTCTGACCGCAAAACGTCAGGCGGTTCCGCGTTACCACCAGGTCGTATTCCCGGAAACACATCGCGCCAATCGGTGGGGTTTAACGGTTGGACCGGATGGGGCTGAGGAAGCACCGCTTCACGTTTACCAGAACGCGTGGTTTTCCCAGATTCAAACCTCTGAAGACTCCTCCATTCCGTACACCGTCCAAGGCGGATCGGGGCAAGGTGTGTATTTTATGGTGGTTGAAGGACAGGCCACGGTTGCGGGCACGGTTTTGGGTCCGCGCGATGCCATTGGGGTTTGGGAGGTTGGAGATCACTCCACCGTTGAAGTAGTTTTGGCGGCGTCCAGCAGGGTGGTAGCGGTGGAGGTGCCTATGGCGCTCCCCGTGCTTCATTAATTCTTGGTGTGCCCGCAGGACGAGTTGTACCTTTGCACTTTAGTTCTGTACCGTCATGTTTGAGAGTCTCAGTCAAAAAATTGAAAAAGCTGTTCACCGTCTTTCCGGGCGGAGCCGCTTAACCGAGATCAACGTCGCGGAAGCGGTAAAAGACATTCGTCGGGCCCTATTGGACGCGGACGTAAGCTACAAGGTTGCGAAGCAGTTTACGGACGATGTTCGTGATAAAGCCTTAGGAGCCAATGTATTGACCTCGCTGCAGCCCGGGCAGGTGATGGTTAAAATCGTCCGAGACGAGATGGCGGCCCTCATGGGAACTTCGTCTTCTGAGTTAGAGCTGAAAGGCCATTTCAACGTGGTCTTGATGGCCGGTTTGCAGGGGTCCGGTAAAACAACCTTCACGGCTAAATTGGCCAATTTTCTGCAAAAGAAAAAGGGAAAAAAAGTGCTTTTGGTAGCCGGAGACGTGTACCGTCCAGCAGCCATTGATCAATTGCAGGTATTGGGCGGGCAAATTGGCGCCGACGTCTTCACACTGGAGGGCGAGAAGGATGCCGTTCGCATTGCCCGAGAAGGGGTATCCTTTGGTAAGTCCAAAGGATACAACGTGGTCTTGGTGGATACTGCTGGCCGCTTGGCGGTTGACGAAACGCTCATGGCGGAAATCAAAGCCATTCATGAGGCGGTTGCTCCAACGGAAACACTCTTTGTGGTGGACTCCATGACCGGCCAGGACGCGGTGAATACGGCCAAGGCCTTTCACGATGCTTTGCAATTCACCGGGGTGGTGTTGACCAAATTGGATGGCGATACCCGCGGTGGTGCGGCGTTAACAATTCGGGCAGTAGTAGATGTTCCGGTGAAATTCATCGGTACCGGCGAAAAAATGGAGGCCTTGGATGTTTTTCATCCGGACCGCATGGCCGATCGCATTTTGGGAATGGGCGACGTTGTTTCTTTGGTGGAACGCGCTCAAGAACAATTTAACGAAGAGGAGGCTCGGAAAATTCAAAAAAAGATTGCCCAAAACAAGTTTGGTTTTGATGACTTTTTGAGTCAAATCCAGCAAATCAAAAAAATGGGCAACATGAAAGATTTGATGGGAATGATTCCGGGCATGTCCAAGGCCATGGCTGGAGTGGAGGTAGACGACGATGCGTTCAAGCACATCGAAGCCATGATCCATTCCATGACCCCCGTGGAGCGAACCAATCCGTCGATCTTGAATGCGTCCAGACGAAAGCGCATTGCCCAAGGAAGCGGTCGGACCACCGAGGACGTCAATAAGTTGATCAAGCAGTTTGAGGACATGAGCAAGGTCATGCGCATGATGCAAGGGGAGGGCGGACGCCGTCAGTTGATGAATGCCATGAAAGGAATGCGCGGATGAGTTCAGCGGATTTTCTCTTGTTGGATGGCAAGGCGGCTTCGGCGGCCTGGAAAGAACACATACGGAAAGAAGCAGCCGAAGGCGTTCTCGTAGGAAAGCACCGCCCGCATTTAGCAGCTATTTTGGTGGGGGATCACCCCGCCAGTGCGGCCTATGTAGCCGGGAAAATAAAGGACTGCGAAGAGGTAGGGTTTAAATCTACCTTGCTTCGATTTCCAGCGGATGTGCACAAGGAGGACTTGATGGAGGCCATTGATGCCTTGAATCGCCGGAAAGACGTGGATGGGTTCATCGTTCAATTGCCCCTTCCCAAACACATCAGCGAGCACGAGGTTTTGTTGGCCATAGACCCGGCAAAAGATGTAGACGGTTTTCATCCAGAGAATGTAGGACGCATGGCGTTGGGGCTGCCCACATTTGTTCCCGCAACTCCTTACGGTATTTTGCTTTTGTTGGAGCATTTTGAAATTCCGACGGCCGGAAAACACGCGGTGGTGGTGGGACGTAGCCACATCGTGGGTTCGCCCATCAGCATTCTGCTCAGTCAAAACACACCGGCGGGAAATGCCACCGTCACCTTGGTGCACAGCCGAACGGAAGGACTGGAAGAGCACTTGCGGAATGCAGATTTGGTGGTGGCCGCCATTGGCAAGCCTGAGTTTATTCCGGGCTCCTGGTTGAAACCGGGCGCTGTAGTAATTGACGTAGGCATCAATCGGGTAGAGCGCAACGGCAAATCACGCCTGGTGGGGGATGTAGACTTTTCATCCGCCGTTGAAGTGGCCAGTGCCGTTACCCCGGTTCCCGGTGGAGTTGGGCTCATGACTCGTGTGGGTTTGTTGATGAATACGTTGAAAGCGGCGCATGGCCTCCGTTGATCCCGCACAAAATCTTCCCCTAATGGAAGAGTTCTTGACCTTGCAAGGAGAGGGAGCGCACACCGGTTCCAGCGCGTATTTCTTGCGCATTGGTGGGTGCGACGTTGGCTGCCACTGGTGCGACGTGAAAGAGTCGTGGAATGCGGAGCTGCACCCCGTAACGCCCCTGGAGCAAATGGTACTTAACGCCGTGGCTTCTGGCTCACCCACCGTTGTGGTAACCGGGGGAGAACCGCTGATGTGGAACATGGGGCCTTTGACTGATGCGCTGCATGCAGCCGGTCTGCAGGTCCATTTGGAAACTTCCGGGGCCTATCCCTTGACGGGAACGTGGGATTGGATTTGCCTTTCTCCTAAGAAAACCAAGGCAACTCGGCCCGAATGGTACGCCGTAGCGAACGAGCTAAAAGTTATCGTATTCAACAACGATGATTTCCGTTGGGCAGAAGTTCATGCCCAAGAAGTCCGTCGGGGTGCACAACGCTTTTTACAGCCCGAATGGAGCAAACGGGACAAGGCCTTGCCCGAAATCATTTCGTACATCGAGCGAAACCCCGTCTGGAGGTTGTCCCTGCAGACGCACAAGTACATCGGGCTTCCTTAACGGGATTTAGGTGGTGTATTTAGGCGATCAACCTTTTCTACACCAGGAACTTCCTTAAGTTTTTTAATCAGATTATTTAAGTGGCCCTTGTCTTCAACCGATACAATCAGGTCGCCCTGGAACACACCGTGGTCCCCCGTGATGGAAAGGGAACGAATATCAATACGCAAGTCGTTGGAAATGATTCGCGTTACGTTGTGAATCAACCCCTGCGTGTCCATTCCTTGCAAATGCAAAAATGCAGTAAAGCGCCGGTTGTCGCTGTTCTTCCAAATGGCTACTAGGGTCCGTTGCGCAAAACGACTTTGGATGGCCACGGCTTTTGAACAGTCGGTTCGATGAACAATGATGCCATCCGCAGGGTGGAGGTAACCAAAAACTTCATCGCCGGGAATGGGGCGGCAACACGTTGCCAAGCTATATTCCAGCAGTAACTCCTCCGGACCAAAAACCAAGGTGTTGTCGGAAATGCTATCGTTTTTTTTGCTTGATTCTCCAGTTGAAGCTGATCGTTGGGACCGCGAGAAACGTCGGCGCAGATAATTGTAAAAACCGCCCGATTCCTCCCGCAGGAATTGCCGAATTTGCTCGGCTTTGACAGTTCCCTGGCCAATTCTCAAGTGAAGTTCTTGGGGCGTACGGAGGCCAAAAAAATTGAGCATGAGCTGCGTTGTGCTCTGTGAATTGCTCAATTTGGCGGCTTTGAGCATGCGGTCAAGGGTTTTCTTGCCGTCTCCTGCCGCACGCTGATTCCTGTCCCGCAGAGCCTGGCGAATGGCGCTGACGGCGCGCGGGGTTACGGCCCACTGCAACCAAGCTTCTTGGGGATGTTGCTTGTCCGTACTGATGACTTCCACCTGATCTCCACTGCTCAAAGTGAAGTCCAAGGCTACCAACTTACCGTTCACCTTAGCCCCCAAGGTGTGGTGGCCCAAATCGGTGTGGATGTCGTACGCAAAATCCAAGGCGGTAGCGCCTTTGGGCAGCCGACGAATCTCCCCTTGCGGGGTAAATACCATGATTTCTTCGTTGACCAACTGCAGTTTGAAGTTGTCTACAAAGTCTATGGCGTTTTCATCTTGGTTGTCAAGCACTTGACGCACTTGGTCCACCCATGCGTCCAACTGACTGTTGGACGAGGAGTCTTCCTTATATTTCCAGTGTGCGGCATAACCCTTTTCGGCCATGTCGTCCATGCGTGCCGTGCGTATTTGCACCTCCACCCAGTGGCCCTCAGGTCCCATGACGGTGGTGTGCAAAGACTCGTAACCGTTTGATTTTGGAGTGGTAATCCAATCGCGCAACCTCCTGGGATTGGGTCGGTACAATCCGGTAATCAGCGAATAGACCTGCCAACACTGCTCTTTTTCGCGCTCTGCTGGAGTGTTTAAAATCACCCGTATGGCGTACTTGTCGTATACCTCTTCAAACCGAACCCCCTGGTTGACCATTTTTCGCCTGATGCTGTAAATGCTCTTGGTTCGTTCTTTTACGGTAGCGTCCAGCCCGTTTTGCTTGACAAAGTCCTTGATCCGATTGGAAAAACGACGCAAGTACCGGTAGTCGTTCTCTTTTCGCTCGTTGAGTTTCTCATCAATTTCCCGAAAGGTGTCTGGCTCCGTGTATTTTAAAGAAAGGTCTTCAAACTCCGTCTTGAACGCATACAAGCCCATTCGGTGGGCCAATGGGGCGAAAATAAACAGGGTTTCCGACGCAATTTTCAGCTGCTTGTGCGCGGGCATGGAGTCCAAGGTGCGCATGTTGTTCAATCGGTCCGCCATTTTGATCAAAATGACCCGAACGTCGTCCGATATGGAAATCAACATTTTGCGGAAATTTTCCGCTTGTACCGAGGTATCTTGATCAAAAACACCGGCAATCTTGGTTAGACCGTCCACCAGCCGTGCAACGGTTGGCCCAAAAAGCCGTTCGATTTCGTCTAGGGTGTAGTCCGAGTCTTCCACCACATCGTGGAGCAGGGCTGCGGCAATGGAGGTTGGACCTAAGCCAATTTCTTTGGCCACGATGAGTGCAACGTCCAACGGATGCACGATGTACGGTTCGCCGGACTTTCGCTTCACGTTTTTGTGCGCATCGTTCGCCAGGTCAAAAGCACGCTTAACGAGCTCCTTGTCCTTGTCGTCCGCTTTGCCTTCCATGCTCCGCAGAAGGCTTCGGTACCGGTTGGTGACTACGCTCTCCACGCTTTTGCAGGCAAAAGAGTTCCACTAACCTCACCAAAACCGATTCGTATTCCCGAATGCTCAGCATGTCCGCGAAGTAGGAGCGTGTCCCCATCTTCCAAAAATCGACGCTCCGTGCCGTTCTTTAAAATGAGGGGCTGGGTGCCGTTCCAACTCAATTCCAATAGGGAGCCAAAAGAATCGGGCGTCGGTCCGGAAATGGTTCCGGACGCGAGTAAATCTCCCGCATTGATGGCGCAACCGTTGCAGGTGTGGTGCGCCAATTGCTGGGCCATGCTCCAGTACATCGTTGAAAAATTGGTGCGGGATACCACGGTTTCTTCTTCGCCTTGTGGGGCAAGGGCCACCTCCAAGTTTAAAAGGATGTGGCTGTTTTTGGGTTGGTGCAAATAGAGGAGGGGTTCGGGGCTTTGTATCGGGCCGTCGGTGCGGAAGGATTCCAAAGCCTCCAACGTGACCACCCACGGTGACATACTGCTCGCAAAATTTTTGCCCAAGAACGGGCCCAGCGGAACGTATTCCCATTGTTGGAGATCCCGGGCGCTCCAATCGTTGAAGAGGACCAATCCAAAAATGTAATTCTCTGCATCTTTCGTTGAAATCCAATCGCCCATTTGAGGGCCCTGACCGGTCAAAAAACCCACCTCCAATTCAAAATCCATTTTCACCGACGGTCCAAACACGGGCGCCGGATCGTTGGGACCTTTGCGCTGACCGTTGGGCCGGTAAATGTCTGTGCCGCTGACCACTAACGTACTGGCTCTGCCGTGGTAACCCACCGGCAAATGCAGCCAGTTGGGCAACAGAGCGTTTTCGGGATCGCGAAACATTTTCCCCACATTGGTGGCGTGCTCGCGGCTGGCGTAGAAATCCGTGTAGTCGCCAATTTTGGCCGGGAGGTGCATGCGAACCGCGCCTTGCTGGTGTACGCACTGCTCTTGATGTTCCCGGTTCTTTTCCAACGGAAAAGAGCTTTCGGAACGGAGAATTTGGGAAAGTCGGAGCCGAACGGCGGACCACGTTTCTTTCCCGCAAGCGATGAACGCGTTCAGGTTATCTTGAGCAAAAAGTCCGTCGGGCAGGCCCAAACCTTCCAGATACCCCAAGCGTTGAAGCGCGTCCAAGTCCACTGCGAAGTCCCCGACGCGTGTGCCGCATACAGCCGGCAATGAAGAGGTCGAAAAAACCCCAAACGGAAGGTTCTGAATGGGGAAATCTGAGTCCTGACTCACAGATAGCCAGCTGGTTAGCTCCGGGCGATTGGCGTCGATCATTTTGGCCTACTTTTGCTATCCAAGATAGTACCAAATTATGCAACGCGACAACGCTTTATTTGATCTGATCGAACGCGAACGTGTGCGTCAAACCAACGGTTTGGAGCTCATTGCCTCCGAGAATTATGTAAGTCCTCAAGTGCTTGAAGCCCAGGGGTCCATTTTGACCAATAAATACGCCGAGGGCTATCCGGGCAAGCGCTACTACGGCGGTTGCGAGGTAGTAGATTTGGTGGAAGATTTGGCGCGCGAACGGGCAAAAACGTTGTTCAATGCAGATTTTGTGAACGTGCAGCCGCACAGCGGCTCTCAAGCAAATGCGGCCGTTTACCTCGCTTGTTTAAAGCCGGGAGACACCATCATGGGATTTGATCTGAGCCACGGTGGGCATTTGACCCACGGTTCTCCGGTCAATTTTTCCGGCAAGACGTACCGAGCCGTTTTTTACGGAGTGGACCGCGAAACGGGCTTGGTGAATTACGATACTGTGCGCGAAGTTGCGCATCGGGAAAAGCCTAAAATGATCATTTGCGGGGCCTCTGCGTACAGTCGGGACCTGGACTACGAAAAATTTAGGGAAATCGCGGACGAAGTAGATGCCCTGCTGTTGGCTGATATTTCGCATCCGTCGGGTTTGATTGCGCGCGGCTTGTTGAACGATCCGTTGCCGCATTGCGATTTTGTGACCACCACCACCCACAAAACCTTGCGCGGTCCACGCGGCGGCATGATTTTGATGGGTCAAGATTTTGACAACCCGTTTGGATTGACCACGCCGAAAGGGGAAATGCGGAGCATGAGTTCGTTGCTGGACGGCGCGGTATTTCCGGGTATTCAGGGCGGTCCCTTGGAGCACGTCATTGGAGCCAAGGCCGTTGCGTTTGGCGAAGCCCTTACGGACGAGTACTTCAACTACATCTTGCAGGTTAAAAAGAATGCTTTGGCTTTAGCGAATGCCTTGCAGTCGTTTGGCTACCACATTGTTTCCGGTGGCACGGACAACCACCTGTTCTTGCTCGACCTCTCGCCGAAGGGCGTGACGGGCAAGGACGCGGACGCCGCGCTCGGCCGCGCCAACATCACCGTGAACAAGAACGCGGTGCCGAATGACCCACGCCCACCATTCATCACCAGTGGCCTGCGTATCGGGTCGCCGGCGGTGACGCGTCGTGGTTTTGGTATTGCCGAAGTCACAGAGCTGACGCAGTGGATTTGCGACATCCTGGAAGACCACAAGAACGACGCGTTGGTGGCTGCAGTCAAAGCCAAAGTGCTGGTGCTTTGCGCCCGCTTCCCGGTTTACGGTTGATCGGCCCGAACGATGAAATGCCCTTTTTGCGGTCACCTCGAAACCCAAGTGGTGGAGACACGGTTGGCCGAGGACGGGGATTTCATCCGACGCAGGCGCCAATGTGGCGCCTGCGAAAAACGCTTCACCACCTACGAAAAGCCGGAAGTCAACTTTCCGGCCATCGTCAAAAAAGACGGCCGGCGCATTGAGTACAAGCGCAGCAAGATTCTCGAATCCATGAACCTGGCCTTGCGCAAACGCCCGGTGAGCACCGAGCAGGTGGACTCGGCCATTGAGCGCATTGAAGAAAAGCTGCTCAACCTGGGTTTGCGCGAAGTCCCTTCAACGCGCCTTGGCGAGCTGGTCATGCGCGAACTCAAAAAACTCGACAAAGTAGCCTACGTTCGCTTTGCCAGTGTGTACCGCAGCTTTGAAGACATTGACGACTTCAAATTGCTGGTGGACGAAGTGAGTAAATAGTTTCAAGGGCAGATGGCAATCTGCCCTTTGTCTAAACGGGCACGGCCCACCGCATTCACCACCAACAACCACCCGCCCTTGGCCCTCGTGCCGCGCTCACAGAAGGTGATGGTGCCCGCTAGAAAAGCACCATTCAATGACAAGCTGCGGCCACTTGCGCCAAAAGATACATACCAGCTGACAGTGCCATTGCCGGTGGCAGAAATAGTGGAGTTGATGCGCGATCTTTGCTGCAACAAAGGCTCTCCTTCGTTCCATACGCCATTGCTGTTAGTGTCTTCAAACACCAACCAACCCTGATGCCAGGCTGCTGCGCTGCCGCTTAAAGCGCAGGCTGTTGGCAATGCGGCTTGTGGGCTTGCATCGGGAGCGGCCGCACACAGCGTGACACGTCGCTCTCGGCGCAAGGCTTCGACTCTGGCACTTAAAACATCACTCAACAAGGCTTCAGATGCCGCCTGAACATGGACCCTGTTGTGCACTCCCTGGAAAGAGAGTGCAACCGTACCGCAAAGCACCCCCAAAACAAACAGCATGAACAGCAT
>ENA-OUVC01000333-OUVC01000333.1-marine-metagenome-genome-assembly--contig:-NODE-333-length-32289-cov-3.702223_pt1 | contig 32289 bp, 29 predicted proteins | sample MGYA00248622_ERZ508571 | MGnify/ENA primary metagenome ERZ508571 (study PRJEB26236, sample SAMN06267175) | marine metagenome | isolation source: Columbia River Estuary | place: USA:Columbia River Estuary... | reverse complement strand
GTAAACGACTTAGGTGCTAAATCAATCGATTTTTGTTTGATTTCATCGGCCACAATCGGTTGATCTTTGGGCTCAACTACTAGTTGATCCTCATGGAATTCTTTAACAAACTTTGCTATTGAAGCGCTTCCCTCGATTAACACATCAATTGGGTCTTTGTCTTCTTCTTGAATAACCAGGGGTTGGTCCTGATGCACTGGGGCTTCAAACGCGTCCTCTACAGGCTGCTGAGTCTGCGTGTTTTCTTGTTCAACAGGAATTACAGTTTCAGATACTTCGGCAGGTAGGTCCTCGAGTATGGTATTATTGGGTTGAGGTGTATGAAGAAGGGTATATAATTTGGATCTATTTTGAATTCGATATGCATACGCAGCAATCATGGCATTCAATCGTATATCATCTGTTTTGTGTAAGCCTTCTAATAGGGAAAGTGCAAATAACCCTGCGTAAGGAAATGCCTCACAAAGGTTTTGCATTAACTCTAAGTCCGTGGTTGAAATTAAGTCCATATTCAGGCACAGCTTGTTGATATTTGATTTATTCCAACTCACCAGTTACTCATTAATTTATTGATTACATCTTGAATTACTTGTTCGTTTATCGTTGTCAATAATTGAGATTCAACCGAGGATAAATTGGTTGAAGCATCAAAATCTGCAAACCGTGTAACCGATAATTTGAATTCCTCTGCCTTCGGTACGGTTGTTACTATGGTAAATTGGATCGAAACGGTTAATCTGTTCTTCGCGGCGTTATCTCCATTTTGAATTGCAATAGGGTTTACTGCGTAGGATGTTATTTCTCCGGATACTTGCACTTGTGCGTCTGAAAGTGAAGTAGCAAGACCTAAGCGGGTATTATTTTGAATTCCATCTTTAATCGCTTCAGTTAATGAAGCCGGATAACTAATCGGACAGGTTGCTGCGTTGTTTTGAAGGGTCTGTAAGTGAAAATTTTTCCATTCTTCAGGCATTCCTCCAGTATCCTTAAAGCCGATTTTACTCGGCCAACAGCTTGTTAATCCAACGAAAAGCAACAAAACAAAGATGGTTCTCATTCGGCTAAGTTATATTCTTTTATTTTTCGATATAAGGTTCGTTCTGAAATACCTAACTCTTGTGCAGCATATTTGCGTTTCCCTCGATGCTTTTCTAGTGCTTTAACAATAAGTTCTTTTTCTCGTTCTTCAAGTGAAAGTGATTCTTCAAATTCCTCATGCAAAACGAAGGGTTCTTCATTGTCAATAAAATCATTCTCAACTGGCTCTATTCGAGGGGCGATTAATCCTTTGGATGGCGTACTAGCTGTACCATAATCTTGATAAAGCTTATCCATTACGGCGTGTTGGTCCGGAGATAATTGGATATTTCCAGATTGACTTAATAATTCTACCACAAGTTTTTTTAAATCAGTAAGATCCTTTTTCATGTCGAATAGGAACTTATACATTAATTCTCGTTCAGAAATTGATTCTTGACTGGTTTCATTTATTATTGCAGGACTTTGTTCCTGAAGGGTAGGCAAGTACGCACGCAGTAAATTTCCATCAATACTTCGTTCCGTTTCAATTATACTTATTTGTTCTACCGTGTTTTTTAATTGCCGGATATTTCCAGGCCAAGAGTATTCCATAAGTACTTTTACTGCATCTTCCGTCAGTCGAATAGCTGGCATTCGATACCGATCAGCAAAATCACTGGCAAATTTCCGAAACAACAGATGAATGTCTTCATCGCGTTCGCGCAAGGCAGGAAGTTGAATTGGAATAGCGCTTAAACGGTAAAAAAGGTCTTCGCGGAATTTTCCTTTGGAAATTGCCCGTTGCATGTTTTCATTGGTTGCGGCAACCACACGAACATTGGTTTTTATTGATTTTGAAGCACCCACGCGAAGAAATTCACCGGTTTCAAGTACACGCAATAAACGTACTTGCGTTTGCATGGGCAATTCAGCAACCTCGTCCAAGAAAATCGTACCGCCATTAGCTACTTCAAAGTAACCCTGGCGGCTCCCCGCTGCCCCGGTAAATGAACCTTTTTCGTGCCCGAATAATTCCGAATCTATCGTCCCTTCAGGGATTGCTCCGCAGTTAACGGCAATGTATTCTTTATGCTTTCTTGCGCTTAATTGATGAATTACTTGTGGAATGATTTCTTTTCCTGTCCCACTTTCTCCAGTAACTAAAACGGATAAGTCCGTATGCGCCACCTGAGCAGCAATTTCTAAGGCCCGATTTAAGGGGGAAGCATTCCCAACGATACCAAAACGCTGTTTTATTTGTTGTAGGTTCATTAAGTTCAAGTTAGTCTATCAATTCACCAAATAACGTAGCAGAAGTACAACCCGTGATTTTCACTTGAACATAGGATCCTTTTTGTGCCTCCTTACGGTCAAATACAACCATTGAATTCATTGAATTTCTTCCGCAGTATTGTAATTCAGATCGTTTAGAAGGACCTTCTACCAGGATCTCTTGAATGGAACCAATTTGCCGTTCATTCGCTGCAAGGCTATGTGCAGTTTGTAATGTGATAATTTCCGTCAAGCGTTTGCTTTTTATTTCTTCAGGCACGTCATCTTCAAATTTTCGTTCAGCTAAGGTTTTGGGCCTTTCCGAGTATTTAAACATATACGCGTAGTCGAATTGGACCTTTTCCATGAGGCTAACCGTGTCCATGTGCTCTTGATCGGTTTCGCCACAGAACCCTGTAATGATATCTGTTGAGATGGCGCAATTTGGAATAATCCGGTGTATAGCCTCAATTCGATCCAAGTACCAGGCTCGGCTGTACCCTCGATTCATTCGATATAAAACATCCGTGTTTCCAGATTGTACAGGTAAGTGTATATAGTTGCAAACGTTATGATTTGATGCAATGACCTCTAGCACGTCATCCGTCATATCTTTGGGGTGTGAGGTGCTAAATCGAACCCTAAGCAACGGCGAAACATGGGCAACAGCTTGTAGCAACTGCGCAAAATTCATAGGAGCTTCTTCCGGATTTTTTACTTCACCCTTTGAGCTTAGATTCCAACGGTAACTATCTACATTTTGCCCCAAAAGTGTAACCTCTCGGTACCCTTTATTAAATAGATCATGGCATTCAGCTACAATCGACTTCGGGTCTCTAGATCGTTCTCGTCCACGCGTAAAAGGCACTACACAGAATGAACACATATTGTCGCATCCACGCATGATCGTTACAAAAGCAGAAATCCCTCCTTGATCTAATCGGACCGGTGAAATGTCTGCATAGGTTTCTTCTCTGGAAAGCAATACATTAACCGCTTTTTGGCCTGTCCCTACTTCAGTAATTAAGTTTGGTAAATCACGGTATGCGTCAGGCCCTGCTACAATATCTACTAGTTTTTCTTCTTCGAGTAAGTTCTTTTTTAGCCTTTCTGCCATACAGCCTAATATCCCAACAACTAGTTCTGGATTTTGCTGCTTGTGATGTTGGAATTCAGTAAGTCTGTTGCGCACACGCTGTTCGGCGTTATCACGGATTGAACACGTATTAATTAAGACTAAATCTGCTTCGGCGATATTGCGTGTTGTAGCGTAACCGTCTTGCGCTAAAATGGATGCAACAACTTCACTATCGGAGAAATTCATCTGACACCCATAGCTTTCCAAGTATAATTTTTTTTGTGTATTATTTGGCTCACTTGAAGCTTGTAATAATACTTCACCCTGTCGGTCTTCGTTTAAGGGTTCGTTGGCTGTTTTATCATACTGCATGGTACAAATTTACCACAATTCAGTACAGTGTCAAAATGTCATGTTTTATAATTTCAGATGTTTTAACAAAAAAATATCCAGCCCCTTAACCATAGGTTAAATATATAGAGGCTAAAATATTTAAGAAAAACATACCGTGTATTGCATTGTTTTAGTTATAAATTTGTCGCAAATATTGAAACCCATGTCAAAAAACTTAGTCATCGTTGAGTCACCGGCAAAAGCCAAAACTATAGAAGGGTATTTAGGCGCTGATTACACGGTGAAATCTAGTTTTGGTCACATCAGGGATTTGGCAAAGAAGGGCTTGTCTGTTGAAATAGACAATGAGTTTATTCCTAATTATGAGGTTCCTGCCGATAAAAAACCCTTAATAACGGAGTTGAAAAAGTTAGCGAAAAATGCAGAATTTGTTTGGCTAGCAACGGATGAGGACCGTGAGGGAGAGGCGATTTCTTGGCATTTGTTCGAGACCTTAGGGCTTAAACAGGAAAATACGCATCGCATTACGTTCAATGAAATCACAAAAACTGCCGTTCAAAAAGCAATTGCTAATCCACGAAAAATAGATCAGGATTTAGTAGACGCTCAGCAAGCACGAAGAATTCTTGATCGAATCGTCGGGTTTGAATTGTCTCCTGTATTGTGGCGAAAGGTTCGTCCAAGCTTGTCTGCAGGACGTGTTCAGTCTGTTGCCGTTCGATTAATTACGGAAAGAGAAGAGGAAATCCAAGGCTTTATTGCGACATCTTTTTTTAAAACCATTGCTAATCTCAAAGCAAAGAATGGTGCATTAAAAGCAGAATTAGATTATAATTTTGACGATTCGGCTCGTGTAGAAACGTTTTTAGATGGGATGAAAGGGCGCCACTTAACGGTCGAATCAATTGATACAAAACCAACGAAAAGAACTCCTTCATCTCCATTCACTACTTCTACCTTACAACAAGAAGCATCCGTTAAATTAGGATTCTCCGTGTCTCGAACAATGTCTGTAGCACAAAAATTATATGAGTCTGGACATATAACATACATGAGGACAGATTCTACGAATTTATCTGAAACCGCATTAAAAGGAGCTGCTGAAGAAATTATTTCATCCTATGGTGAATCCTATTCAAAGCCAACAAAATATTCAACAAAATCCGCTTCTGCACAAGAGGCGCACGAGGCCATTCGACCTTCTAATTTTGGCGCAGTGCAAGTTTCTGATAACCGAGACGAACAAAGGCTCTATGAGTTGATAAGAAAAAGAACCCTGGCCAGTCAAATGGCACCAGCTCAATTAGAAAAAACAACGGTAAAACTATCGGGAGCTCCAGATAATCAAGTGTTCACGGCAAAAGGTGAGGTGATTGTTTTCGATGGATTTTTACGAGTGTATGCAGCGAGTACACTAGATGAAGAGGAAGAAGAAGAGGGGATGTTGCCAAAATTATCTGAAGGTGAAGTGCTTGATGTACTTGAAGTTCAGTCCACTCAGCGATTTACCCGAAGTCCATCTCGATACTCTGAAGCGAGTCTTGTTAAGAAAATGGAAGAACTTGGTATTGGTCGCCCTTCAACTTATGCGCCTACGATTTCAACCATTCAAAAGCGTGGATATGTAGCGAAAAATGAAAGCGATGGATTGCAGCGTGCTTATGTTCAATTTCTTTTGAAAGGCGATGAAGTGTCCGTCAATGAACGAACTGAAACGGTTGGTGCCGATAAGAATCGATTGGTCCCTACCGATATTGGTGTCCTTGTAACTTCATTTCTTGAGCAACAATTTGAGAAGATTATGGATTACCAATTTACAGCACGTGTGGAAGAAGCGTTTGATGAGATTGCCCAAGGAAAAGTAAAATGGAATGCGATGCTAAAAACATTTTATGCGCCATTTCATGCAACAGTGGAACAAACCATGGAAACCTCAGGACGAGTTACGGGTGAGCGAGAATTAGGCGTAGATCCAACATCTGGTCGAAAGGTAATCGCCCGAATGGGTAAGTTTGGTGCGATGATCCAAATTGGAGATGAGCAAACAGACGGTGAAAAACCTCGTTTTGCTTCCTTGTTAAAGAGTCAATCCATTGCTACTATTACGCTGGATGATGCGATGGAGTTGTTTAAGTTGCCACGAGTTTTAGGTGAATTTGAAACAGAAGTTATCAAAGTTAATGTTGGTCGATTTGGACCTTATGTGCAACTTGGTAAGTTGTTTGCGTCGATTCCAAAAGAGGAGGATGTGATGGAAATCACCCTGGATCGTGCCATTGAATTAATTCTTGAAAAACGTGCCGGAGCTGCCAATAATACAATTAAGTCATTTGATGAACGACCGGATGTATTGGTCTTAAATGGTAAATTTGGTCCCTATCTGAAAATTGGAAAAGATAATTATAAGTTACCGAAGGGAACAGAACCAAACAGCTTGACATTAGATGAATGTCTTACCATTGCAGAAAACCAACCCTCTAGTAAAGCCAAGCGTACGTTCAAATCAAAAAAATAGTAATTTAGGCCAAAATACAATGTTATGAGTGGCACTGTAAACAAAGTGATTTTAATTGGAAACCTAGGTAAAGATCCAGAAGTTCGCCATTTTGAGAATGGGGGAGTTCTTGCTGCATTTTCCTTAGCCACATCAGAATCCTATACAGATCGCCAAACCGGTGAGAAAAGAGAGAATACGGATTGGCATGATGTTGTACTTTGGAGAGGGCTTGCCGAAGTGGCAGAAAAGTACCTTAGGAAAGGAACAAAGATCTATGTGGAAGGAAAGTTGAAAAAACGATCATATCAAGATAGAGACGGTAATACGCGCTACGCTACCGAAGTAGTAGGTGATGAAATGACAATCTTGTCCCGTCCAGAACACGAGTCAAAACCCGTTAATCCATACCCGAACAATCCCTCAGTTCCACCTTCAGCTGTAGATGGATTTAATGCCAAACCAGAAGATGAAACTCCATTTTAATTTAATCTATGCCTGACCCCTCCGAACCCATAAGGCCCTTGTTGGCCCAAGCTTCGTGGACAAACACGGAAACAATTTATTCTTCGATTATTTTAATCCTACTGGTGTTAGCTGCTATCACCACTTCATCGGAGTCCGCTTTCTTTTCACTCAATCCCAAGGAAAAGGATCGCTTAAAATCTGAGAATTCGAAAATTTCTAGAATAATACTTGATTTACTATCAAAACCTAGGGAATTAATTGCCTTGTTACTTATTTCTATCAATTTTGTTAACGTTGGGATAGTCATTCTTTCTACGCTTATTTTAAATAAAATGATGGAGGGCTATGGTGAAGTCCCTAAATTGTTAGTTGAGATTTTTGGAATAACCTTGTTGATCCTTATCACAGGGGAAGTAATACCAAAGATTTATGGTGCAAATAATGCAGCAAAAGTTACACGGTTCATGGCCATTCCCATCGATGTTATTCGAAGAACACCGCCCGTTTCTTGGCTCAAGGCCTTATTAGTAAACGGAACAAACTTTATTGGTAAAGCGGGCAAAAAAAATCTAAAAATTTCTTCGGATGAACTCGAACAGGCAATTGCCATTACTACGGAAGAGAGTACGTCTGAAGATGAACAACGCTTGCTGGAAGGTATTGTGAAATTTGGAAAAACCGAGGCTATTCAGATTATGACTCCTCGCATTGAAGCCTCTTCATTTCCCGAACATTTCACCTTTAATCAAGTGGTTTCTTTTGTAATTGAAGCGGGTTATTCAAGAATTCCGGTTTATCAGGAAAGTGCTGATAATGTAATCGGTATTTTGTATATCAAGGATTTATTACCCCACCTAAAGAATAATGGTGATTTTGACTGGAAAACGCTGTTGAGAAAGCCGTTCTTTATACCTGAAAATAAGAAGATTGATGATTTATTGCAGGAATTCAGAAGCATGAAAATGCACTTAGCCGTTGTTGTTGATGAGTATGGTGGGGCGAGTGGTATTGTAACATTGGAGGACATATTAGAGGAAATCGTAGGGGATATTACGGATGAATTTGATGACGATCAAGTGGATTATAAGCGATTGGATGACGGTTCGTTTTTATTTGAAGGCAGAACATCCCTCATGGATTTTTATAAAATTATCGACCTCGACGGCGATGAATTTGAGGCAATGAAAGGCGATGCAGAAACCTTGGGAGGATTTATAGTTGAACAGTCTGGACGAATATTGAAAAACAAAGAGTACATTGTACAAGGGAATTTTAAATTCACTGTGGTGTCCTCTGATAAGCGAAGAATAAAATGGGTAAAAGTTCAACAAAATTAATTGGATTACTATGTGCGGTGCTTTTCATCGTACTTTGCGCGTGTAAGGAAGATCCGGTGGTGCCAAAACCACCGTGCTATTTAAGGACGAGCCTTCCAGAACATGCCTATGAAAATAAACGGGTAATCAGTTCCTTATTCAATTATCGATTTGATATGTCGGTTAATTATTCCTTGAGTAGAAACATCGGGGATAAACGATTTGGATTTCAGGAGATCGATCTTGGCCCCTTGAATGGCTCTTTATTGCTATCAACGAAAGTATTTACTGATAGAGATTCTTTGATTAAGCTGATCAACGTTGCGAATGATTTAGTAGATGAACATAAGATAAAAGCAGATCGCATTGATTTTACACAAATCATTGACCCAGAACATCGGGTATTTGGTACATTTTTCACACTGACAGGAAACGTAGCTACCAATTATCAGTTCTATTTAACAGATTCTACCCATCGCTTTATTCGAGGTGAGGTATTGTTAAATTGTCGTCCGAATTATGACAGTTTAAGACCAAGCTTAGATTATCTGAAGGTAGATCTTACCCGAATGATAAACTCCTTCCGATGGGAGAACTAAATTTAGCTTACCTTTCAATTGGTACCAACCTAGGAAATAAAGAAGAAAACCTTAATCAATGCTTAATTCACCTTCGGGAATCGGAAATCTTGGTGGAAAAAGTGTCTTCTGTTTTCTATTCAAAACCGCATGGGTTTGAGTCACAACATGATTTTTTTAATCTTTGTGTCAAGATAAAAACAGGTTGTCCGCCCTTATTATTACTAGATTTAATAAAGAACATTGAGCACAAAATGGGCAGAAAAGAATCTTCTAAGAATGGGGTGTATCAGGATCGAATAATTGACATTGATATTATTTTTTTTAATAATTTCTCGATGCATGATGATCGATTAACCTTACCACATCCATCTTGGAATCTACGTCCGTTTGTCTATTTACCCTTACTTGAACTCGTTTAATGCTAAATATTTGATTTATTCAATAATTTCTTTAAATTTGACGGGCAAATAAATAAATTAACTATGAAAATAAACTTCTACCAGATTCTTTTATTCGGTGTTGCAGTATCAGCGTTATCAAGTTGCGATCAGTTGAAAGAGTTGTCTTACACTACGACTCCAAATCCGCTTGAAATGCACGGAGATAGTGTAGCAATTTCTGTAACCGTTAATATTCCACCTAAAGGAATTAGAAAAAAAGTAAGTGTTGAAATCACCCCTGTGTTAGGAGATGCAAAACTTACCACTTGGAAAATTCAAGGTGAAAAAGCTACAGGTAATGGTGAGTCTATTACGTTCAAGCCTGGTGGTACAGCTACATTTACTGAAGTGGTGGCTTACAATCCTTCTATGGAGGCTACAGATTTGAAATTAACTGGAAAAGTTTTTAAAGGAACGAAAGAAAAAACGAAAGAAGCACTTCCAGAAACGAAATTGGCAGATGCTACGATTATTACGCCGTTGTTAGTTCGTCCTACGTTCAATATGTTAACAGAAACTGCGAGTATTCCGCGTTCTTTCGAAAAAACAGCAAGTGCAGAATTGAATTACTTAAAAGGTAAATCAGATGTTCGTGCAGCGGAAATGAAAGATAAAGATGTTACTGATTTAGTAGCATGGATTCAAGCAGCACAATCTAATCCGAAAATTAAAATCAATTCGATTGATGTTAAAGGGTTTGCTTCGCCAGACGGTGAAGAGACATTTAACAATAACCTTTCTGGTAATCGTTCTAAAGCGGCTCGAAAAGCGTTCATGGATCTAATGAAGAAAAATAAATTGACCATGTATTCTGATTCGTCAAGTTATGTGACGGCAGCATTAGGTGAAGATTTTGATGGATTCCAAGTAGAATTAGCGCGTACTGCTTCTATTTCTCAAGCGGATAAAGATTTGTTCTTACGTGTTTTGACTATGTCTAACGATGCTAAGCAACGTGAAAAGGATTTGGTAGCTCTTGGGAAAGGGTTTACGCAACTCGAAAAAGAAGTGTTTCCAAAAATTCGTCGTGCTGTAATTGTTGTTAATTACACAGAGCAAGGTCTTTCTGATGATGAATTGAAAGCGAAAGCAACAACTTCACCTTCTTCCATGTCGGCAGATGAATTGATTTTTACAGCATCTACCTTGGTTAAAGATTTGAATGAACAAGGTAAAATTTATGATGCAGCTGCCTTGGCTTACCCAACGGATTCAAGAGCATTTAATAATGCAGGTGCTGTGGCATACATGCAAGGAAATATTTCCAAAGCAAAAACGAATCTTGAAAAAGCGTTAAACCTGAAAGACAACAGTAAAACAAAAAATAACCTAGCAGGTGTTGCGATGTCACAAGGTGATCGAGCTGCAGCTAAAAAACTACTTGCTCAAGTTAAAGATAAAAGTGCTGAGGTTTCGTACAATAATGCAGCGATTATGATTCTTGAAGGTAGTTATTCTAACGCAATATCTTCAATGACTGCTCCTTCATTCAATAAAGCCCTTGCGCAAGTGTTGAACGGAAATGTGGAAGATGCAAGTACAACGTTATCTTCAACTAAAGATAAGGATGCAGCAGATGCATTTTACTTAAAAGCAATCATTGCGGCACGTTCAAATGCTGGCGTTGATGCCGTAGTAAGTAATTTGAAATCGGCTATTGCTAAAGACAAAAAATTCAAAGAAAAAGCAGCTAAAGATCGTGAGTTCATCAAATTCATGAATGATGCTTCATTCACTGCTGCGGTGAACTAATTGCTTATCTCATTACATAGAAACCCTGGCCCTTCGGTCAGGGTTTTTTTATGCAAATAACCTTGTTCCCATTGTCCGGGAGTAGGAATGCTTTTCCATTCGCAACCTAAGGCCACCACATCCATTAAGGTGGAATATCCACAAAAACTATAAATGGTAGCGGCTTTTTCCAATATCTCATCGGCTTCGCTCCAAGAGCAAACACGTGGGATATTAACAGGTTTATCGAGATGGCCACCAATTATTACATCAATTTTATTTATTTCAGATTCAAACGCCTTAACCAAAAAGGGATGGAATTCTGTGGGACCATTTACCACCAGTATGTGTAATGTTCTTTCTTCCTTCTTCACCGAACTAGCCAAGTGAAATCTGGACTTAACTCCAATGTAATGTTGGTTACTCGCGAATTTCCCAGAAAGTTTGCCCGCAAACCGTTGGTGCTCATCATCCATAATCCACGTCATATTAAAACGCTGAATAAGCGAGCGATTAATGAATTGTCCTAAACCCAAATACCAAGGAAGCGCCAACCTACATTGATGCGTGATAAAAATCGAATATACGGAAGCGTTGCGGAATCCATAGCGTTGATCGCTGATAATATAATCGGTTGGATACAGGGCAATGTATTCTGCTATTCGTTTTAGTTCCCTTTGGTGTTGATTGAGTAAGCCAGGAAGCTGCTTTATAAATCCCAAGTTGTTAAATCCCTTTTTGCCAAATGAAAAGGCATAGGGTTCGTGCTGAATGAAGCTTAAATTGCTGAAATAAAGTTCATAAATCTCCCGCTGTGCAGCCGAACAAAATACCGTTATTGAGTTGTGTTGATTAAGTAACTGTTCAAGTAAGGGGATTGACCTGCTTACATGCCCCATTCCCCAATTTAGTGGGGAAAATATGATTTTGGCATTGGAAATTTGTTTAGGATTAACCATTTCTGTAAAAATAGAAACATAGATGTGAAATTGTGGCTCGTTTTGGTTAATTTTGAAAAATAATCAAATCATATATGAACGAAGGACAAGAATTTTTAAAATACGCTACAAAACATGTAGGGTTGAATAGTATGCACGTTGGGCATTTTATAGAATCATCAATGACTCCTTATATCATAGAAGAGCGTCCAATGAATATGACACAAATGGATGTGTTTTCCCGATTAATGATGGATAGAATTATCTTTTTAGGAACGGGAATCAATGACCAAGTGGCCAATATCATTAACGCGCAATTATTGTTCTTAGAATCATTAGACGCAAAAAAAGATATTCAGATTTATATGAATTCACCAGGTGGGTCAGTATATGCAGGGTTAGGGATTTATGATACCATGCAATATATTCGTCCAGATGTGGCTACGATTTGTACTGGAATTGCCGCATCCATGGGGGCTGTTTTATTGTGCGCAGGTGCTGAAGGTAAACGAAGTGCACTAAAACATGCACGCGTTATGATTCATCAACCCTTAGGCGGTGCTCAAGGTCAAGCGTCAGATATTGAAATTACGGCGCGTGAAATTCAGAAATTGAAGAAGGAATTGTATGATATTATTGCAACCCACAGTAAACAAGACTACGATAAGGTTTGGCAAGATTCTGATCGTGATTATTGGATGACATCAGAAGAAGCAAAGGCTTATGGAATGGTGGATGAGGTGTTGTTGAGAAATCCGAAATAAGATGGCCTCTAAACGAGAATGTTCATTTTGTGGGAATGAAATTATACATCCACATGTATTAGTTTCTGGCGCCTCTGCAGTCATTTGTGATGAATGTGTGATTCAAGCAAAACGAATTGTAGACAGTGAGTTAAATCGGAATCAATCAGAAATCTCTACAATCCATGCGGAATTTAGTTCGCTTAAGCCAAAAGAGCTGAGTGCGAAGTTAGATGAGTATGTGATCGGACAAGACGAAGCGAAAAAAGTACTAAGCGTTGCAGTCTATAACCATTACAAGCGTATCGATGCGAACTTGAAGGAATCAGACGTTCAAATTGAAAAATCAAACATTGTATTGGTTGGTAGAACGGGAACCGGTAAAACGCTTTTGGCTAAGACCATTGCTAATTTGTTGGATGTTCCGTTTTGTATTGCGGATGCAACCGTATTAACTGAAGCCGGATATGTTGGTGAAGATGTTGAAACGATACTTACTCGACTTTTACAGGCAGCAGATTATAACGTAGAAAAAGCACAACGTGGAATCGTTTTTATAGATGAAATAGATAAGATTGCCCGTAAGAAAGATAATCCATCGATCACGCGTGATGTCTCCGGAGAAGGTGTACAGCAAGCTTTGTTAAAGTTACTTGAAGGTACCATTGTAAATGTACCACCTCAAGGAGGAAGAAAACACCCAGAACAAAAACTAATTCAATTGGATACGCGGAATATTTTATTCATCTGCGGTGGAGCATTTGATGGAATAGAGAAGTTAATTGGAAGTCGAGTAAATAAGTCAACCATTGGATTTTCAACAAAAGAACAACCCAGCATTGAGAAAATAGACCTTTTGAGTTACATATCCCCAACAGACCTAAAATCATATGGATTAATTCCAGAGTTAATTGGACGGTTTCCGGTGTTAAGTCATTTAGTTCCCTTAGATCGGGTGGCCTTACGTCGGATACTTACAGAACCAAAGAATGCCTTGATGAAACAGTTCGTGAAAGTATTTGAGTTGGATGGTATTCGATTAACTTTTGATCAAGCTGTACTAGATTTTATTGTCGATAAAGCGATTGAATTTGAACTAGGTGCCCGTGGATTGCGTTCAATTTGTGAAGCAATTTTCATGGATGCGATGTATGAATTCCCTTCATCTAATAAGAAAAAGTTCCATGTGTCTTTGGATTATGCGGAAACTGTATTCAATAAATCGAAAGTTGGCAGATTATTCGCCGCTTAGTTTATTTTTATAGACTCGTTTATTAACTTTGCACCTCGTTTACAACATTTTACCTTTAACATGAAAACAATTCAGTTTCGAGAAGCTTTGAGAGAAGCAATGTCTGAAGAAATGAGAAGAGATTCTTCTGTATTTCTACTTGGAGAAGAAGTCGCCGAATATAACGGGGCATATAAAGTTTCCCAAGGAATGCTAGATGAATTTGGTCCGAAACGCGTTATTGATACGCCAATCGCTGAATTAGGCTTTGCAGGAATCGCTGTGGGTGCATCCATGAATGGCTTACGTCCAATCGTTGAATTCATGACGTGGAATTTTGCAATTCTTGCAGCAGACCAAATTATTAATTCAGCAGCTAAAATGTTGCAAATGTCAGGTGGCCAATATCATTGTCCAATTGTGTTTCGCGGTGGAAATGGAACGGCTGGACAACTAGCAGCTACCCATTCCCAAAGTTTTGAAGCATTTTATGCGCATGTTCCTGGGTTAAAAGTGATTACTCCATCGAATCCCGCAGATGCGAAAGGCTTGTTAAAGGCTGCCATTCGAGACGAAGATCCCGTTGTCTTTTTGGAATCTGAAAAAATGTACGGAGACAAAGGAGAAGTTCCTGAAGGCGAATATATCATTCCAATTGGCGTAGCTGATGTTAAGCGTAAAGGTACAGATGTAACCATAGTTTCATTTGGTAAAATTATTAAAGTGGCATACGCTGCAGCCGAAGAATTAGCCAAGGAAAATATTAATGTTGAAATCATTGACCTTCGTACCATTCGTCCATTAGATTATCATACGATTGTTGAATCTATCAAGAAAACGAATCGTTGTGTGGTACTTGAAGAATCTTGGCCTTTGGCAAGTATTTCCTCGGAAATAGCGTATCACTTACAACGCTATGCCTTTGATTATTTAGATGCCCCGGTAGAACGCGTTACACAAACAGATACTCCGTTTGCGTTTTCACCTACCTTAATAGATGAAGCACTTCCAAATGTTGATCGATTGATTAAAGCAGTTAAGCGAACCTTATATAGATAGAAAGATTTATATAAAATAAAAAAGGGGCCGAGGCCCCTTTTTTTGTTAGTCAATCTTGTGATTATAAAACCACTAGTTGTTTAGTTGCGGTAGCACCGTTGGTAGATTTGATTGTTACCATATACATTCCAACTTGTAAGTCATTTAACTGTATTGTTTGGGAGTTTTGAATAGAATGGGATAATACTACACGACCACCTTGTTCGATTACTTGGATTTGCATACCCGTTCCTTTCCAATCGATTTTAACGTTTCCGTTTGATGGATTTGGATAAACATTTAATTCGATATCCTCCAAGTTTGCAATGTTTGCCGAACTTTCATTTAATACTTCAGTGGTTATTTCCGCGCTACAACCGTTGTTATCAGTTACAGTAACCGTATATGTTCCAGCATTTAAGTTGCTTAAATCTTCTGTTGTTTCTCCATTCGACCAAGAGAACGTATATCCCGGTGCTCCTCCAACTACATTAAGGTCAATGCTACCGTCATTGTTACCGAAATCTGATGAGGTTAGTGGATTTAAATCAATACTTGTAGGCTCTGTGATATCATAAGAACCACTTGTGATACATCCATTGGCATCTGTGATTTCAACGGTGTAGGTTCCAGCGGACAATGACGTAAGACTTTCTGTTGTGGCACCGTTACTCCAGTTATAGGTATAACTTGGGTTACCATTATTAACATTCAAACTCACTGATCCATTCGAACCTCCGTTACAACTCACATTATTCGTACTAAAACTTTCAATTGCCGGAGTTCCATTGCTTACTGTGGCAGTGGTAATTACCATACACCCGTGTGCATCTGTAATTTGATAGGTATACGTACCCGATATTAAGTCGCCAAAGAAAAATTCTGTCTGTCCATTGCTTGTGTTCACTTGATAAGGCTCTTGTCCTTGAGCTGGTGAAAGTGTTATTTCTCCTGTCCCTTCAGTACATCCGTTGGTTACATTCGCTACAACATCCATATTATTCGGAGTTGCAATAGCCATAGATACCGCAGCATTTGCATTTAATCTTCCGGCGCCAATTGAACCAACATAGTTTGGATTGAATACATCGATGTTATTTGAGCTATTTTTCAAAATTTGTTCGATTTCATCATTATCTAAACAAGGATTAACACTTAACATTAATGCTACTGTTCCTGTTACAAATGGGGCCGCATAAGAAGAACCTGAAGCGGTTGTGTAATTCACAGGAGAATCAGAGATATTTACTTTGTACCCTGGTGCTGCTAAATCAACGGCACTGTTATGCTGATGTGTGGTGTGTGGGTCTCCTATGTTTTCTTCATGATTATCGAATTCTCCGATACTAGTTACCGAAAATACGTGATTGTATGATGCCGGATAAGCCATTGCGGATGGATCACCACAGGTAGTTCCGTTCCCCGCTGCAGCAACGATAAAGGTGCCGTTTAAATAAACTTCATCGATTACGTCTTGTTCAAATTGACTGTATGAACAACCGGAGAACCAACTAAGGTTAATTACGTCAATACCAGCATATGTTGCCGCTAGTAATTGATTAAAGTTCATTTCATAAAAAGCGATAGATGAATTGAACCCTATAGAACTCAATCCAACTTGATTATCCGTTTTTCCTGCAGCAATGATGGCTACCGCTGTTCCGTGTTCGGATGGTAAGGTATTGTGGTAGTCGTAATACGTTATTTTTCCTGCTAATTCCTCGTGGTATGGATTTAAGTTCTCATCGCTAATTCCAACAATGATTCCCGCATTGGACTGCGTTTGGTCCCATGCGTGCTGTGCTTTAATCAAGTCTAATGCATAATTGGTACTGAATTCCGCATTATAATCATTTGGAGTATACAAGGTTTTGTACTCCGGTGCGCGTTCAATTTCTGCAACAACACCAGGGAAACTTCTCAAGGTCGTTTCTAAACTTGCAGCATCACAAGAACAATTGAATTCATATACTCCTTGCAATTTTTCATTTTTTGAATTTGAGAGGGCTTGATGCACATCTGTTACTCCTAATTGAGTTAATGCGTTAGCAAACGAAGGGTTTGTTGATCCTATGGTTCCATTTTCTAACACACGTGGTGTGCTTTGACGGTCTGAGATACGAGCCCATACTCGAGCACTTTGTGCTTCAGCAGTAAAACTGCTAATTCCGATTAATCCAGTTAACAGGATGCTTAAGTTGATTTTAGTTTTCATGGTTATATTTTTTTAAGTGGTTTCTGAGACAAAGATGAAGACCATTTAAAAAGGGTAGGGAATTCCATGTCAACTTGTACACAAATTACACCTTGTTACGTGGGTGTGTTTAAGCAGTTTTGTGGATGAGGCTAAGCGTAACTACTTAGTTACTAGTTATTTTTGAGCCGTTCTATATAGGAAAAACGCAATAATTCCAAAGAGTAAATTCGGTGTCCATACAGCGATTAACGCAGGTAGTCCAACATTTAAAGCAGCAACAGCCATTACTTTCATGGCAAAAATGTAAACAAACACAAATCCGAGTCCAATGGCAATATTCAATCCAATTCCTCCTCGTTTTTTGCGAGATGCTACCGAAACACCAATAATGGTAAGAATATACGTAGCAAAGGGATAGGAGGTACGTTGGTGCATTTCGATTTCATAATAGGGAACCCTAGAGGATCCTTTGGTCTTTTCCCGTTGAATTAGTTTGGATAACTCCGGGTATGTCATAGTTTCTGCTACGTTTTCTCGCTGAGCCATCTCATCGATTGAAAAACTGAGTGTAGTATCTAATTGGGCATGATATTGTACCTTTCCCTTGGGGAAACTAATATGCTTCACATAGACATTTTTCAGCGTCCAATTGCTCGTGCCAGGTTTATTGAGTGCTTCGTTCGCCTTTAGAAAAAATATGGGCTCACTAGAATCGCCCCATTGTTGCACTACAAAGTTGGTTACCTTACCTGCTTCATTCGTATAATTTGAAAAATATACGGATATATTTCCCGGATAATCGGCATGATAATTTTCAACCATCATAACATCGCGGTAATATTTCTCTTCAAATCCTAGCCTAAGTTTATTGGCGTTAGGAACGATGAAATGATTTAGTAGAAGGGAAAGTAGCATTAATAAGGTCGCTGCAATCATATATGGCCTTATGAACCTGGATATCGGTTTGCCGGAAAACCACATGGGTATCAATTCCGTGTCTTGGGCTAACTTCGCAGTAAACCAAATGACAGAGATAAAGATAATCATGGACGAAAACATGTTCCCATGGAACAATAAGAAGCTTAAATAATATTCAAAGATTATAGCACTTACGGGGGCATTGTTTGAAATAAATTCACTCAGTTTTTCAGAAATATCAAATACCATGGCAAATAGCATGATAATTCCTAACATGAAAAAGAACGTACTTAGAAATTTCCGAATAATATATTTATCAAGAATACTCAGCATTACAAGCGACGTTTTAGCATGGGAATCAACGCCGTTTTCCAAGATAGAAATTCTCCAGTAGCAATTTTACCTCTAGCTTCTTCCATTAAAGATAGAAAAAAAGTAAGGTTGTGTAAGGTTGCAATTTGCATTCCTAGGTTCTCTTGTGCTTTGAATAGATGACGTAAATAGGCTTTTGTATATACGTGATCCGCCCAAAGACCTGTGCTGCCGTCAATTGGACTAAAATCTAGCTCCCATTTTTTATTCTTGATGTTGATGGTGCCTTCTTTGGTGTAAAGTAATCCATGACGTGCATTTCTACTGGGTAATACACAATCGAACATGTCAATCCCAAGTCCTATGCACTCTAATAAATTCCATGGGGTACCAACCCCCATGAGGTAACGCGCCTTTTCATGTGGCAATACATCGGTTACAATGTTGGTCATTTCATATAACTCGTGTTCTGGTTCTCCAACGGATAACCCTCCAATAGCGATGCCTACATCCCCGAAATCAGACATGTATTCGGCGGACTCGATGCGTAAATCTTTATATACAGAACCCTGCACAATCGGAAATAAGGTTTGTTGATGTCCATATTTCGGTGAGGTGTTGTTAAACTGGTCAAAACATCGCGTAAGCCATGCATGGGTTAAGGCTAATGAGTTTTTGGCGTACCCATAATCACAAGGATATGGCGTACATTCATCAAAAGCCATGATGATGTCTGCTCCAATGGTTCGTTGAATGTCTATAGCAAATTCGGGCGTGAAAACGTGATAACTTCCGTCTAAATGACTTTGAAATTTAACACCTTCTTCCATGATTTTTCGAGTACCGGCTAACGAATATACTTGATAACCGCCGCTATCTGTGAGGATCGGACGTTCCCAGTTCATGAATTTGTGTAATCCTCCCGCAGCTTCCATCACTTCCATACCGGGGCGCATGTATAGATGGTAGGTATTCCCTAAGATAATTTGCGCCTTGATGTCTTCTCGAAGTTCTTGTTGATGAATGCCTTTTACGGTAGCTGCAGTGCCAACGGGCATGAAGATCGGTGTTTCAATGGTTCCGTGATCTGTATGAAGGCGACCAAGCCTTGCCTTTGTTGATGTGTCGGTATGAAGTTTTTCGAAGTGCATAAGCGTGTTGATAAAAACACGGCTCAAAGATACAGCTATTTACGTTCTCACCCCATCTTTGCATTCTCGAATTAACGTCTAAGAATATAGGGTCAAACAGTATGTTGGAATTGAATGGGTTGTTTTTTATTGTTTTTATCAGTGCGTGGGTAGTTCAATTTGCGTATTTACTTTTTATTCATCTGCGTTTCCTGCTTTTTAAACCCAAAGAATACAACCCGAACGAACAATTCCCACCACTTAGTGTAATTGTTGCTGCAAGGAATGAATCTGAGAATCTGTATGAATTGATCCCCTTAATTCTTGAACAAGAGTACCCAAATTTTGAAATAATTGTTGTAAACAACCAGTCGATGGATGACAGTAAGTGGTTATTAAAGGCTTATCAACGGCAGTATCCAAACCTGCATGTGGTTGAACTTGAAAAGAACCATCACTTGCGTCCAGGAAAGAAATTACCACTAACCTTGGCCGTTCGTGCGGCGAGTTTTGATCATTTTGTGTTCACAGATGCAGATTGTCGGCCCACATCAAAAAGGTGGCTTCAAACAATGGCAAAGGGTTTTTCTTCTTCCACAGAAATTGTTTTGGGCTATGGCCCGTACATGGTGCAAAAAGGTTTTTTAAATCGCCTAGTTCGTTACGATACTGCTTGGATTGCACTTAATTATTTTTCATTTGCACTGAGTGGCTTACCGTATATGGGGGTTGGTAGAAACTTAGCGTATTCAAGAAAAGCGTTTGAATCGGTTGGAGGGTTTAAGTCCCATTATTATATTGTTTCTGGAGATGACGACCTCTTTATTCAACAAGCGGCAAAGAATCGAAATTATACCCTGGCCATAGAGGAAGAATCGTTTTGTCCGTCAGCACCGGAAACCACATGGAAACGTTGGGTATTTCAAAAACGTCGCCATTACAGCACCGCTTCGCATTATAACGTTATCAAAAAATCGTTGTTAGGAATATATCCAGTAAGCTTGTTTTTTCTCTTGTTATCCTTCATTTCTTTGCTCCTGACAAATACCATGGTTTGGGTGTCTTTTGGGTTGTTTTTCGGGTTAATCCTCGTTAAATGGCTGGTGCAAGGAAGGGGCTTGTTTAAATTGAAAGAAAAAAAGTTAGCTTGGTTCTTTCCATTTTGGGACTTCTTCTATGCCATATTCATTCCTATGGTGTTTTTGTTATTGAATCGAAAACCTAGAAATAAATGGTAGAATTTGAACACCTGTCGGACAAAGCGAAGCAGGATTTAACGCTTGTAGAAAGTGCTAAAAAAGGAAATCAAGCAGCATTTGCTTCTTTAATGGATCGCTACCGAGAATCCATTTATTTCATGATGCTTAAAATGGTTAAGAATTCAGATGATGCAGAAGATCTTACCATTGAAGCCTTCGGTAAAGCATTTAATCGAATTGATCAATATTCGCCAAGTTTTGCCTTCAGTACCTGGTTGTTTAAAATTGCCTCAAACAATTGCATCGATTTCATTCGTAAGAAACGTATCCAAGTACTTTCCATGGATCAAGGAATTGCAACGTCAGATGGGGGTTCCATTCGAATCGATGCAAAAGCACAAGTAAATAACCCGGAAGAATCTATGATGCATGATCAAAAAGTGATACATATGCGTCTGTTGGTGAGTAAGCTTAAGCCGCGCTATCGACAATTGGTTGAAAAACGCTATTTCGAAGAATTGTCTTACGAGGAGATTGCGGATGAACTAAATCTGCCGCTTGGAACCGTAAAAGCGCAGTTGTTTCGGGCACGTGATTTCTTAGCCAATATGATGGAAAAAACAAAGGATTCGATTTAATGCAGTGGAACAGATTGCACGGTATTTTCCAAACCTCAGCGCACGACAATATGAGCAGTTCGCTCAACTGTTAGGGCTTTACACGCATTGGAATGAGCAAATCAACGTCATTTCAAGAAAAGATTTAGCGAATTTTTACGAACGTCATGTACTACATTCATTAGGGATAGCGAAGGTATATTCGTTCGCATCTGGAGCTGTTGTTTTAGATGTTGGTACCGGAGGAGGATTTCCGGGAATCCCTTTAGCAATTCTATTTCCTGAAACAAACTTTGTGTTGGTTGACTCTATTGGTAAAAAAATTAAAGTAGTTGATGAGGTCGCGATGGCCTTGGGCTTAACCAATGTAAAAGCACATCACATGCGCGCGGAACAGGTGAATGGCACGTTTGACTTCGTGATATCACGAGCCGTAACCGCAATGCCCGTGTTTGTTGATTGGGTGAAGAATAAAATTAAAAAGGGGAAATCAGCCGATGGTTTCACCCATGGGATTTTATACCTAAAAGGCGGTGATTTAACCGAGGAATTCAAAAATGTACCCGGTAAATTCAAAGAATATCCCTTAATTGATTTTTTCTCAGAAGAATTCTTCGAAACAAAAAAAGTAATTCATTGGGTTAGTTGATTCCCGATAATCGCTTGTATTTCTTGGCAATCACTCAATAAAAAGAAACTACCCGTAACCAGAATGGCTTGATTTTCTTTTCGAGTTTCCAATGCAGCTTGAATGGCTTGATTTACCTGATTAAACTGCTGAGTTTTTTTTAATTTCAACTCGTCAATTACTTGCTTTAATTGGTCTCCACGATAACTCCGCTGATTGGTGAATTCGCAAAAATACCACGCATCAATTACATCGTCAATCGCTGATAAATGCGCCAATGATTTGTCATTTGAAGCACCGAATATGAGTATTGGTTTTGAAATTCCCATCCCCCTTAACGACTCCATGGTAGTGGTCAATCCATCCGCATTGTGGGATGCATCATACCATAGGTTAGTGTATTGACCAGAAGGGAATAACCTCCCGATAAAACCTGTTTGCTCAAACAGCACGTTCCACGTGGCTACGACATTGAATTTTTTAGTATTTATTCCGATGAGGTTCAATGCCTGTATGGCAATTGCGGCGTTTTTCCGCTGGTATGGAGGTAATCTATCTGACAAGTCTTCTACTTTCGTATGGATCCATGTGATGGGTGCATTAAGCGACTTCGCTTTCCTGCGGAAAAATTCGATTAATTCTTCTCGTTCTTCACCGCATATCACAGGGATTGATTCTTTAATTATTCCTGCTTTTTCGGATGCGATTTCTGCTAAGGTATTTCCCAGGAAGGCTTGATGGTCATAGCCAATGTTGGTGATTACAGAGAGTAGGGGAGTAACTACATTAGTTGCATCTAATCTTCCGCCCATACCCGTTTCAAGCAACACATAATCACACTGCTCCCGCTTGAAATGAACCAAGGCCATGGCTAAGGTAATTTCAAAAAAGGAGAGGTCGAGGGCTGTTTCTCTTGCCTGATTACAAAAGTCTAACACTTCGTTTTCACCAATAGGTTGTCCATTGACACGAATTCGCTCCCGGAAATCTACGAGGTGTGGGGAGGTAAATAAACCCACGCGGTAACCCGCTTGCTGAAGAAAACTAGTAATGAACGCACAAGTCGACCCTTTACCGTTTGTACCAGCAACATGAATGAATTGAAGGCCTTCTTCCGGATTACCGAGATGAGATAAAATCGCTAGCGTGTTAGCTAACCCTGGTTTATATGCGCTAGCACCAAGCTGTTGATAGGACGGAAATTGACCAAAAAGCCATTCCGTACATTCTTTGTAATTATTGAGCATTCACTTTTACCGTGAGATAACAATAGGCAGGACGTCCTTCAGGATCTTTTTTGTATTTCACTTGACGGATTACCTGACGAATTACATCGTTGATAATCGTTTGGTCTGTAGTGGTGGTTTTACTTTTTATACACACGGCAGTAGAAACGCCACCGTCTCCGGTTACCGTTAATTTTAAATGGATTTTGAGATCAACGTCTGTATTATATTTGGGTAGTTGGGGGTCATTGATACGAATTCTTGATTTCCCATCTCCAAATCCATCGCCTTCCCCATCTCCGTCTCCACCGGTTCCTTTACCATTTCCTTCGAATGGGCCATTGCCTCCACCGCGACCTCCACCATTTCCACCATCACCGAACGGGTTGTTTGCTTTAAATGGTGAGCTTGACGGGTTGTCAGAGTTGTTACCTGTTGTATGGTTGGATTTTCCACTTTGAATGGGTTCGCTACCTTTATTAGTTAACAATTGCTCGGTTTGTTCCATGGGCTCAGAACGTTCATCGTTAGAGGGCGTGCCTCCTCCTCTGGCAGATCCTCCATCTGCAATGAGCAAGTCTTCAACGGATATCGCTTCAAGTACTTCATCTTCTACCATTAAGTGGGCTACGGGCGGTGGATCCGGTGTAGTATATTTGATGAGAAAAAGTAATAAGCACAACGCTAAAATCGAGCCTGCAGAGATAATGGCGCTTTTGCGCTTTTCTTGTGGACGGCTGTCAAAATACCAATCAGTTGAAGATGTCATTGTTGTCATAGTAATGGTATATCGTAAATTGTTTTAAAAAGTTACACCATGAGGTACATATAAAGGTATCCCATTAAATACCCTAAAAATGCTAACGGTGCAATGCGTTTTAAATACCAACTAAAACTAATTTTCTCAAGCCCCATGGCCACTACACCTGCAGCTGAACCTATGATTAGAATTGAGCCTCCAGTGCCTGCGGTGTACGCGAGTAAATGCCAAGTATTATGGTCCATGGGATAGGAAAACATTCCCATCGCACCAGCCACAAGGGGCACGTTGTCGATTACTGCCGAGGCAAGACCCAGTATTCCCATAAAGAGTGGCGTGGAAATTCCTGCGTTTTGTACGCTTTGTCCAAGATTGAAAATAAATCCAATGGATTCAAGCGCCGCCACAGTTAATAGGATTCCAAGGAAAAAGAGAATCGTTGGTAATTCTACCTTTTGAAGGGATTTCATGGTCGGACTTTGTGGGGTTAAATTGGATTCCACTTCCGTGAGTTTAAAGTTCCGCTTGGTTTTGATTTCTGCGTACAACGCGAATAAACAAAGTGCGAGTAACATGCCCATGTATGGTGGAATATGTAGAAGCGATTTTAGTAACGGAACCGATAAAAATAAGAGCACGCCAATGATGAATTCTCTTTTTCCGTTGGTAATTACTGGTTTTTCTGTAAGTTGTATTTCACCTTTAAATGCAGGAATAAAACGCGCTACTAAAAGCGGAAAACCAATCGATAAGACGGAAGGAATAAAGGTGTTTATTATCAGCGGAGCGGTACTTACTTTATGCCCGATCCACAGCATGGTAGTAGTAACGTCACCAATCGGAGACCAAGCGCCACCTGCATTCGCTGCAATGACTATAAATCCGGCAAACCAAAGTCGATCCTCTGGATTGTCGATGATTTTCCGATAGATTGCAATCATCACTAAGGTCGCGGTCAGGTTGTCAATTACGGCCGAAAGAAAAAAGGCGAAGGTGCAAAGTAAGACCAATAAGTTCCATTTCTTTTTCGCTTTAAAAAATCCCTGCACCGCATCGAATCCATTGAAGTGGTCAATGAGTTCCACAAGGGTCATCGCACCAATGAGAAAGACCACGATTTCAGCCGTTTTGCTCAAGTGATGCTGCAGCGCTTTATTAATGAGTTCCGTCTTTTCGCTTGTATTGCCAACAAAATCAGGTACAAATCCCAATTTTGAAAGCAAGAGTTCAGCAGAACTCGGATCTAACCATTGTGGAATGTAATTAGGCAATACAAATAGGAGTCCCCATGAGAGTACCATCATCAGAATGGCAGGAATCATTTTATCAATCCGATGCACATGTTCGGTAGAGATAAATACGTATCCAACGATAAAGATGAATAGTATGTAGGCCGTCATTATGGAGCGAGTTGTGTCAGCGCAATTTCAAAGGCCGATTTAGCCAAGTGTTTTGTTGATGCATTCTTGGCATGTACATTTTTCAATGCATTTGCGATGGTGTGTTCTGTATCCTGAAAAATAAGTGTTTCATCAATTTCTTCCAGGTCGTTACTCATGAGGTATGCAAATACCCGTGCCATGCCACAATTTGCAATAAAGTCAGGAATTAAGGCCAAGTGTTCATCGGCATATCCAGCAATCGGACCAAAGAAAATTTCAGGGTCGGCAAATGGAACATTCGCACCCGATGAAATGACCGATACACCCGCGTTAATTAACCGTTCTAATTGATTTTGATTCAACATGCGGCTACCCGCACAAGGAACAAAGACATCCGCTTCGACATCCCATATTTTCTCAGTAATCTCTTCGTATGAAAGCAAGTTCGGATGTGCTAGGGCATTACCATTTTTAGTGATAAATAGGTGGCGAATTTCTTCAAAGGAGAACCCTTCAGGTTGAATTAATCCCCCAACACGGTCAATGATTCCTACAATCTTAGCTCCTTTTTGAGCTAAATAAAATGCCGCGGCTGACCCTACATTTCCCCATCCTTGAATTATTACTTTTTTTCCAGCTAAAGATCCTCCCCAAATTGCATAATATTGATCAATCGAAACACAAACGCCATATCCGGTAATCATATCGGCGACCAAGTAGTTTTTGGAGGTATCTGGGCTGTATGTTTCTGAACTTAAGGTATGTGAAACTCCTTTTTGTAATTGTCCAATGCGGTGAATTTTTTGGTTTGAATTCGGTTGAAAATGACCATTGAATACTCCTTCTTGCGGATGCCAAACGCCGTTCGCCTCAGTAATCGGAATTACTTCATGGATTTCATCTACGTTTAAGTCTCCACCGGTTCCGTAATAGGTTTTTAGCAAGGGCGCAACCGCCGCAAACCAGCGCTTCAATACGCCTTCTTTTCTTGGGTCGTTGGGATCAAAGTTTATCCCTGACTTAGCGCCGCCAATGGCTGGACCGGCCACCGTGAATTTAACTTCCATGGTTTTAGCCAGCGATTCTACTTCTCGCTTATCAAGACCAACGCGCATTCGAGTTCCGCCACCTGCAGCACCTCCGCGTAAGCTATTAATTACTACCCACCCTTCGGCCTCGGTCTCAGCATCCTTCCATTCAAATACGATTTCCGGGCGCTTATTCTCAAATTTCTTTAATAATTCTATCATGTGTTTTTTGTCAAAGCCCAAAAATACCGCGATAACGAACGCTGCGACGGGGGAAAATGTTAATTTTCTCCAAGATTCAATGTGAATAAACTACTTATCGCGGATAATGCAAGGCACCGCCACACACATTTTCATGAGCTCCGGTAACAGAGGCAAGGGAATTAAATTCCCGATTTAAAAAACGATAACCAAGGAAAGCAAAAATAATGGCCTCCTTGAAATTTATAATATCAGTGCTCGGAATGATGAGCTCTCCGGTATAGTTTGCTTTGATGTGGTTTGTTAAAGTAGTATTGAATGCCCCTCCTCCTGTAATGTAGGCTCGCTTCAAGTTGTGTTTTTCTAATACGGCCACCAGTTGATGAGCAATATGTTCATTGATCGTGGCAATCGCGACGCTTGGTGATATATGCGAGGAAATACAGGGATAAAAGTTTGATTCGAGCCATTCTGTTCCTAATGATTTTGGACCATCCTCTTGATAATACGCTAACTGATTAAGTACTTGAAGTAGGGTGGGGTTAGCAACATGGCTGGCGGCAATTTCACCTCCGGCATCGTATTCCTTTCCGAGTAGCCTTGCATAAGTATTCATGGGAAGGTTTCCAGGGCACACATCAAACGCTGTCGTTGTTCCGTTGTTGTTAAAACTAATGTTGGTAAACCCACCAATATTAATGAAGACCTCCGCCATGCCGCCAAATAACAGGTGATCACCAATTGGGACCAACGGAGCACCTTGACCGCCAGCTGCCACATCCAATGATCGAAAGTCATTGATAACAGGAATTCCGGTATGGTAGGCAAGGGTAGAGCCACAACCTAATTGAACGGTAAACCCTTCTTCCGGTTGGTGATAAATGGTCTGACCGTGCGAGGCAATGGCGTCTATGCTTTCTTTTTTCAGATTAAATTTAGCAAGGAACGAATTGACGGCCTCGGCATAGAATTTTCCGAGTTGTGCATTCAATTTGAAAATCGCTCGAGGAGTTTGTGCTTCAATGCGTAATAAGAGCTCCTTTAATGGGGCGGGAAGCGGGACCGTTTCAGCGGCTTCTAGAACAAAATCTACGTGCTTGGTGTTATGAGAGAAAAGAACACAGGCAATGTCTAAACCATCCAAGGAGGTGCCCGACATGAGTCCAATTATTCTTTTTTCCTGTATCTGATTCGAATTATTCAATAGAAAATAACTTATTTTTGTAAAATTAAAAATCAAAACTACATCGCATGCATTTTGAACTAACCGAAGAGCAATTAGCCGTAAAAGAAGCAGCCAGAGATTTTGCACAAAACGTACTTAAACCTGGGGTAATTGAACGTGATAACTTACAGAAATTTCCAGCAGAAGAAATTAAGCAATTGGGCGAATTAGGCTTTATGGGAATGATGGTTGATCCGAAGTATGGGGGTTCTGGAATGGATACCTTATCCTATGTGTTGGCTATGGAAGAAATTTCAAAAGTTGATGCGTCTACTTCGGTATGTATGTCGGTTAACAATTCCCTCGTTTGTTGGGGTCTTGAAAAATTTGGAAACGAAGAACAAAAACAAAAGTATTTAGTTCCTTTAGCAAAAGGAGAAAAAATTGGTGCATTCTGCTTGTCTGAGCCTGAGGCTGGATCAGATGCAACTTCTCAACGTACCACAGCGATTGATAAAGGGGACCATTACCTATTAAACGGAACAAAAAACTGGATTACCAATGGGTCATCGGCATCTGTTTATTTAGTTATTGCTCAAACCAGTGTTGAATTAGGTCATAAAGGAATTAATGCTTTCATTATTGAGCGTGGCATGGAAGGATTTGTAGTAGGTGCTAAAGAAGACAAAATGGGAATCCGAGGTAGCGATACGCATACCTTATTATTCAATGACGTTAAAGTACCTAAAGAGAATCGCATTGGCGAGGACGGTTTTGGATTCAAGTTTGCCATGAAAGTATTGAGTGGTGGACGAATCGGGATCGCAGCGCAAGCCTTAGGGATTGCAGCGGGAGGTTTGGAATTGTCTGTTGCCTACTCCAAAGAGCGTCAAGCCTTTGGAAAAGAAATTTATAAGCATCAAGCGATTGCGTTTAAAATTGCAGATATGGCGACAGAAATCGAAGCAGCGCGTATGCTGGTTTATAAGTCTGCTATTGACAAAGATCAAGGTAGGAACTATGACCAATCCAGTGCCATGGCCAAATTGTATGCCTCAAAAGTAGCGATGGAACAAACCGTTGAAGCGGTACAAATTCATGGCGGTTATGGCTTTGTGAAAGAATATCACGTGGAGCGCCTCATGCGCGATGCTAAAATCACCCAGATTTACGAAGGAACTTCAGAAGTTCAGAAGATCGTAATTTCGAGAGGAGTGTTGAATGCATGATAGTTACTCCTAAAGGTGCGCCCTTCGACAAGCTCAGGGACCGCTCCTTTAGTGAAATTTTTATTGTTCCATCGTCCCTAATTTGTAAGTAGAGCTTGTCGATTGATCGGCCCCTGTCTATTGATCGGCCCCTGTCTATTGATCGTTCCCTGAGCCTGTCGATTAATCGGTCCCTGAGCTTGTCGAAGGGCCGATAACACCAAAACAAACTCACTTCTTCACTTTCTTCAACAGCTTGTTGTAATCCTTCAGTAGCTTGTTCTCTTCTTTAAGCAATTGAATTTCTTCGTTTAGTATGGAGTGTGTCGTGCTCAGATGCATAAAGAAGTCATATTCCAGTACCCTAGAGATACTTTGCAGTAACCCGGTATCTATCGTTTTCCGAGTAAAGATGGAATAAATATTCTCTCTTGATTTATTGATGCGTTTGGCGAATTCTGTTACAGAAATTCCCCTGGATTCTAATACGCTTTTGATTTGATTGCCAATGTGTATGTCCTCCATGCAGCGAAATTCCTCATTTCTTGTGGAACTTCACTATGCATAAACGTTTGAAAAAATACACATAATTGGTTGAAAATATAAATACTTTATGTATGTTTGCTTTGTAAATACAAAACATTATGAAAAAACTACTTTTACTATTAGCGATTCCAGTGGCGTTTTCTATTACTGGGTGTAAAAAAGAGGGTTGTACAGATTTATTTGCAAACAATTATTCTGATGCTGCGAAAAAAGATGATGGCTCTTGTACTTATAAAGAGGATGTGATTTTTTGGATCGATTATAATGGATATCAAGGGTTGCAAACACTCGGAGTTTCAGGTGTTACACTTTATGTTGATGGAGTTTTGGTTGGTTCTAGTTTGTCTAGTTTATATTGGAATGCAGAGCCAAGTTGTGATCAGCAAGGAAACTTTAAAGTTACAATTGATATGGGGAAAAATTCCACAAAAACAATTCAATACGAGTTAAAAGATAACAACGGAAATTCAATTTACACAGATAGTTATATAGTAGTAGCTGGAGATTGCAGTAAAGTTATGCTTTAAACTACTTATGATTTTTATCAAAGGCGGTATATACCGCCTTTTTTTTGTTATAAATTATTATCCCCCCATCCCCCTAACCACCTTCAAGGCCTCTTCAATATGCTGTGTAGCGTTCAGTTGAGAATTGAAGATCCCGCGTACAATCCCTGATTTATCGATAATGTAGGTTACCCGGCCTGGCAGCAGTCCGAAAAGGTTGGTGGGTACACCGAACAAGGTGCGTACCTCTTTCTTCTCGTCCGCTAATAAGGGGAACGGTAATTTATACTTCATCGCAAAGGCTTTGTGGGCCGCTGGTTTATCAGAAGATATTCCAATCACTTCACAGCCTAAATCTTGAAACACGGTGTATTGATCGCGAAAGCTACACGCTTCTTTGGTACATCCTGGGGTATCGTCTTTCGGGTAGAAATACAAGACCAGGATTCGTTCTCCAATAAATTGGGTAATGTCTACAGGCGTTCCGTCTTGGTTGTTCAAGGTAAATGCGGGAAGTTTATCTCCAAGTTGTATCATGCGATTTTGTTTAGTGCGGTTTTAAATCGGTCGAGTACGCGATTTCGCGCAAAGGTATGTTCAATGATTGGTTGCGGGTAGGATGAGGTTCCATATTCAGGAACCCACTTCTTGATGTATTCGAATTTCGGATCAAACTTCTCTTGTTGTGCCGTAGGATTAAATACCCGAAAATACGGCGCCGCATCGCAACCGCCTCCGGCGGCCCATTGCCATCCACCAATGTTACTCGCCAGTTCAAAGTCTAAAAGTTTTTTAGCAAAATAGGCTTCACCTAAGCGCCAATCAATGAGTAAATGCTTGGTTAAAAAGCTAGCGGTCACCATACGTACGCGGTTGTGCATAAAGCCTGTAGCGTTGAGTTCGCGCATTCCGGCATCCACGAGTGGATAGCCTGTTTTTCCCTCGCACCAGTGCTGAAAATGGCTTGGCTCGTCTTCCCATACTACGGCATCATAAGCCGGTCGAAATGACCCCGTCACGGTATAAGGAAAATGATAGAGGATCATTTGGTAGAACTCGCGCCAAATGAGTTCATTCAAAAAGGTTTCATTCAAGGGGATGGCGCGAAGGGCAAGGTTTCGTATGCTTATAGTGCCAAAACGCAGGTGAATTCCAAGTTTGGAAGTGCCTGGTTTTGCTGGGAAATTCCGTTGATCGCTATATTTTTGAATCAAGAGGTCTTCTACGGCTGTCGATGGAAATTCAATTCCAGAAGGACGAAACCCGAGTGCCTCGAGGGTTGGGATTTTAGGTTCCTTGGCAATGCCTTGGACGTCTTTAAGGGCTTTGTTGGAGTCAAATAGGGTGATGGGCTGTTGACTGAGTCGTTCTTTCCATTTTCGGGAGTACGGGGTGAACACGGTGTACGGGGAACCGTCGGCTTTTAATACCTCATTTTTCTCAAAGATCACATGGTCCTTGGCACCTTGGAAATCAATTCCTTCCGCTTGCAGTCGTTCAAAGATTGTTTTATCCCGTTGCAAGGCATAGGGTTCATAATCCCGATTGGTTACGACGAGGTTCACGTTAAGTTCCTTGGCCAGGGCGGGAATGATTTCAATGGGATTACCAATTTCCACCCGTAGATGAATATGGTGTGCGGCATATTCGGTAGCAAGGCGTTCTAGTTCTCGGTGTATGAATTCAACGCGGGCATCGGTGGGTTCTAATTCATTTAAGATTTGGGTATCAAAAATAAAAACGGGTTGTACGTGCGTTGCGCTTTGACATGCTTTATAAAGTCCTGCGTTATCCGTAATGCGTAAATCCCTTCGGTGCCAAAAAATTGCCTTGCTCATGGAACTACAACAATAAACTAAATGAAAGGTTTTGTGCGTTACTGTTACACGGGATTTTAAATCCCGTGTAACAGTAACAAATGAAAAACTATCAACATACGATTAAAAAATCTAGTAGCATCTATTATATGACGATCACGGTAGTTGAATGGCTTACAATCTTTCAGGATGCATCGATTCTACAGATTATTGTTGATGCGTTAAATTATGCAATACAAGAAAAGAAGTTGATTGTTTATGGGTATTGTATTATGCCTAATCACCTTCATATCATCGCTAATACAGAAGATCCAATTTTTTTAAAGGATGTGATGCGAAATTTTAAGCGGTTTACATCACGGAAAATTACGGCTGCATTCATTGAAAAATCTGATGATTGGTCACAATACTGTATTTCCTACTTTAAGGTATGTGGTAAATTTCATCGGAAGAATATTGAGTATAAAGTTTGGAAGGATGGGAATCACGCGATTGAATTGCATTCGTCCAAATTTTACCGTCAGAAATTGAATTATATTCACCAGAATCCAGTTCGGGCGAGACTTGTAGAACGACCAGAAGAATGGGTGTATTCTTCGGCAATTGATTATTTAGGAGGAAAATCGGTGTTGGTTCGGGTCGTACCGTTACCCGGGATTTCAAATCCCGGGTAACGGTACGGTTTCAAATCCTGGGTAACGGTACGGTTTCAAATCCTGGGTAACGGTACGGTTTCAAATCCTGG
>ENA-OUVC01000329-OUVC01000329.1-marine-metagenome-genome-assembly--contig:-NODE-329-length-32388-cov-3.414008_pt1 | contig 32388 bp, 30 predicted proteins | sample MGYA00248622_ERZ508571 | MGnify/ENA primary metagenome ERZ508571 (study PRJEB26236, sample SAMN06267175) | marine metagenome | isolation source: Columbia River Estuary | place: USA:Columbia River Estuary... | reverse complement strand
TCTTTGGCGCATGATTTTGGAGCAGCCTTAAATTGCGGTGCTTATTTAAAAGAATTGAGGCGAACGAAAATTGGTAATTTTTCAATTGAAGATGCTAAAACAACAGATGAGTGGATTGATTTATTAAAACCACCCAAAGTAACGCAAATAAAAAATCCTGAACCGTAGTTCAGGATTTTTTTTAATATTCATCTTCGTTAAAGAAGAAATCTTCTTGCGTAGGATAGTCAGGCCAAATATCTTCAATGGCTTCATAGATCTCTCCTTCGTCATCTAATTCCTGCAAATTTTCTACAACCTCTAAAGGAGAACCAGAGCGAATTGCATAATCAATTAACTCGTCTTTAGTAGCTGGCCATGGTGCTTCTTCTAAATGAGAAGCCAATTCAAGTGTCCAAAACATATGCTATGATTTATTTTTAAATTTTTGATAATTTACGCAAATGTAAGTTTTCATTTAAAATATACAAATTTTTGTTTTTTATTATTTTCTTAAAAAGCGATAATTGTAATTTTAAATTAAAAAAAATAGTTTTTCTTTGACATATAATAATCAGATAAGGCATGCTACAAGCAGTAGATATTAAAAAGCAATACGATCAGTCCATTATATTAAAAGGAGTATCGCTATCGGTGCAGCCAGCTGAAATGGTGGCGATTATGGGTCCTTCCGGCGCAGGAAAAAGTACGCTATTGCATATATTAGGTACTTTAGACACTGCCGATGCTGGCAGCATTAGCATTAATAACACCGCAGTGCATGCTTTAAGTAAAAACGAAATGGCTGATTTTAGAAATCAATCCATCGGTTTTGTATTTCAATTTCATCATCTATTACCCGAATTCAATGCATTAGAAAATATTTGTTTGCCGCAATGGATCGCCAAAAAAGATAAAGCGCAAGCAGAACGCTATGCACTTGAACTTTTAGACTATATGAACTTGACCGACAAAGCCCATAAAAAGCCAAATGAACTCTCTGGTGGCGAACAACAGCGCATAGCTATTGCAAGAGCCTTAATTAATAAACCCGCTATTGTTTTTGCCGATGAGCCTACTGGAAATTTAGATAGCCATAATGCACAAAGTATACACGAATTATTTTCAAAATTGCGAACAGAATTGCAACAAACCTTTGTGATTGTAACCCATAATGAACACCTTGCCAAGAGCACCGATCGGGTGATAAAAATGCAAGATGGCCTTATAATAGCTTAAAAACAAGGTTTTTTCCAATAATATTATAACTTAATTATTTTTTATTTATTTGATTTACAAGCATTTATAAAAAATTTAATAAAAGAATTGCATAAACATTTCCCATTTTTAGTAAAAAGTATATTTTTGCACTCTAATAACAAACTAAAAATTAGATAACATGTCTGAAATTGCAAATCGCGTAAAAAAAATCATCGTTGACAAATTAGGTGTTGACGAGTCTGAAGTAACTCCAGAAGCTAGCTTTACTAATGATTTAGGAGCTGATTCTTTAGATACTGTAGAATTGATTATGGAATTTGAAAAAGAATTCAATATCTCTATCCCAGACGAACAAGCTGAAACCATCACAACTGTTGGTATGGCTGTTTCTTACTTAGAAGAACACGTTAAGTAATTTTAATTTTTTTACTGAATTAATACAATGAATAAACCGTTAAAACGCGTAGTGGTAACGGGTCTCGGCGCCCTTACTCCCTTAGGAAACTCAGTATCTGCATATTGGGAAGGACTTTTAAATGGGGTTTCGGGTGCCGATTCTATTACATTGTTTGATGCTAGTAAATTTAAAACGCAATTTGCTTGTGAATTGAAAGGATTTAATCCAGAGGATTATTTCGATAGAAAAGAAGCAAGAAAATTAGACCGTTTTTCTCAATTAGCGGTAGTCGCTGCATCTCAAGCAGTAGAACACGCTAAATTAAACGACGAGACTATCAATAAAGATAGAGTAGGCGTTATTTGGGGTTCAGGCATAGGTGGTATGACTACCTTTATGGAGGAAGTGCGTAATTTCTACTTAGGTGATGGCACTCCAAGATTCAACCCTTTCTTTATTCCTAAATTAATTTTAGATATCGCATCTGGCCACATCTCCATGAAATATGGTTTTAGAGGTCCCAATTTTGCAACTGTAAGTGCTTGTGCATCTTCTACCAATGCAATAATTGATGCGTATAACTATATTCGCTTAGGAAAAGCAGATGCTATTATCTGTGGCGGTTCTGAAGCCGTTATTAATGAAGCTGGTGTAGGTGGTTTTAATGCCATGAAAGCACTTTCCGAACGCAACGATGCACCAAAAACAGCTAGTCGTCCTTTTGATGTGGACAGAGATGGCTTTGTAATGGGCGAAGGCGCAGGCGCTATCATTTTAGAAGAATACGAACACGCTATCAAAAGAGGCGTTCCTATCATTGCAGAAATTGCAGGTGGTGGCGCTAGTGCAGATGCACATCATTTAACTGCTCCACATCCTGAAGGATTGGGCGCTTATAATGTAATGAAAAATGCTTTAGAGGATGCAGATATGCGCCCTGAAGATATCGACTATATCAATGTTCACGGTACTTCTACACCATTAGGAGATATCAGTGAAGTTACAGCTATTCAAAAAGTATTTGGTGAGCATGCCTATAAATTAAACATCAGCTCTACTAAATCTATGACCGGTCACTTATTAGGTGCTGCAGGCGCTATTGAAGCTATTGCTAGTATTTTATCTGTGGTCAACAATGCAATTCCTCCTACCATTAATCACTTCACGGATGATCCTGCATTTGATACAAGATTAAATTTCACGTTCAACAAAGCCCAACATAAAGAAGTAAGAGCTGCATTAAGCAACACTTTCGGTTTTGGCGGACATAATGCTTCCGTTATATTTAAGAAATACGAGCCTTAATTTTGAGCCTCTTTTCTCGATTGCATATTCGCTATTTATTTTCACGCAATAAAGCGTTGTTTGTTCAATTAGAACATGTACTAGGCTTCCAACCTAAACAATTGCGTTTTTATGAAATTGCCCTTACACACCGTTCTAGTTCCGACGAAATAAGTAGAAATAACGAACGCCTTGAATTTTTAGGTGATGCCATGTTAGGTGCTATTGTAGGTGAATTTTTATTTAGAAAATATCCAAATCAAGACGAAGGCTTTCTTACCGAAATAAGATCCCGAATCGTTAGACGAGAATCTTTAAATGCCATCGCTACAAGAATGGGCATAGAAAAAATAGTGCAATACAATAAGTACGATCGCGGATTGAGTCGCTCACATATCTTTGGAAATGCCTTAGAAGCCTTAATTGGCGCCATTTATCTCGATAGAGGTTATGAGCTCACCCGCCATTTTGTATTGAATGAGCTTATTAAAAATTATATCGATCTGGATACGATTGAGAAAACAGATACCAATTATAAAAATCAGTTATTGACCTGGGCACAAAAAAATATGGTGAGTATTACCTTTGAAGAGCTAGACGAAAAACAAGAAGGTATCAAACGCATGTTTACCATTGGTATCAAAATGGATGAAACAATTATCGCTACCGGCACCGGTTATAATAAAAAAGATGCTGGACAAGTAGCTGCCCAAAACGCCATGCAACATTTAGGAATTTCTAACAAAAGAAATTAATCAACATCTATATGCAAGCTGTGAAATAAGCGGTGTGCCATAGGTGCCAATATCAATCCAATATTAGTTATAAAGGCTACCCCACTAAATAATGCGTAAGCTGAACTAAATATTTTTCCGCCAACAGAATTGATTTGTACTTCGGGTCCCATACCACTCAAAATCATAGAAGCATTATGTAAAGCATCTATCCAAGGAACGCCATCGGTAAAATGATAGCCCAATACACCAATGGCTAAGCAAACAATTAAAATAGCAAATGCAAAAAGAATATTCTTAAGCACACGCTTTAAATAAACCCCCTTAGTAGCTAAAGCTTGATTATTTTTTTCAAATTTATATCGAATCATAACTCAATTTAATGACATTTAAAATGTTCAAACGGTTCTTTACAATGATTACATTTATATAATGCCTTGCAAGAAGTAGCGCCAAACTGACTCGTCAAAACGGTATCATCCGACTTGCACTTAGGGCAAGTTACCGTATCTTCTTCAAAGAGCGCTAAAGGATTTGATGATTTTCTTTTAGGTGGTGCAATGCCATATGCTTCTAATTTTTCTTTTCCTTTTTCCGTCATCCAATCGGTGGTCCAGGATGGACTAATCTGATTTTCTACCAGAACTTGTTTTGCACCCTTGCTTAATAAACACATTCTTATTTGCATAGCAATAACATCCATAGCCGGACAACCGCTATAGGTAGGCGTTATCACCACACGTACAGATCCAATTGCGCTATCTACGAATAGGTCTCTAACAATACCTAAATCAATTATAGAAAGGACCGGCACTTCCGGATCGGCAACTTCATCTAAGTATGTCCAACAATTATCTACGGTAATCATTACTTAAAATATGATTGTTTAAAATAAAATAAGTTGCATTTAAAGAATCTACACGATTATATTTAATAGGTCTAATCTCTAAACGATCCATGGCAATAAAGTTATTACAATCACTCGGCATTATTTTAATTAATACATAGGCAGTGGAACTAGGTGCTGAGAAAAAAGTTTTAGCTCTATACCAACCATTCCAACTATCATCTGCAGTTTTTGCATTAACATCTACTTGTTGTATTTGCTCATCGTTAGAATTGTAAAAACAAATTGCGTAGTAGGGATATTTTAAATTGTCTTTGGTATAATCAATCCAAATAGAAAATTCATTTAATACTGTGGTGTCAAGTTGCTTGACAGAGATGCGAGCCAATACCGTATCTTTTGTATAATCCTGCCATGCAAAGGCCTTGCCGTTAATACCTTTAGCAGAGGCCTGCTCAAATTCATTCAAATAATAGAAAGGATTTTGCGTATTGGAAGTGCGTATACAAGAATCAATTAGTTTTTGTTGTTGTTGCAAATACGTCGCTACGGATAAACTATATACATATACTTCATCGAAAAACCCTAAACTATCACACGCATTTAATAGCCCTTGTTGATCTGGAGTGATAATATTTTCTTCTTTTAATCGTAATACTAAAATGCTTTTTGTATTAGGTAATTTCTTTAAAAGCGTATGATCTACAAAATAACCCGCATCAAATTTAACTTGCTCAAAGGATTGTGACCAAGATGCTCTTGCTAATAGCGCATTCATCATAGGCAATCCTAACTCATACCCTATAATTGCATTCTTACTGAGCATCCAAGTATTGGTAACTACGCCTTCTCGCCATATTTTATCTGAACCCACATGTATAAAGGGTACAGCAGCAATACACTGGAAATCATTTTTGGAATAGCCCTTGGCGTTCAAGAACGATTCCCAAGAAGGCTCTCCAATTCTATGAAAATAGGTATAGTTGCTATTATAAACCGCTGCATTTTGTTTCATATACAGAATGCGCCCGTTAGCATCTACTAACCATATCATACATCCCAATAGCAAAAGGACAGCACTTGCTTTTTTGGGCACCCATTGGGTTTGAGCTATTTTGCTTATACCAACAACTGCCAATAAAGTAGCTACATAATAAAAATACCAACTAAATCTACCCAAACTTCTAAACTGTTTTAAGAAGGGTGCATAATGAAATAAACGATCGATGCCAATAGTCAAATGCAAGCCCATAGCAAAGAGCAATAAAAGCAAGGCACTTAGAAAAAAAGCAGTTTCTATATTTCGAAAAGAAGAAAACTTTTTATGAATAAGCATTTGAAATGCATAATAAAAAGCCAAAAACACTAAACTGACCATAGGAATAATACCCAAATAACACAAGCCTTCCGTAACATCGTTAACATGTGCTATAAGCCCTTTATCTTGAAAAAAATCTATGATGGTAGAGAAGGGATCAGCAATTAAATCAATAAAATTAGTTTTATATGCAAGATGCCCACCAGGATTTGTAGGCCTATCTAGAATAGGATCGGTGAAATATAAAAAGACTTTTACAAAGCCTAAAACCAATATGGGAATGACATTAATAGCTAAAAGGGTTCTAATTTTATTTTCCTTTATTAAAAAATAATAAACCAAAGCAAAAGACAAACTCATTAGCAATAGAAGTCCAGCAAAATAAAGATGTAAAAAACTGGCTGTAAAATTTAAAAGCAATAAATAAAGGAGGTATTGTTTTTTTCTTGTTTTATAATAGTTCAAAATAAAATATAACCACATGGGTATAATATGCGCAAAGCTCAAACCATAATGTGCTTGCGTTCTCAATAGCTGTGGCGACAGCAATACAATCAGTAAAGCAGCAATCGTACTCAGCCATTTTGGAACTTTATATTCGTTTAAAAATAGAAAGCAATAATAGCTAGCTAGAAAATAAGAAAGGGCAATGCTCTCAAAGAAAATAAAATTGACAAAGCCAATACCTAAATGAAAATGATGAACTAAATAAGAAAGCGGAACGGAAAACAGCGGCTCGTTATCGGTATAGATTACATGATCACCAAAGGGATAATGCATACCCGTATAATGAAAACCATAACCATGCATAGCATGATTTAAAAAACAATAATAATTTTTTAGTCCGTCGCCTCCCAGCGTAATTATACTGCTATTAAAATGAAAAATGTAATCAAAAAAAACATAGCCAATTACAAGAAGTAAAATGGCTATATAACTACTATTTGTTTTTTTTAAAAACATGTTCATAACTTTAAAGAAGAAAGGCAGAATATTCCTACCATTCCATATTTGGATAAGCTCTTTGCAAATACTGCATTTCAGCTAAGATATACCCCAAATGTTCAGTATGCACTCCATTTTTACCACCTGTTTGCATCCAAGCAGCTGTAGGCATTTGCAAACCTGCTTCTTGAACAATGGTTTCGATTTGCTGCTGATACGTTTGCTGTAGTTGACTAACATCAACACCAAGGCCTATATTATAGGCTTCTTTTTCAAGCTCATTCATGGTAAACATTTCACCAGTATACTCCCAACGAGCTTGTAATGCATGTTGCATTTTTTCTTTACTAATATCGGTACCATCACCTAAACGGATTACCCATTCGCTCGCCCATTTAATATGGTATTGCACTTCTTTCAATGATTTTTCTGCTATTGCGGCTAAAGTACCATCTGTACTTTTTAGCATAGCAGTGTACAATAAATATTGAAAACGATCAAAAAAGAAAGAACGCGCTACGGTATATGCCCAATCTCCATTTTCTTGTTCTACTAATAAGCAATTTCTAAAATCCCAAGCATCTCTCAAATACGCTAAATCATCTTCTGTAATGCTTAGCTTATTATTAATTTTTTCTTGTAATAAAGGAGCATTGAATAGCTGCGCTTTATCAGCTGCTGGCATATTATTAACAATAGTTGCAGCGTATTGATATAAAGAACGTGCTTGTCCTATTTGATCTAATGAAATATTCGTCAAGGCAATATCTTGTTCCAAAATAGGCCCTTTCCCACACCATGCCGCCAAACGTTGTCCCATAATGAGTACATTATCGGCAAGCTGCAAGGTGTATTTTAAAGTTGTTACGGAGCTCATAGCTGTATCTTAAAACCTACATGTGCTTAAGCTCATCAGGCAAATTATAAAAAGTAGGATGACGGTAGATTTTATCTTGAGCTGGATCAAAGAATGCATCTGCTTCTTCAGGATTAGATGCATGTATATGTTTACTCTCTACTACCCAAATGCTAATTCCCTCCATACGACGTGTATATACATCACGTGCATTTTCGATAGCCATTTGAGCATCTGCAGCATGCAAACTACCTGCATGTTTATGATCTAAACCGGCTTTGCTTCTAATAAATACTTCCCACAAAGGCCATTCCTTATGTTCGTTGCTCATATCAATAATTTTAAGCTGCTTTTTTTGTTTTTCTTTTTTCTGCGTATGCACTTGCTGCTTCGCGCACCCACGCTCCATCTTCCCATGCTTTTACACGAGTAGCTAAGCGTTCTTTATTACAAGGTCCATTTCCTTTGACTACATTCCAAAACTCATCCCAATTTAATTCGCTAGAGTCATAATGTCCACGTTCTTCATTCCACTTAATATTCTCGTCTGGTAATGCTAATCCTAATAATCGAATTTGATCTACGGTAACGTCTATAAAACGCTGACGCAACTCGTCGTTAGTAAAACGCTTAATTCTCCATTCCATGCTTTTAGCCGTGTTTGGACTAACCGCATCAAGCGGACCAAACATCATGAGCGCTGGAGCCCACCAACGATTTAATGCATCTTGAGCCATTTGTTTTTGCACTGGAGTTCCCTTTGCAAGATTGAGCATAATTTCAAAACCTTGACGTTGATGGAAACTTTCTTCTTTACAAACACGCACCATTGCTCTTGCATATGGACCATAAGAGGTTCTACACAAAGGCACTTGATTCATAATTGCAGCGCCATCTACTAACCAACCTATAGCACCCATATCAGCCCACGTAATAGTAGGATAATTAAATATTGAAGAGTATTTAGCTACTCCCGTATGTAATTGATGCAACATTTGATCGCGTGTAATACCCAATGTTTCCGCAGCACTGTATAAATACAATCCGTGACCACCTTCATCTTGTACTTTAGCTAACAATACAGCTTTTCTTCTTAAAGAAGGTGCACGGGTAATCCAATTGGCTTCTGGCAACATACCAACGATTTCGCTATGTGCATGTTGCGAGATTTGACGAATCAAAGTTTTTCTATACTCATCAGGCATATAATCCTGAGGCTCGATCATGATTTCTTCATCTATTTTCTTTTGGAAAGATGCTTCAAAGGATACTTGTGTCATAGTTTTATTTATTAATACAAATATAAGTTAGTATTTGCTATTGGTAAATTGATTTTTATCACGATTTGTACTAAAACAGCTCATAAAGCCTCTTTGTTGAATTAATTAGCAAAAATAAAGCGTAAGGTTACACCGCCCGTTGTGGTAGTCATTGGGAATGAATTAGATACATAAGGGATCGTCTGTCTTCTATCATAGAAAAAACGCAGGGTAATTTTATCACTTACGATATAATCTGCCGAAGGCGATATAGATATTACTTGCTGCCCTCTACTAATTACAGATAGATTTTGCGCAATAAACGTATTAGTCGTTTTATCGTCTCGCAAACCGATATCTAATTTAATATTCAGGTCATTTTTCAACTTCTTCACACCAGCAATGGCAAAAGGCAATACGATGCCTTTAACACGCCAACCAGCACCAAAAACAAATTCTGCACTTTTCACTTCACTTACTTGATAATCGATCAGACTTAAACTTGAGGTTCTTGACTTTTTATACTCAATATGAAAAGTCATTTTATTTTTCAAAGCTAGGTCTACGCCCAATATAGGATTGAATTGCTCATTAATGGTAATATTGGGCACTTGATAAAAAGGCACTAAGTTATTAGAATTAGAATCTATAAAAGAAGGGAAGCCAATAGATAAAGCATCTCTGTAGAACAGAGAAGATACGAAGCCATTCATGGAAAGTGTGCCGGTGTAGGCATGATTAACTACTACATTGGTAAAGATTTCTTTCAATTTAGGTAGTTTTGCCAAGCCGGTATAAGATAGTTTCCAATTAGGTAATGGGAGAAAATATTTAAACGGATTAGCTTTAATATGATCAACTTCGTTGTTCATTAATGGAATATCCTTAGCTGTTTTACCACTATATGCCGCTACAAAGGAAGGTATTAAAACAGCTTGCGAAAACTTAGTATATCCTTTGCTATATGCAGGATTGGATGGGTCTGGCAAACCAGCTATATACGGATTATTAGCCCCCAAACGATTAGATACCGTAGCTGTGTTAGCTAAGAAAGTATTAAATAGTTCAGCGTTAGCCCCACCATCTTTAAACATAGATTTTACGCCAATATAACTCATCGTAAACGAACCTGTTTCATACGGATTGTTACGGTCAAATATGCCATCATTATTGACGTCTTTAAATAATTCAGTGTGCGATTTTGAAAATGTTCTATTTAAAGATAAATCTACCCTTAGATCAGATATTGGCTCCAAGGTTCCCGTTATAGATAAATTTTGAGAAAAGGTTTGTCTGAGTTGTCCATTAAATAAAGTGTCTTTGCTCAAACGACCTAGGGTTGCTTGTTGTTCAAACCAAGAATTATTAGGTTGTCCGCCGAATACATAATTTAATCCTGGCTGCATCGATTGAGGATTTAAGCCAAGGGCAACTGAGCTATCCATAAAACCTGGCAATGTTGTACCACCAGTTTCTGTGTAATTTAGGGTTGCTCTTTTAATCATGGTTAGCAGCTTCCCAAAAAATCTTTTAACGCCCGTAATACTTGTTTGTGTTTGTCTTTTTTGTAAACGCGCTAACTTTTTCTCAAGTTTAATTTTTTGTTTTTCTGCCTTTACTAAAGCTAACTGCTGCTTACGCATAATTGATTTTAAAGAATCTAATTGCTTATTAGTATACTTCGCTATTTGCATTGGCGTTAGTTCAACTCCATTGATAATAATCTTATTTTTTTGTTGTTCCAATAGTTTTTTTGCTTCTTCAGCTTTTTTCAATTTTGTTTTTTCCTCTTCTTTTGTATTAGAGGCACTTTCTTTAGAAGACCCAGCTGCCGCAGTTTCTTTTGCTCCTTTAGCACCTTGTTTCTTATCGTCGGATGGAGCTGCATCCATAACTTCAAAAGGATTGTTTTTGCTAATTAAATTCTTAACCGAGTTTGGCAATTTAGCATTTGCATCTGTTCTTACAGGTTGTGAAAGCATACGCATCCATCTTGATTTGTTATAGAGTTGCGTAAAATTCATCTCTCCATTAATCTGAATATTTTGGGTGTTTGCAATAGTATTACCCAAGCTTGCAGCTATTCTCGATGCTGCTGTCCAGTTGTAGGTAGTTCCGTAAGTCAATCTTAAACTTGTCCAATCAGTAAGCGGAAATTTATTCAAGGGTACGTTATAACTTGCATTGGCATTTTGCGTATACAAGGTATTACGACCGCCCGTTTGTAATAATTGAATTAAGGTATCTTGTTTTTCTTTAGTATCTATTCTACCAAAAGGTTCATCTATTCTAGAAATATTATTTGCATTTAAATCAAATGAAAGAGAGTTAGTTAATTGCCAGCGAATCGTGTACGTTCTATTCCAAATAAAGTTCTTAAAATAGGTTGGATCTAATGGATAAGCAGCATCGCCAATAGTTCTCATTTGCGTTTCATTAAACACTCTGTTTAAATCTGTTCTAAATGTCAAAGTAGATGGAACTAAATTAAGATTAACATCTCTTACAAGTGCCCACCATTTTGATCTCGACTTGATTAACTTTTTAAATGGTTCAATAGGTTTTGATTTGATACTGTAGGTATAACCAATGCCCAATTTTTGTTGCGTAATTTCATCACGCTCTATAAGTGGATTTCTTTTAAATTGTTTATTATAGGAATAAGAAAAGTCGAAATTTTTTATGCTTAATGGCGAAACAAATTTTCTTTGTTTCTCCTGATTACCCATAATTCTAACGTTAGTGAAATTGAAGCTAAAAATACTTGCGAAATCTTGTGCTGCATTTTTAATACTATCACGTTGCGCTGATGAACTTGCTCTATTTAATTTATCAGCAAACTTCACATCTAAATCATAAGGGTCAAAGATAGGATTGCTTATCGTTGATGAATAGCCAATATAAAAAGGCAGTTGTACACCCCATTGTTTTGGCAATAGTTTACCTAAGCTTAAATTGGTAGATGCATCATATTGATAAAAATTATCTCTAAAGCGCTGGTTTAATTTTTGATCGATATTACCGTAACCTGTGGTATGCATACTACCGCTAGCACGCACACTACCTAAATCTGCTAATTGAATATTCACTTTACCAGATGCTGCATAGCCAGGTTCTTGATTCATACCCGTCATACGCATTTCGTTAAACCAAACTTCTACACATTTAGCCAATCCATCGTCGTTGGGTGTTGCAGTAGTTTTCTTTGGATTTAAAATGCCGAGCATTATGGTTTTTGCTTCTCCCACATTTGGATTACCAACAATAACAATGGTATTGCCTTTTGCATCGACAGTTTGATAAGGGATATAACTAGGTAAGCCTGCATTATTACGTGCTGTTTTTGCGGCAACCAATTGATCTAATACTAATTCTAATTTATTCTTATCTGGCCATATCTGATAAGGGTCTGCAGTATTGTTAGGCGTAACGGTTAAAGGAATTTGATATTCATAATAGTTATTGGTAAAATCGCTACCGATACGAATAGCAGCACATACATCACCGTCTTTTAAAGGAGCTTGACCTAAGCGAGATTCCGCATGAATGAACATCTTCATCGTAGAAAACTGTCGCATATCAATACCTACTTCTTTGTATACTGCTCTTGCATCGCCATCTTTCAAACCACATACTTGCAATGATAAAGACTGCTCATTTAATTGAATATTCTGTCCGTTTGAAACTGCACTTTGTTGACGGATGATACCTGGAGGCATAACATAATTTACAGGAGCACGTTGTCCATTTTCTTCTAAACTTACAGAGGCAATTGCAAATTCGGTTGTTTTTTTATCAGCTTCTGGAATATTTTCACCAGGAGATTGTAAAGAAAAAAGATACTGACGCCATTGATTTCTTCCTAGTTCTAACCTAGCTAAACGAAGTACAACACTATCTTCAAAACCGTTTAAATATAATCGCATAAAACGAATAGATCTAAAATCAGCTATATTCCCAATCTTTTGTTGATACTCCCGAATAGGTATTTTAAATTGATACCAAGTTTCGGGCTCTGTATTACCATTTGGTAATTTTACATTACTTACTTGCTTACTTACAATAAAGTTAGTACCCACTTGCATGTTGGGCTGTACATCAATACGGTATTGAAAGTAATCTTCTGATTCGCTCAAGGCATTATCGCGATTGATATCTTCCGTTTCTGGTAAGGTAGTAGCTGCATTAGATACGGCAGCATTAGCAGCAGGAATAGGAGAATTACCTTGAGGATTATTAAAGTATTTATAACGCGAGATTGCACTTACTGTAGGCTGATCAAAAACAGCATCTCTAAAATGCTTGAAATTGTCTGTTGCCGGATCGGCTATGGCATCTAGATATACTTTAGAACTTGTACCAAAACTTGCAGCTAATCGATCTAAATAAACTTTAAAAAACGCTTGCTCTTCTTCATCTGTTAATCCATCATAACCTACATCTTGAACTGCTCTTGCGCTTGGATCGTTATCAAAGGAACGGGTAATCTGTTGTTGAAATCGAGGAATATAACCCCAGATACTCTGATCTAATTGTGCTGGATTTTTAGGTGCGGCTATTCCATTCTCGAAAAACTTTCTTGAATCTTTCATCACATCTTCTGAAACGTTTCCTAAGTTGATATACATAGAACCATTAGCAGATGGATTACTATTATTGATAAATGGATCTAACATCCAAAACTCTATAAATTCTACATTCGATGCTTCAAAATCACTATACTCAATTGGTCGCATAATACCACCCCATCTTGCTTGTGGGTCTTTCAAGGAACCATCTGTATTTACATTTTGATCATCGAAATTATAAGGTCCACGTTGCTTGGGATAAAAACCAAGATCTAATGTAGTTAATGCATTTTGCAAAGTTGTATAGGATCTTTGTGGAAATACATCTTGCAATTGTACTAATCGAATATAATGTTGATTGACATCTTTTTTTACATTAGATGTGGTACCTCCAAAACTTGGATCTACCAATTGAGGCTCTATAAAATACCATGCCAATCGGGCTCTATTTCTTCCAATACTAAGTTTATTATTATCAGCAGCTTCTGGGAATAAAACACTACCATACTTGTTCAACGCATTAAGTGGCGTTGATGCTAATGACCATGACAACATGGGTGATTTCAAATCATAACTGCTTCGTGTACCTTCAAAATCATCAATATATACAGCACCTTCTGGATCAGCACCTGTATTAATTAATTTAGATGAACCAGGAAAGATACCTGCGCCTTCAGCTGAAAAGGATAGGAATGACGGTGTAGTCGTTGCGTAAATAGGTAATTTATCTAATAATCGGGTTATGAGTTTAGATTCAGATTGGTAGTTGACATCAACACCTAATACCGTATTTCTAATTGGATCTTCGTTTATAATTGTTTTTTGGGTGAATGGTCGTTCGGTTAATTTCATAACGGTTGAACCAATATTGAATTTTTCATTCAAATAATAATCCAAACGAATACCCATTAAGTTTTGTTGCTGAAATCCGAATGTGGCATTGTCTTCATATTGGATATTAATAGGAATGCCGGAACTTAAAATACCCGTATTGGTAATTTTAATTCTACCCAAACCATAATCCATTTGAAAATCTATATTCTCTAGTAATCTTTGTCCGCCTGCAGTTACCGATACAGAACCTTGAGGAATATTAAAACCACCTAAGAAAATTTCTGATGAAGAAGCTGATTTATAGGTACCTCTCATCACATATCTATTATTCTGCTGAAACTGACGAGCTATCGTTTTAGTAGAATCGTAAAGAATTTGGTACAAGTATTTGCGCTGCAATTGCGGATCGTTAGCAACAGCTGGAAGTAAATCAGAACCAAAGGGTTCTAATACCGGAAATATCAATTTACCTTGTTGCGTGTTGATAGTCAATCCTTCAATAAAATCAAATACGCCATCAGGCGCTGGATCATTTTGAGGATTTAAACGATCTAGATTTAAAACACTAATTAAGGGCACACCTGCCTTTACGCCTTCTGGTAAATATCTTTTTTCTCCTCCTCCTGGATCTTGGAATAAAATATTTAATCTAAAATCTTCTTTTGAAATTCCATATCCACCTAAAGCATAAATATTCTTCATCATCAAATTCCAAATCGGCAACTGAGGTCTTGCAGAAGTTCCTTTCAATAACTTCATATACATGACCTTGGTATTGGTAGAATCGGGCGGAAGATCCTCTGCGAATTCACCCACCTGAAAAACTTGACCATTATACGTATAGCGATAAGATACCGCCAATATATCATCTGGATTTAATTGCGTATTTAAAGAAATGTAGCCTAACTGTGTATTAAAGGAATATTCACTTGTTGCTAATTTCCTTGCGGTCGTGCGTTCAAAATCTAATCCTTGTTTAAAACCTAAAGCTAAGGCAGCACTCGTTGCATTACTTTGCAAACGCGCATTACTTGTTTGCATGATCATATCATACAAGGTATTAGCTCTATTGTCCGGATAGACTGGCTTAGCTGCATTAACTATATTAGCATTATAAGGTTTCTGTTCTCCCAAATCCATGAAGGCCAATATATCGCGAACACCTTCTACTGCTCCCGTACGATTGGTAACCCAAACTTCAATTTTATTAATAGTAACTAAGGAATTGATTAATGGATAGTTCTTTAAACTGGTATTGTATTGATCTTTAAAATACTGACCTAATAAGAAATGTCTATTTTCTTCGTAATCATCAGCTTTTGCAGAAAAAGTTTGTGCTTGTCCACCACCTTGTATGGTTAAGCTTTGTTTTTTAGATTTTTGTTGCGAAACAACACCTGTTACCCATAACTTTCCAAATTGTAATTGTGTTTTTAATCCAAATAGCGATTGAACACCTTTGATTAAATTACTTTTTAATGGGAAACTAATATTACCGGCTTCAATCTTTTTAATGATCTCATCATCTTTACCCGTGTAATCTAATTTTTGAACATTCTGAAAATCAAAAGTTGCTTTGGTATTATTGCTGATATTGAATTTCATTTTATCGCCAATAGCCGCAATAAAATTGATATTCATTTGCATATCAAAATCGAAGATGCCATACTTTTGAGCACGTTGGGTAAGTGCTGGGTTTTTAATGTTTTGCCAATTACCACCAAATCTCACGTCTACATTTCCTTGCGGCCTTACGGAAATAGAACTACCTCCAAAGATGCGATCAAATATCCCATCTTTATACATGACTGGTAACTGTGGTTTCTTTTCAAAAAGCGCCAAGGCATCTAATCTTCTTCTCCAATAAGCTTGCTCATCTTGCTTGGCTTTGTATTTCAAATATTCTTCTCGAGTAAGATAGGTGGGTGTTCTAAAATAACGTCCTCCAATTTTCTCAATAAAATAATAATTACCATCAACTGGGTCATATTCTATTTGCTTTGAAAGATTAGAAGGATCATTTAAATCAAAACTGGGTGTTTTTTTACCTGTTATAGGATCTCCATTACTATCGTCTATTCTAAACTTTAATGCGCGATTGGCTTCTTTTTGAGTACTATCTTTATCGGCAGCAAAAACAGAGGGATTCTGATATAGCAAGAAAAGGATTGTTGATACAACAATCCATTTTCTATTTTTTTTATTTTTATTATTCGTTCTTCCCGACACTAAACACTTCATGTTTAAATCCTAAATTAATCTTAACGCTTGTTTTATTATTTCTTCAATGGTGAGCGAGGCTATACCATCTATTTTATTTAGTGCATTTTCAGCAGCTACTTTATTAATGCCTAAATTCACTAAAGCTATTAACGCATCTTGCTCAATAGTATTGTGTATTTTGGTCGTATTTGTAGAAGAATTTTTATCTACTTGCAATTTCCCCTTTAATTCTAAAATAATACGTTGTGCCGTTTTAGAACCAATACCTTTCACCCGCTCTAGGGTCTTAGCATCTTCCGTTGAAACGGCTCTTTCCAATTCTTCAGGGGTTAAAGAAGATAAGATTATACGAGCTGTTGCAGCTCCTACTCCATTGATATTCAACAATTGACGAAAAGTTTGTCGCTCTTGCTCGTCGGCAAAACCATACAATACCCAAGCATCTTCACGTATTTGTAAATGCATCCAAAGGAGGCAGGTATCTAAATGTTGTATCTTAGAAAAGGTCTGTAAGGTAATATGAATTTCATATCCTACACCGCCTGCTTGCAGATGCAACATAGAGGGTGATTTGTAAACTAAATTTCCTTCAAGAAAGGCAAACATACATCTTCAATTTATTACTTGCAATTTACATCAAATAGTTGATTCTATTGCAAAAAAAAGCGACAAGAGCATCTTGTCGCATGAGTTTAAATGTGCTTTTAAGGGGATTACCACCATTGATTCCATCTGCTCGATAAACGGTAAATAAAAGTGATAGATAGGGTTGAATAGGCATCTTTATCTGCACTATTCCCTCTTTTATCACCCACATTTCTTTGGTAATTGGGAATTAAGACCCAAGTCTTATCATAAATATCCGTAGCAATGGCCGCTTTTTCTGGACTTAAACTAGCTGTAAATACTTGTGGATTCACATATTTATCGCTTACATCATCCAATAAATCGGTCATCGTTGTTCTATAAATATACTCCACTCCTAATGATACTTTGTGATTTAAATCCCATCTCATACCAAAACCCATAGGAATTGCTACTTGCCATAGGCTTGGCAAAGCTGCACTGGTAGCACCTGTAGTACTTAAGCCTACGCCTTCCGTGTGTAAATCAATTAAATCTACCCATTGTTCTCTTCTTGTAGCTCTGTTAATGTACAATCCTTGTGGTTTATAGTGAAAAACCCCAATTCCTCCTGTAATATAAGGCTGCATGCGTCTTCTAGATCGATTCGATTCTGTATTCATTCTAAAAGGTGCAAATTCAAACATGATATTTCCTTCCCAAATATTAGTTCTCACATTTAAATTGCGATAATAACGTTGAGCTGCGTCCTCTTCCATGCTTTTAGCTTTTTTAGCTAAATCTTCATTAAAATTATCAGAGGCGTATAATTTACCATAATTCACACCAAAGCGAAGCGAAAAAGCAGGTACAAAGGTATATCTGAATAATAATCCACCCATGAAGGTTAGATTTTTCTTATAATTCGAATTCATGTAATGATCCATAGCATTTGCAGTACCAATATCACCCCACAAATCTGATAAACCGATGGTAGTACCCAATGAAAACCCGGGTGCTTCAGAATAATAATCTTCAATTTGTGCACGCACAACTGAGCTACTTATGATAAATAAACTGAATAATAATATTAGTTTTTTATTTATTCTTTGCATGTGCAAATTATTTTTAAAAATACAAGTTATCATTTTTTATGGTAATTATTAAAGGATTTTGAAAAAAAATTAAGCGCCCTTAAAGCTTGCTTTTCTTTTTTCTATAAATGCGCTAATACCCTCTTTTTTATCTTCTGTATCGAAACAAGCACCAAATCGATCTATTTCTTGTTGCAATCCATCTGGGGCACCAATAGCTGCTTGGTTTACCAGATGAATAATATGGCTAATTGCGATAGGTGCTTTTGTACAAATTTTTGTCAAAATGCTCTTTGCTAAGGGTAGTAATTCCTCTTTTGGCACCACATGATTAACCAGCCCCAATTGTAATGCTTCACTTGCAGTAATCATATCGGCTGTCATCAGTAATTCCATCGCTTTTCCTTTGCCAATTAATTGCGTCAATCGTTGCGTACCACCATAACCCGGAATTAAACCAAGATTTACTTCTGGCTGACCGAATTTTGCTTGTTCGCTTGCAATTCTAAAATGACATGCCATAGCTAATTCACAACCGCCACCTAATGCAAAACCATTAACTGCTGCAATGATTGGTTTAGGAAATTGCTCAATTTTGTCGAATACTAAAGCCGCACCAACACTTGCAAGGGCTTTCCCGCCAGCAGATTGTAATTCCGTAAACTCTGTAATATCTGCTCCTGCAACAAAAGCTTTCTCTCCAGCACCGGTTAATATTACCGCCTGCACGGAAGTATCCATTTTTGCAACATCTAAGGCAGCACCTAATTCTTGAATAAGTTCTTTATTTAAGGCATTCATTTTCTCCGGACGATTCATAGTAATCGTACAAATACCTTGTTCTGTATGTGTTAATATAGTTTGATACATAATTGCTTTATTTAAAATAAATCTGATCGGTTACTATTTACCCACTCATGGATATAATCTGCAATAGCTGCTGTGCTGGTACCCGGCGCAAATAGTTTACCTACACCTAATGCTGATAATGTTTCCATATCTGCATCTGGAATAATGCCGCCGCCAGTAAGTAAAACCCTATCTAATTGTTTAGCTTTCATTGCTTCCATTATTTTAGGGAAAACAGTCATATGTGCACCGCTCAAAATACTCACACCAATAGCATCTACGTCTTCTTGTAAAGCAGCATTTACAACCATTTCCGGTGTTTGTCGCAAACCTGTATAGATGACTTCCATACCTGCATCACGCAAGGCAGCAGCAATAACTTTTGCACCTCTATCATGCCCATCCAATCCTACTTTTGCCACTAATACACGTATTGGTCTTTTCTTTGTATTCATAGAACTCCATTTTTCGAGGGTAAAAATACAATTTATAACTGATTTATAAGCCACCCTAAAAGCCTAAGTCCCAATTAATTGGTACCTATAAAAAATGCATGGCTTTTGGCCATGCATTTCAATTTAATACTTGTCTAATATTATTTTACAAAATTTGATACTTGTGCTTTTTTAGCTTTTACCCAATCTTTAAATTGGAAACTCAACAAACACATAACTGGCACTAGAATAAGGGTTAAGAAGGTAGCGAAGGATAAACCATAAATCATAGTCCATGCTAATGGACCCCAAAATGCTACGCTATCTCCACCAAAATAAATATGCGGATTCCATTCGCTCAATAACGTTGAGAAATCAATATTCATACCCACAGCTAATGGAATTAAACCCAATATGGCTGCAGTAGCGGTAAGTAATACCGGTGTCATACGCGTTCTACCGGCTTCTAAAATTGCCGCTCTTGGATCCATACCTTCATGTAGTTTACTATCCATAAACTCCACTAACAAAATACCATTTCTTACTACAATACCAGCTAAGGCTACAATTCCAATACCACTCATTACTATAGAAATATCGGTTTTAAATAAACCACAGCCCAACATTACACCAAATACACTGAATAAAATTTCAGTCATAATGATAATGGTTCTGCTAAACGAATTGAATTGCATAACAAGAATTAAGAAAATCAAAGCAACTGCAATAAACATGGCATTACCCAAGAAGCCCATAGTTTCAGCTTGTTCTTCTTGTTGTCCGCCCATTTTTAATTGCACACCACTCGGCGCATTAAAATCTTTAATGGCTTCAGTAACAGAAGCAACTACTTCATTCTCATTATAACCCGTCAATACATTTGAGGATAAAGAAATAATACGCTTTTGATTCTTACGTTTAATACCACCATACGTTGTAGCATAATCGATTGTAGCAAAAGAACTTATTGGAATAGTTCTTACAATACCGGTTGCCATATCTCTAAATGTAATGGGCATATTTCTCACGGCATCAATATTATCACGCTGATCTTTTGCTAAGCGTAAGGTAATCGGATAATCTTCATTAGCATCTCTATAACGAGATACCTCTTTTCCAAATACCGCCGTACGTAATCCCATAGCTACTTGATAAGTATTCATACCTTCAGCATTCATACGTTGACGATCTAAATCAAAAACAATTTCAGGATTGCTCGATTGGAAATCACTTCTCAATTCTTCTACTCCAGGGATCTGTTTTAATTTCAATTCACGTTTCAAACGATCTGCTGTACGAACTAATGAATCTAAATTGTCTCCGCTTATTTCTATCACAATTGGCTTCGGCAATGGCGGACCACCTTGTTCTTTATCTACGGTAATTTCTGCTCCTGGTATACCTTTAACCGCTTCTCTAATTTTCATCAAACAATCATTGGTATTGCCGCCTTCGCGTTCTGCAAAAGGCACATAAGCAACGGTAACTTTACCTTTGTTTGGAAATTCCCCTACCTCACCACTATTCGGATCTACAGCACCCACTGTAACATTTGAAATTATGGATTTAACCATAGGGTTAAACTTATTGTGAGCAGGATCCATTTCAAGTACTTTATACACTTTTGTTTCAATCGTTTTAAGTACTTCGTTGGTATATGCTTGGTCGGTACCTACTGGCATATTTAAGTATACATAGGTAAAATTAGGCTGACCACTAGGAAAGAAAACTACATTAGGTTTTCTTATGCCAACTATTACTATTGAAAAAATACAAATTACAAATGCAATACCTAATACTTTGAACGGATGATTTAAAGATCGATTCAAAATCCTAGTATACCAATCTTGGAAAGCTGGCCATGTTTTATTTTGAAAAGTATGAATCCATTTCTCTAAAACAAACTTCTCCAACAATACAAAACCGTATAACAACAAAATAAAATTACCAAACGACCAAGAACGAGTAATATAGCTCAATAAAATAATGGTTGCCGCTATAATCATAATGATTTTATCTTTCTTAGTAAATACTCTAACACCGGTATCGTTTGGATTATGAGGCTTCATAAAATCAACAGCAAAAACGGGATTGATGATATAAGCAACAAATAAAGAAGCTAACAAGGTAATGATTAATGTAATTGGTAAATAGAACATGAACTGACCAATAACACCACTCCAAAACGCTAATGGAATAAATGGAATCAAGGTGGTTAATGTTCCGGAAAGAACAGGAAGAAAGACCTCACCTGTTGCGAATTTAGCTGCTTTCTTAATAGGCATTTTGCCATTATCAAAAATACGATGCGTATTTTCGATTACAACAATTGCATCATCTACTACAATTCCAAGTGCTAAAAGGAAAGAGAATAATACAATCATATTTAAAGTAAAACCAATGGTAGGCATTACTAAAAATGCAATAGCACAAGACAAAGGCACTGACATAGCCACAAATAAGGCGTTAGACACACCCATGAAGAACATTAGAATAACCGTAACTAGAATAAAACCAATAATAATGGTATTGATTAAATCATGTAATGTAGTACGTGTTGTTTCCGATTGATCTCCTGTAACCACCACCGATAAATCGTTTGGCAATTCTTGAACTTGCATATCCTCTAATAATGCATTGATTTTATCAGAAGCATTGATAAGATTCTGACCACTTGCTTTAATAATATTTAAGGTAATTACATTTTTACCATATAGACGAGCATAACTTTTTTGCTCTTGGAAGGCATCTTTGATTTCTGCTATATCTCTTAAATAAACGGCTTTACCAAAAGCATTCTTAATAATAATTTGCTGAATTTGATCTACGGATTTAAATTCATTTTTAATACTTAAAATACGCTTTTGATTATTCATGCTTACCTGACCAGGCGTAGCCGATAAATTCTCTGCAGCTACACCGCGCTCAATATCATCAAATCCTATACCTGCAGCTTGCATTTTATACAAATCTACATTGATTTGTATTTCTCTTTCTAATGCGCCAACTAAATCAACACGCTTAATTTCTTTTAAAGCTTCAATTTTATCTTTTATCTTATCTGCATATTTTTTTAACTTATTAAGATCGTAATTACCGGATAAGTTGACATATAAAATAGGTAATTCAGACAAGTCGATATCTTTTACTTCCGGCTCGTTTGGCAAATTTTTAGGCAAGTCTTTTTTTGCTTTATCTACCGCATCTTTTACATCACGCTTGGCCTTATCTACTTTTACATCGGTATTAAATTCTACAATAACTACAGAGTAATCTTGAAAGGAGTTACTCGTTACTTTTTTAACACCCGTTAAATTTTTTACTTGCTTTTCTATTTGCTTAGATACCAAATTCTCCATGTTTTCTGGAGAAGTACCCGGATAGATGGTTTGTACAATAATTTGCGGCAATTTAATCTCCGGAAATTGTTCTTTCGGCAATTTTAAATAGGCCGACAAACCCGCTAGGGTAATAATAATGGTAAAAATATAAATAGCTGTTCTATTATCGATAGACCAACTCGATGGCTTAAACTCTTTAAACATATCTTTCATAAATAAATTATTTAATTGTTACAGGTGCTCCATTATCTAATTCAGCAAAACCTTCTACAATCACTCTGTCACCTGCTTTTAGTCCCGATAAAACTTCCACTTTACCGTTATACAGATTTCCTAATTTCAAGAATACCGCTTTAGCTTTTTTATTTTCTTCGATATAAATCAAATCGCCTTCTGCTGTTTTTTGAACAATAGAAATTGGAATTACTATAGCACTTGGATTTTTATAATTTGTGATTTGCATCTTACATGACATGTTAGGATGTAACAATTTATTTTGAGGCATGCTTACTTCTACATGGAAAGTTCTTGAAGCATTATCTACCGCTTGTGATACATAACTTAATTTTGTAGCTATACTATCATTAATATCTGGCAATACCAATAAAACAGCATTTCCAGTTTTCACTTTACCCAAATAATTTTCACCAAGATTAGCTTCTACTTTCAATTTATCAAAGCTCACTACACGAATACCCGTTTGTGCAGGTCCACCACCTGGCTGTGCTACATCACCCACTTTTAAGGTAACTGCATCGATAGTACCTGTTATTGGTGATTTAATTTTATACATATTTAATTGTGCTTGCAATGCATTTTTTTGCTTAGATGCACTTTCATATTGCGCTTTTGTTTCCAATAGCTTTATTTCAGAACCAATATTTTGAGCATATAATTTTTGCAAACGATCGTATGCTGAGCGTGCGAACGATAAAGTAGCTTCTACCGCTTGAATTTGTTGCTCTAATGCACTAGCATCTAGCGTTGCTAAAACCTGACCGCTACTAACATGTTGTCCTGGCTTAACAAAAATTTTGGTTACAGTACCTGGAGCTTGTGGAGAAGCTAATACATTTTGCTCACCCGTTACCTGCGCCTGAATATCAATATTTGCAACAAATGCTGTAGGTGTAATACTCATAACGGACACATCCGTTGACTTTCTAACTTTACTACTCGTCTCTTTCGCTTCAATTGCTTTTATTTGCTCATCCAAAGCTGCTCTTTCTGCTTTGAGCGTTGCTAAACTTTTTTGTTTCTCTTGTTTACATGCAAATAATAAACTACTTGCTATTACTACTACGATTATTTTTTTCATACTTTTTATTTTTGAACGATTATTTTAATAAACCTAAAGATTTTTGTAAGTCAATTTTTGATATAAATACATTTAATAAAGCTCCATAATAATTGGATTGTGCTTCTCTAAGTGCAGATTCAGCTTGAACCACTTCGGTATTACTACCAACACCCGCTTCGTATTTTTTCTTAGACAAATCAAAAACTGATTGTGCAAGATTCACATTGGTTTTTTGGCTTTCTAAGGCTAAAAAATTATTTTTCAAATTAGTACTTGCTTGCTCTTGTTCTAAATCGATCGCCTGCGATAAGGTGGCTAAATCATTTTTAGTTTTTTCTATTGCAAATTCTGCTTGCTTTAATTTATTTCTACGTTGAAAACCATCAAATAATGGAACATTTGCTTGTATACCCCATAAAGAAGAGAATATATATTTACTACCAAACAAATTTTTAAACTCAGACGTTGCGTAATTATATCCTGCATTACCAAATGCAACAATCGTAGGCATTGCAGCCCATTTATAGCGCTTAGCATCTAACTTATTCAGATTTAATTGAGTACTTACTAAATTATAATCTAATCGATTTTCGTACTGGAAATTTGCTTTATCAATACTAGTAGCTAATTGCTTTATATTCGCTTCATCTACTTTTTGCACCGCTAATTTTTGTTGCATCGGCATACCCATTTGGAATTTTAATAACTGAATACTCAATTCTACAAAATTGGATAACTTAATTTTTTCTGTTTCAATATTGTTATAGGTTACCGCCATTCTATCTACATCCAATTTTTCAACTAAACCACTTTTGTACATAGCTTCTACATCATTTTTTAACTTCTTGATGTTTTCTGTAGTTTGAGCTAATAAAACCAAACGCTCTTGCGCAATTTGTACATTATAATAAGCTTTTGATACATCCATTCTTACTTGCTCTATACTTCGCTTCGTATTGATTTCATATAAACCCATTAGTGTTTTTCTAGCTTCTAAGGCTACCGCAACACTTCCGTCAAACAAAATTTGAGAAATACTACTACTTAAATTACTTCCATACTTTGGTGTAAACTCCACTGCCACAAATCCACCAGGCTGACCAAAGAATGCACCTGGAATAAAACTTTGAGGAATATCAATAAACTCTTGATACTTGCCATCTACAGATAGCTTAGGAAAAGCCAAGCCCTTTACCTCATTATTTTTTGCTTTTCCTATAGCCTCGTCAAAACGAGCATTTTTAATTGAATTTCTGTTCTTGATGGCAAAATCTATACAATCTTCTATAGACATCGTTGGATCTTGTTGCGCATACAAGGGCATTGCTGATATACCTAAAGCAAATGCCATCAAGAGCGATTTTAAATAAGTGGTGTGGTTCATAGTTTATGCTTGTATTTTTTTATAGTTGTCGTAAAGTTGTCTTCCTTTTTCTGTTACAATTCCATACATAAAATGATCTAAAAGTTCTCTTTCAATAGAATAGAAAGCGTTGCTTAAATGATTGATAGCATTAGAAGATTGCAATAGCCATAAGGTAAACTCTAGCCTAAAGAAAGCCATGACATCAATATTCATATCCGATCTATAAAGCCCTTCTTCAATTCCTTGTTGTAAATTTTGCTTAATCGTTTCTAAATCTTTTTCCAATAATGTTTTCTTAAACATCATAAAGGCTTCCGTGTAATATTTCTGTAACTCTAATAAGGCAATAGGATTAATCTCTTGATGCATTTTTTGAATATCATCGGTTACTAAGACCATTGCTTCAACTGCATTGCTAGCCTTTTTAATGTGTTGCAAACAACGCTCAAACTTCATGGTATGAAAATGGGTAACCGCAGCAACGATGATATCTAATTTTGTTTCAAAATGCTGATACAAAGTTTTTTTAGATACTCCAGCATGGCGTGCAATATCATCCATCGTTATGGTTTTAAAACCAAAACGAGTGAATTGCTCTGCTGCAGAATTCAATATCTTATCTAATATACTTGTAGGCATAATTGCGGCGCAAAACTACGGAAACTATTTTTGAATAAAAAGTTTCCAATTTGTTAATTATTCCTAATAATTGTTCTGTATTCTAATTTTGTTTAACAAATTAGTAGTAAAATTGCAGTATCGTTAACCTTAAAATCAACACATTATGAGAATTTTAAAAGAATTTAAAGACTTCGCCTTAAAAGGAAATGCTATGGACTTAGCCATAGGGATTATTATTGGAGCAGCTTTCGGGAAAATTATTAGCTCTTTGGTAGAAGATGTATTAATGCCCTTTATCGCCATTTTTACAGGCGGAGTATCCTTCAAAGAATTGCATTTTGCCACCGATGGCAAACATTATGAAAGTTTAGCCAAGGCAAAAGAAGCGGGTGCTAACATCATTTGTTATGGCAATTTCATTCAGTCTATAGTTGATTTTACTATTATTGCCTTTTGTATCTTCATGATTGTCAAGTTAATTATTGCCCATAAAAAGAAAGAAGAAACAGCGGCAGTAGCAACCATAAGCTCTACGGATGCACTCTTAACTGAAATTAGAGACACCTTAAAAAACAAATAAAAAATAAGCAGAATTAGCTTAATTTTACGGCTATAATAATGATGCTACAAAATACGATATATCAATCTTTTTGTCAATTGAAAGCAGCTCAGCAGCATGCTTTTGCAGTATTAATTGATCCTGACAAAAAAACAGCTTCTCAGATTGCAGCTATAGCAAAAACTTGCGAAGATGCTCAGGTAGATTATATCTTTATTGGTGGCAGTTTATTAGTAAAAGAAACCACCCAGCTTTGTATAAACACTTTGAAATCAACTACCTCAATACCCTTGGTAATTTTCCCAGGTAGCCCATCTCAAGTTTGTGAGCAAGCTGATGCCTTATTATATCTAAGTTTAATTTCTGGAAGAAATCCTGAACTGCTGATTGGACAACATGTGCAATCAGCAGCTTTGGTAAAAGCTAGCGGTTTAGAAGTGATCCCAACTGGTTATATGCTCATCGATGGAGGAAATGCCACAACAGTATCCTATATCAGTCAAACCTTGCCCATCCCTCAAGATAAAGCCGATATAGCTCTTTGTACTGCTTGGGCAGGCGAAATGCTTGGACTGAAAACGATCTATATGGATGCAGGTAGTGGTGCTAAAAACCCCATTTCTGAGACCCTAATTGCTAAAGTAAGTAGCCAAATACACGTACCATTAATTATAGGTGGCGGCATTAAAACAGCCGAAAAAATAGAGGCCAACTGTAGAGCAGGCGCTACTATCAATGTAGTAGGCAATGCTATAGAAAAAAGCCCTTCCTTAATTATAGAAATGGCACAAGCTACCAAAGAAGCTAAAAGTTTTGCCAACTAATTTGGTAGGAATAAAAAATAGTTGTACTTTTGCAGTCCTTTATAAAAATCAAATTCAAATAAAGAAGTAAAATATATTTTATGAAACGTACTTATCAACCGCACCGCAAACGTCGTAAAACTGTTCATGGTTTTCGTAAAAGAATGCAATCTGCTAATGGACGTAAAGTTTTAGCATCTCGTAGAGCTAAAGGTCGTCATAAGCTGACTGTATCTGATGAAAAACGCTTAAAATAATAGTTGCATGACAGCTGCTCGTTGTACTTTTCAAAAATACGAACGGCTTAAAAAAGCACAAGACATTGATACGCTTTTCCAAAATGGAAAAGCGTTTTCTATTTTACCCATTAAAGTACTTTATGCTGTAAAAGAGCAAAGTACAGCTTCAGTAAGTTGTAAAGTAGCCTTTGCTGCTCCCAAAAAATTATTTAGAAAAAGCGTTGAGCGACAAAACATTAAACGGCATTTGAGAGAAGCCTACCGGCTTAACAAAGCCACCTTCATTGAAGCCTTACCTCCATCTATAAGCATTCAAATTATGTTTTTGTACGTGCAAAAACCTGCCGTTGAAAAATTCATTGATTGGAATGATACGTTTAAAAAAATACTTGCTGAATTACTTCGTAAAATTAATTCACATGAGCCTAGTTCAACTGCTCACTAAACCGATTGAATGGGTGTTGACAGGCCTCATCCATATTTATAAATACGCCATTTCTCCATGGCTAGGTAATCATTGTAGATATACGCCTACCTGCAGTAGCTATTGTATAGATGCCATAAAAAAATATGGCCCCTTCAAGGGTACTTGGTTGGGTATAAAAAGAATAGCCTCTTGCAATCCAAGAGGTGGTTCTGGTTATGACCCCGTAAAATAATTATAGACAACTTTATTAGTATATTTGAACCTAACTAATTGGATACATGATTTACAAATTTAAAGAAGCACATCCTATTGTAGACCCAAGCGCTTATGTGCATCCACAAGCAACTATAATAGGCAGCGTAAAAATCGGTAAAGATGTTTTTATAGGCGCACATGCTGTTTTGCGTGGCGATTTTGGATCTATAATCATAGAAGATGGCTGTAATGTTCAAGAAAATTGTACGATACATATGTTTCCCGGTACTACAGTGCATTTACAAGAAAATGCGCATATAGGTCATGGTGCTATTATTCATGGCGCTATTATAGGAAAGAATGTTTTGGTAGGGATGAATGCCGTAATTATGGATGATGTATGCATTGGAGAAAACAGCATAATAGGTGCTTTAGCTTTTTTACCAGCAAAAATGGAAATACCGGCACGTAGTTTAGTTGTAGGCAACCCTGCTAAAATAGTTAAAGAGGTTAGCGAAGAAATGACAGCATGGAAATCAGCAGGAACAAATTTATATCAATCCTTGCCGGCTTTATATCAAGAACATTTGAGTGCCTGCGACCCTTTACCTTTTGGTGAATTAGATGCTAACGAATCATTTCCTACTTATGAAATTTGGGAATCAATAAAACAAAAAAAAGCTGCACAGTAAGTACAGCTTTTTTTTTATTTTTTTACTAAGTCGGCAACAAACTTAGATACATCAGTTAGTTTTTCATAATTCAATTTATAATGAATAAACTTTCCGTCGCGATCTGTGATAACAATATTTGCTCTTCTTAAAATAGCTAAGTGTTGTGAGGCTACGGATTGCTCTAAACGAAGTTTGACATAAATATCAGTAACATTCATTCGTTTATTTTCATCTAACAATTTTACAATTTGTTGTCTCAATTTGTGATTGATAGCTCTCAATGTCATTGCTGCACTTTTAATTGCAACAAAGTCTAACTTGGTAGATTCTTTCGTTTGATCATTAACAATAACCAACGAATTAGATGTGGTTGTTTCCATTAATTTAAATTAAATGTTTTATAATAGTGCTTGCTTGAATGCAAATATATATCAATTTTTATAAGAAATTCATTAAGCACTACATAAATGTTATAGCCTATTGTAGAATGAATACATTTTTTAAATATATGGCCTTGTTTTCTAAGGAAGCATGCAGCGGATAAACCTGCTGAACATATTGATTCCATTCCTTTATGTTAATGCTAACTGTTTCTTTATATACTTGAGTGCTAGTTATAGAATTAAAATCAATATTTATGTTTGATTGAATATATAAATTTTTAACTGCATAATTTTCAAGGGTTTTAATAAAATCGGCCAGTAAGGCATGTTTCCCTTCCTCTACAATATGACCATTTTCATTGGCAATTTCAAAAAAAACTTCTTGTTCTCTCGCTTTTAAAACGGTACAATAATAGCCCTCATCTGCAGCTTTTTCTTGAATCCATTGATAATTTAATAAGGTAAGTGCCGAAAAGTAATGAACGGGTATTTGTTTTGCAAAACCCAGGCCTTGGGCAGTAGCTATACCTACACGAATACCAGTATAAGAGCCAGGTCCTGCACAAACAGCTACTGTTGTTAGTTCTTCAAAACTGCAATGCTGCTCTTCTAATAAATTAGCTATCATAGAATTTATAACAGCCGCATGTTGTCGCTCTATAGTATGGCTATGCACAAGCAAGTGCTCGTTATAAAACAAACCTAGTTGACAACTATCTTGTGTAGTATCAATAAATAAAATGGCAGACATTGTAGCGCAAATGTACGGAAGCTAATATATTTGTAGTTATGAAAAAGAAAATAATTAATACAGCAGCTGCCCCGCAACCTATTGGGCCTTATAACCAAGCTATTTTGGTAGATGAAACCTTATATATTTCTGGCCAGATTGCTTTAGACCCAAATACGGGCAACTTAATGACAGATACTATTGAACAGCAGACTCATTTAGTTATGAAAAATCTTCATGCTATTTTAGAAGCAGCGGAAATGAATTTTGGTCACGTAGTAAAAACGACCATATTCCTTATGGACATGAACGATTTTGCAAAAGTAAATGAAGTTTACGCCAGTTATTTCGAAAAAGATTTTCCTGCTAGAGAAACCGTGCAGGTAGCCGGTTTACCTAGAGGTGTAGCAGTAGAAATTGCTATGATTGCATGTAAATAAAAAAAGGCTCTATGATATAGAGCCTTTTTTTATTGCAAAGAATAAATATTATAAATGTGTAAATTTCTTTGTTTCTAATAATTTACCTTGATTATCAAAAACTCTCAAAAAGTACAAACCTGTTGGAGCATTATCCATGTCAATTTTTTGAACACCCGTAATTACATTATACGAACCTATTGTTCTGCCAATTAAATTAGAGATCACCATTGTACTTGCACCCATAGATGGATCAATAGCTATATTGACAACATCACGAGCTGGATTTGGGAAAATAACAACAGCATCATTTACACGATTAATCGTATTTACTCCTAATGGATCTTTTGTCATTTTATACCAAATAGTTTTGTTTGGCAAACCTGTAGATTTTATCAATAAAGAGAAATAACAAACTGAATTATTAGCTGCTGCTGCATTGCTAACGCTTACTTTAAAATCAGCTGACAAGCCTGCTGGGATGGTTAATTGTGTTTGTCCTATTGGCCAATTGTAACAATTGCCATTTGAAGAGCCATTTACTAAATCACAAATTCCAGTAACTGACCAACCACTTGGTGCATATAAAGTACCTTCCCAAGTGATATTTAAACTGGATAAATTTGACGAATTAGTAATGCCATTATGCACATCTGCAGTGCCATTTACACTAGCATAGGTAGTATCGTGTGCTACGGTAAAACCTTGAGCAAATCCTTGAGCAGAAGCCAAGCATAGTCCGATAAAAACAATAATTCTTTTCATGCTAAAAATATTTAACTATTTCAAAGTTACACTTTTTACAATAATTAAACAAAATAAAGAGCAATTTAACATGGGTTTGCGTTCATATTTTTATAATATTGCCCTATAACCTTTTTAATAGCGCCTTATGAAAAAGCTGTTTGCTAAGTTTGCTCTACTCTCCAAAAAATCTTTTTTAGCTGGATTTGCAGTGGCAACTCTTCTTTTACTATTTATAAATGCCAAAAAAGTAGATTCTTATTTTGAGTTTTCTAAAAATCTAGAAATATTCACCACCTTATTCAAAGAACTGGACACGTACTATGTAGATCCTATTGAACCCGGCGAATTAGTAAAAACAGGTATTGACGAAATGCTCAATAAATTAGACCCCTATACTAATTTTATTACTGAAGCAGATATTGAGGATTATGAGTTTCAGACAACAGGGAAATACGGCGGCATTGGTACAACGATGCGAAAAATGGGCGATAAAATAGTAGTAGGCGAACTTTATGAAGGTACGCCAGCCACTAAAGCAGGTTTAAAAGTTGGTGATGAAGTATTAAAAATAGATCAGCAGGAACTTGATGGTAAATCTATTGACGATGTAAGTGTTTTACTTCGAGGTGCACCCAATACAAAAGTAACGCTTGTAGTTAAACATGCTAATGCTAAAACGGAGAGCATTACCATCACTAGAGAGACTATCAATATCTCTAGCATCCCTTGTGCTGCTTTAATTGGCAACAATAAAACTATTGCATATGTAAAACTCACCCAGTTTACCCCTAATTGTAGTCGCCAACTAAGAGAACAATTAGATAGTTTGAAAAAAATAAATGGTCGTTTAAGTGGTCTAGTGCTCGACTTAAGAAATAACCCAGGTGGTTTATTAGATGAGGCTGTTCAGATTTGTAATTTATTTATACCCAAAGACGAATTAGTTGTAAGTACGCATGGCAAAATGAAAGAATGGGATAAAGATTTTAAAACGCTAGAAGAAGCTTGGGATACAGCATTGCCCCTTACTATTTTAATTAATGAAAATGCCGCGTCTGCATCAGAGATTGTTTCGGGAACCTTACAAGATTTAGACAGAGCAGTAGTCATAGGCGAACGTTCATTTGGGAAAGGTCTGGTACAAACCACTCGTCCACTTGGTTATAACGCACGATTAA
>ENA-OUVC01000327-OUVC01000327.1-marine-metagenome-genome-assembly--contig:-NODE-327-length-32774-cov-5.181760_pt1 | contig 32774 bp, 24 predicted proteins | sample MGYA00248622_ERZ508571 | MGnify/ENA primary metagenome ERZ508571 (study PRJEB26236, sample SAMN06267175) | marine metagenome | isolation source: Columbia River Estuary | place: USA:Columbia River Estuary... | reverse complement strand
TCTGCATTAGTTCACCGAAGTAATGCATTTGACCTGGGTAAAAAAATCTGCATTAAACTGCGTGAGTTAATCCCAAGGCAACAATTTGAAATCCCAATACAAGCGGCGATCGGAGCGAAAGTCATCGCAAGGGAAACCATTAAAGCATTAAGAAAAGACGTTACCGCTAAATGCTACGGTGGAGATATTACTCGAAAAAGAAAACTATTAGAGAAACAAAAAGCAGGAAAGAAACGTATGCGTCAAGTCGGACGTGTGGAAGTACCTCAAGAAGCCTTTCTCGCCGTATTAAAATTAAACGATTAATTTAGAATTATGTACGAAATATTAAAACACACGCACTCTGGTTTACGATGGGTTGCCCTAATTTTAATCTTATGGGCAATATTTAATTCCATAACAGCTAAAGAATTTACCAAACGTGAGAAGTTGGTTAATCTCTTTTCTATGGTCAGTCTTCATACTCAGCTTATTTTGGGGCTGATCCTTTATTTCATTTCAGATAAAGTTAAATTCTTTGATGGTTGGATGAAAGAGCCAACGGGCATCTACCGTTTCTATGGCATAGAACATTTGGCTGGAATGATAATTGCAATCGCATTAATCACCGTCGGGTATGTGAAATCTAAAAAAGGAAATTCCCCAGCGGAGATTTATAAGCCAATTAAACTATTTTATATTATTGGATTGATATTAATTCTTGCAAGTATTCCATGGCCGTTTCGAGCAAATTTGGGTGGTGCTTGGTTCTAATGGCAAGTATTTTATTTGCTTGTAACGAATCAACCCCTACATCCCCTTCCCCAAAGAAAACTATTCCTCTTGGTGAAGAACTTTATTTATCGCACTGTGCAAGTTGTCATGGAGAAGCAGGAGATTTAGGTGTCTCCGGCGCAAAGAACCTTAAGACAACTACGTTAAGCATAAAAGAAATAAAACAAATGATTAAAACAGGTAAGAATTCCATGCCGAGTTTTCAGGGAGTACTTGGGTCAACCGATCGAATTGACTCCGTAGCCGCCTATTTAAATACCTTGCACCAATAAATGGCACACGCAACCATTGATGAGATTGAAGAGCGATGCTTGTTAGTTGCCGTTATTCATGGGGGTGTTGACGAGCGGTTAGCACACGAGTATTTAGATGAACTAGCATTCTTGGCAGAAACAGCAGGTGCTCGGGCAGAATTTGCTTTTACACAAAAACTACCCTTTCCCAACCCTAGAACCTACGTAGGGGAAGGAAAATTACAAGAGATTAAAGTGTATGCCGATACCCATAACATCGATGCCATCATTTTTGATGACGAACTAAGTCCGTCGCAAATTAGAAACATCGAACGAGAGCTTAACAGAAAAATCATTGATCGAAGCATTCTAATCTTAGATATTTTTGCCAAACGAGCACGTACTTTCCACGCTAAAACGCAAGTAGAATTAGCACAATTACAATACATGCTTCCACGATTAACCCGTATGTGGACCCACCTTGAACGACAAAAAGGAGGGATTGGAATGCGAGGCCCTGGTGAATCACAAATTGAGACCGACCGTAGGATAATACAGCAACGTATTGCTTTAATGAAGGAACGCTTGAAAGAAATAGACAAGCAAATGACCATTCAGCGTGGTAATCGCGGACAATTGGTTCGTGTGGCCTTGGTAGGATATACTAACGTAGGCAAAAGCACCTTAATGAACTTGATTTCGAAGTCTGAGGTTTTTGCTGAAAACAAACTATTTGCCACACTTGATACGACGGTACGGAAGGTGGTAATCGACAATCTACCCTTCTTACTTACCGATACGGTGGGATTCATACGGAAGCTCCCTAAACAATTACTAGAGTCTTTTAAGTCTACCTTGGATGAAGTCCGTGAAGCAGATTTATTGGTACATGTATTGGATTTATCGCATCCAAATTTCGAGGATCATTTTGAAACAGTAAATACGACCTTACAAGAAATTGACAAGGAAGAGAAACCAACTATAATCGTTTTTAATAAAATTGATTCCCTAAGTGAAGAGGTTTCTTTGGATGAATTAAAGCGAACGTGGATGGCTCGATTGGGTGGACGCCCGTGTATTTTTATTTCCGCAGTTGACAAAACAAATATTGATGAATTAAAGCACGTGCTTTATCAAGAGGTTCAACGCATTTTCAAAGTACGATACCCGTACAACGATTTCCTTTATTAAGTAGTAGCATAAAAAAAGGGGCCGAAGCCCCTTTTCCATTGAATTCAATGAGTTCTTATCGAACAACAACTGACTTAGTAGTTGTAAATCCGTTAGAAGCAATACGAACAATGTAATTCCCTTTTGCCATGTTTTCAGTAGCGAAAGAAACCACTTGAGTTCCATTTACATTGTTAACTACCTGAGAAGCAATTACACGACCTTGGATGTCCAATACATCAACACTGTAATCTGCATTTGCGGCTTCAAAAGAAACGTTAATTGCATCAGTAGCAGGGTTAGGATAAACATTCATTGCAGCGAAATTCTCTTCGTTGATACCAAGTGCTCCAGTTTTGAATGGTTTCTTTTCAGAATCACCAAATTCTCCACCACTCAACAACGTTGCTCCTGTAGCATCAGTTACTGAGTACGCACCATTTCCGTATTGACAACAAATTCCATCACCATAATCATCAGTGATTTCGAAGTCATAACACTGGTTAGCACTTAATGTTACTTGTACTGGTGTTTGAACAGTTTGACCTGCTTGTTGTCCAGTTAAATCAGGCCAGTTACCACCACCTGAAGCCACGGTTGTTCCTGATGCATTTTTGATGGTCCAAGAAGTCTCAGAAGCATAATAATCTGTAGTAATGTTTACAGTTACATATTGAGATGCAGCAATTAACGCGGTTGCCACAGTAGCTGTAACATCATTGTTAGTTGCAGAAGCATCACCAGTAGTTGTAACAGAAACGTTTAATGCGCCTCCTGTAAAGTTAGCAATCGCTGAACAAGTAACGTTTGCAGTACCATAGGTTGCCAAGTTACCAGAATACGTTCCAGTTGAAACTGTATTTCCACCTTGTGTAATTGTTACTGTAGCAGAAGTTAATGGTGAAGTACCATTGTTCTGAATTTGTACAGACGGTGTGTAAGAACCTTCACAATGTGTTAAACTTCCTAGGTAAGAAAGGGCCGCAACATCTGCAGGATTCGATGCAGGAGGAGGACATTGACCTAATAATGTAGTTAAGTTCGCTACCGTTCCGATTGCACCAGCAACACCAGAGGCAATAATTACACGGTTTGGACAAATCACATACATTTCTGGGAAGTAATCGATTGTCATTCCAGAATTCTCAAAAGACGCCTGATTTACTAAATCGATAATTGGCATGTTTTCACCTGTAACCCAATCTCCTTGAGTGTTAGCTCCTGTTCCATTAAGATCAGCTGCTGTTGTTTGTGGGTCTCCTTCTACGAAAAACACCATTGCTTGGTTTGTACCTGACGGGCCAAATTGATTATAGAAATTATTCAATGCCCCAGTCCCATGATAAGACCAACATGGACCACACCACGTAGCAGATACATCAATAACCACCATTTTACCTTGATCTAGGTAATTGAATAAAGAATGAGAAGTTCCGTTGATGTCAGTCAACGTGAAATTGCTCACTACAGTACCAACTGGAGTCTGAGCGTAAGCCGCAGCACCGGTAAGTACAGCCAAAGAGAATAACAATTTTTTCATCGTGTAAATTTTAAGTTTGCGTAAATTTAATGTTTCTTTCCGAAATGATAAAAAAAATTGTTGTTTTTTCTGGGGCCGGAATGAGTGCCGAAAGTGGCATTCAAACCTTTCGTGATCATGGTGGATTATGGGAGCGATATCGGATTGAAGATGTTGCAACACCAGAAGCCTGGAATCGTGATCCAGAGCTAGTCACCCGGTTTTACAATGAGCGAAGAAAACAAATCATTGCAACAAGCCCCAATGAAGCACATCTGTTAATTCAGCGTCTTGAATCAGATTTTGATGTTACCGTAATCACTCAAAACATCGACGACCTGCATGAACGCGCGGGGAGTAGTAAGGTACTTCACCTGCATGGTAATATTCGGTTCTCAAAATCAAGCGGTCCAAATCAAGAGGCTAAATACTACCCCATTGATTCATGGGAGTTAACGGAAGCCGATCGTTGTCCTGAAGGATATCGCTTAAGGCCTCATGTGGTTTGGTTTGGCGAAGCAGTCCCAATGTTTGAAGAAGCAGAAAAACTAATTTCAGCGGCAGATGTGGTTATCATTATTGGGACCTCACTGCGTGTATACCCAGTAGCAGGGCTAATTCATTATATAAATAAAGGTAGCAAGGCCTATTTAATTGACCCAAACGCACACAATCTAACCCTTCCTAATGGGATTGAAGCGGTAAATGATTCGGCCGTAAAAGGCATGAAATTTCTTTACGAGAAACTTATTTCTTGAGTTGATCTTTTATAAAGAGTTCAATTGCGCCTACCATGGATGGTGCTTTAGGATGTGGTGCAGAGACATCGAGCCTTAAATTATTGCGCAATACAGCACTGGCAGTAGTTGCTCCAAATGCAGCAATTGCAGTCGTGTTCTGTTTGAAATCTGGGAAATTTTTAAAAAGCGATTCTATCCCTCCTGGACTAAAAAACACCAACATGTCATAATATACATCCTCTAAATCCGATAAATCAGCGGCAACAGTACGATATAAAACGGCTTTGGTGAAATTGAACTTCTGATCTGAAAGTGTTTCAGGAATTGAATCTCGCAAAATATCAGTACACGGAAGTAGGTATTTTTCGTTTTTGTGCTTCTTCATGACATCTGCTAGCTGTTCAATCGTTTGAATGCCATGAAAAATCTTACGTTTTCGATACGCTATAAATTTCTGTAAATATTTTGCCACTGCTTCTGAAATACAAAAATATTTCATGGTTTCAGGAACCTCGAATCTCGTTTCTTCTGCAATTCTAAAGAAATGGTCTGCAGCAACTTTTGAGGTCAAGATAACTGCCGTATGTTCGGAGATATTAACTTTTTGAGCCCTGAATTCTTTAGCATCTACCCCTTCTACTTTAATAAAAGGTCGAAAATCAATTTTGATTTTATACTTATCTGCCAAGTCATAATAAGGTGACTTGTCTCCATCGGGCTTGGGTTGAGAAACCAGAATACTTTTTATTGCCAAAACACTAATTTAATGCGTCAATAACTCCAACCAAAATGCCCCAAAAAGCTTTTTAATCAAGGCGATAGGAAGCAAATACACGGTGCAAAGGTACAAAATTATATAATACCACGAAAATCCTGATGCGGTAGCTAACAAAAAGGCATTTACAAATCGCAATACCAATGCTAATCCCATCAAGGAAAAGAAAATAAATGCCCCCCAATCGCTGTGTGCGTTAAAAACAAGAAGTGCGTTTGAAATGGTTAAAGAAATCCCAAAAAGAAACCAAGAAACATTGCCCGTGCTTATGTACTGCTGGGTAATTTTGGATTTCTCATTCATGCTCCAAAAAATTAAATAATCAAGGTGCCAAAACATCAAGAAAAAAAGGGCTCCGATAAACCCTATAAACAATGAAGTATTTACGTAGTATGTATCTACCAAATACCAACTAATAAAAACAAGAACTCCGACAAAGGTGTTTAGATATAATATGCTTTTAGACATTACATCAAGCTGCACTCTTGATCCTAAGGTAATTTTCCTGCCTGAATCTAATATAGCATAAAACAATCCACCATAGCTGCGATAATACGCTACCCCAAGCAAAAAAGCTTGTGTAAAAACTAAAATGATAGCCCAATTTTCTATTAAAGGATTCCTTAATGTTAATTCCATTCCGAACAAAAGTAATTCTTTAATCACGATTTCTAAATGTCTTAATTGTATCTTTGTACCTCAAAACGAATGAAATGAAAACAGATTTATACCAGCATCCAGATTATTATGGCCTAGATGATTTATATACTGAAGAGCACAAATTAATTCGCGATGCCGCGCGTCAATGGGTTAAAAAAGAAGTTTCACCTATAATTGATGAGCATTATGAAAATGCCACCTTTCCAACCCATTTATTACAAGGACTAGGAGAAATCGGTGCGTTTGGCCCGTATATACCAGAACAATATGGAGGTGCTGGATTAGATCAGATTTCCTACGGTTTAATCATGCAAGAATTGGAGCGATGTGATTCCGGCTTGCGCTCTACGGCCTCAGTACAAAGTTCATTGGTTATGTATCCGATTTGGAAATATGGTTCAGAGGAACAAAAAATGAAATTTCTTCCCAAATTAGCCACGGGTGAAATGATGGGCTGTTTTGGACTAACAGAGCCAGATTTCGGATCAAATCCAGGCGGAATGATTACCAACTTCAAAGAAGATGGCGACCACGTAATTCTTAATGGTGCAAAAATGTGGATATCGAATGCACCATTTGCTACCATTGCAGTGGTATGGGCAAAAGATGAAAGCGGAAGGATTCATGGGTTAATCGTTGAGCGAGGTATGGAAGGGTTTTCCACGCCTGAAATGCATGGGAAATTGTCGCTTCGCGCTTCTTCTACCGGAGAATTAGTGTTTGAAAATGTACGTGTACCTAAAAGTAATATACTACCTGGTCGGTCAGGTCTGGGAGCGCCGCTAAGTTGTTTAGATTCAGCTCGTTTTGGTATTGCTTGGGGAGCACTCGGCGCGGCAATGGATTGCTATGATCAAGCGGTTCGGTATTCCAAAGAACGAATTCAATTTGGTAATCCAATTGGTGCATTTCAATTAATTCAGAAAAAATTGGCCGAAATGCTTACTGAAATAACCAAAGCACAATTATTAACCTACCGATTAGGCCAATTAAGAAATGACGGTAAAGCTACCTCAGCACAGATTTCAATGGCAAAAAGAAACAATGTTGAAATCGCATTAATCATTGCCCGAGAAGCACGTCAAATTCACGGTGGAATGGGTATTACTAGTGAATATTCTATGATGCGTCACATGGCGAATTTAGAATCCGTTGTAACCTACGAAGGAACGCACGATATTCACTTGTTAATCACGGGCATGGATATTACTGGAATTCCAGCGTTTACTAGAGAAATCTAGTACTATTCAGGGATTTGATCTCCGCGTAATCTCCGAATGGATAATCGCGCCTCTTCAGAATAAATACTTCCAGGGTATTGGTCTATTATTTTTAAATATGATTCCATTGCAGCTGAATTGTCCTTAAAGTGAATTCTTTGGATATTGGCTAAATGAAATAACGCATCATCTGCGAGTAACTCAGTTGGATACGTACTTATTATTTGTTTAAAATATTGAGACGCTTGTTCCCATTGTCCCTGTAACTCGTGCGCCTTACCCTTTAAATAAATCAAGTCATCGTTCAATACAGACTGAGGGAAATTAGTCGCAATCGTATCCATCCATTGAAAGGCCTCCTTGTAGCGGTGTTGAAGCAATAATAACTCACTTTTAGCGAAGGTACTCATGGCTTCATAATTGCTATCCAACCCATAGTTCTCCAAAATCAACAAAGACAACTGCATAGCATCATTACTAATGAATTTAGACGTAGCCTGCTTTAATACATCAAGCTGAGATTGAGCAAACTCAAATTCTCCATCAAAATAGAATATTCGTGCATTCTTGAATTTAGCTTCATTACCGATGGCCTCAAACTTAAACGCCTCATCAATTTGCATGTATAACAAAGAGGCCTCCCAAATACTGTCTAAAGCAACGCATACGTCCGCCAATTTCATTTTGTAGCGTGCACGTTGCATATCGGTTAAGCCGGGTGCATTCATACAACGCTCTAAAAATCCTCTGGATTTATCGGCTTTATTGGCATAAAACCCCAAAATCTCAGCATATTCAAGTCCGATTTCAGCCCCCGCACGAAGCGAAAACTCCTTATTTAACACGACCTCTTCGTATGAACTAACAATGTCGTTAAGTTCCGCATCTGTAAAGGCTCGTTCCGTGGTTAATTCAGTAAAATATACATTGAGTAACATCCGCTGGGCTTCTGGCGAACGATATAAGTTGGAACTAATGACCTCTTTAAATGCTTGCTTTGCCAATGCATACTGGAGGTTTTCAAGGCACGTATTGCCAAAATCAATCAAATACCCCCCGTCACCGCGCATGCGTTTTTCTAAGGAGGATACCTGCTGATACGCCGAATTAAAATTCTTATTCTGTAAAAAGAACCATATTAACATCTCAGTGTACACAGGATTGGAAGGGTCTTTTTGACTAGCGGAAAGAAAACTACCTTTTACCTGTTTGATTTCCTCAGACTCCGTTGTAAAATCAAAAATGCCATCAATTTCCAATTGAATTTGTTCCTTAAGGTCGGGTTTTTTAGATAAGGCTAATAAGTATTGGTCCAGTGCTTTAATCGTTTCCCCTTCAGCCATGAAAATTTGACCATACCACAATTCATATGGATAATATTTAAGGTTCTTTTTAGCTTGATCTATTACTTCTTTTGCCCAGGCATATTCGTCAATAGCGAGTAGATTAGATAACACATCTTGAGTCTCCTTAATGTCATAAAACTCATGTTTTAGCACTTCGTTTTTTACTTTCTTCGCTTTATCAAGCTCTTCGTTGTTTTTATAAAAAAAGTAAAACTGAATTTTAAGCGATAAATCCCCTGGATTCGCTGCCGTTTGTTTTTTAAATACTTTTTCTGCGCCTTTTTTATCGCCTATATTTACTAAACAATCTAAATAACGACTGAAATAAACCTTCGACGGATCATTCGTGTAAAGCTTCTCATAATATACCACCGCCTTTGAAAATTCACCATTAAGGTAATAGTGCTGTGCTAATTGAATATCCGTTTCAGTTTGCGAATACGCAACCAAAGCAACAAAGCAAAAAAGGATACAAAGGATGAGCTTATACACAGGCTATTTGAATTTACCTGCTAACGAATTTAACTTCGGATGTAACAACCGATACGTGTCCATTAGGGCATTGAGTTCTTTCTTTAATTCGTTTAAACGAGATTCAAGCAATGTTAAATTCTTTTTCTCTGTAGCGATATATGCGTCATATCGGTCCCTCTTTCCATAACCATTAGAAATATCAGAATGCAATTGGTAAAGACGGGTATTCTCCGCATTAAATGCCTCTTTAAGTGCAACATATTGTTTGTTGATTGGTCCAATTTTTTTCCTTGCTAGTTTATAGGTGTCCATATCTTTCGCATAGGTTCGATCAACTGAATCCAAAACAACATGTTGTTGCAAAAACAACTGCAATTGAAACATGTTTTGACGCATAGTCGATAAGGTGTCGGGAAAACTCGATTGGAAATCCTTCGACAACGTTGTGGCTTCTGATTTCAATTGCTCCACTGCTTTTAGTTGTTCCTTTTGTTTAAAATCTGAACAAGCCACAAGAAAGAACAAACCACTTAAAATGACAATTAATCTTTTCATTGGTTAAATATAATCAAATCCCGTGTAGGCCTGAAGTGCTTTTGGTACCGCCACTCGCCCATCAGGTTGTTGATGATTTTCTAACAACGCTGCCATAACGCGAGGTAGTGCTAGCGCAGATCCATTCAAGGTGTGACAAAGTTTAGTTTTCTTGTCGTAATCTTTAAATCGTAATTTCAGGCGGTTAGCCTGAAAGGTATCAAAACGAGAAACTGAACTTACTTCTAACCATTTTTCTTGAGCCGCCGAATACACTTCAAAATCAAAAGTCATTGCTGATGCAAAACCCATATCTCCACCACATAAGCGTAAAACGCGGTATGGTAGTTCAAGTTTGTCCAATAAGCCCTTAACGTGTTCAACCATTTCCTCAAGTGCTTTTGCGGTATGATCTGGATGTTCAACACGCACAATTTCTACTTTATCAAACTGATGCAGGCGATTAAGACCACGAACATCTTTGCCATAGGAACCTGCTTCTCTTCTAAAACAAGGAGTATAACCACATAACTTAAATGAAAAATCGGGGTGTTGAATTAATTCGTCCCGAAAAATATTGGTCAATGGAACTTCCGCTGTAGGAATTAAGTACAAATTATCTGTTGCATCATGATACATTTGTCCTTCTTTATCTGGTAATTGTCCGGTGCCAATCCCACTCGCCTCATTAACCATTAACGGGGCTTGATATTCCTCATAACCAGCGGCAGAGGCTTCATCTAAAAAGAAAGAAATCAAGGCCCTTTGTAATTTTGAGCCTTTTCCGCGATAAAACGGGAAGCCAGCTCCAGTAACTTTTACTCCCAACTCAAAATCAATGATTTGTTTTTCTTTGCAGAGGTCCCAATGAGGCTTTGCTTGGAAATTGAATGACGGTACTGTTCCAGACTCAAAAACAACTTGATTATCATTCAAATCTTTTCCTTTTACTACATCTTGAAAGGGGGTGTTTGGGATTTGATATAGCAATTGCTGAATTGCCGTTTCCAAGGCGTCAGACTCCACTTTAAGCGCGGATTCTTGTTGTTTGAGTACTGTGGTTTGTTGCTTCAATTCATTGCCCTCATCGACTCTTCCTTCTTTATAACATTGGCCAATTTCTTTGGCAATCCGATTTGCTTCCTCAAGCGTTCGGTCTAACTCTTGTTTAATACCACGCCATTGGGTATCTAAAGAAAGTAATTCATTAATCGTTGATTCAGCATTAATGTTTCGTTTGGATAAGGCAGCAATCACTTGCTCTTTATCGGTACGAATTCGGGATAATTCGAGCATACGCGTTTAAAGGATTTGAATTACAAAAATAACATGGAACATTGGTTTACGGAAGGGTTTGTATCATTTTTTGATACCGCTCCGCTTGATTATGTGCTCCAATGCAACCGTATGTCTGTTTATGTGCCCTGTACGCTTCAATCCGATTTCCTGGATCAGGATGCGTGCTTAAAATTTCTGGCGGACTTGCTCCACCTTCTTTTGATATTTTCTCAAAGAACAAGGCTCCTGCATCTGAGTTATACTGTGTTGGACACAAGTATCTAACAGAACATTCATCTGCTTCTTTTTCATGCGTTCTTGAAAAGGAAAGGCCAATCAGTGAACTTGTTACTTGTTTAACTAACTCTCTATCGCCGGCAATAAGACTTATTATCGTTTGTACCCCATACATTTTAGTCAGTTGACGGGTACTATGTCTCAGGTCTGCATGTCCCATCTCATGCCCGAGCACCCCTGCTAACTGATCCTCTGCATCTAGGTACTTTAGAATTCCTGTATAAACATAAATATATCCGCCGGGGGCACAAAATGCATTTAGGGTTGAATCATTCTTAATAATTCGAATTCTCCATGGAAATTCGTTTTTATAGCGTACTTGACCACTATTCAACAACGAATCTCGAATCCCATATAAATACTGGTAAATTTTTGAATAGTTAGTGGAGTCCAGGATTTCCATACCGCTACTATCGCTTTCTATTTCTGAACGAACTTGCTCGCCCAAAGCAATATCATCTTGTAAGTTAAATAAATTAACCGCATTCTCAGCCGAACCACAACCCATCAAGAGCGCGATGCTTAGTCCTATACTAATTAACCCTATTCTCATATTACAAATTTAGTGCTTTAAGCGGTTGATAAACGCTCGATTGTTGATTAATCCTTGAGGCCGGGTGAATTCATATAGTCGCTTTGGCTAATTTTGAATGTTTAGTAAATATATGAAAGTAAAAATCATCAATAACGGAAGCTGTCCAATGCCTAGTTATGAAACATCAGGCGCTGCAGGAATGGATGTTAGGGCGAACATTATAGACCCCATTTGTGTTGCTCCAGGAGAAAGAATTCTTGTTCCAACAGGGCTATTTTTAGAAATCCCTACTGGGCTAGAATGTCAAGTTCGACCACGAAGCGGTCTTGCTTTAAAGAAGGGAATTACGGTATTAAATACCCCTGGAACTATAGACTCTGATTACCGCGGGGAAGTAGGTGTAATTCTAATCAATCTTTCTGCCGAAATTTTTACAATTGAACCGAATGACCGAATTGCCCAACTCGTGTTTTGCCCGGTAGTCCAAGTAACCTTAATAGAAACAGACGCTCTTGAATCATCGAATCGAGGAACCGGTGGATTTGGAAGCACCGGAAAAAACTAAAGTATATGAATATTATCATCCCAATGGCTGGAAGAGGAAGCCGACTAAGGCCACACACCTTAACCATACCTAAGCCACTAATTCCTGTCGGTGGAATCCCTATTGTTCATCGCTTGGTTGCAGATATTGCTGCCGTTTGTGGGTCATCCATAGAACATATTGGATTTGTTACTGGAGACTTTGGTGCGGAAACTGAACGAGAATTATGTGAAATTGCCGAGTCTTTTGGTGCCAAAGGACACATCTTTCATCAGTTAACTCCGCTAGGCACTGGTCACGCTGTTTTATGCGCGGCCCCTTTATTATCAGGACCCACAGTAGTTGCTTTCGCAGACACCTTATTCAGAGCTGATTTTACCATTAGCCCAACCGATGAAGGGATATTATGGGTAAAACGGATTCCTAATCCGGAGCAATTCGGAGTTATCAAAATGAATGAGCGCGAAGAAATAATTGATTTTGTTGAAAAACCCGCTGAATTTGTTTCTGACTTAGCCATGATTGGTATTTATTATTTCAAGGATGGTGAGGCCTTACATCAAGAACTTAATTATTTAGTAGACCATGCTGTTATTAAAAGCGGGGAATATCAATTGCCGGATGCACTTAGAAGACTCACAGAAAAAGGGACCGTGTTTAAACCAGGAGAAGTTCAAGAGTGGTTAGATTGTGGGAACAAAGTCGTTACTATTGAGACGAACGCACGTGTTTTAGATTATGATCAAATGGACGGTAAATTAATACGTTCTGATTCTGCCACGATAACTCAGAGTGTAGTTATTCCACCATGTTATATTGGGGACGGTGTTGTGATTTCAAATTCCGTAGTTGGACCTCATGTTAGTTTGGGAACCGGAAGTGTTGTTCAAAATTCAAACATTGCAAACAGTATTGTTCAACAAAACACAATAATCTCACACATGAATATCGCGGATTCCATGATTGGAAACCATACAAAGATTCAGGGGAAGACTAACAATATAAGTATTGGCGATTATACGGAATGGCATGAATAAGCTGGCACCACTTTTTATCTTAATCGGATTACTATTTAGTTGTAAAACAACTGAACCAACAAGTTCAGATAATTTGTTACCACAAATTCAACAATACCATGAGGGGCTTCGGGCATACTTCAAGGGCGATTATTCCGCAGCTGATAACTTGGCAAACAAGGTGATTGCAATTAATCCGAACCATGACGGAGCATTATATTTAAAATCCAAAATATACTATGATCAAGGCAGACTCGATGAATCTGCAGACTACTTATTAAAAGCTGGAAAAGCGGATCCTGACAACACGTATTTATCCTCAGAAATCGCCTTTATGTATAGTAGTTTAGGGAAATATAATGAGGCTGGTTCAATCTTTGAAAATCTAATAAAATCAAATCCTCGAGAGATGTCCTATTATTTCGGTGGATTTGAAAACTACCTACAGGCAAAGAACTATAAGGCTGCAAGTCGTATTGTCAGCCTTCAGGAATCAACGTTTGGATTGTCGATAGAAACTTACCTCAATCGGTATAAAATTAATATGGCGCAAAATGACGTTAAAGAAGCAATTCAACAACTCGAGGCGGGCATAACTGCCTTCCCAAATGAACCCTTATTTTTAGCCAATTTAATTGATCTGTATTTTCAGCAAAATCAACATAATAAAGCAATCCCATTGCTAGAAAAACTATGTGAAGCCGACCCTCAAAATGGAATGGCAAGAATGGTGTTTGGAGATTATTTAGTGAATACAGGGCAACAAGAACGCGGAGAAAAATTTCTATCAGAAGCGGTTTTATTAGAAGGGCCAAGTATCGAACAAAAAGCTCAGATTTTATTAACCAAACAAAAAAACACCGGGTGTACAGAAGAAAACACATTATTGTTTAAACATTTCGCCGCGGATAATCCAAATGCGATTATCGGAAGGACATTACTAGGTGATTTATATATTAAATGCAACCGCCCCGAACTTGCATTAACGGAATATCGAATAGCAGTAGGAATAAAGCCAGATGCATACCCCGTATGGAAGCAGTTGTTATTAATTACATATAAAGAAGAATTATGGGATACGCTAATCAATGTAAGTGCTTCCTGTCAAGCACTGTTTCCTGTTCAACCCATGCCTTTTTTAACTATGGCTATTGCAAGGAATAAAAAGGGCGATCTAGATGAAGCCGAAAAAGCAATTGAAATAGGCAGCGGATTGATCGTTACGAATGATCCTGCAACAGAAGCAGAATTCGATTTTCAACGAGGCGTATTGGCTTTAAATAGAAATGAATTGATGAAAGCAAAGGGTTGGTTTATGCATTCCATAAGTCTTCAGCCTGAAAATTATGAGCTAAAAGCGGATATAACCAATGAATCGATGAGCACTCCGGCATTATTGCCCTTTGCCGATTCTCTACTCAATGAATGCGTCTCTTTTGACCCCAGTAACGCGAAATTTATGGCAATCAAAGGCCGTAATTATTACGTAAAAAATGACTTGCTTTTAGCAAACTCGTGGATAGAAAAAGCGATTATTCATGGTTATCCTAAAAAATTAGGTGAGGAATGGCTCGGTGATTGTGCATTTCGGGCTGGAGACCTTCAACGAGCAAAATATTACTGGTTAAATGCGGTGAGTTTGGGCAACCAGACCGAACGCCTAAAGCAAAAACTCAACAAGTTATGAAGTCACTTTTTATTTTCACCTGTTGCATACTAAGTATATTTATTAGTTCTTGCGCCCGCAAACACCATGTTTCTGAAGTAGTACTTCCGCCTGTTGAACTAAATGAAACCGTACCGGAAGGACCACAAAAAATAAAGTGGTTAGACAGTATTCATTCACAACCTTGGCGTTGGATGTATGGTAAATATAATACCAGTTATTCTGATGGGAGCAAAAAAATTAATTTCAAAACAAGTTTAAAATGTAGTAAGGATAGTGCGTTGAATGCGCTTGTATCCTTCGCGTCTATTCCTATTTTCAATGCACTTGCCACAAATGATAGTTTAATTTATGTAAATAAAAAAGATCGTTGTTATGGCAAAAAAAGCATCGCTTCTTTCAAAGAACTTTTGGGCGTTGAATTATCATTGAGTAACATCCAAGAACTATTTCTAGGACAACCCATAGGATATAATCCATTACAAATAATTAACGATAGTGTAAGTTTAACGGGCGACACTTGTTATGTCAGCAGCCGCATAGATGGTCAAAAAACAATTGAATATAGTTATGTTTCTTCTGTAAAATCGCCCCGATTGGCCTGGCAAAGAATAAATAGTCCTAAAGATTCAACAGAAGCCATCATACGTTACAGTAATTGGCAAATACATAAAAACATGTATGTCCCTGCTGTTATTGAAATAACCATAAAAATTAATGAACGGAACATAAACGTGCTCTTCACGTATGATAAATTCGAATTAGACCTCCCTCAAGAAATCTATCTTCAAATACCAAATGAATATGCGCCTTGTAAATAATTTAACGCTTGTTTTATTATTCCTTTCCTTTCAAGGAATAAGTCAGCAAAACCCAGATAACCTGAAGAAGGAACAGCGAAAGCTTGAGAAAAAAATTTCACAAACTAAATCATTGTTAAAAAAGGTTCAAGCAAATTCAAATACTTCGTTGAATGAAGTACGTTTGTTGGACAACCAAATTAAAAGTAGGGAAGCCCTCGTTAGAGTATTCGATAGCCAAGTAAAAATGGCGGAAATAAAAATAATTCAGAAAAAAAACGATGTAAGCAGACTCAAAAAACGCTTAATAAAATTAAAAAATCAATATCGTAAAATGTTGCGATTTGCTTACAAAAAAAGAAATAACACCGGTCAATTAATGTTTTTACTTTCGGCCCGAACCTACCAAGAGGCATTACGGAGAAACAGTTATTTAAAAAAAGTTGCCCATCTGCAACGTCGTCAAGTGGATTTAATAAAGCAACATCAATCGCTAATCGAACGTGAAATAGGAGAAATACATTCAGAAAAAACTGAAAAAGAGCTTACATTAAATGAGAAAAAAGCAGAAAAATCCAAAATAGAAGCAGATAAGCAACAGAAAGAAAAATCTTATTCAAAACTTAAAAAGGAGGAAGAAAAATTATTAGTTCAACTTAAAGAAGACGAAAAGAAGAGAAAAAAGATTGAAACCCAAATTCAATCTGCCATATTAGCAGAAGCACGAAAGGAAGAACAACGCAGAAAAGAAAAGGAAAAGAACAAGAGTAATTCAACTCAAAGTACGTCCGAAGGCAGTAAGCCTCAACCTAAATCAACAACACCAGCACCGACATACAAACCTGAAACGTTATCTTCTGAGGGTTCTGTTGCGGGTAAGAATTTTGAAGCAAATAAAGGAACACTGCCATCACCCGTATCTAATGGAACTATTATCAGTCGTTTCGGTAGAAATGCCCACCCAACGCTGAAAGATGTATACGAAAACAATAACGGAATAGATATGTCATGTAGCGCAAGTGCGGGAGTTCGTGCCGTATATGAAGGGGAAGTTAGTTCAGTATTTAGTATTGCAGGGGCTGGAAAGGTTGTAATTATTAAACATGGAAACTACCGGTCGGTATATAGCAACTTATCCTCAGTAACTGTAAGTGTAGGACAAAAAGTAAGTACAAAGCAAAACATCGGTTCACTAATTGCTGAAGGGAACATCTCTACCTTACATTTTGAAATTCACAGTGTAAGTGGTATTAACACGACACCTTTAAATCCTTCCGTTTGGTTGAGTAGATAATCGATTATTTAAAGTAAATAAAATAGCAATCATTCCGAAAATTGGGACTGCAGCTTTATCTGTATCTAAAAAATTATTTAAAAAGGCATGGATAAAATACGTAGAGATAGAGAATAACATACCACAACCAATAATAAAATAGGTGTTATTTAAAATCCTAGCCTTCTGAATGAATGTAATTAAGTAATAAAATACGCTTGCAATAAAAAGAACGAATAAGATAAAACCTAATAAACCTGTTTCAGACAGGGCGCTTAAATACTCACTGTGCGCATTACCCATATCGCCAAAATTCGTTGAGATTATAGTTAAGTTTTCTGGCTCCTGAAATCGTGCATACTCAAACGCATACGTGCCGGGACCAAAACCGAAAACTGGTCGGTCTTTGAACATTTCAATAGCACATGACCAACGATTAATCCGTTCTAAATTAGATGCATCTGTTGTAACATTAGCAGCACTTTGTAATCGCTCATCAAATGCTTCGGTGGTATGTTCAGTTTTATTTCTAGCTAATTCCATTTGAATTGCATCTTGCTTCCAAAACAACACGCTTAAAGCAAGTACCCCTACTAACAGGACATAATTAAACCTGACCTTAAAAAGCACTAGTAAAAGGATTGAAAAGGCACCAAGTACACTCAACCATGCAGCACGGGTATAGGAAAAGTACAGACCTAATAGAATTATTAAAAACAAAACACCGAGAATAAATGAATACAATGGAGTTTGTTTTTTCATCAGAAATAACATGATAGGAAAAGGAACCACCAACGCTACAGCCGCACCATAGATTGTATGATCCTTATAAAATGGTGACATCACCCAGTGGCTTTCTTTTTCACCAAACCCATAACTCGCATGGTTAACAATTGTAAACAATATGACCAACACTGTTCCGATGGTTAACAACCAAAAAAAACTTGTAATGGCATGTTCCCGTTTTAATAATACTGGTCCAAAAAACAATACAGGAATAATAAACCATAAACGAGAAATCAAAGATTTGAAAGAAACTAACGGATGTGTGCTGGTGATACTACATATGAACAACCAAGCCAAATACCCAATAAGAATTAAAATAATTGGATGCCTAAAGAATTGAGGCTGTATCAACACTGATTTAAATTGGTAATATACTAACAGGAGCATGATACCAAAAAGCAAGGGTTCTGTTGGTATAAAAAGTCCAAATTGATCTGTATGCTCCTCAATATTAATCGATAGTGGAGTAAAAAACACAATGGCTAAGAACAGCAAATCAATATGATAAATTGCGATATAAAGTACTGCTAGGATTAAAGGAATCGCAAGTAGGTAAAGCCAATCGAAATAAAAAGCCAAGCCCATAAGTAATCCAATGGCAGCACCTATAACGATTAAAATAACCGTATTGAAATTTAAGAAGCTCGAAGTTCTTTGTATTTCTCCCACAATAACAACGAAAAAAGTCCTATAAAAAATGCAGCAACTGTTGAAACCAATATAATAACAGATCGTTTTGGTTTCTCTTTTTTATCCGCCTTTACCGCGCGTTCCACGATAAACTTATGATTAAACTTTGTATTTGCATCAGACTCTGCTTGTTCATACGAAATATTGAAATCTTCAATTTTTACAATTTTTTCATTCCGCATATACTCCAACCCATCATACATTGCACCGTACTTCATATTAATGTCAATTTTCTTTTTTAATTCCGCCCTATCCGCAGGATTTTTAGAATCAACATAAGCTTGAAATAAATTGGAACGCACATCCAATGCGATTACTCCTAAATCGGCAAGGCTATCTAACTTTCTTAAAATTGCATCTCTATCCCGTTTCATTTGTGCCAATTTACGCTCATTTACCTTAAAGGCTGGAACTGTACGCTCTGCAATCATCTCATTCTTTACGGTATCGATTAAATCCACAATTTTATTTGCAATTTTAGCAGCTAATGCCGGATCTTGGTCGAGTACATCAATTCGAATAGAACCAAATCGGGTACGATTAAATGAAATATGATTGTTATATGCCTCATTCAACTTAAAATATTTATTGGCGCCTTTTGGATCAATTTCATAGTGTTTCATTAGTTCGAATTCAGAAACCACTTTATCTCGAATTCTTGAACTCTGAAGAATTTGTACCAATTGTTCGGCTTGTTCTTCTTCGCCAAAATCCATTGCCGCTGCTTTAGCATTTCGCTGTTCAGAGAATGAAACACTGCTCGTAGCAGCGGGAAAGACAACTGCTGTGCTCAAATATAATGGGGTCATTAAAAAAGCAATGACTCCAGAAACAATTGCTGCCGCTCCCGTTAGTAGAAATAATTTCTTTCGGTTAATCCACGTAAACTGAATTAATCCTTCACTTGCGTTTTTTAACCCTTCTTGTTGATTGTTCATGACCCGAAAAATTGTGTTGCGAAGATACAGCTATTCAAAGACTTGTAAAAACGATAAATACTACATATTATTGGGTATCTTCTTTTAATTTCCAAATCTTCCGTAAAGAGTTAAAATCAATAATTGAAAAAACAAAAGAAAAGACTAATACCAAGGTAATATCCAACCAAAGGGATGAACCAGCTGATATGCTTAACGGTACAAATTGTTTGATAGTAAAAATTGATCCCGCATAGAGTACAAAAGAAATTATCGACCTAATATTAAAGTACACTTGAAGTGATCTTGCAGAAATAATAACCAATACTAAAGACACAAACGCTTGAGTTATAAACGCAGATATGGCACAACCTAAAGCACCCATAGTTGGAATTAAATATATATTGCTGAAAACAGAAATAATAACACCAAGTAAGGCTGAAAAATTAAGGCTTTTAAGAAAACCTCCTGCCGTTAATAAGGTGCCGAAAATAAAATTAAAACTCATAGCGGCAAATGCCAACATTAAATAAAAAAATACGGTAATTGATTCATTATCTACCTTATCTCCATAAATTAAATGGAGGATATAAGACCCATTGTAATTAACAATAAACAAGATCCCAATTGCACCGCCTATTAATAGTTTACCTGTCACTTGTACCAAAGCCATTAAGTCCTTACTATGCTGATGAATCATTCGGCTAAAAACTGGGAACAATAAACCCGCGAAAATCATTCCTAACATATAAAAGGCATCTAACAATCTATACCCTTGAGCATATATCCCTGCCTGATAATTTCCATCACTTGAAATCTGCTTTAGTATTACAACATCCGAACGATTATATAACATCATTAAAAGAACCAATAATGCATAAGGTGCACTTCGCTTCAAAATATCCAAAATATAAGATAAATCAAATACGGGAAGAATGGATTTCAATTGCTTTCTTATCAACCAAAGAGCTAAAGAAAAAGTGATCAAATAACATATGGATTGAGCTAAAACAAAATTATAAATGGTAATGCTTGAAACGGAAAACAAAAGCGCCGATCCCATAATTAAAATCAATAAGGCGCGGTCCAAAACCGAAATCAAGGTGTCCGTTTTGAAAAGGTGTAAACCCGAAAATAAACTCCTAATGAACGCAACAGACTGAATTAAAAACTGATTTAAGACAAGGAGTATTAATAGTATATATTGTTCCGTTGCTAAACGTATTAGCCAAGCGCTCACGAAAACTAAAACGGCATATACTAAAAATAACAATCCACGAAGATAAAGCACACGACTAACGTGTTGATTTAAATGTGATTCATCTTGCGCAATGAACCGAGTGGTAAAATTGTTTATTCCAAGATCTAAAAAAATATTAAATACGAGGGTCAAGGATAAAAGCACAAAATACTGACCATATATTTCATTGCCCAACACTCGCTGAACACCAACATCAATGACCAATACTGAAAACGGCTTAATCAGTAAATTTAAAAATAAAGACAGTGCTAGGCTCGAAAAGAATCGCTTTTGCATGCCTCAAAGGTAGGTGTTATTTAACAATCAACTTAAATCCTATTCCGTGTATATTCATGATTTCGATTGCTGGATCTTCACTAAGGAGTTTTCTGAGTTTTGCAATGTATACATCCATACTTCTTCCATTAAAATAGTTATCATCTCCCCAAATCGCTCTTAATGTTGCTTGACGGTCAAGCACCTCATTAATATTTCGCGTCAAAAGGGCTAATAACGCATTTTCTTTTGTGGTTAATTTCTTTTCACCATTGCTGGTGTATAGCACGCTTTTATTTGTATCAAATTGCAGGGACCCTATGGAAATACGCTCTTCTTTTGAGGTGGTATTATCTCCTATTCGTCTTAATATGGCTTGAATTCGTGCAATGAGTTCTTCCATAGCAAAAGGCTTCGTAAGATAATCGTCTGCCCCCACTTCAAATCCTTTTAATTTATCATCTTTCATGCTCTTCGCAGTTAAGAATAAAATTGGTGTTTTCTTGTCTGTTAATCGGATTTCTTTCGCCACAGAAAACCCATCTTTTTCAGGCATCATTACATCCAAAATGATAAAATCTAAGGCATTATGGAAAGACCTATAATATGAAATTGCTTCTTCTCCGTTTTTAACCCATTTCGTTTGATAACCCTTGGAATTTAAGAAGGTAGTCAATAAGGACCCCAAATTCTCATCGTCTTCTGCTAATAAAAAATGTTGTTTCATTGTTTTTATTTAAAAATTACCTCAAATACCGTTCCCTTTCCTATCTCACTTACTACATTTATTTTCCAACCGTGTGCATCAGAAATTGCTTTAACATAACTTAAGCCTAAACCGAATCCTTTTACATTATGTATGTTCCCTGTGGGAACACGATAAAGATTGTCGAATATTTTTGGCAAAAACTCTTTCGGAATTCCGATTCCTTGATCCTTAACGAAAAGATGAATATTATTATTTTGGTAACTGATTAAAATATTAATTACCGGGTTATCGGGAGAATACTTAGTTGCGTTATCCAATAAATTCGCAATTAAGTTTGTAAGATGAAGTTTATCAGCAATCAATTCAATGGGATTGCCTTGTTGTTCAATAACTATTGTTGGTCGTACAGGTTTATTGAAACATGCGATTTCGACTTGATTTTGAATGATTTCATATAGATTTACAGGTTCCTTATGGAGCACTAAATCACCTTTTGAGATTAAAGCACTTTGTAAAATCCCCTCAACCAAATTACCAAGCCGTTTATTTTCTTCTTCAATCATTTTTACATACGGGGTTATTTCTTGGACCGAATTTGAAGATACAACGTCTTTATCACCAAGTGCTTGACAAGCTAAGGAAATAGTTGAAATAGGCGTTTTAAATTCGTGTGTCATATTAGAAATAAAATTCGATTTTATCTCTGATACCTCTTTTTGTTCTTTAATCGTTCTAATTAAGAAAAACAAGGTAGAAATCATCAGAATCCCCAATAAAGCAGTAATAATAAAATAAGATTTCATTCCTTTTAATAGATAGGATCGTTCTTTTGGGAAATAAACCGTTAAATAGAGTTTTTCATTGATCTTATCTGTTGGAAAAAGTTCTGTTGTAAACCCTTTAACCCGTTGCTGTTTGGTTGTATAATTTGCATTTGGATTCTTAAATTCAAGGGGGGTGCCCTGTTCCAAGGAAACAGTAAATTGATAACGCCTTGGCAAATCCTGACGCTCAAGTTCATTTAAAATTACCGAGTCGATTAGCGCTAAATTAATACGCTGTTGAGGCTTATTATAAACATTCTCTTTAAAGGCCTGTAGCATCAATTCATTCATGAATTTTGCCTTCTTAAATATATGCTGTAAAAGTTTTTGATTCAAGTGAATCGTAATATTATCCGTAACAGGAGAATTACCATTTTTAGATGATGAAACAAAATCTTGTAATTGCCTAACATCCTTAATTAATGTAGTTTGCTCTGTTCTAACACCCGAAAGTGTATCTCGTGTGGACCCTTTAATAACTAAATAAGGCTCAATTCTATTATTTATAAGAATACTGGTGTCCTTAATAGAAACTTGTTGATTAGTCGCCAACATTCCTTCAAATTCACGTTCAATAATCTTTTTATATTGTGCACTAAAATCTTGGCGTATAATCGCGTTATAACGCTGGTTATCAACGAGTTTTTCATGGATATAACCAATTCTTTCAACCGCTCGAAATGCTTCGTTATTAAAACGTGCCTTTTTTTGATTATATAACTGAACTAATTGGAATACTTCATATATACCAAGTACTCCCACCAATACTATGGCGGAAAGAATTAGGAACTTAATTCGTACTTTATTTATCACAATAAGGCACTAAGTTCCGTATGAAATAAGGAATAAGAAAACCGATTAACGTTTTTTAAGATTATCGTACCAAGGTAACGTGCCCAGTAAATTGCATCATTTTATCTACATCTGGCATTTTGATGTTTATAAAATACGTATAAACTCCTGGTTGCGCATCCAATCCCTCCATTCCAAAGGAGCCATCCCAACCTACTTCCAAGTTATTCGTTTCAAAAACAACATCTCCCCAGCGATTGTATATTAACATATTATAGTTATACGGATCAAAACCAACTGGGAAAAGCGGTCTAAATGTAGGATTATAAGGATCTCCGTCAGGAGTAAAGGCATTAGGTATGTAGTAAAGTCCTCCAACTTGAGCCCCAATTGAAATCTCTGTACTGTCTGAACATCCAAATGCTGTAGAAACCGTTAGTGTCACAGTATAACCTGCTTGAGTACCAATGAACATATGTGAAGGGGAAAACTCTGTTGAAGACTCCCCATCACCAAAGCTCCATAAATAATTTATACCCCCAATGCTAGAATTGGTAAACTCAACTGACTGTGAGGATTCCGTAAACACTGCAACAGAAGAAGAAAATTCAGCCGTTGGATATCCTTCTGTACAAACCGCACCTAACATCGAAGCACTATCAATACATCCGTTCAAGGTTCCAACTACAAAAATAGAGTTACATCCTCCGGCAGTATAAAGATTTTGGACCGAAGGACCAGATCCTGAAAAATTATTAGTTGACGTCCATTGATATGTCGTTGCAGGATTTGGTGAGTCAATCGACATAGTAACATTTAGTGGAATACAGCCCCATGTAGTATCTAAACTGAAATCCATAAGCGGTAGAGGCTTGATGGTAACAATTCCGTTGGCTAAATTGCTTAAGCAATTATTGAGCACATATTGGGCTTGATATGTCGTTGATGCAAGAGGAGCAACGGTAATGGTATTTGTGGTTTCATTAGTTGGACTCCATAAAAATGTACCGCCAGGTAAATTTGGAACTGCAGTTAGCGTTCCTGTTTCGCCATAACACATTGTTAACGGTGCGATTGACAATACAGGAACCGGATTTACGGTAACAGTCCCTGACGCTTGAGCAATACAGCCTGTTAACGTGTAGGTCAAGGAATACGTGGTTCCTGGCAATCCTGGATTAACGTTTATAGATTGAGTTGTTTGGTTGTTTGACCACAAATATGTTCCTCCAGGCAAATCCGGTGTTGCAACTAATATTGTTGTTTCTCCATTACAAATGGTGTCACTGTTTACCGTAACGGTTGGGGTAGGATTAACCGTTACTACTGCAGAATCCGTTGCGGAGCATCCATTCCATGTATACGTTGCAGTATAGGTTGTAGTTTGCATCGGATTAACGGTAATTAAACTCGTGTTCTGTCCGGTATTCCAAGAAATAACCCCTCCAGCAGGTGATGTTGTCGCAACCAGTGTGGTAGATTGCCCTGTACAAATAGTTGCAGGGTTCATAGAAATCGTTGGCGTTGGTGCTACCGTAGTGGTGATTGATGCAGTATCAGTACATCCTTGAGCATTGGTTACAGTTACCGTAAAGGTTCCCGCAGTAGTGATACCTACTGCTGCATTCGTACCTAGCCCATTATCCCAAGAATAGGTGCCTCCTCCATTTGCAGTAAGGTTGATTGTTGGTGCATTACAGTCAATAATCGTAGTACCTGTATTATTAGTAATTGAAGCAGTTGGGATAGGATTAACAACTACCTGTGTCGTTGCTGTTACATTCCCACAATTTGAGGTTATCGTACAGGAATAAGTTCCCGATGCTGCTGCAGTTGGATTGGCAATCGTGGGATTCTGTTGATTCGAAGTAAATCCATTTGGACCTGTCCATGCAAATGTATAATTACCATTTAGAGGAACTGCTGGACTTGGCGAAATGGATAAATTTAAAGGAGATCCTGTACAAATCGGCCCGTTGTTGCTTGCTGTAGCAGTTGGCGGCGCACAACAATTAATGTACATCCATATTCTTCCTATATTGTAATTAACCTCAGACCAAATATTCGCCATGGGTTGGCCACCCGTTGGACACGACTGCATACCACTTCTTCTTAATGTGGTTGGAAAGCCTGATATTGTTGTTACAAAGCTTGTGGGACCATAAGAATTTACACATGCTCCACGAACTCCATATACTCCAATAATTTGTCCAGCAGTAACAGGAATATTACATGGAATAATACCGTTTGGTTGATTTGTTGCACTAAATAATTGAGTGAACGCATTCGTTGTTCCAGGAAAAGCTGGTGGAGCTGCAGCTGTAAATCGGACAACCCTTACCGTTTGCAACCCATTAGAAGCATTGGTAGGCACTTCTATACCACAGATGGTAAAATTTGTCGGTGCAGTGAAGTGGTATCCACGAATCATGGATGTAAAGGTATTAACCTGATTACCAACACTAATTTGCGTTTGGGCATTTATCCCAAACACTAATACCAAAAACAATATTACCGAATAGAAATTTTTCATCTTTTTTATATGCTTGCAAATTAAGTTAATTTAACGCTAAGCTTAACATAGGGTTGCTTTTTATCTTAATAAATTCACATGGCCGGTAACAATCGACTGTTCTTGAAGACCGCCATTCAACGTAAACGTAATTTTATATGTATATGTTCCGGAAGGACAATCAAGACCTTCAGTTCCGTATGAACCATCCCATCCAATATTCATATTTTTCGATTCAAACATTATTTCACCCCAGCGGTTGAATATTAACATTTCATACCCGTCTGAAGAAATGCCTGTTGACACAACCGGTTTAAACGTTTGATTGTATTTATCTCCATCAGGTGTAAAGCTATTTGGAATATAATAAACTTCCCCAAGATTAGCTGAGACCGTAATCGAGGTGCTATCTATACATCCCATAGATGTAGATGCGATAAGGGTAATCGTGTATCCATCATTGGTCCCTTGGAATAAATGTTCCGGGTACTCCTGATTCGAGACATTCCCATCTCCAAAATTCCACACATATCCCGTGGCCCCAACACTTGTGTTATTGAAATTAAGCGTCTGTGTTGATTCTGTAAATGAGGGTGGGTTCGCCTCAAAACTCGCTTGCGGATAATCTTGTACGCATACCATGTCTGGTTGAGTTACACTGTAAGAACATCCATTCAATGTAGCCGTTAATGTTACATCATAACATCCACCAACGCTAAAATTCATTTGTGCGTTTGCGCCGACACTTCCACCTCCTCCATTTGATGACCACGTATAACTTGCCTGTTGGCCCGTAGTGTCTGCACTTAGATTAACTACTACCGGTACACAGCCCGAGGTGGTGTCTGCACTAAAGCTTACATTGGGTAATGGGTTCACCGTAATGGTAGCACTCTCTGTATTACTTGTACAGCCATTCACCGTATAGCTCACGTCATAACTCGTTGTCGATTGTGGTGCCTCAGTAATTGACGCTGTTGTGCCTCCTTGAGACCAGGTATAGGTCCCCCCTGCAACATTTGCCGTTGCCGTTAACGTACCTGTTGCTCCTTCACAAATTATAATGTTTGGTACTGTTATGATTGGTAATGGCGTAACAGTTACTGTACTCGTTGATATTGCGCTTGTACATCCATTTAGTGTGTATGATACCGAATAAGTAGTGGTCGTTTGTGGATGAACACTGATGCTTTGTGGCGTCTCATTCGTAGTAATCCAATTATATGACCCATTCGGTAGATTCGGCGTAGCCGTTAAAAGGACCGTATCTCCGAAACATATGTTTGGATTGTTTACACTTACCGTTGGCGTAGGATTTACCGTAACCGTAATATCTCCTGTAGCGGTACACCCATTCCACGTATACAATACACTATACATCGTTGTTGTATTTGGACTCACCGTTATACTCGGAGTTAATTGTCCATTCGTCCATACCGCTTGACCCCCTACAGGATAATAGGTCGGCGTCAATGTAACGCTCTGACCTGAACATATCGTCGTGTCGTTTACCGTGACCGATGGAACTGGAGCAACTGTAATACCCACCGTAGCGCTATCCTGACAACCATTCGCTGCCGTTACTACCACAGTATAAGTACCCGCCTGTGTAATATTCACATTCGAGGTCGTTCCTAAGTTATTATTCCACTGATACGTACCACCACCCGTAGCTTGCAAGTCGATGCTAGGTGCATTACAATCTATAATGGTAGTACCCGTAATGTTTGTGATACCCGGTGTTGGTGGCGTAATATTCTGGGTTAACGTAATCGTTTGAGTTACCGGACAACCATTCGGATCAACAATATTCACCGTATATAAGCCCGGTTGGGTTATCGAATTCGTATCATTTAATGGCGTAGAACCTCCACTCCAATTATACGTAACCCCTCCCGTTGCTTGTAACACAATCGTTGGATTCGTACACGTTAAAATCGTCGTACCCGTAATATTTAAAATCTGTACAGGTAATTGACTTAAGGTAGTTAACACCGTTCCGGTGGCTTGAGCAGTACATCCATTTGCATCTTGCACGGTAACTATGTAAGTGCCCGCTTGAAGATTTGTTATGTTTTGAGTTGTAGCATTGTTCGTCCATGAATAGGTATACGGGGCCACGCCTCCTGTTGGGGTTGAATTTACACTCCCCGTACCATTTAAACACAAAATATTTTGAGATTGAGTGGTTACCGTAACGGCACTCGCCGGTTGTGTTATCGTTACTGTTGTTGTTGCGGTACATCCATTCGCATCGGTTACCGTTACCGTGTACGTTCCTGCAGCTAATCCCGTTGGGTCTTCTTGCGTCGTATTGTTACTCCATGCATACGTGTAAGGTGCTGTTCCTCCGGTTACCGTTAAATTTACCGAGCCTGTGCTGTTTCCAAAACACAACACGTTCACTTGCGTGGTTGATAGGGCTAACGGTGCTTGAGGCTGTGTAATCGTTACATTCGTTTGAGCCGTACATCCGTTTGCATCCGTTACCGTGACTGTATAAACACCCGCAGCCATTCCTGTTGGATCTTCAACTGTGCCGTTATTTGACCATAAATAAGTGTAAGGTGCAGTACCACCTGTCACCGTTAAATTTACAGCACCTGTGCTGTTTCCAAAACACAACACATTTACTTGCGTGGTTGATAATGCTAATGGGGCTTGGGGTTGTGTTATTGTGACTGTTTGGGTCGTGGTACATCCATTTGCATCCGTTGCAGTTACCGTATAAACTCCCGACGGAATGTTATTCAAATCCTCTGTAATCGCCTGATTACTCCATGCAAATATATACGGTGAAACTCCACCTGTTACCGTTAAATCAATTGACCCTGTATTGCTCCCAAAACATCCAACATTTACTTGAGTATAACTTGACGTAAGGGTGGATGGCTGCGTAATCATTACTGTTGTCGTTGACGTACAGCCATTCGCATCCGTTACCGTTACCGTGTATGATCCTGCTGCTAATCCCGTTGGATCTTCTTGCGTCGTGTTGTTACTCCATGCATACGTATATGGTGCCGTTCCTCCGGTTACTGTTAGGTTAACAGAACCTGTATTGTTACCACTACATAGCACGTTTACCTGCGTGCTGCTTAAGGCTATTGCCGCTTGGGGTTGGGTAATGGTAATTGATACGGGTACTGAAACACATCCATCAACACTTGTTGCCGTGTATGTATATGTCCCCGGTTGCAAATTCTGTGTTGGTGAACCACCATACGTATACGGTGCATTCGCCCCTGCTGCACTTAAACTTACTGAACCTGTACCTCCAAAACACAACACATTACTTGGTGTTGCTGTCAACACCGGTTGCGGATATACCGTAAATTGACTCGTCGTGCTACATCCATTTGAGGCATTGTATGTTATCGTGCTTGTTCCTGCGCTCACTCCCGTTACTAAGCCTGTTCCAGAAATCGTTGCAACTCCCGTATTCGAACTACTCCATGTGCCGGGGGTTACTGCGTTCGTTAATTGCGACGTTAAGCCCAAACAAGCCGTCAAGGTTCCTGTGATTGGTTGAAGTGGGTTTATCGTAACCGTTCCTGTGCCCGTTACCGCAGGACAGCCTGCTACCGTGTAGGTTGCTGTGTAAGTTGTCGTTGTATTTGGTGTAACCGTTAGGGTTGAACCTGTCGTCCCTCCAGGGGACCACGTAAAGGTACCTCCTGGTACCGTTGATGTCGCTGTTAATGTTGCTTGTTGGCCCGCACATACCGTTGCATTAGTTACCGTTACCACAGGAACAGGGTTTACTGTTACCGTTACTGGGGTTAAGGCTGATGGACAACCAATTGTAACAATATTCCAAGAAATTGTTCCAGATCCATTCCCGTTTTGAACTCCTTGCGTTGTTGTTCCTCCAACTACGCCCCCAATAAAAGAAGATCCCCCACCGCCACCAGCGGACCAACCTGATCCGTGATCTTGTGTTGATGTTCCGCCACCGCCACCATAGTAGCCACCGCCGCCGCCGCCGCCGCCTGCAGCGTTATATCCAGTAGAGCCATTGCCCCCAATTCCTAAGGTTCCGTTTGTCGCGCCACGGGTTAAGGTCCATGCTACTCCACCCGCTGCTTGGGTACCGCCGGTTCCTCCATATCCTGAGGTGAAGTTTGCACTCGTTGTCCCTGTCGTTCCTCCTCCAACTCCTGTTGCACCATCTCTTCCGCCTCCAGCACCACCGCCTGCTACTATTACCCGATTCGCTAACGCCGTTCCTCCAACTCGAATATCCGTGGCTCCACCACCGCTTCCGCCATGTTGACTCGCTCCCACATCTAGCCCTCCTTGACCCCCACCATTCCATCCAACAGGTCCTCCCGCATTGCCTCCTTGACCACCAATATATACACTAATTGTTTGCCCTGCAGATAAAGCTAATGAACCCGTGGCTTGACCGCCCAAGCCTCCTGTTGTATTTAATCCATTCCCTCCTCTACCTCCATTTAATGTAATAGAATAATTTCCTGTTGCTGGGGCTGTGAACGTTTGAACTCCACCTGTATAGTTAAAGGTTTGTGTGCCCGTTAATGTGCCACCTTGTGCTGCTGTACCTACATAATATGTTGTCGTTGTTGATATTGTTGGGGTAGTATAACTCGCATTTGTTGATAGTTGACCTGTACCGTTCGCGTTTGAATACCAAACATAATTGTTGTTCTGGCCTCCCGTTGCTGTTAACGTAGCTATACCCGGGCCGCACAATGTTACGTTATTCGCTGTTGGCGCAACAGGTGATGGGTTTACTGTTACTGTGGCATTAGCAGTTGACGAATTACAATTGGGTACTGAATACGAAACCGTATATTGTGTTGTTACAATCGGAGTTACTGTTACCGAAGATCCTGTTAAATTACCTGGATTCCATGTAAATGTTCCTCCCGGTACATTGGCTGTTGCTGTTAATGTAGCTGTTTGACCCGAACAGATGGTTGTTCCAGCCGTTGTAATTGTTGGCGATGGATTTACCGTTACTGTGATAGGAAACAAAGGAGAGCCACATCCTGAACCGGTCCATGTAATTGTACAATAACCATTCGTATTATTATTTCCTCCAGTGTGAGTAAGTGCTGATGCAATCGCTTGATTCGCATATGAGGATCCGCCGCCGCCGCCGCCGTGACACCCGCCACTACCAGACATTCCCGCGCTACCACCATAAAATCCTCCTCCACCTCCTCCAGCACCGTATGCCGAGGTTCCACCATTTCCTCCAAGTCCCAAAGATCCGGCTTGACCAAGAACACCACCACCTGAACCTGCAGTTCCTCCACCACTAGACAATCCGCCACCTGCTCCACCTGTACCATAGGCTGGTGCAGTTCCACCAGCACATCCCCCAGATGTTCCTGCAGCGCATCCGCCGCCATTTGCTCCTCCATAACCCCAAGGTGCCCCACAAAAAGTCCCTGTTCCACCAGCGCCTGCAGTAGGAGTGTAACTTGGGCCGGCTCCAGCTCCTCCTCCTCCAGCCGCAACCACGGCTCTATTTGCTAGGCCGTTTCCGCCAATTCGAATATCTGTTGCACCACCACCACCACCGGCACCGGAACCTCCATTACCACCACCATTAAACCCTCCTGCACTTATTGCTCCTTGACCACCTACATTAATAAAAATCGTTTGACCGGGTGTAACCGCCAAGGCACCAGCCATTGTTGCTCCATTTGCTCCAACAATTCCTGATGCGCCATTACCCCCTTTTGCTCCCGCAATAGTAAAATTAATAGATGTTACCCCGTTTGGAACCGTCCAAGATTGCTGAGAACCGGTAAAGTTAAAAGTTTGTGAACCGGGTGTAACCACATTTGCTGCTGCCGCTTGTACATAATAAGTTGTAGTAGTACTTATTACTGGGGTTGTATAAGTTGGAGATGTTCCTAACTGACCAGTGCCATTTGCATTCGAATACCACACATAACTATTGCCTCCGCTCGCGGTTAATGTTGTTGTACCTGGACCACACAAAACGGTGTTCCCTGTTGCGGTTGGCGCCGGAGGAGAAGGATTCACTGTTATTGTAATAGATGCACAACTTGGACTAAATATTCCTCCACTATTATTATTTACAAAATATGTGGTTGTAACATTTGGGGTTAACGTTAATGTTGCACCCGTACCAACTTGAGTTCCACCACACGAGCCAGTGAACCAATATGTGGTACCCATTGCACCGTTTGCTGTTAAAGTAACGGATTGTCCAGCACAAATAGTAGTTGAACTCGCTGTAATACTCGTTGGAGGAGTTACTCCTCCCGCACAATTTGTAGAACGATAACCAAAAGTTCGAGAAGCTATATTACCACATTGCGGCGAACAACAATTACCGACATTAAAATAAAATAGGCCTGTCGATGGAGCTGTCCATGTCAAATTAGATCCAAGCCCGCAAAAATCATCATTAGTAGCAAGCGCCCCACTTGTTGGGGCCGTTGAAACCGTAATGTAAGGGTCACCACTGTATGACGCCGATGGTGCTATACTGTTACAGTACGTGAATTGATACGTACAACCGGCAGTAGCATTAAATGTGTAATAACCGAGTGCATTATGAGACTGATATTGCCATGTCAAAGTTGGGGCAATACTCCCCAACGGATTATTACAATACGCCTGACCAAAAGACACATTCGCTTGAAGCGTAAGAATTGCAGATAAAATCAGAAGTAACCGTAGTCGCATAGGTCAAATTTTTGATAAAAATAACTCAAAACGACAAGAAAACGAAACGTTTTTACAATGGTTGCTATTAATTTTACCTTAATAAATTGACATGTCCAGTAATAATTTGTTTTTGCTCTAATACGCCAAGCGGTGTACAAACGATTTTATATGTATATGTGCCAGATGGGCAGTCAAGGCCTTCGGTTCCGTATGAACCATCCCATCCAATAAAAATATTTTTAGATTCAAACATAATTTCACCCCAGCGGTTGAATATGGTCATTTCAAATTCATCCGGAGAAATGCCTGTCGTGAAAACCGGTTTAAAGATTTGATTAAATTGATTTCCATCAGGAGTAAAGCTATTTGGAATATAATAAACGGCTCCTAAATTCGCATCAATAAACACTGAACTACTATCCATACATCCCATAGATGTAGATGCGATAAGGGTAATCGTGTATCCATCATTGGTCCCTTGGAATAAATGTTCCGGGTA